>SR_TP_S13solDRAFT_1000071_pt1 | contig 56585 bp, 48 predicted proteins | sample SodReaTP_S13sol_FD_11159 | JGI IMG/M metagenome (IMG submission 11159) | reverse complement strand
CAGAATATTGAATAACCCGGCGTTTTCCGCAAGGTAAGCCGGGTGGGGCACCGCAGATGCAACTTGCTTGACCATACTATCTGTTAGCGTAGCGGTATGCTTCGTAAGTGTGTTTCGATGGCTTCAATCATCGCCTTGGTGAGCGGTAAATGCGCTTTTTCTTTCGCCCAGATTTCATGAAAGCCTGCCACGGTTTGCTTGGCAGTATCTAACACCAATTTTTCTGGCAGCATGGCTTTAGCGGCTAAGTGTGACAGCTCATCCAGCGTGAAATCACTGAATTTCTTGCTACGGCTCACATTCAGCGACGCACTATCATCGGGGATATAAGGAATAGTCGAGACAAAGTCATAAGCAGGTGCAATCGATGCTGTGCGCTTGTCTTTGTAAATCACAGACCAATTCTTCAAATGCATATCCGCATTGCCAATTAGGGTATTGAACACCAATCGACGCGTAAATTCTGCAATGTCTTCGTCTTGACCTTCGATGCCGATAACCTGAGCAATATTGCGCATACTGGCTTTTTTGTATTTATCTTGAGGATAGACGCCAAACACTTGCGCAAAATCTTCAATATGTACGGCTTGATCACCTGCACGATCAAAGCGCTTGATCACAAACGCCTGAGCATTTTTAAAAGCATCGCCAAATTTACCAATACCATCTGGGATATTAGCAATCTGGTTAATCGGGAGTAGCTGCGTTTCTGGCACATCCATCCCCAACATGCGAGCCAGTTCCATCATCGAATATTCATTTTCTGGCACAGCATCAAATCGAGACGACGGCAATTTCACAATCCAAGAACCACCTTGACCGGTTGCTGGAATAGTCAACCCACCGTTTGCCTGTTGTACCGCTGAAAACTTCAACTGTACACCCGCTAATGAAAAACGCATTGGAACATTTATTTTCGTTTCATCGTCAATGTCTTGATGCACATTAGGCGGCAGCGCGTCACCATCAACTGGTTCAACCGTGACCGCACCTGCTAAATCTTGTCCTAACACCCACAATAGAAAAAATTCCCGCGCTGGGTTCACTCCGGCACGCTCTGCCAGGTAATGACGCATGGCCTCTTCTGGCAAAAGGTTAGAGAAAAACGGAGTTAACTTGGTTTGGGTCGGTTTGAAGTTAGTCAGCAAGCCACCTAGCGAATCTTTAAAACCCAGCCCTAACACGGGCCGTGATTCATGATTAATGTACGAATCCATAAAGGCAAAAAGTGTTCTGTCATTGCCCACGTTGGTGATCGTTGCTATGGGTTCGCCATAGAGCAACACGTTAAGCGTAGAAACATGATTAGTCATCGTCGTCTTCCCCTAACTGATATGCCGGTGACATTGCCTCACCTTCATCGCTGATCCCTTGGCTGGTTCGAATGATTGACTTGATGGCAGGAACTGACTTTTTAGGCGCAACCAATAGCTCTAGGTCGAGTACACGGGCAAGTGCAATCAAACTGGATATTCTTAAATCAACACCGCCAGACTCGATTTTCGAAATATGACTTTGCGGCACCCCCGAACGCGCGCTTAACTCTCTTTGGCTAAACCCCTTGCGTACCCGAGCTTCTCGAAGACTTTCTAGTATCTGCTCTGTTACATAGCTCATTTCGATACGCCTTAATGCATCAATTAAGAATAATTATATACAAAAACATATCACCGCAATCCCGCAAACACAAGAAAGATCAGCTATTATATATCACCTTGTGCTTTTTGATATGTAATTATAGATAAATCTTAACGCACGAGCTCACTTACCGTGAGCAGATGGGACAATGGACTGTAATTTGAATAGCTCGCTTACAAAATACCACACCCAGCTTTAAGCTAAATCAACCTATTTACTGTTTGGCTTCTCGATTGAAATCCAACACTGGTAGGCCTTGCCATCGTTTGAAAAGCCAACACCTGAAAGGACGTAGCGCTGATCTCGGCACGGCTTGAAATGGCTCTGAGTGCTTGGCGTGCTTTAGCATCTAAATACCCATCCAGACGCTCGAATTTATAGTATTGATATTCGCTCACGATGACCTTGCTATGTATTTATTGTGAATTGAAAAGTTTGTTTTACTTTCATTGAAACAGCGCTGCATTTTCTTGTTTGCGCTGAGCCAATGTCTTAGCAATCGCAGACACTGTTGTTTTACTGATCCCTTGTTGCTTGGCAAGATAAGTAAATTGGCTGATGGCTTCTGCGACTTCTTCAATGACTTGCCTTGCATCATTCCAATTCGCAAAGCCAGCACTGGTAGCAAGTTTTTGCATCACCTTAAGCGGTGGCGCTTTGCCATAACCGCCGAATGCAGTGGCGTGTTCGTTGAATGGATGTGGGCTGTAAGTAACATCGTAAAAAGGTGCAGGATCCCATTGACCGCCATCCGCTTGCAAAAACGCCCAGTTTTTACTGTGCTCGCTTGCAAAGTAGAGGGTGATAAACTGCCAAACTGCTGCAAATAACGGCCTGCATACTGGAAAAAAACACCTTGGCGATTCTGCGCTAAGACTCCAACAGCTATCTGATCACCTGAGCTTAACGTACGAGTTACGGCGAGTTTTTGAATGGGCTTAAAACTCATCTTTTAGCACCTCATCAATACTCGTGGGTATAGCAGCACGTTCTTTGCTCGGTTGTGTGAGCTGATAAAGCCTCTCTAGCGAATCAAGGGTCTGCCATAGCAACAGCAATTGGCGAAATGAAATTTGCCCGGTCAGCTCAAATTTCTTAATGGTGGCCGCAGGTACACAGCTTCGCTCTGCTAGAGCAGCGCGTGACAGCTTTGCCTGCTTTCGTAACTCACGCAAATAAGCCGCATAGGCTTGGCTTACATCGGTATCATCAAGTAAGGTAAAATTCATCCGCAAAGGCCGAGTGGATACAGTTATATCCATTATAGCGAAATAAAACATAAAGTGGATATTATTGTATCTGTTGTTAGATAAAGCTATAGGTAAGTGGTGGGCAGTTTGGTGGATAAATCGGTATTTCTGAGCGGTTTACTTTCAATAACCAATTGATTTATATAAGGTATAGACCGCTACTGCAACAAGCAGATCCGGAATATAGAGTAATCATGCGCAAAACCGACAAAAAGCTAGAAACTGAAATCATTCGGCGCTTGACTGAGGTGTGTGAAGCTATGAAGCCGCGCTGCGGCCTATTCTGAACAAAGACTTACCCGCCAAGCAAATCGAAGCACGACGAGAGCACCGATTGCATTGATCGCAGAGTGCTCCGATTCTACCCGCTTATTGTAAAGTGAGCCGAATACTACTAGTATTTGGCTCATTAAGTGAGCTGAATAATCAGTAAATTGGCTCAAATAGTATAATGGGTGGCAGGTGAGTTAATGGGTTTTAATGAAATAGAGCAGAACCAGTGGCTGTGGCAATCGCCAAACTGGCCAGAATTCCGGTGGGACCAGCAACGCTTATCGCCGCTGCTCCGGCATGCCTATGATCACATCGGGCAGCTTAAAGGACGTATGGCTATGGTTGAAGGGGTCGAGGCTTTTACCTTAGATGCCATGCTAGCCAACATCGTCGCATCGTCGGCCATTGAAAGCGAAAAGGTGGACGTGTATGGCGTGCGTTCGTCACTTGCGCGTCAATTAGGTATTGATGATCAAAACCCAGTGAAAATTTCTGAGCAGAGTGAGGGCTTAGCCAGTTTAATGCGTGATGCAGTGACCGCCTGGCAGCAACCGTTGTCACTTAACGTGCTATTGCAGTGGCATTGTTGGCTGTTTCAAGGTTACACATCGCTCATGCAAAAAGTGACACCGGGTGAGCTGCGCGGCGAGGCTCCGATGCAAATAGTATCGGGGCCACTGCAACGCCCAAAGGTGCATTTTGAAGCGCCTCCTCGCGCTATTATTGATCAAGAGCTTGAGCAGTTTATTCGCTGGTTTAATAGCTCACGGCAAAGTAATCTCGACCCTATCGTGAGAGCGGGCATCGCCCACCTTTGGTTTGTTACTATCCACCCATTCGAGGACGGCAATGGCCGTATTACGCGGGCGCTTACTGACCGGGCACTTGCCCAAGCTGACCAAAGTAGCATTCGAATGTTTGCCATGTCTGAGGCCATATTGCAACACCGCAAGGCATATTACGATGTGTTGGAGCGCACGCAAAAACTCGGCGTAAACCAACAGCCTGATATTACCGAGTGGTTGGTGTGGTTTGTGAAAACCTTAGCGCTGTCTGTGGAAACAGCATTAGCGAAAATAGAGCGCACTAGTGTTAAAACAAAGTTCTGGGCTCGCCACAACGACATACCCTTACTTGAGTCACAGCGTAAAGTGCTGAACCGATTATTAGACGGCGATTTCCAAGACGGTATCAATGCAACGCAATATCAACGCGTGGCTAAGGTGAGTAAAGCCACCGCCACACGACATTTAAGCGACTTGCTTGCACAAGGCGTGCTAGAAAAACTACCCGGCGGCGGGCGCAGCACGCGTTATCGAGTTCAGGTTTGTTAAGCAGAACTGTACCTCTTCACATCAAAACGCTTATTGGAATGGCATAAAATCCATTTCCGAAGGGCAAAATTGCATCGCCATCATAGCGAGTCATCGTAGTTGAATTTTAGTATCGACTAATTGCAACTTTTGGTTCGTCTAATTGAAAGTTTTATTCCGTCTAGTTGAAAGTATCCGTCCGTTTAAATGAAAGTGAACTCTAGGCAAAGATCTACCCACTATTTGCTTCACGTGCATCAATTGTTAGGGCCTTCTCTATGAACTTCTTGATCAATTCCTCTGGCGTAATGCCAAGCTCTGCGGCGCGATTCTTCAATGCTTCCGGTGTCGGCTCTTCGTGCGCCTCAACAAACAAAGCCCATATCGCGCCTGCGGCCCGGTCGACTTCGTTAGCTACCACGGCTCACAACCCATGAACATTACCTGGCAGCTCCGCGAACCTCTCACCGACGAGCTCTTCCAAGCGTTCTCGGTAATTCGGAGCTAAACTTCAAACACAAAGGTTTGAGCCAACATGGGTTGCAGTTCCACGTTGCGCGGCGCCTCTTCTTCCGGGTTAAAGCGCCAAGGGTCGGCTTTCAAAAAGCCCCAATATTGCAGGAAGCGTTCGATAAAACGAATCTCAATGATACGGCTAAATGTGCGTTCAACGGTGGTGTATTGTGATTGCGGAATTTGAGCCAAAATGTCTGGAAACGCAGTGGAGGTCTCGACGGCTAGTTGGTTGAGGGAGCGGTGTTTTTGGATACGCCAAAGCATAAACACCCAAAATAGGCGTATGTCGATGTGTTCTCCGTAGCTGTCAAAGTACGCCCAGTTGTAACGACTGACGGCAACCTCCAGCATGGGCATAAAGAATGCGCCTAGCCCGTGTTTTAAGAATTGCTTTTGTGCGTCTTTTTTCACATGGAAGTAGCCACCACGGCGGTAAATAATACCGGCGACTTCTGCCAAAATGCGGGTGTAATGCAAGGCGTTGAATTTGTCTTCGTTTGCACCTGCGAATTCACTGATACTAATATTGATAGGGTAGTCGGAAGTGGGCAATTCTGGCCGCAGCTCGGTAGCTTGTTTCACAATAAAGGTCGGTAAGTTTCCTTTCGACGTCGCTTTAAATTTACCATTATTTTCCATGGCTGCGTTAATCATCAGTTCCAAGTAACGCATTACAGGACTGGCGCTGAAGTCTGTGGGGGTGTTTATCTTTATGCCCTGCAGCGCATTGAACGGCGCATAAAGCCAATTCTGCATGAGGTTGGGTGAAATACCACAGAAGTCGTCAACGGGCTTGTTATTTCGGTCGTGCATCATGCGCTCGGCAACTAAATTAAGCTCATCGATGGACAAATTCGGATTCATCGCAAGCGTTTGCTCAAGCGCATCACTAATTTCATTGGTTTGTTTGCCAACGCTGTTCATGCAGCATTTCTTGAATTTTTTGCCGCTGCCACAAGAGCATGGGTCGTTCCTACCGAGCTGAGCCATAAGCGCCTTTTTATTCTGATTTTTCCGATTTGATTCTAGCAAATAAAGAGTAGGAATGAGAACAGCGACATCAGCTGACGTGACATTGCATACAGTGGGTTCTCAGTAAAGAACAGGAAGAAGAATACGCATGGATCAGTGACTTCACAGGGTATTGAGTCAACAAGAAAACCACTAATTAGCGCATAAAAGTATTAAAATACGCTTTTTAACGCGCATAAAAATGTAGCGTCCGTTGATTTAACGCGCATAAAAATGTAAATTCAGCGATGTGGAAGTCCTGAGGAGAGCTCTAGAGAATGCAGCGAACTATATTGTCAGCGTTACATGAATGGAAAAATCAAGCGGAGCGTAAGCCGCTGCTCATCGATGGCGCACGCCAAACGGGTAAAACCTATTTATTGCAGACTTTGTTTGGGAAATCGTTCGCGAATGTACTGCGTATCGATTTTTTGGAATCTCCCGATATGGCAAGTGCGTTTACAGGTTCACTTTCCCCAAAGGACGTGATTACCAATATTGAGCTTCTGACGGGCCAAGTCTTTAATGAAGAAACCGACTTGCTGATTTTAGACGAGATTGGCGAGTGCGAACGTGCAGTCACCTCGTTAAAATATTTTGCCGAAAAAGCACCGCATCTTTATGTTGCAGCAAGCGGCTCTAATATAGGCCTCCTCAATACATTTCCGGTAGGTAAAGTTGAGCAGTATTATTTGCGCCCACTTTCATTCTATGAATTTCTTATGGCGGCGCACGAACCGGCTTTGCTTAAGGCCCATGAAAGCCAAACAAACTCGGAAGCTGCACATAAGAAATTAATGGACAAGCTCACGGATTATTACTTCACTGGCGGTATGCCTGAAGCGGTTCGTGTGTGGCATGAACTATCTGGCCAGAGTATTTTGCAGCGAGTCGAAAAAGTAAAACGCGTACTCAGTGACTTGATCTCCGGCTATCAACGCGACTTTGGTAAATACTCTGGTAAGGTCGACGCAGGGCTAATTGAGTCTATTTTTAATGCGGTTCCGTCGCAACTCTCTGCCGTGCTAGACCAGTCAGTAAAGCGCTTCAAGTTTAAAAACGTCCACGAGCGTAAATCGCGTTATCAGGAGCTCGAAAGTGGTATTTCGTGGTTAGAGAAGTGCCGCCTGATCTTAAAAAACCATCCAATTGAAGGGCGTCCTCGCAGTCCACTGGCGGCATATCAGCAGGAAAATAAAGTGAAGCTCTTTCTAATGGATGTTGGTTTGCTAAACCACATGCTCGGTATTGGATACAAGGAAATCAAACAACAAGGTTACGAATACAAAGGTTATGTTGCTGAAAATTTCGTGCAACAGGAGTTAGCGGCACTAGGTTTTCACCCGACTTATTCTTGGACTGACGCGCGAGCAGAAATTGAGTTTATTGCGGAAGATAAAGAGGGTAATGTTATTCCGATTGAGGTAAAAAGTGGCAAACGAACGCGCGCAAAGTCTTTGCAGTCGTATATCACTAAATGCGAACCGGTAAAAACCATCAAGCTGACTGGCACCCGAGGTTCTGACTCGCTCGAAACAAAAAGTTTCGTTTATCCTTTGTATTTTACCGAATACGCGGTACGTCACCATTTACTCTAGATTTCAGTCAAAAAAAGCGCCGAATAGAATCTATCCGGCGCTTCATCTCAACCTACGAAAATATTAAAACACGTACAAAAACCCAATCCCTACTTCTGCTTCAAAGTTGCTGCGGGCAATCGGGCTATTGCGCACCTCGCTGCTGTAGTATTCATACAGGACTTCGCCGAAAATCTGCCAGTTACGGTTGATGATATGGCGGTAGCTGTAGTCGAGACCCACTGAACGGAAACCACCGCTCATGCGCGTTTCACGTAAGCCTGAAGCTGCTGCTTGTTGCGCGGTAATGCCGAAGTCTTTATTGGCGAACTCGCTATCGTGAAAAACCGCAACGAGGTTAATCTCTGAACCAGAACCGTCGTTGCTTTGGCCAAAACGACGGCCCACACCGAAAAGGCCCAAGTTGCCGTTTTCGCTTGCCACCACACGGCCCACTAACCAGTTACGCCAGTCTGCGTCGAATGCACGACGTGCTTCGAAAACGAACTCAAGGCCTTCTTCACCGTCGCCTAGGCCGTCTAAATAGCCTTTGTCAGAGTCGCCTTCTTCGCGACCTTCGTCAAAGCCAATTAGTGCTTGCAGTAACCAAGTGTCATTACGCAAGCCGCGCCAACCAAATGCTTCGCCGGCAAAAAAGAAAATGTCATTGCCGCGCCGCCATTGGACAGCACCAGCGGGGTCAATTTCAAAGCCAAACTCGTCTGAGCCCTCGTATGCTGTTTCATATTCAATGCCAAGACCTAAGCCAAATGCCCAACCATCCTGACCTCGGGTGAAGTCATCGAGCGATGGTAATGGCACCAGCGCAGTTCGTTGTTCTTGTGCGGTTGCGGGTTGTAAAAGCAAACTTGGAACCAACAATAATGCGAGTAAACCAGTGAATTTTTTCATAGCGATGATCCTGCAAATTAAGACAAACACAAAAGGGTGTGTTGTTGCGTCGATTTACGTTTCACAAAGGGTTTAAGATCTGCATTTACATTTTTTTATTTGCTCATTGAACCTCGCTTAATTCTCCTGCGGGAGTTGCGCGTACAAGTGGCGTTGCAATCGCGCAATAGCACACGTGTCGCAAGTTTAGCGGTTATGAGCCGTCCCGATCGCGTCGTGCGTAACCTTTACCAATTGCGTTAAACGGCAAGCGTAAACCGAGTTCGGGAACTTGTATTGCTATCCATGCCGGAAAGGTATTGCTGTTCGGTCCTGGCACAGCTTTATATTGGTCCGCCCACGGATAACGTGCGATCGCGTCTTGAATTTGCGGAATCAAACGTTCGGCTTCGTCACCGCGCACGCTTAAAATTAAATCTGGGCGAGCGCCATACCAATAACGATCCGGTGTCGTGGTTTGCTGCCGTCGAACCGCCGAACGACCATTGTCGACGCCCCAGCCCACCACTTCATAGACACTATATTCGTCGGCATCTGCCTCTTTAAATGCAATCCAAGAGTGCACGGCAAACCAACCGCGCCAGCCAAACGCATCAGCGGCATACACTTCAATCACAGCTTCTGGCGTTTCATGAGGTAAAGGCGCAATTCCCGCGGACTCACGTGATGCGGTTCGCCAATCACCGTTGCTACATGAGGCGGTGACGATCACGGTCAAGGCCAGCAAGAAGGACGTCATTATTTTCTTCATTGAGAATTAACCTTCCTTTTATTAATCGTCTATAGATTAGCAAAGTTCGCCTTCTTTAAACGCACTGTTGCGTTATTTCGTTCACCTGCACGCGCTTATTACCTGCGCACAATAACAATGTGCCAATCAGACTTTTCCATTACACTTGTGAAAACAATCATATGAATGGAAGTTTTGGCATGAAAACACGTTCGTTGGTTCGACTATTCTTACTCGGCTTCGTCAGCATTTGGCTCGCAACCGCCATCTTCCATGCTTACAAACCGCTTCCGCCAGGACTGAATCTTGTTGGCGCCCAACAGCCGGTCGACCAAGTAACATTTCTGACCGATATTACCTATGCTCGCCAAGGCGAGGAAAGTAGCCGTTATATAGAGCAGGAAATCTTCGATGCCGCGCTTGAAATGATTGCCAATGCGCGCGAGTTTATTTTGGTTGATATGTTCTTGTTCAACGATTTTCAGGGCCAAGTCAGCGAAGACCATCGCAATTTGTCAGCTGAATTAACGCAGGCGCTGATTGAGCAAAAGCAGCAATACCCGAGTATGGAAGTCCACGTCATTTCTGATCCGCTTAACACTGTCTATGGTGGCCGCTCTTCGGAACATTTTCAGCGTTTAGAAGCAGCTGGTATCACCGTGACCTTAACGCAGCTGGCGCGGTTGCGAGACAGTAACCCAGCGTATTCAGGTCTTTGGCGATTGCTATTCAAGCCGTTTAGAAATAGCGAGGCGAGCACCGTGCCGAATCCTTTCGGCGAAGGCCGGGTGTCGATTCGCAGCTATTTGGCGCTGTTTAATTTTAAGGCAAATCACCGCAAGCTGATCATTAGCGATCAACATGAAGGCACGGAATTAGTCGCTTTGGTGACTAGCGCCAATCCCCACGACGGCAGCAGTGCACACGGCAATGTTGCGTTGCGTTTCAATGGCCCTGCGGTGCTCGATTTACTGGCCAGCGAACAAGCTGTATTGGCGTTTTCCAGCAAGCAGCAAATCAATATCAACGTACCAACGGCAGAGTCGACACCAACAACAAGTATGACACTGCAGGTTGTTACTGAACGCGCCGTTGAAGATGCGCTCATCCAGATCATCGACAAAGCGCAGCCCGCAGAAGCTCTCGATCTCGCCGTGTTTTATTTATCCGATCGCCACGTTGTCCGCGCATTAAAACGTGCCGTAGAGCGTGGTGTGGTTGTTCGTGTACTACTTGACCCTAACAAAGATGCGTTCGGTCGCGAAAAAAACGGTGTGCCCAATCGTCCTGTCGCTCATGAACTCACCCAAGCCGGTGTTGACCTGCGTTGGTGTGCAACTCAAGGCGAACAGTGCCATGCGAAGTGGCTATTGCACCGTGATGCGCGTGGCCAAGCCACTATGGTGTTGGGCTCGACCAACTTCACTCGCCGTAACCTGCACAATTTAAACCTTGAAACCAGCGTGATTCTCCGCGGCGCCGCCGAAGAACAAACCATGCAAGCGGGACTTGCATGGTTTGAGGATCAGTGGCTCAATCGCGACGGCCGAGTGTTTAGCGCCGACTATGAAGTCTTCGCAGACAGCAGCCTGAAACATCGTTTGCTGTATCGTTTTATGGAAGCGACGGGGCTTAGTACGTTTTAATCGAGTGTTTAGCAACTGAAACGACAAATCTATCCACCTTTAAATCATCGAGGCTCTTCAGGTTCGTTAATCCATCCCCACTCATTGAGAATCACATAAAGAGCTGGAATCACCAGCACGACCAGTACCGTAGCACTGAGTAAACCAAAAACGACGGATATTACGAGCGGCTTAATGGATGCAGCTTGAGTGCTTGTCTCTGCTAATAAAGGTAATAGTCCCGCGATAGTTGTCGTTGAAGAAATAAGGATTGCGCGCAGGCGATCACGGCTTGCTTGACCTGCCGCCTCAATAACAGCCAGCCCTTGAGCTCGATGTTGTTTAATAAAATGAATAAGTAAAATAGCGTTATTGACGACAATTCCTGCTAGGGAAGCAGCTCCAATCAAAGATGGCATGGAAAGGTAATAACCCATTAAGACATGCCCCCAGATCGCTCCAATAAACGCCAATGGGATTGCAAACATGACGATCAACGGCTCAACGTAGCTGCGAAATTGGAATGACAAGATTAGATAAATGGCAATTAAGCCAATGAGCAATCCGCGCCCGATGGAACCGCCCGTTTCTGAAGACCGGGCGACTTGGCCTTCAATCGATACAACTACATTGGGATGCCTAGCTTGGAATTTTGTTAGCCAACCGCTCTGCTTGAGGTCCGTGATTATTGCTTGCCCACTCGCTTGCCGTGCGTCGACATTTGCTTCAACGGTAATTGTTCGTTGACCATCCACTCGAGTAATACGTGACCACTCCCGCTTTTCTTGTATGTTGACGACAACATCGAGCGGAACTCGATGACCCGTGGGCAATGTAATAGTTAGGTTTGCTAGATCATCTAAGGAGTTGCGATCATCGGCGGGTAAGCGAACAAGGATGTCTATCTCTTCATTTTCAATTCTCTGAGTGTCTGCAATTTCACCAAGAAGCGCTGTTCGTAATTGACTGGCGATGTCTTCGGCTGATAAGCCGAGGCTATGGGCTCCGGCTTTCATGGAGAGTGATAATTGTGGTTTACCAAAGCGCAAGTCGTCGAAAACATTGTAGACAGCTGAGTAACCCTCGAGGTGGGAACTTAACTCTAGGGAAGCGGATTTTAATGCATCGAGGTCTTCTCCTTGCAGACGAATCTCAACGGGGACTCCCGCAGGACCAAAACCAGGCTCTTGAATTATGAGTTGCTGGAGGCCCTCAACTTCGCCAATAGCATCACGCCAAGAGCTGATGATCTCGTCTAGTGTAACTCGCCGTGTTTCTGCGGTCAGTAAGTCTACTATAACCGTGGCAACATGAGGTCCCGTTTCTCGAGCGCTGCGGTTATGATTGAATCGCACTTGAATCGCTTCAACTAAAGCGGCTCCCCTAGGTTGTTGCGGGGAGTAGTGTTCGTTCAACTCTTGTAACGCTTGTTCAACGCGAGCAGCAACTTCCTCTGTTCGATGCAACGGCGTTCCTTGTGGCATTAAAATTCGGGCCTCGAGCACATCGCCATCGATATCGGGCATTGCTTCACTTCCTAAATGACCACCAAACATAAAGCCGGCTGTTCCCAGCATAATCGTTAGAATCCCCCCGAGCATGGCATAACGAAACTTGATTGATTTATCGGCAGCACGACCGACCGCTTCCCGAAAATGATCAAATCGCTGCTCAAAAGCTAAATGAAATTTTGATGTTTTCTTTGTCAAAATGGAGGTCATGCTACCTTTAAGGTGATGCGGTAAAATCCAAAATGCTTCGATGAGACTTGCAGCAAGGGCCGCAATCAAAACAATGGGTAGAACCTCCAAGACTGCACCAAGCTCACCAGCAAGGAATGAAAGCGGGGCAAAAACCGCAACGGTAGTTAGAAAGGATGATAAGACACCAGGTAGTACTTGGCGCGTGCCTTCGACTACAGCTTGAAGAGGAGGCTTTCCTCTTGCTGCTTGCACGGCGATACTATCAGTTATAACAATAGCATCATCCATGACAATACCAATTGCCATAAGTAAGGCGACAAGAGTAATCATATTCAATGATAGGCCAGTGATAGCCATTACGACAAAGGCGCCTTTAAATGCGGCGGGCAGGCCCAATACAGCCCACAACGCAAGTCGAGGACGGAAAAATATACTCATGACAAGTATCACCAGAATGAGCCCGATAATTCCATTCGAAACAAGCATTTGTAAACGATCGCGGACAATGCTCGTGGCATCTTGCGTGATGGTAAGTGAGACGTGACCTGCAAACTTTTCCCGCTCAGAGTCAAGGAGGCGGTTAAGCTCGTCTTGGACTTTCAAAGCATCGGCACGCTTTGCTTTACTCACTTCTAAAACTAAGGCTTGTCGTCCGTTGAAGCGTATTTTTTCTTCGTCCTTTTCGCCCACCTCTCGAATGACTGCAATATCTCCTAGAGTTAACTCACCGCCATATGGGTCAGAAATCACAACTAGGCGCCCTAAGTCTTCCAATGTACGCCGCTGATCTGTAAAACGAAGGAGGATGTCGCGTTGCTCAGTCTCTAAAGTCCCCAGTGGAACGTCAATGTTTTGACTTGAAATTCGATGAACTAATGTTCGTGCTGAAAGACCATGCTGTCCTAAAACATCCAAAGGAACTTCAATTTGCCATTGACGTTGCGAACGCCCATGAACATCAACTTTGGCGATCCCGGGAATTCTCATCATCTGAGCTTCGAGCTGGCGAGCATAATTCTCAAGATGAGGGATTGGCATATCGCCTGAGATTGCGACCGCGACTAGCATATCAGTGCGGTGCAGCTCTTTTACAACCGGAGGCTCGGCTTGGGTTGGTAGATCTCTAATGGCACTTACTTCAGTATCAATGTCATTGAGAAAGCGAATGGCATCGCCGCCGGCTGTCATGGATGCTACAGCACTTGCAATATTGTCTTGTGCAATACAGCTAAACTCTTTTAGAAACTCAACACTTTTCACCGCATCGTGTAGCCGTCGACAAATGGCATCTTCAACATCCGAAGCGCTTGCTCCGCGGTAAAGGACGTCGATCGAAACTTCAACCGGACGATAATCAGGAAAAGTTTCTCGTTTTAAGTAAGGAGCTGCGAATAATCCAGCTGCAATCATTAATATGAGAAGTAAATTAGCAGCAGTAGGATGCGCAGCAAACCAACGGATCATCATTCATCCTCAATGTTTAGTTGACCGAGGGCTTTAGCCGAAACTTCCTGTTCAACGTCAAAGTCACGCCGCACCAATAGCTGTATTCCATTAATTGCGGGTTGGAGATCATTAAGAATGACGCGATCACCAGGGTTTAGCCCTTCGTTGATTGCGGCAATACCTCGCTGCTCAAAGAGTACATTTACTTTTCGTCGAACCAACCGATCGTCTTCATCTGCCAAGTAAACCTCGCCACGGTGAACTGCAGAAGACGGAATGAGCGTGAATGCTATAGAACTCGTGCCGGTAAGTTTAACGCGAATATACATTTCACTTTGCATTGGCGGCTGATCGGGCAACTGCGCGTTTTCCCATGGATCATCAACACGGACAACGACTCTAGCTGCGCGCGTTACTGGATCAAGGCCACTTGCTATTCGAACTAATGTTCCTTTCCATGTAATGTCTGGCGCACTTACCAGCTCTATGTGTGCCTCAATCGAGCTGAAATCAAATAAGTTACTCTGCTCCAATAAGTCAGCATTTATTTCAGAGAGACCTATGTTTTTCATGAGGCGACGGAGTACTGTAAAAGGAATGCGGGCTTCAACTTCGACTGCTGAAATGTTTTCTGCCTCAAAGAGCGGTTGCCCAATATTGATGAATTGCTCTCGTTCGACATGGACAGAGCTTAGCCTTAAATCGTAAGGCGCAAAAAACTGTGTATCATTCAGATCTTGAAGCGCTTGCGACAAACGTATTGATGCTTTATCACGCCTTGCTGGAATTAACTCAAGGACGTTTTTCAACTGTGTCACTGCGTGCTGCTGGCCTAGAGTTTGTCGTCGTTGGCTGTCGAGCTGAGATGACGAAACTGAACCAGAAGCAGCCAACCTCTCGATGCGAGCGAGTTCCTGCTCTGCTAAGGCCAAGGCTCGTTGTTCAATTTCTAGAAGGCGAACAGTGTTTTTCTCTTCTGCAGAAAGTTGAACTAATTCAGCTTTCGCTTCTTCGATTTTTAGTTGATAGCGGCTTGGGTCGAGCTGCAAGAGTAAAGTTCCCTTGGGGATAAATGCGCCATTTTCGAGGTTAGGGTGACGTTCAACGACACGACCAGCGACATTTGCAACTGCACGCCACGTTTCAGTTGGGCGCGCGACTCCATAACCTTTTGCTTCAATCCACAAAGGTTGCTCTTGCACTTTAATCACCGCGACTGGAATCGCATTGAGCGAGAGAGCAGAATGCTCGGGGGTTTTCTGGTTGGTAACAAATACGACAAGTACGGTAAGACCCGCTAAAAAACCTACAACGACCGCTAAAATTGATTGATTGCGGCGATTTAGAATCTTCATGGAGGTTCCTTATCGTTAATTATGGCCGACGACGACTGTTGAAAGATTCGAGCTCTCAAGAAATAGAAGGATTCGCAGTTATGCCTTGGCGAAAAATTGCAAACTGTTCCTTGGCTATCGACTTGGTTTTATCAACACCGCTTGCAAGAAGATGTCGAATAACAATGCCTTGAACTAACCCAACATAATGAGTAGCGACCGCGTCTGGAGATAGGTTATTACGAATCTCCTTTTGCTGAATTCCGTCGATTACAATTTCTTCGATACGTTCGCGATAAAGCGTCAAGATGGCTTTCACAAGTCGGCGGCTGCGTGAGCTATCTTGTTTTTGAAGTTGTGAGAGCAAAATCCTCGGCGCCCCCGGGTGTTCGCAGACAAAATCAATGTGCGCTAAGAACATTGCTTCCAGTTGCTCAAGCTTACTCGCGTTTTCATCGACAGCCTTGGTAACTTTGCTCAATAGTTTTTGAGCAACCCATTCGATCACAGCTACCCAAACCGCTTCTTTGGAAGAAAAGTGTCTAAATAATGCGCCCTGTGTGAGCTTCATTTTTTGAGCGATGCCTGCAGTTGTTATAGTCGCAGGATCTTGTTCGCTACATAGTTGGACAACTGATTCGATCGTGACTTCTTTACGTTGATCTGCCTTTAGATTTTTTGCCATTGTAATACCTTAACCGTCGTTATTTTGGAGCTCTGAACTTGCACCACCAAAAAGATAGTAATTAGTTACTATCTTTTTGGCAAGTGGTTTTTTATTGCTCGATTGAGGAGCCGGCTCGATGAACTTTGATATGGCTGTTTGGTTAAACTAGTGCTTTAGCTTAAAGGTGTATTCACACCATGAACCGTGCATAAATCGGGTTGTGGTCAGATACGGTCGTGGTATCAATCGCAGTCGCTTCTTTCAGCACAAGCTCGCGATAAAAGATAAAATCGAGCGGGTGTGTTCGGTAGGTTTTAATGTGGTGGTCGTCGGACATGAAGGCTTGGCGCAGGCCGACACTGCGGCAAAAGCGCAGCAAGTGGAGGCGACGTTGGCGGTTCCAGACATTGAAGTCGCCGGCCACAATCAAGGGCCCATTGTGATGCAGGAGCTCGGAACGAAGTAGCTCCATCTCGCGTAAAAAATAGTTCGCGCTGACAAAATTAATCGCATGCACATTGACGATTAACAACGATTGGTCATCGGCCAGTGGATGGTAGGACAGCATGTAGCTTTTATGGGTCGCGAGCAAACCTTCGCGCTTGCTTGTTAACCGCGTCTGCACATCAGTAAAAGCAATTTGGGAAGCGGTTAGAACACCATACACGGAACGGCTGGTTTGCATATTCGGGGCAACGGCGTAGGACCAATGCGGAATCTTCCAGTCATTGTGCAGCGTGAGCTTGGCTTCTTGTAGCAATAAAAACAAACTCGGGAATTGATGCAGAATACGCGCCAACGCCACTTGAAACTTCAGCGTCTGGGTTAGTTTTTGGGTATTCCAACAGAGCACGCCAAACTCTTCACCACGAATAATTGCTTGTTGGTGAATCAAGCGTTGAGGAACTATGATTCTGGGCTTTAGCACTTCTCCGCCTTTCAATCGGTAATCAATGACAGCAGCAATGTTTAGACTGCGCTGGTGGCAAATTATACCGCAAAATCATGCCGAGCTCGTCTATTTTTTACGCACGCTTACCGCAATTCTGCTCATTCCCCGTCTAATTCCGTCAAAAAACTTGATCTATTGACTTGCAAAAATTAGGTTTGTTTTATAAGGTTAACTACATTAGGCTTACAAAACAAAGCTAAAGTGGGTTTATGGCCAGAAATGAAAATGAACAAATCTATAAAGGGCTGCTCGACACCTTGGTGCTGAATGTGCTGCTGGCTGAGCCAAACTATGGATTTGGAATTAAAGAGGCTTTGCGCGAGCAGCTCGGCGATGACGCCGACGTGGTGAAGGAAGCAACGCTCTATCCACTATTACATCGCCTTGAGCGCAAAGCCTTGGTGTTGTCTTATCGCCAGCCTGGGGATCGCGGCACACCACGCAAGTACTACAAAATAACCCAAGCGGGACACAATTATTTAAAACAACAAGTTGAAACGTGGCGACAAGTATCCGCTTTGCTCGACCGCACCATTTTTAAAGAGGACTAACGCATGAAACTTCATCGCTTAACACGCTTTCCGAAGCATGCATTTCCAACCGAGTTAGATACCGGGAACACTGCCATTGACCAGTACTTGCGGGACCTTGACGCAGGTTTAGCCGGTAGTACCGGTGTGCGGAAGATGACGCTTGAGGAAACGCGTGATCATTTACTGGAGTCGACCGACGCCTTGATTGCGCAGGGTCAGTCGCCTGACGCCGCTGGGCAACAGGCAGTGGCCAGTTTTGGCGCAGTAGAAGTGCATGCCAAAGAGCAACGCCAAGAACGTTGTAAACTGTTTATTACCATGTTCCTTCGTTTTGGCCTCACCTTCGCCACGTTGATGTTATTGATGAGCTTACTGTCGATGTCGTCCTTTCTTGGCGAAGAAAAAGCAGCGCGCGGATTCGCTGAAAACCTGCCGACACTGGCGAAAACTTATCTGTTCAATGCGACCTTCTTTGGGTTTTTCATGAGTTATTGGTTCACCTTCGCATTCACTCAGGCAAAACCAGCACCGGTAAAACCTACTGAAGACGGTGAAGTCCTCGAGGTTTATTCGCAAAAAGGCAGCAAGTACGCCGCGGTTTTCTTGTTCATTGTTATGGGTGGTATCTCGCTATCCTGTCTAGCTGGATTGTTTGGATGGGGTTATATGGCGGCAAGCGGTATCGCTTTAAATGCACTACTGTTTTTGCTCGGAGCGCAAATGGCCATCGGTGCTAGTGTGGCATGGGATCGCTACGAACTGTCGCAGGATGCTCTGACGATTCGTTCATTTACTGGGCATCACCGTGTACCGCGAGCAGCCATTGTTGACTTAGTTGAGCGCTCATTCTGGCGCAGCTTTATTGGAGTCGGCATTGGTAAACATTATGCCTTGATTTGGCAGGATGAGGCTGGTCAACGACAGACTGTAAATCTTGTGCTCAACGGCGAAATGCACAATTCCGATAGTCTTATTGCGACTTTGAAAGCGACCGCTTGTGACCGTTAATCGGTTGCAAACGGCCGCTCAAATTAAAGCTCAGCCATAAATGATTGAATCATACTCACTAACCACTCCGGCGCATCGGCCATGATAAAGTGCCGTGTGTCCTCAGCATAAGCGAGGGTGTGAAAGTGCGGTGGTACAGAAGCAAATTGAGTTTCATAGTTTTGCTGCACTTGTTCGGGTTGAGCATAGGGGGCACCATTTTGCAGTGCGCCCAAGGTCAGCATGGGGACGCGCAAATTCGCTAAATCGTCGCGCAAGTCGGCCATCATCAATTCACCCATCACTTGACCTGAAGTCATGCCGTCAGAGCGGAACATATCGGCGACGATGCGTTCATGCCAGGCGCTGTTATTGCTCATACTTGCTGCCATTGCGTAGGGGTCAAAAGCAGCGGGTGCGTTTTCAGCCGTTCCCTGTTCGGACGAGCCGTCTTCGAACGAACCGAACAAGGCACCAAGTGCCGGTAGGCTGTCCACATTCACTACGCCAGCAATATGGTCTGGGTGTGCTAAAGCCAGTTTCATGGCAATAAAGCCGCCAAGTGAGTGACCGACAAGGACAGGGTCAACGAGGTCGTTTGCCAGAATATACTGATAAATTGCCGTTGTTTGGGTCGAAACGAAGCCCTGTTGTAAGAGCTCGGCAGGAAGCGCGGGCTTGCCTGCAAATCCAGCTAACTGCAACACATGAAGTTGATAATCGTGCTTCAGCGCTGCAACTGTGTCATCCCAAACGCTCGCCGACGATGATAAACCCGGAATCAGCAGAATCGGTTGGCCTTCGCCGTAAATGGTGACGTTAAACTCGGTGGTGTCAATCGAATGGACGGTGTCGTCGGTTGCAACAGCTTGGCCGCAAACGAATAACGTGAAGGTGATGAGTAGCGATTTTAAGTTCATGATGAATTTCTCCAGTGGTTGAAACTGCCATCATGATCACGCAAACAAGGGCAGATAGAACCTGCGCAATGTCAGCGTTTACCGCTGCGTTTCGCACTTTTTTCGATGACAAAAGTCACTAGCCTCGGGCAAGGAAAGACATTAAATTGAGTTCATTACATCCTTGCCAAGGCCAGCTTTATGAACACAGACATTGAAAAATTACCGCAGAAATTTTCCTGGGTTTACTTAGTGAATCTGGTGTTTTTCTTTATTCCCTTCTTTGTTTTTCCCTACTCGCTGGTCGAAGCGGCGGTCATATTACTGGGGCTTGGGGTCTTTTTGTGGCTCTACTTTAAAGCTTACCAAAGCAATCAGGCAGCGATGTTTAAGTATGCAGTGGTCGTTGCGATACTTGGTTTTGCCTTGTTGCAAATGAACCCCGGTGCGGTTGCGTTTTTGGTCTTTTCTGGCTTTTTCTTTGGTTACGCCTTGCCGTTACAGCGTTACCTGCTGAGTGTGGGTGCGCTCATTGCCGGTGTTGGCCTCTTTAGCTATGTTGGCTCGGGCCACTTTCATCCTTTCTATCTGATTTCCATGCCGATCATCGCTTGGATCAGCTTTTTTGGCTGGGTCGAGCAGAAGAAAATGGAACAGCGGCGGGCAAAAGAGCGCACCAATCAAGAAATTGAATATCTTGCCGCCAGCGTGGAGCGCGAGCGGATTGCGCGGGATCTCCATGACATCCTAGGGCATACCTTGTCGTGTATTGCGCTCAAGGCGGAACTGACGGAAAAACTATTGAGTCATGGCCAGCACACCGAAGCGCAAAAGCATTTAAGCGAGTTGAGTCAAACGGCGCGTGATGCCCTCACACAAGTGCGCCAAAGTGTGTCTGGGTATAAACATAATGGCCTAAAGCAAGAACTAAAGCGTCTGCAAAGTAGCTTGCAGGACGGCGGTTTTCAGGTTGAAATTAACGGTGAGATCCCGCAGCTTGAACCACAGTTAGAGACGGTGTTGGTGCTCGCATTGACCGAATTGGTCACCAACGTGTTGCGCCACAGCGTGGGCAACCAGTGCACTATTCGTATCGAGCAGGCAGATACCCTGCGGGTGTCGGTTTGTGATAATGGCGCCGCAACTAGCATTCAGGACGGCAATGGCCTCAATGGTATTCGTGAGCGTATTCGGGCGTTTGGGGGAGCTCTGCTATTGACCTGTACCGACACGCAAATCTGCGCTCAAATTGAGTTACCGTCGGGTCAGTCGTCACCGGTGGAGGCGCTATGAAAATATTACTGGCTGAAGATCAAGCCATGATTCGCACCGCACTTTCAAGCTTACTTGCACTGGAAGGTGGCTTTACGGTGGTTGATGTTGAGGATGGCCAGCAAGCACGCGATAAACTGGTTAAAGAGTCGTTTGATTTACTCCTCAGTGATATTGAAATGCCCGGCCTGACCGGCATTGAGCTGGCGCAATTTATCCACCAGCAACAGCTGCCAACTCAGGTGATTATCTTCACCACATTTGGCCGCAGTGGCTATGTAAAGCGTGCCATGGACGCGAATGTCAGTGGCTTTTTGCTCAAAGACGCACCGGTGCAAAAGCTGATTGAAGCCATTCATGACGTGATGGCGGGCAAGAAAGTCGTCGATACTCAGTTGTTACTTGATTCGCTCGGCACGCATGACCCACTCACCGACAAAGAGCGCATGGCACTGCGCCTTGCTGCTGACGGCAAGAGCACCGCAGCGATCGCCAAAGCATTGTTTGTTGCGGAAGGGACGGCGCGTAACTATCTATCCGAAGCGATTAGTAAACTTAATGCCAGTAATCGGATTGATGCCGCCAGAATTGCGCGGCAGAAAGGCTGGCTTTAACGTGCCAGTGCCTTATTGGTCGATGGTATGTCATGAAATTATTACGTAAATGAATGTCGACATCGCCTTTACTTGTTCTCTTCATATAGGTTAATTTAAGTTAACCTATAATAGCTGGCTATTGAAAAATTATTTATAAGTTCATTTATATTGACTTAACAAGCCCCCTAAACGTCCTTTCCTATAAAAGTTAACACTTATTGACTTTTCTCTAGTTCCTGTCTACTTTAATGGTTAAAGTAACTTTTACTTTACTTATTAGATGAGGAAAGCAATGAAAAAGCCTCAAGGGCGAGTGGTTAAACCCACAGCAATGCCAGACTTAAAGGACGATTTTTCGTCATTGCAACTGGCCAAAGCGATTACAGCAAAACGCACGGCGAAGCGTCTTAAGCTCGTGGATGTTGCCGCTGCATTGGCTATTTCCAAGCCGACCTTGGTGAAGATTGAGAAGGGCGATACCAACGTCAGTTTTGCCAATTTGTTAAAGGTTATCGATTACCTTGGTTTGACCTTCCAGATTGTTTCCGATGACAGTGGAATAGAACGAACACCTAACGAGGCGGGCGACGATGAGTGGTACTGAAGCAGCCAGATATGATGCACTGGACGTGTATCTCGGCGGGACGCAAAAGATCGCAACGCTGTCTATCCCCAGCGGCTCTGAAAGTGAGTTTGTGCTCACTTACGAGCCTAACTGGGTAGAAAATGGGTTTGCGATTTCACCTCACTTGCCGTTGCGCGGAGCCTGTGAACACCGGGCCGTGCGTAATTATCTTCAGAACCTTCTGCCTGAGGGCAAAGCGCTGGAAGAAATCACCAGCAACACGAAGATTTCGAAGAATAATATCTTTGGCTTGATTAAAGTCATTGGTAACGAAACGTCTGGTGCGCTTTCGTTCAGACACCCAGAACGGCCGCAAGCGCAGACGGCATTTCGCGAGGTGACAACTGCAGAATTGACGGACAAATTAGCTCGTTTCCGGCAACATGGAGAGCCAATTACGTTTTGGGATGGCAAAACGCGGCTTTCGGTTGCAGGTGTACAAGACAAACTAAACTTCCTCGAGCTAGAAGGTCGATTAGGTTTCGGCGAGGGCGATTTGTGCTCCAACAAAATCGTCAAATTTGAATCAGGTGCAGCGCCTTTTATTGCGGTGAATGAGCTTTTTACCATGTTGCTTGCGCGTGAGGCAGGATTAACGGTGCCAAACGTCGAGTTGCGCACCTATGGCGCTGTCCGGGCGCTTGTCGTTGATCGTTTCGACCGCCGCTATGTGTCGAGACAGAACCGCGTGTTTAGACGTCATGTCATCGACGGATGTCAGGCGTGCAATTTACCCCCGTCGTATAAATACGAGCGTCAATATGGCGATAGTAGTGACGTCGTTTATTTTCGTGATGGCGTTTCCTTGCCAAAGTTATTTGCCGTGAATACCACAAATAACCTTGCCTATCATACGCAGCTCGTGCGCTGGATGACGTTTAATCTTTTGGTGAGAAACTATGACGCCCACGGCAAAAACATTAGCTTTTTTGTCGGTCAGCAAGGGCTTGCACTAGCGCCGTTTTATGATCTCGTCAACGTTGAAGCGATTTTGCGAGCGGCCCAACAACGAACGGAAACTTCAACGGATAGTAACCGCTTCGCTCGTTACTTTGCCATGTCTATCGGTGGCTACGAACAAGGTGACATCGGTCATTTTCAGGCAGGTATCACCGCCTATATGCTGGCTGATTTTGCTGCGTCTCTTGGTATCTCAATTCCGCGACTCCAATTGCTTATGCAGGAAACGATTACAGCGACTCGGCTCGGCCTTGTCACAGCAAAAGACGAAGCCTTACAGCAGCAACTCAGTGACGCAGAAATTCAACACATTGATCTATGCATCGCAGTTATTCAGCAAGCAGCAGACGAGCTTGAACCAGAGGTCGTGAAGCTACCGCAGATGGCTAGTTTGGTTTAACCACGCACACCAACCACTGCGTGTTTTGCAAGCTCGGTCACGGCTGCCCAATCGCCCTGCTCAATGGCGGTTTTTGGCAGGATCCACGAACCGCCAACGCAAGCGACGTTTGGCAAGGCTAGATAGTCCCGATAGTTGCCTTCGTGAATACCGCCGGTTGGGCAGAAGGTGATGGCTGGGAATGGCCCAGCGATGGACTTCAACATCGCCGTGCCGCCAGCGGCTTCAGCGGGGAAAAACTTCAGATGGGTGTAACCCAGCGCTTTGGCTTGCATCAGTTCAGAAATGGTTGCAACGCCGGGAATGAGTGGAATAGGCGCGGCACGGCCGGCTTCTAACAATGCTGTGGTAATGCCCGGGCTAATGGCAAACTGGGCGCCGGCGTCAATCGCTTGCTGCAGTTCTTCGGGTGTGGTGACCGTGCCAACACCCACGGTGGCGTCTGGCATTTTTTCCCGTAATAAACGAATCGCATCCAGTGCGACCGGTGTCCGCATGGTCACTTCAAACAAGGTAATGCCTGCGTTGGCTAGGGCTTCACCCATGGGTAGCGTGTCTTCAATACGGTCAATGACCATCACCGGAACCACAGGCGTTAACGCGAATAAAGTGCTGGGTTGAACCTGCCAATGTGCAAAACTCATGATTGTTTTTCCAATTTCTGTTTTAAGTACTGACCGACGCCACGCAGGCCGGCATATTCGGCGGTAATCACGAAACACGGGATGGCTTCAGCTACTTTACAGAAGCGCCCTTTGTGCTCAAAGCGCGCCCGAAAGTTTGATGTCGCCATCAGGTTCATCAGCTTAGGCACCACGCCACCTGCGATGTACACACCGCCATAGGTATTCAGATTCAACGCCAAGTTGCCAGCGAAACTACCTAAGCTTTCAAAAAACTGATTCACTGTTTCTAGCGCGAGGGTGTCAATACCACTCAAGGCGCGCTGGCCGATTTTTGCCGCGCTCAAAGGCGACACGTTGCGGCCGTGATAATCCGCGAGGGCCAGGTAGATATTTTCTAAACCAGGGCCAGACAACACGCGTTCGGCTGACACGCGGCCAAAGCGGTTTTGAATAAAGCGGTGAATTGCCCATTCTTTTTCGGTTGTTGGCGCCCAATCGACATGGCCGCCTTCACCGGGTAACGGCATGACGCTGCCGTCCTCAAGGGTAATTAAGTGGCCGACGCCAAGTCCGGTTCCGGCACCTAAAATGGCTTTCGGCGCTTTTGGAGTAATCCGGCCACCGCCGATTTGTTTCAGCTCGCTGGGCTTCAAGGTCACGATACTCATGGCCGCGGCCGCGAAGTCGTTCAACACCACGAAGGTTTTCAGCTTCATGCTCTTGCGCACGCCGCGTACGGAAAACTGCCAATGATGGTTAGTCATGTTGATTTCGTCGGAATCAACCGGGCAGGCAATCGCAATGGCAACGTGTTCAAGCGGCACATCTTGTTCGGTGCTATACGCCGTCATCACGTCAATTAGGGTCGGATAGTCGGCGCAGGGAAACACCTGAATACGATCCAGATCGAACGTGGCTAAATTAATCCGACAAAAACGGGCATTGGTGCCACCGATATCGGCGACCACGGCGAAATTGTCTGTGGGTAGCTTTTCGTTGTTGTTTACCATAACGCTCTATTCTTATTTTTCATCGTTAAAGAAGGCACACGCACCACTTTCGGCGCCGCTTAGTTGTGTCCGTAAGGCGCTAAACAGCTCGCGACCCATGCCTTGATGACTGTGCGTGAGATCACAGGTCGCAAAGTCGCGAGCCTGCAAGTCTTGTTCGTCCACTAACACGCTCATCTCGCCTGTTAGTGCATTCAAGGTGATGAGGTCACCGTCTTGCACTTTGGCAATCAGACCACCGTCTACCGCCTCTGGGGTTACATGAATAGCGGCCGGCACTTTGCCTGACGCGCCGGACATACGACCGTCGGTCACTAACGCAACTTTGTGTCCGCGTTTTTGTAAGACGCCAAGCGGTGGTGTGAGCTTGTGCAACTCCGGCATGCCAATGGCTTTCGGGCCTTGGAAGCGCACCACCACCACGCAATCGCGGTCGAGTTCGCCGGCCTGAAACGCGCGGTCGAGTTCGTGTTGGCTGGAGAATACCACAGCTGGCGCGGTAATCACTTCGGTCCCTTCTGGAATTGCTGAGGTCTTCATCACTGCACGACCCAAGTTGCCGTTCAGCACTGCTAAGCCACCATGGTCACTAAAAGGCTCGGTTGCGCTGCGCAGCACGTCGGTGTCCAGCGATGCAGCGGGAGCGTCGCGCCAAACAACTTTGTCGCCGTCTAACTCTGGGCGCTGGGTGTAGCGACGCAGACCGTCACCGGCAACCGTTTTCACTTCTTCATGTAAGAGACCTGCGTCGAGTAGCGTGCGAGTTAAAAACGCCATGCCGCCGGCGCGTTGGAAATGGTTAATGTCGGCATCGCCGTTTGGGTAAATCCGCGTCACCAGAGGTGTGACCGACGACAATTCGGCAAAGTCGTTCCAGTCGACAAGATAACCAGCAGCGCGGGCGACCGCAATTAAGTGCATGGTGTGGTTGGTGGAACCGCCGGTGGCCAATAAACCAACGATGCCGTTCACCACACTCTTAGCGGTGACAATGTCAGCGATGGGCGTGTAGTCCGATCCCAAATCCGTAATTCGCGTGACTTGTTGAGCGGCCACACGGTTCAGCGCGTCACGTAGCGGTGAGGTTGGGTTCACAAACGACGAGCCCGGCAATTGCAGACCCATCATTTCCACGACAAGCTGGTTCGAGTTGGCGGTGCCGTAGAAGGTACAAGTTCCAGCGCTATGGTACGACGCAGCTTCGGCATCAAGTAACTCACTTTTGCTGACTTTGCCTTCGGCATACAGCTCGCGAATCCGCGCTTTTTCTTTGTTAGTAATGCCAGACGGCATCGGGCCGGCAGGGACAAAAACGAAGGGCAAATGGCCAAAACTCAACGCCGCAATGAGTAAGCCCGGGACGATTTTGTCGCAGATCCCAAGCATTAAGCCGCCGTCGAACATGTTATGCGACAACCCTACCGCTGCGGACATGGCAATAATATCGCGGCTGAGTAAGCTCAGCTCCATGCCCGGCTGACCTTGAGTGACACCGTCGCACATGGCCGGCACACCGCCCGCGACTTGGGCGACACTGCCAACTTCTTGTACGGCCTGTTTAATTTGGTCCGGGTAACTGTGGTACGGCTGATGTGCCGACAACATATCGTTGTACGAGGTGACTATGCCAATGTTGGCTCGCGTTAAGCTGCGCAGCGACTGCTTGTCTTGTTGACCGCAGGCGGCAAAACCGTGGGCTAAGTTGCCACAGGACAGTGCACCACGGTGTGGCCCTTGGTAGCGTGCTTGGGCAACTTTTGCTTCATATTCGGCGCGTGTTTTTGCGCTACGGGCTTCAATTCGTTGGGTGACTTGGCTAATAACTGGATGCATCGAATTATTCCTTTGCTGGGGCTGGAGGCAGTGCCAGCATGACTTTCACCGGCACCGTGTCTTGTTGCAAAAAGACACTGGCCGGGAAGCTAGCACCGGGCTGCATCGCTTGCTTTAACACCTCAGCTTTGCTTGCGCCCACTAAATGAAAATAGATCGTTCGGCTGTTCATTAAACGACTTTTGCTTAATGAAATGCGATCGTACGGAGCTGTCGTTGGCGTCACTGGAAGGCAAGCCGCCTCAGTTGTGAGCGCGTCGTTCAATTGCTGTGAGCAGGGGAATATGGACGCGGTGTGGCCGTCTTCGCCTAACCCTAAAATCACCACATCAAACGTTGGCAATGCCGCTGCCTGTTGATTGAACGCTGCAACTGCTGCGTCGATAGTTTCGGCGTCATTGGCGAAATGCAAAAACTCAGCGTCGGCAGCTTTGTTTTGCAACAAATGCTGGCGCACCAAGCGCGCATTGCTCGCTTCATGATCCGCTGGTAACCAGCGCTCGTCGGCTAATAGCACGGTCACTTGTGACCAAGGCAAATCGTGCTGTGACAACTGGTTGAACAGGGGTACAGGCGTACGGCCACCGGACACCACTAAATAGGCTCGGCCGCGCTCGCGAATGGCTTGTTGGAGCTGCTCGCAAATGGTCTGTGTAAACGTAACTGTGAGCGCGTCTTCGTTGGAGAATGTTTTAACTACAGCAGTCATGACGTCCATCTCGTTGCTATTAAAAGTCATCGGCCCACTCGCGGCCGTCGTTGGCAATCAAGGTCACCGATGCGGAGGGTCCCCAACTTCCCGCGGCATAGGACTTTGGCTTGTCGTCGATTTTCTTCCATGCGGTAATAATGCCGTCGATCCAGCGCCACGCATGCTCAACTTCTTCACGCGCTACGAACAAATATTGGTTGCCGTGAATCGCTTCGAGCAGTAATCGTTCGTAGGCATCGGCAATCCGCTGGTTCTGGAACGTTTCGTCGAAGCTCAAGTCGAGGGTAGTGGGTTTGAGTAACATTTGCTCGCCTAACCCCGGCACTTTGTTCATGACTTGAATTTCAATGCCTTCGTCGGGCTGTAAGCGAATAATTAAGCGATTCGGCTGCAGATTGCTCATGGTCTCTTGGAAAATATTATGCGGCTGCGACTTAAAGGTAATCACGACTTCGGTGCGTTTTTCTGCCATGCGCTTGCCGGTGCGCAAATAGAACGGTACGTTGGCCCAGCGCCAGTTATCAATATGCGCTTTAATGGCGACGAAGGTTTCGGTTTTACTGGTAACTTTGGCGCCATCTTCTTCTAAATAGCCGGGAACCTTCTCGCTGCCGCTGATGCCGGTGGTGTATTGGCCACGCACCGTATCGTCATTGACATTGTCGCGGGTAATTGGCCGGAGCGAGCGCAAGATCTTAATCTTTTCTTCACGCACACTTTCTGCGTCAAGTCGTGTCGGAGGCTCCATGGCAATCAACGCCAACACTTGCAGCAGATGATTTTGCACCATGTCGCGCAACTGTCCAGCGTCGTCGTAGTAGCCCCAACGGCCTTCAACACCGACCTGTTCAGCAGCGGTAATTTGGATATGATCAATCGCCTTGTTATTCCATTGCCCCATAAATATCGAGTTGGCAAAGCGCAACGCCAACAAGTTGAGCACGGTCTCTTTGCCGAGATAATGGTCAATGCGATAAATCTGTGACTCGTGAAAATACTCGGCCACTTCTTGGTTAATCGCTTGCGACGACGCGAGGTCATGACCTAACGGTTTTTCTAATACGATTCGTGCGTTGTCGCGGTTGAGACCGTGCTGGCTAAGTCCTTGGCACACTGTTGAAAACAATTGCGGCGGAATAGCGAGGTAGCTAACAATGCTGCGCTCAGGATCTGCACTAAGTTGCTTGGCCAGCGTGGCAAACGCGTTGACGTCGGCGAGGTCAACATCGCAATAGTCGAAACGAGCAGCAAAGCGTTCCCACACCGGCGGATCAATGTTGTCGCTGCCAACAAACTTCTCTAAGCTCTGACGAACTTTCTGGACGAATGTGTCGGCGTCGATTTCGTCGCGAGCAACTCCAACGATGCGCGTTTCAGCGTGCAGTAGCTCGGCTTTTTCTAACTGATAAAGCGCAGGTAATAGCTTGCGACGTGCTAAATCACCTAATGCTCCAAACAAAATGAAATCGCAACAGGGGGTTGTCGTTGCCATGGATTCCTCACCAATAATCTGAGTCGTAGCGAGCTCTATAAAATCGTCTTTATAAAACCATCGCAAAATGTAGTTTTACAACATAATTAAATTTAAAATAGCAATTGTTTGCAATGAAATCCAACTAAATGTAATTTAATTACAAAATGGTTAGAGGATTTCACCATGACATTATTCGAAACGCTGCAATTGGAACGCGAAAACTTAAGTAAGTCAGAACGTAAGGTTGCTGACGTTGTGCTCGCTGACCCGAACGCGGTCTTGCATCAGAGTATAGCTAACTTAGCGCGTGCTGCCGGTGTCAGTGAGCCGACCGTAAATCGCTTTTGCCATACCCTCGGCGCCAAAGGTTATCCTGACTTTAAGCTCAAGCTGGCGCAAAGCTTGGCGAAAGGCACACCATATGTCAGTCGCCACGTTGACCAAAGTGACGACACGGCTAGCTTGGTGGCGAAGATTATTGAATCGACCATGGCGTCGTTGACGATTACTCGTCGCAGTTTAGATATTGCTGCCATGGACCAAGCGATTGAAGCGTTTCTAAAGGCTTCCCATATTTGCTTCTTTGGCATGGGCGCTTCCGCTTCGGTGGCCCACGACGCGCACAATAAGTTTTTGCGCTTCGACACCCCGGTGCAGTTTTCCGATGACACCCTCATGCAGAAAATGGCGGCAATTAATGCGCGGCCAACCGACGTCTTAGTCTTCTTTAGCCATACCGGCCGTACCAAACCATTGTGCGAAGTCGCCGCGTTAGCGCGCGCATCGGGCGCCACTGTCGTTGGCGTCACTGCCCCTGACAGCCCGTTAGCCAAAGAATGCGCCATTGTTCTGTCAACCCATGTCCCAGAAGACACCGACGTGTATATGCCGATGGCTTCGCGCATTGCTCAGCTCGTGCTGATTGATGCGCTTGTCACCGGGTTTACCTTAAAAAAAGGCCCGGAGATTCATGAAAAATTAAGACAAATAAAAGCAGCCATGCGCGACTCTCGCTTTGAGAAGCCGTCGACAGACGCTGCAGATTGAGGAGTAGTTATGACCATTCGAGTCGCCATTAACGGTTTTGGCCGTATCGGCAAAAATATTGTCCGCGCTTGGTTCGTGCGCAAGCTTGACCAAGACATTGAAATTGTCGCCATCAACGATTTAGGTGACCCGTCCATTCATGCCCACTTGCTGAAATACGACTCTGTGCATGGGGTGTTACCGGCTGAAGTATCGCTTCAAGGTGAAGCCTTGGTGCTAAACAATCACCGCATTCAGTTTCTCGCCTGCCGCAACCCGGCTGAATTACCATGGCAAGAATTGAACATTGACGTGGTGTTTGAGTGCACCGGCTTGTTCACCCAACGCGAAAAAGCCGCGTTGCATTTACAAGCGGGCGCAAAAAAGGTGTTAATCTCGGCACCTGCCAAAGATGCCGATGCAACCATTGTCTATGGTGTGAACCACCAAACGCTCAGTGAGCAGCATAAAATAGTTTCGAATGCTTCTTGCACCACCAACTGTTTAGCACCAATTGCCAAGCCCCTCCATGCCGCACTTGGCATTGAAAACGGCTTAATGACCACGATTCACGCCTATACCAACGATCAGCACATTGCCGATGCTCACCATACGGACCCACAGCGCGCGCGCCGCCGCGTTGTCGATGATTCCATCGAAAACAGGTGCCGCTGCTGCGGTTGGTTTGGTGATACCTGAGTTGAATGGCCGTTTTGATGGCTTAGCAGTGCGAGTACCTACACCGAATGTGTCGCTAGTTGATTTGTCATTCATTGCCAGTCGCGACACCTCCGTCGCGGAAGTGAACGCGATTATTGCTGAGGCGGCAAACTCGACTGCGTTGCGCAATGTACTGGTGTTAAATGAGCTGCCTTTGGTCTCGATCGACTTTAACCATAACCCGCATTCGTCTATTTTCGATGCCAGCCAAACTCGCGTCAGCGGACGCTTAGTGAAAGTCATGGCCTGGTACGATAACGAATGGGGCTTTAGTCAGCGTATGCTCGATACGACGCTCGCATGGCACTCGCCAATGACCGCACAAGCCGCTTCCAGCAAGAAAGAATCCGCCGTTTTGGCAACATCTTGAGACACCATCTCACAATTAATTAACAATTTTTAAGGTTCTAAGATTGACGATGTATTTTTCTTGTTCTATTTTATGAAAGCGCTTACATTACGTTAACAATGACCGCAAATAATAAAAACGGCATGAGTCAACAACCAGGAACTCAGTTATGTACAACAGCAAATTAGTCAAGAGTGCCCTCGCTGCGCTCTTTATATCGCTAGGTTTAACCGCCTGTGGTAGCGATAGCGTCAAAACAGTGTCAGATTTTGATGCTGTCGATACCACTTCGCCTGTCGATGATTGGCAGCTTGTCTGGAGTGACGAGTTTACGGGTAGTCGACTCGACGCAAATAAGTGGAACGTCGAAGTGAACTGCCAAGGTGGTGGAAACCAAGAGCAGCAGTGCTACACCGACAATCCAGAAAACTTGGTCGTGTCTGATGGCACCTTGAAAATTATCGCTTTGCCGGCCGACGAGGACGCGCAACTGCCGTATACCTCGGCACGCATCAATAGCCGTAACAAAGGCGACTTTAAGTATGGTCGTATTGAAGTGCGAGCACGCATGCCGCGCGGTCAGGGTACTTGGCCTGCAGCGTGGATGATGCCGACCGATGAAGTCTTCGGTGGTTGGCCGAAATCCGGTGAAATCGACATCGTTGAAGCGGTCAACTTAGGCACCGCAACCGAGGATGGCGGCGTCGAAACGCGCGTATACGGCACCTTGCACTATGGTCGCAACGCGCCGAATAATTCGTACTCGGGTAAAGAGTATGCCTTACCGAACGGCGCGAACCCAGCTGACGATTTCCACGTTTATGCGATTGAATGGCAGGAAGGTGAAATTCGTTGGTATGTAGATGGCTACTTGTATCAAACTCAAACCCAGTCTCTGGTGCGTCGCAATAGCCGTGGTGAAACCATCGGCTTACGCCATCGTGGTTGGTTTGCTGAGTTCTTTAACCAAGCAAGTGGCGAACTCGAAGTGGTCTATGGTCCAGAGCCATTCAATCAGCGTTTCTACTTACTTCTGAACTTAGCCGTCGGTGGCAACTGGCCAGAGAATGTCAACGAGCTCGGCATTGACGCCGACGCGTTTGCGGATGGCCAAGTGTTCGAAATCGACTACGTGCGTGTTTATGAGTGTGGTGCGAACCCGAATACTGGCCGTGGTTGTGAGACCATTCGTGCTGGATACAAAGACGAGGACACCTTAGTTCAAGGTGAAGCGCCAATTCCTTCACCGCCATCTGACGGTGTACCGCGTAATTTAACTATTTTTGACGGCACACCAAATCCAAACTGGCCTGCTTGGGATTGCTGTGGTGGTTCAACCCCAGAAATCGTTGAAGACGACGAACGTGGCAATGCTTATCGCTTTGTCGTCGGTTCAGAGCCGACCGTGAACGGCTTTGTTTCTCGTTCTGCGTTCATTACTGATCCTGCCGGTGTTGCCTCGCCGTTCGACGCATCACCGATTCTCGAAACTGGCAGTATTTCTTTTGACCTGAAAGTCATTTCGCAACCGAATGCCTCGTCGACTTGGTTGTTCAAAGTCGAGAGTAACGAAGGCTCTACCGAAGTGGAATTACCGATCGCCGATAGCCAAGAAGGCTTAGCGCCTGCGACCGGCGAGTGGCAGCGTGTGACCTATTCGCTGCAAAATCTTGCTGATCGTGGACTCGATGTGTCGGGTATTGACGTCATCATGGTGTTCCCAGCTTGGGGAACCGGTGAAGGTGCCGAATACCTAATGACCAATGTCGAGATTAGCGCGCCGGGAATCGACTATCCAGAATTGGTGTTGTTCTCCAATGGCGAGCAAAACCTTGACTGGCCACTGTGGGATTGCTGTGGTGGCTCAACACCGGCAATCGTTGAAGATGAAGATCGTGGTCCGGTTGCCGAGTTTGTTGTCGGTTCAGCGCCAACCGTCATGGGCTTTAAACCAGCCGATGGCAGCGGCATTCAGTTCGATGCAACCGCTTTGTTAGTCGACGGTGTTGTTCAATTCGACATGAAAGTCGTCAATGCGCCAAGTAGCCCAGATGCGGTTTGGAAGTTCAAAATCGAAGCCGACGGCGCATCGTCTGAAGTTGAGCTGGACTTGTCTGTCGGCAATGCTGGCAACGAACCAACCACGGGTGAATGGGAAACTTACACATTCAGTTTGCAAAGCCTTGATGACCTTGGTTTAGACCTCAGCGCGATTGACGTGGTCATGATCTTCCCAGCATGGGGAACGGGTGAAGGTGCGGTCTATCGTGTCGACGAAGCGCGTATCTACAATCCGAGTGCAGGTGACAATGGCGATGGTTTAACCGTCTTTGCGAACAACGTTGCTGCAGGCTGGTCATTGTGGGATTGCTGTGCGGGTACGCAACCGCAAATCGTCACCGAAGATCCGCCATACGGCGCGGTAGCCCAGTTTGAAATTCCAGGCTGGCCAGAAACGGTACTGGGCTTTTTAGCCGACGAAGGCGTGTCGTATGACGCTTCTAGTCTGCTTGCGAACGGTGCAATTTCGTTTGATATGCGCATTGTTGAGCAGCCGATTGCCGGCGAAACAGACTGGTTCTTTAAAGTCGAGTCGACGGGTGCAGAAACCGATGTCGAGCTGCCATTGTCAGCCGGCAACTTCGGTCAGACGCCGGTCACTGGCGAGTGGGCAAACTATGTGTTCTCGCTGCAAGACTTGTTCGACGCAGGCTTAGATCTCAGTGATATCAATGTCATCATGGTCTTCCCAGCTTGGGGCTCAGGCCAGGGCACTGTGTATCAGATCGACAATGTCAAAATTGCCAATTTCTAATGCGTGCAGCGCGAAAACGGAAAATAAGATTATGAAAACAACAACGTTTATGAAAAGCCCTGTCGCAGTTGCTGTCTCTTTAGTATTAACAGCTGGATTGGCGACACCGCTCTATGCTCAGGAGTCTGAAGAGCAAAACGAGCAGGACACTGAGCGTGCGGAAACGTATGAAGTTATTGAAGTACGCGGGATCCTCGGTAGCTTAGCGCGTTCGACACAGTTTAAGCGCAATTCAAGTGGTGTCGTTGACGTCATTTCAGCTGAGGAAATGGGGAAATTTCCCGATACCAACTTAGCTGAATCATTGCAACGGATTACCGGTGTTGCAGTGAGTCGCGTCAACGGTGAGGGTAGCCAAATCACCGTGCGTGGCTTCGGTCCTGAGTTTAATATGATTACGCTGAACGGCCGGCAGATGCCGGGTACCGGTTATAGCCGTGCGTACAACCTCGAGAACTTATCATCGGAAGGTGTGAGCGCCCTCGAGGTTTACAAAACTGCTCGTGCGGGTACGCCAAGCGGTGGTTTAGGAGCGACGGTCAATATCGTCACCACTCGACCTTTAGAGCGCCCGGGTCGCCAGTTTGCCATGTCGTTGAAAGGTCTTCATGACTCATCGGTGGCTAGCGGCGACACGGTCACACCTGAGTTTGCTACGGTGTTTAGCGAGACCTTCGCCGATGATCGTATTGGTGTCGCGGTGTCGTTCTCCCAGTACCGCCGTGATTTCCAAATTCAACAAGCCAACGTGCAAGGCTGGCAGGCCAATGTGCCGTTACCGACATTAGCCGGTGACCTTGCCATTGACCCGCGTCCGCTGGATGGCGACGGTAACCGGATTGGTAACCATTTCTTCCCGAAAGACATGAACTACAGCATTGCTGACCATCAGCAAGAGCGAACGAATGGGCAGATTACCTTGCAGTTCGAACCGGTTGATAACTTTGTGATTACCACCGACTACACCGCAAGCCGTAACCTTGTCGGTCGCGAGTCGTTCGGTTGGGGGATCTGGAACGAATTTGGTGGCAACATTAATGCCTACGAACTTGATGCTAACGGTACCGCTTTGTTTGCGGATATCGGCGGCAACGACGGCTCGTTTACTGCCGAAAAAGGCACGACTGAAGTCAAAGCACGCTCGATTGGTGTCAACTTAGCTTACGAGCTCAATGACACGTGGAGCTTCTGGTTCGACGCCCATGACTCGCAAAGCGAAACCGATGACGGTGCCGATCCGGGCAGCGGCATGTTTAGCCAAGTGATTCTCGGCTCAGACCAACTGCGCTCGAAAATCTACGACTATCGGAATGGCGAAATCCCCCAGATGATGATCAATTGGAATAACGGCACCAACGTGCTGGCGCCAAGCGAAATCGACTCGAATTTCAGTCAGTTCTTCCATCGTCCGGGTAAGTCCACCGTGCGTCAGTTCCAAGGTCGCACCAATTGGTATAACAATGGCACCTTTACCGATTCACTGGTGCAAATTACCGGCGGCGTGTCGTATACCGATCAAGACATGGGTGGCTATGAGGCGTGGAGTGGTCTGCGTGGTGGGCCTGGCTTTAACCCCGCATTCACGTTTATTTTCCCAGACAGTATCTTTAATCGCGTTGGCACCGGTAGCTTCCTTAATCAGCTCGCGGGCGGAGGTAATGACCTGTGGACGAATTATTACTACACCTTCGATTTTGACGAAGTGGTCGCACGGCAACAAGCCTATTTGACCCGTGAGTTAATGGGTGACGATGTTTACTTGGCCGACCCGTACATCGATGGGATCAACAGCGAAAGTTATGTCACTGAACAAACCACCGCTGTGTTTATTCAATCGGACTGGGAATTTGCGGTTAACAATTATCCTGTGCAAGTGAACGCTGGCTTACGTTATGAAACTACAGATGTCACCAGCCAGGTTCGTCAACGTGTTGAGCGCCAAGTCAACTGGGTGAGTGCTTCGGAATGGATCATGCAATACGAGCCAGAAGATCAAGCGACATTCTTAACCATGACCGGTAGTCACGATGTCTTGCTACCGAATTTGGATGTCAAAGTCGACTTAAATGATCAGTTAGTTGGCCGTTTTTCGATTGGCCAAACCATCGCCCGTGCGCCTTTAGGTGATTTGGCCGGTGGCCGTTCCTTGAGCGGCAGTCCACGTCCGGGCTCACGCTCTGGTGGTCAAGGGAATACCAACTTGCAGCCATTCAAGTCGACCAATCTCGACTTAGCGCTTGAGTATTATTACGCGCCAAACAGTTACGCTGCGATTGGTTACTTCGTTAAAGACGTGGACAACTTCGTTCAACGTACGATTACCGAAGTAACGATTGACGGCTTACGTGACATCTTTGACGGTCCACGTTACCGCCAAGCGGTAGCGTCGTTGGAAGCGCGTGGCGAGCAAGCGACAAGTACAAATATCTTCCAAGAAATGCTCGACCTAGGTTTTGGTAATGCCAATGGTGTAATTGAGCCTAACGCTGATGATCCATTGATGGTTTGGCAGTTGTCACAACCGACCAATACCGACAGTAAACGAGTACAAGGGATTGAGTTTGCCGTACAACACGTATTCGGTGACACCGGCTGGGGCGTCGGTGTCAACGGTACGATTGTCCGTGGTGACGTGAACTTCGATAACGAAAGCCTAACCCAACAGGCGCCGTTAACCGGGCTCAGTGACTCGGCAAACTTACAAGGTTTCTATGAAAAACATGGCTGGTCGATAAAAGCGACTTATGCATGGCGCGACAGCTATTTGATTGGTGTTGGCCAAGCGCAAGGTTCGGCAGACGCTCCACCGCAGTATGCTCGTGCGTACGGACAGTGGGACCTAAGTGTGAATTATGCAGTGACTGACAACCTCACTGTTTCGTTTGAAGGGATTAACCTGACCAACGAAACAGAGCAAGGCTATGGTCGCTATAGAGAGCAGTTCTTATTTGCCCGCCAGTATGGCCCGCGTTACACCCTGGGCGTGCGGTACAACTTCTAAGCAAATAAGGTCTTCATAGGAAAAGAAAAACCCGCACTTCATTGAAGTGCGGGTTTTTTATCGTTTGCTCTCACACAAACAACTTAATTTGACAAGCAAATCGCCGTCGCTTGTTCACTTGCCGTTGGTGTAATGCGCAGGTCGTTCATGCTGACTTGCCAACTTGCGTCGGTTGATAGGCCCAGTGTGGTGCCAACCTGACCGAGGTTAAAGCCCATGTCCTGCAAGCAGCTCAAGTTAAACTCGAGGGTTTGCCAGCTATCCAATGGCAACTCGCGCAGTTCAGCTGCGATATTCGCTGAAATATGGCAAGCGTCGCCGCAGTAAAGCTCAAATGTGACGTTGTCTGGGACTTCGGCTTCGAGCTTAAGCGTGACCGACAAGGTGCTCTCGTTCGTTGCATATGCGCGCAGATCGCGTGGGAACGGGGTGACGATGGTAAAGCCCGCGAGCGCTTCGCCAGAGTAATAGAAGCGGCGTGCATCTTCTTGCACGCGATCGTCAAAGGTTTCCGTGCGCATGGCACCAAAGCTTTGTACGCTGCTCTCTACACCACGCCGTTCACCGTCACTGCTAATTTCGAGTAACCACGGCGACTGCACCGCACGTTCGAAAATGACCAGATCTTCAGTTTGGGCGTCGTCTTCAATTTCTTCAGACAAACGCGCATCAAGAATTTCCACATCGCCATAACTGAGGCCTGCACCAAGTGGCAACAACGCTTCGTTAGCATTTGGATCGGCAGGCCAAGTAAATGGCAAACGACCTGTCATGTCATACTGCACGTCGCCATTGGCATCGCGCAACACCACATCGGCCACACCTTGTCCTTCGCTGCCCGGCAGCCAAATGGCGACGAACGCATCCGAGGCATTGATTTCAGGATTCACCCACAATGGACGGCCACTAATAAACAGGCTGACCACTGGAATCCCTTGTTCTTTCAAGTTATGCAGGAGTGCTAGGTCCACCGCGTTACCACGTTGATAGTCGAGGTTGGCGATATCACCGTTGCCTTCCGCATACGGCTCTTCACCGAACACGACAATGGCAACGTCTGGGCGCTCATTAAACTGACCGTCAACGGCAAGCTCAACGCTACCGCCGGCTGCTTGCACTTGGTCGGCAATGCCTTGGTAAATTGACGTGCCGCCAGGAAAGTCTTCGTTGCTATTACCCGTGCCCTGCCAGCTAATCGTCCAGCCACCGGACTGTTGACCAATGTTGTCGGCGCCGGGGCCAGCGAGCAAAATGCGTTGCTGCGGGTTTAACGGTAATAATTGACCTTCGTTTTTCAGCATCACCAACGACTGACGCACTGCGTCGCGCGCTACTTCGCGGTGTTCAGCGGCACCAATCAGTTCGGTACGGCCAGCGAGCGGACGTTCAGCCGGACTTGGCTTGTCAAACAAACCAGCGCGCATTTTTACCCGCAAAATACGGCGTACTGCGTCATCGACGCGGCTCTGTGGAATAATTCCGTCTTGTACTTGTTCAATTAGGTTGTAATAGAGTGGCTGCCAAGCGTCGGTTGGCACCATGTAGATATCCAAACCAGCGTTTGCAGCTTGTGGGCAGTTGTAGTTGCTACAGCCGTCAATTTGGCCATGACCATTCCAGTCGCCGACAATAAAGCCGTCGAAGCCCATGCGATCTTTTAATACGTCGGTCAGCAAGTATTCGTGACCGTGAATCTTTTCACCATTCCAACTATTGAAGGTTGCCATCACAGTTTGCGCGCCGGCATGCAGGCCGCCGACATAACCCTGAGCGTGTTGCTCATACAGGGTGCGCTCGTCCATTTCTGCGTCACCTTGGTCAATGCCGTCGGTGGTGCCGCCATCGCCAACAAAGTGCTTCACCGTGCTGACGACTCGTTGCTCACTTAAAAAGTCGCCATCAACTGGGCCTTGTAAGCCACTGACAATCGCGGCCGCGTATTCGCGGACAATCGCTGGGTTTTCAGAATAACTTTCATAGGTGCGTCCCCAGCGCAGGTTTTTCGCTACCGCAACGGTTGGGGCAAAGACCCAATCGATGCCGGTAACCATGACTTCCCGCGCGGTGACTTCGGCGATTTGTTCAATTAACGCTGGGTTATTCGCCGCGCCTAATCCAATGTTATGCGGAAAAATGGTCGCACCAATCACATTGTTATGACCGTGTACCGCGTCGGTGCCCCACATGGTAGGAATCGAAATGCCATCGAGACTATCGTCCATCGACGCTTCCCACATGGCTTCGGCAAGGGCAATCCAGTCTTGTGGGGTGGCGTACTTGTCATTATTCGGGAACGAACCGCCACCATTTAAATACGAGCCAAAGCCGTATTTGCGCATGTCTTCGACGGTAATATCGCGAATTTCCGGCTGAATCATCTGCGCAATTTTTTGCTCGAGGGTCATTTGAGCCATCAGCTCGGTGATACGCGCTTCAATTTCGGTGTCGAGCCCGACGGGGCTACCAATCACCGGCCAAATCGTTGGGTCTCGTTGGGCTTCTGCATCCGTCGATGCAGTGGGTGCTGGGTTGTCGGCGCAGGCTGCAAGCGCCAACGCGACCCCCATGGCAATGGTTGTTTTCCTGAAAATACTAGGCCGCATGAGCTTCCTCCTTCACTGATGTTTTGGTTTGCGGGCGGAAACCGCTCAGGCCGTAATAGGCAATATAGACATAACAGAGCGCTGGCAAAATAAATGACATCTTCACGCCAACTTGGTCGGCTAAGAAGCCTTGCGCTAATGGGATAATTGCGCCACCAACAATGGCTAGACATAGAATGCCAGAACCTTGGCTGCGGCTCGAGCCCAGATTTTGCAGCGCGAGGCTGAAAATAGTTGGGAGCATGATCGAGTTACATAAGCCGACGAAGAGTAATGACCACATGGCTAAGGTGCCAGAAGAGGTCATGGTCGTGGCAATCAATAGCACAGCGGCAATGGCGTTAAACGCCAATACGCGGTTGCCGGAAATACGTTGCATAATCGCCGCACCGAGGAAGCGACCAACCATAGCACCACCGAAATACCAAGAAATATAATGTGAGGCGCGGGACATGCTCATATCGCCCACTTCCGGCATTGAAAGGTAAATCGCTAAGAAGCTACCAATACCCACTTCAGCGCCAACATAGACAAAAATCGCTAAAGCACCGAGAACAAGATGACGTTGTTTCCATGCGGAACCTTCGGTCGATACTGGCAGTGCCGGATCGACACGGCCCATGTCCGGCAGCTTTAACTTAATAAAAATGACTGCCATTACGAACAAGGTCGCAGCCAGAATAAAGTACGGCAGGCTCACGGTGTCTTTCGACACGCCAGTGACTTCAGGGTCAGCCATGCCACCAAAAATCAGCCATGCGCCGAAAAACGGAGCCACTGTGGTGCCAAGTGAGTTAAACGCTTGGGTCATTGTTAGGCGGCTTGAGGCTGTGCTTGGCTCACCGAGAACCGTCACATACGGATTTGCGGCCACTTGTAAGATGGTAATACCCGAGGCGAGTACAAATAAGGCGAACAGGAACAGCCCGTACACTTCTAGTTGCGCGGCTGGGTAAAACAGCACACAGCCTGCCGCGGCGATCATCAGCCCGGAGACGATTCCCGATTTATAGCCAATTTTGCCGACCAAAATCCCAGCGGGAATGGAGACGATAAAGTACGCACCAAAGAAGCAGAACTGAATCAGCATGGCTTGGGCATAAGTGAGGTCGAACAACAGTCTCAAGTAAGGGATGAGAATATCGTTCAAACACGTAATAAAGCCCCACATAAAGAAGAGCGAGGTGAGCGCGGTCAGCGCAAACCGATAATCCGACTGTTGTTGTGTCATAACTGCCTCGATGTAATTATTTTTTGACCTTTTGTTAATTTAAGGTCTATTATGAAAGCGCTTTCATTTATAGCATAATTCAACGGTTTCGCAATAATTATGAAAAAAATCACACTGCCAAAAGATTCAAAATTACTTTCCAGCGACTTTGTATTCGGGGTTGCCACGTCGTCGTTTCAAATTGAAGGGGCGGCGGATCGCCGTGAACCCAGCATTTGGGACACCTTCTGTGCGCAAGCCGGTCGAATTAAAGACGGCAGTGATGGCCTCGTTGCCTGTGAACACGTCGATCGCTGGGAAGAAGACGTTGAGCTTATTGCGAGCTTAGGTGTCGACGCTTACCGATTCTCGATTGCCTGGGGCCGGGTCATTAATGCGGACGGCAGTGTCAACCAAGCCGGTTTGAACTTCTATGTGCAGTTAGTAAAGCGTTTGAACGAACTCGGTATTACTTCGCATGTGACGCTTTACCATTGGGACTTACCGCAGTACCTCGATGACCAAGGTGGTTGGTTAAATCGCAATACTGCCGATAAATTTGCCGAGTATGCTGAGGTGGTGGTGAAAGCTTTGGGCAACTCTGCCGCTAGTTATGCCACGCTCAACGAACCTTTTTGCAGTGCTTATTTAAGCTATGAAGCCGGCATTCACGCACCCGGCCACAAGAGCCGTAAAAGTGGCCGTCAAGCGGCACACAACTTATTGCTGGCGCATGGCCTCGCGTTACCGATTTTAAGAAAGCATGCCCCTAAGGCGGAACATGGGATTGTCCTAAACTTCAGTCCTTGTCACGCTGCTAGCGACCGTGCAGAAGACCAAGCCGCAGCGCTGCTTGCACACAAATATCACAACCTTTGGTACTTACAGGCGATTCTCACCGGCTCATATCCAGACTTAGGCGGTAAGCTCACAGCTGACGAGCTACCTGAAGTCGCGGCCGGCGACTTAGAAATCATTTCGCAACCAATCGACTTTTTGGGCGTGAATTATTACACCCGTACCGTTTTCAAAGATAAGAATGGCTGGTTCTCCGACGTGCCGCCAACGCAGCCGCCGCTAACGACCATGGGTTGGGAAATTTACCCAGAAGGACTGACGGAAGTCCTCACCGATCTACAGAAAACCTTTGGTGGCTTGCCGAAAATTTATATCACTGAAAATGGTGCGGCATTTCCCGACTATATAGAGCAAGTTGGTGACGACAAGCAGATTCACGACGTCGCTCGATTCGACTATTATCAAAAGCACTTGCTTGCCACGCATGAATGCATTCGCCAAGGCGTGCCGGTTGCGGGTTATTTTGCTTGGAGCTTACTGGATAATTTCGAGTGGGCTGAGGGATATACCAAGCGCTTTGGTATTGTCTATGTTAATTTTGAAACCCAAGAACGTACCTTGAAAATGAGTGGCCAAGCCTTGCAACAGTTTTGGCTAGAGCGCAGCAAACAAATTGAGGCCTTAGGGGCATGAAAGTTTCCGTTCGAGAAAAAGTAGCCTATGGATTTGGGGACACCGCGAGTAATTTAATCTTTCAAACGGTGATGTTGTTTCTCGCGTTCTTCTACACTGATATTTTTGGCATTTCGGCAGCAACTGTTGGCACCATGTTTTTGGTGGTGCGCTTAATCGACGCAGTGACTGATCCACTAATGGGCTACCTTGCCGACAAGACGCGCACGCGTTACGGCCAGTTTCGACCCTACTTATTGTGGCTGGTGATTCCGTTTGCGGTGTGCAGCATTTTAGCCTTCACCACGCCGGATCTTGGTGAGCGCGGTAAAGTCATCTATGCCTACGCCACTTATACCTTATTAATGCTCGCCTACACCGCAATTAATATTCCCTACTCGGCACTTGGCGGCGCGTTAACGGCCGATCCACAAGAGCGAGTATCGGTACAGTCCTATCGTTTTGTCTTTGGGATGCTGGGTGGTCTCTTTGTTACCCTATTAACCTTGCCGTTAGTGAATTTCTTTGGCCAAGGTGACCGCGCGCTCGGCTACCAGTTGACCATTGTCGCGATGAGTGTGATTGGTGTGGTTTTGTTTTTACTCTGTTTTGCTGGCACCAAAGAGCGTGTGCAGCCTCCAGCTGATCAGCAATTACGTTTCCGTGCCGCTTATTTTTCGCTTTGGAAAAACGAAGCATTTCGTGTCCTTGCTGTGGTGGCCGTGTTGCTCCTTATCGGTATCGCAATCAAAAGCACGCTCGCAATTTACTATGTCTCCTATTATTTAATGCGCGAAGACCTGATTACCGCATTTGTCTCGCTGGGCATGGTCGGCAATATTTTGGGCTGTTCGCTTGCCGCTTTATTAGTGCGTTATGTTGACAAAGTAAAAGCCTACAAAGCGTTGCAAATCATTGCCGCACTGCTCTCGTTAGCTGCATTCTGGGTCAAACCCGACCAGCTAGTACTCGCGTTTGCCTTGTATTTCTTCTGGTGCTTTTTCCTGCAAATGGCCACCCCCATGCTGTGGGCAAAAATCGCTGACACCGTCGACCTTGGCCAGCACAACTCTGGCGTGCGTGCGACCGGCCTAGTCTATGCCTCAGTGGTCTTTTTCATTAAACTAGGCATTGCCTTTGGCGGCGCGATTGCAGGTTGGTGGCTAGCGTTTTCGGGGTATCAAGCGAATCAGGTGCAAAGCGCAGAGGGTCAATTCGGTATTCTCTTTGCCTTCACGGTTATGCCGGCAATTGCTTCATTGCTTGTCGCTTGGGTCATGCGTCGTTACACTCTATCAAAAGCTCGGGTCGAAGCGATTGCTCGCGAACTAGGACAGCAATCATCTTGAATAAACATGGACAGAGATTCCCTTAAACATGGCAACGATTTACGAAGTTTCGAAACTGGCAGGTGTCTCATTAGCGACGGTTTCTCGGGTCATTAACAACACCGTGCCGGTTCGCGAAGCGACCAAACTGAAAGTGGAAGCGGCCATGAAAGAGCTGGGCTACCGGCCGAATTCCGTGGCTCAGTCGTTGGCGTCGAATCGTTCCAACAGCGTGGGTATTGTCGTATCTGAACTCGGCGGCCCGTTTTATGGCGAGCTGCTGAGTCGGATTGAAAATGAATTTCGCGCCCAAGGGAAACACGTTATTGTTGCTGCGGGCCACAGTGACGCAGAGCTTGAGCGTGACAGTATCGAATTCTTACGCAGCCGCAATTGCGATGGTTTAATCCTGCACGTCGAATCGGTCGATGACCACTATCTGGTCGAATTAGCCGAAAGCGGGCTGCCGTTTGTCCTGATCAACCGTACGGTTGATGCGCTTGCTGAGCGGTGTATCACGCTCGACAACGAGCGCGGCGGTTATTTGGCGACCGAGCACTTGCTGCAACTTGGCCACCGCGAAATCGCCTACGTTGCCGGCCCTATGTGGAAACACGACTCACAAGAACGTTATCGTGGGCATCTACAAGCATTGCAGGATTACGGTATCATCGAAAACCTGAAATTATTTTATGAAGGGGACTTCCAAGAAACTGGCGGCGTCAGCGCGCTCAAGCACTTCTTGTCACTTGGCGAATCCTTTTCAGCGCTGGTTTGTGCGAATGACGAAATGGCCTCTGGTGCTATTACTGTGGCGCACGACGAAGGCATCGACATCCCGGAGCAACTGGCGGTTATCGGCTTCGATAACATCAACTTCTCGCACTACACCTACCCAAAACTCACCACCATTGACTACCCGGTAGCAGAAATAGGCCAAATGGCCGCACGCTGGATCCTGAAAAAGGTCTACCAAAAGCCCATCGAAGAACTGAAGTCTTTGTTTACTCCAGAGCTGATTGTACGTAACTCAACGTCGTCACGGCCATAGCCGCTTGGCGGTCAATCTACGCCTATACCAAAGCAAATTTGGCATTTTTTGCGTGGCCTGCTATAACAACTAAACGTTTAATGTAAATCCATGCATGAATTCATGCATATGTTGAGCATTTATAAAATAAAATGTAAATTAATCAATTTATTAGTTAGTTTGATTAAGAATAAAATCAATGCATATTTCGTGCTAATGAAATTGTTCATAGCGAGGTTTTGGCCATGACTCAGACTGATGTCAACATAATATCTACATTGCGGTTAGGTCCAGCCTCGTCATCGGACTTAGCCGCTCGCTTTGGCGTTACGACCTCGACCATCACTCGTCAATTAAACAAGCTCGGACCTGCAGTGATGAAGACTGACCGCGGGCCAGCGACGCGTTGGTATGCGTCGCGGCCAACGCCGTGGTTGTCCAATACTCGCGAGCTTCCAATATATCGGGTGAACTCAGACGGTCGTGCGATGGAAATTGCGCGCTTGTATCCGGTGTACCCGGAATATCACTACATGGTCGAATATTTTCGGCGAGACCAAGTTGGGACCATCACAAGCGAATGGCACCACTATGAGTCCTTACCTTGGTGGATAGCGGATATGCGACCGCAAGGATTTCTTGGTCGTTTGTTTGCTCGGAACTTACAAAGCCAAGGTGAAGAAATCGACGCACATCCAGCAAATTGGAGCGACGATCTCGTTTTGGCGGTATTAATCAAATATCCACAAGACCATATCGGTAATCTATTGATTGGCCAAGACGCGTATCAGCGCTGGCTTGCTGCCGACGACGAAGTCACTTTTAGTGATGATCAGGCAGGTGCGACAGCCGAAGCGATTGCGCGCGGTGAACACTTCGATTCCTCTGCGCAAGGTGAGCAACCTAAGTTTACTGCTCGACTTGCGGACGGCGAGTGCATCATAAAATTCTCTGGTCGATTAGAACACCCAGAGCTTGATACAGTGGCCGGTCGCTGGGCTGATCTGCTTCATGCAGAACACCTTGCAGCAGTGACGTTGAATGAGATTCTTCCGAACCTTGCTGCCACCAACCGAGTATTTACCGCAAGAAACCGGTTATTGCTGGCATCGAAACGATTTGACCGCACCGAACATCAAGGCCGTCTCGGTGTGATTTCTTTTGCTAGTCTCGATACCGAGTTTGTGGGTCAAGCGAATCGTCCGTGGCCAGTCATTGCCCATGCTTTGTATCAAGAAAAAGTAATCACGGAAGAGGCGCTAACACGCAGCCAAATTGCTTGGGTGTTTGGCAGGCTAATCGCAAATACAGACATGCACCACGGGAACCTTTCGATTATCAATGAACACGGGCGGCCCTACGAGTTGGCACCTATTTATGACATGCTCCCCATGCATTTCGCACCCAAAAGTACCGGTGACCTGCCCTCAGAGCCTTATGAAATCAAAGCGGACACCATTGTGTCAGCTATGTATTGGGAGTTAGCGTATCCTGCAGCGATCAAATTCTGGCAACGGCTAATTGCGCACCCTCACGTTAGCAGCCATTTTAAAGTACTGGCTCAAAAGCAATTGGACGTTGTGAAAAAATTTGCGCATGTCATCCAGAAAATGGCCTGAGGTCTCTAGGCACTTGCATGGGTAAACTCACGCAGCCAAACATCAACAGTGACCGTTAGCGTTTCTAACGCTTCTGCTCGTGCCCGACCGTCGCTGCTGGCACGGTATAAATGCGGGGTCATGATCAGTAAGTCGCGCACGGCTTGATTTGTGGGTAAGGTCACGGTGAATGTCACCCGTTGTTCACTCGCTAACTGCCAGTTTTTGCCGGTAATCGGTAATTGATATGGCTTCGTTTTTACAGTCTCATAAATCACTTCTTTCAGCTCAATGAGATGCTTCTCAGCGGGGTCAACCATAATTAACCGGCCATTTGGTGCGAGAACGCGAGCGAACTCTGCTTCGACCGGAAAGCCAAACACACAAAGTAGGGCGTCGATACTGCCGGCCGCAATGGGAATCTGGTTGTTTGAGGCGACCAGCCAGGTTGTGCGATTGTCGCCGCGCGCCGCCGCTTGCACCGCCCACTTGGAGATATCGAGTGCAACCACATCAAGACGTTGACCTTGCTCTTCAGCAGTCTGTAACGCGTGACGTAGGTAATAACCTTCGCCGCAACCAGCGTCGAGCAGTGTGTGCGGATTATGTTGTAAAGCCATGCGGGTAATTTCAGCCGCCAGCGGCTGATAAAAACCGCTGGCTAGAAACTCAGCTCGCGCTTGCACCATGGCTTTACTGTCGCCCGGATCTTTCGAGCGCTTATTTTGCACCGGCAGCAAATTCACATAACCCTGTTTGGCCACATCGAAGGTGTGACCATTGTCGCAGCGCCAAGTTTTGCCATCTAATACTAGTTCGGAACCGCAGTTTAGCGGGCAGCAAAGCTGTTTGAAGGGCTGAACCATTCGGCTTTCCTTGATTATTTTTATGCAGTGCATCAGTAACGTAGAGCGACTTTAGTTCGATTCGGCAAAAACAACAAGCGCAAGACACTGCCGATGCCCTGACCGTGCTTATTGAATAAGCTATTTAAAGTATCATTTGGGTTACATTAAACTCGATTTACCGGCTCACTGTGCAATTTAAGTAACACTATGAATTTGGCATAGACAGACTGATTGCGGCTAGTTCTGTAAAACTATTTCACGAATAAGTTTGACTTCCCTGCAGATCAGCGTAGAGTGCACGCCTCTGGTTAGTAAATATTCAGTTGTTCTACACTTCGTTGCCACATTATTCGTAATTAACTCCGTTCTGTTGCATTAACCGCTCTTATTTTCTCTCCAATGCATGCCTCGACAGGCGATTTTTATTATTTTAGGAAGTTTAATTATGTCTAATACAGTTACTGGTACCGTTAAATGGTTCAACGAAGCGAAAGGTTTTGGTTTTATTGAGCGTCAAGGTGGAGCAGACGTGTTTGCTCACTTCAGCGCGATTGCCAGCACCGGTTTCAAAACCCTAAACGAAGGTCAGGCAGTGTCTTTCACTGTGACCCAGGGCGCTAAAGGCCCACAAGCTGAAAACATCGTTGCTATCTAACTAGCACTGAGAATTCAGAATAAAGGAGCCAAATGGCTCCTTTTTTTGTCCGTTATTTGTCCGAGAAGGCCTGCAGCGCTTGTTTTACCGCTTGCGTCGCTTCTGGGAGCTGATGACAGTGCAATTGGAATACGTGCCAGAGGCCTTCAAACACTTGTAAATCAGCAGCGACACCGGCTTTCATGGCCGCCTTGTGTAATTCGACCGCATCATCAAACAGAATCTCGTCCGTTCCCACTTGAATCAGCATACGTGGTAAACCCTGTAAGTCGGCAAAAAGTGGTGAGCACAACGGATGGTCGCGGGGCGTCTCGCCACAATAGGCGGCGGCACAGCTTTGTAAACCGGACGGCAGGAGCATAGGGTCAATCGCCGCGTTACCCAAATGGCTTGCACGGGTAACCGTGAGATCAACCCAAGGTGAAAACAAGGCAAGGCCCCGTGGTAAGGGTAAACCTTGATCACGCAGACGAACGGCTAAGGCGACACTCAAGCCACCGCCGGCGGAGTCGCCCGCGACAATAATATCGGCGGGATCAATGGCCTTATCCAGTAACGCTTCGTAGGTTGCCACGGCATCGTCGAGCGCCGCAGGAAATGGCTTCTCGGGTGCCAAGCGATAGTGTGGCATCCACACGGTTGCATGACCAATGACAGCGATGCCGTCGACAACTTGACGGTGAGTTGAAACGTCGCCAAAGACATAACCACCACCGTGCAAATAAAGCACATGGAGGCGGCCTGGATACTTCGCCGTCGCTTGATAGGTGGGTACGCCACCCAGCACTAGTTCATCTCGCTGCACACCTTTTTGCTTGCGTTGCAGTAGTGCTGCGCTCTTCATTAGTTTCCGTCGCAGTGAAAACGGGACTCGCGGGTGAAATAGGGGTTGAATGGCGAATTTAATCAGTCGCCGGAGATGTTGTTTTTTCATGCTGACTCTTCCACCCACTCATAATCGTCGACCTGTACTCGCCGCGTCATCCAACGATAACTGAAAGTAAAGCCAAACCAGTTCACGACATTACGACCGTCTGCAGTCAAATACCAAGAGCTGCAACCCGATGACCACACAGTCTTGTCGAGTTGTTGCTGTAGTTTGCTGACATACCGTTGCTGGCGTTCAGGCTTCACGTCCATGCTGGTTGCACCGCGTTGTTCAAGGGCTTTTAAGCATTCTAGAACGTAATGGATTTGTGACTCAAGCATGAGCAAAATCGAGCTGTGGGACAAGTTCGTATTTGGCCCATAGAGCAGAAAGAAATTAGGAAAACCGCTAACAGAAATGCCTTTGTAGGCCTCGGCACCCTGCGCCCATGCGTCATTTAACTCACGACCCTGGCTGCCAACCACACGCATCGGCGCAAGAAATTCAGTGGCGCGAAAACCGGTACCGAGTACCAAGACATCAACGGGGTGTTCGACCCCGTCCGTCGTGATCACCGCGTTTTCAATTACCGCCTGAATATTGCTGGTAACGAGATTCACATGAGGTAAGTCCATGCTCGCGTACCAATCGTTGGCCAATAAAATCCGATTACAACCAATTTGATAGTTTGGAATCAGTTGCCGGCGTTTTTCTAGATTTTTTACATCGCGTCGTGCGAGTCGCCGTGCTTGCCACTCGCCATACTTTAAGAGTTTGTTGCAGCGGGTAAAGATAATCGCCCGTGACTCGGTTTTGACGTACAAAAATGTCCGATACAACTTAGCAATACCGGGAATGTGTCGAAAAAACCATTGTTCCCAGCGATAAAATGGCCGGTCATTCTTACTGATCACCCACGAGCCGGAACGCTGGAATACATGCAGATTCGCTGCAACCTTGGCCAGCTGCGGTACAAACTGAATAGCGGATGCGCCGGTGCCAATCACGCCGATATTTTTACCGGTAAGGTCGACAGTATGATCCCAACGCGCAGAATGAAACACCGGGCCTTTGAAACTGCTGAGACCGACTATTTCCGGATAGCGCGGTTGATTCAATTGGCCGACCGCGCTAATCACGGCGCGTGCCATGAGTGTTTCTCCAGTGGTTAAGGTCACCTGCCAAATCTGCGCCTTGTCATCGTAGCGCAATTGCGCGACTTCAGCGTGAAAACGCAAATGTGTCTGTAGTTCGAACTCGGCCACACAGGCTTCCATGTACGCCTTAATTTCCGCTTGTGAACCATAGCGACGCGACCAATCGCGCTTCGGTGCAAAGGACAGTGAATAAAGATGAGACTCAACATCGCAGGCCGCGCCGGGGTACGTATTGTCACGCCAAGTGCCGCCAACCGAGTCGGACTTCTCCAATACTAGAAAATTTTGCCGGCCGGCTTTTTTCAGTTGAATTGCCATACCAAGGCCACCAAAGCCAGAGCCAATGTTCAACTGTTCATAAATCGTGGTCATGGCAGCAACGTCACTTGGCAAACTTGGCACGGTACATCGACTGGTCCGCGTGTTGGAGCAACTGATCAATGGTCTGGCCATGCTGAGGCCACAGAGCTGCACCAATGCTGACCTGAATGCGCATGATTTGAGATTGGACGGAGAGGGGTTTTGTAAACACTTGATGAATTTTATCTATTACTGCATTCACTGCGGCTTCTGGAGTTAACTGACTCTGACCAACGTCAACGAGGACGACAAATTCGTCACCACCGAGCCTTGCCACCGTGTCCGTTGGGCGCACAGCTCCACGCAGTCGAGTCGCCACTGCTTTTAGGACATCATCGCCGAACGCATGACCATTTTGGTCGTTTAGCTGTTTAAATTTATCTAAATCGATGTAGAGCACACCGAAACCACGCTGATCGCGCTGAGCCCGAGCCAAAGCGCCTTCCGCACGGTCGGCAAAAAGAGAACGATTCGGTAATCCTGTGAGTGGGTCGGTCAATGCCATCGCTTCAAGCTTGGCGATTAATGCCTCGCGTTCGGCGGCTAAACGTTTTTGTTCGGTAATATCACGCGCAACACCGACACGCACTTTGTCTTTCTCAGACCATCGAGCGGTCCAATGGATGTCGAGTACCCGACCATCTTTGTGAATATACTTATTCTCGAACTTGAGTAGTTCCTCACCGGAGTTGACCGCTAACGCTGTGAGCATGGTGGCAGCGCGGAAATCTGGATGCATAAAATCAAAGATGTTGCGTCCGATCATTTCGTCGGGACGATAGCCAAATACCCGTTCAGCACCTTTACTGACGTAACTGATAGTATGGTCAGGCTGCACGACACATATCGCTTCAAGCAGTAAGTCGAGGTATTCAGCAAGTTCTGCGAATGCTGCCGTTCTCATGGGGGACTCTATTCGTTATTATTTTTTTGAATGATTGTTCATTAAGCCACCGTTTTCGCCAACCTGCAAACTTCTGGTGTGGTTTTTATGCGAAAACAATTTGTGTGACAGGCGAAATGAATGAGGCAGTTTGCCACGGTAAGAAACTACGCGTTAAAAAGAATGTTGGTCTACGCTTAAACGAACAAGCAATCTATAAGGAAAATCTTATGGCAAGTATGGTCAATGTTGGAACTGCTGATCGAGTCATCCGGATTATCGTTGGTCTTTTGCTCGCAGTGTGGAGTATCAATGCAGGTAACCTCTGGTGGATTTTAGGCGTCGCACTGATTGCCACCGGTGTATTTCGGTTTTGTGGTTTATATCGGCTACTCGGTATTAATACCTGCAAGACTTAACTCAACATAATGGATTCCAAATGAAAAAGTCGCTAACTCTGATTGCGGCTGCAGTATTAACTGCGGCCGTTACTTTTGCTCCGCAATCTCAAGCTTGTACACGCCTCGTTTATTTAGGCCCAGACAACACCGTTCTAACCGGTCGCAGTATGGACTTTTCAATCGATATCCCAGCGAATTTATGGATTTTTCCGCGCGGCTTAGAACGCAACGGTGAAGTCGGTGCCAATTCGATTCAATGGACGTCAAAGTACGGCAGTGTTGCGGCGAGTTCTTGGGATATTTCAACACCGGATGGCATGAACGAGAAGGGCCTCGTGGCAAACATGCTGTGGCTTGTCGCCTCTGAATACCCGACCTTTGACCCGCAAGGTGACCAGCCGGGCTTGACCATTTCTGCATGGGGACAATATGCACTGGATAATTTCGCGACCGTCGCCGAAGCTGTTGCGTTCTTCAGTGACGTGCCGTTTGCGATTGTCTCTGACTTTATTCCCGGCACTGACAAATTCACCACGGTACATTTGTCCCTGTCTGATGCGTCTGGCGATAGTGCGATTTTTGAATATATCGGCGGCGAGTTGGAAATCCATCATAGCCGCGACTATCAAGTCATGACGAATGACCCGCCGTTTGCTCAGCAGCTCGCTATAAAAAGCTATTGGGATACAGTACCGGGGCAGGCCTTCTTGCCCGGAACCGGCAAAGCAGCGGACCGCTTCGTCCGTGCGTCGTACTATTTGAACATGATTCCGCAAACAAGCGATGCGCGTATCGCTGCGGCCAGTGTGTTCAGTGTGGTTCGCAATGTGTCGGTACCGTATGGAATCGGTTCGCCGGATCAACCGCACTTGTCCAACACGCGCTGGCGCGTTGTGGCGGATCAAAGCAACTTAGTGTATTACTTTGAAAACGTCCTGACACCCAACGTTGTCTGGGTTGACTTTGCCAACGTCGACTTTAGCACCGGCGCTGACGTGAAGAAGTTAGAACTCGATCGCGAGCAGATTTATGCCGGCGAATCGAGTTCTTATTTTGTTGCTGCAGAACCGTTTCAATTCCAAGGTCTGTAGCCAATCATCAAGTTACCTTGCTGCGCTGCTGAAACTCAGCAGTGAGGTAGCGCTTTTCTTGTAGAATCGTGGCGAGTCGGTTTACTGCCGACTCGACTTCGGCGTACGTGTTGTAAAGCGGTGCAAAGCCAATGCGTAAGTACTCAGGTGCACGGAAGTCCGCAATAACACCTTCGGCGATGAGTGCTTGGCAAATGGCGTACGCATGCTCATGTTGAAACGCCAGTTGGCTGCCCCGCTCCGAGGCCGCAGCCGGTGAGATACATGGCATGTCTTCGAGAAGGTCATGCTCGTCCATGCATTCTAGCCAATAGCTACTCAAACCAATGGATTTGTTGCGAATATCTTGCATCGTGACATCGGCGAAAATATCCAGTGCTGCATCGACGGCCACTAATGAGAGCACCGGCGGTGTACCGGTCAGGAACTGACGGATACCTTCGGCAGGCTTGTACTGGCGATCAAAGGCAAAGGGTTCCGCGTGACCGAGCCAACCATAAAGCGGATGCAGCGGTTGTGTTTGTTTCTCGAGGTGACGTTTCGCAGCATACAAAAAGGCTGGCGCACCGGGACCGGCATTGAAATACTTATAGGTACAACCGACCGCGAAGTCGATGTCATTGGCGACCAAATTGACTGGCAGTGCACCTGCGCTGTGGGCAAGATCGACAATCGTCAAAGCACCGCATTGCCGCGCGCGCTCACCAAGATGCGCCATTGGCAACCGTCGGCCCGTACGGAAATTAACTTCTGTCACTAGCACGACTGCTGTGTTTTCATTGATCTCATTCAGTAGTGAGTCTTCACTTACCAAACGCAACTTACAGCGCTCGCCAAGTAACTGCTCGATGCCTTGGACCATATATAAGTCGGTGGGGAAATTGTCTTCCGTCGAAAGAACTTCCCGCCGGCCTTGGTTAATCTGCAGGGCCGCACAGAGCACTTTAAACAGGTTGACCGAGGTCGAATCACAACAAATTGTTTGTCCATCTGGAGCACCTATCAGCCGACCAATTTTGTCCCCGACCGTGACGGGTAAATCAATCCAACCGTGTTTATTCCAACTGGTGATGACGTCGTCACCCCATTCATGGCGCAGCGTTTGGCTTACTCGTTCTTGCACCGAATACGGCAGAAGCCCTAATGAATTACCGTCTAAATAAATCGTATTGCTCGGAATATGAAACGCTTCGCGTTTGTGCGCGAGTGGATCTTCTTTGTCGAGCGCATGTACGGCTGTCGTCATAATTACCTCGTGAACTCTGGATAGAGACTGCGAATGGTCGCGAGTACTTGAGCAAATGCTTCGGTGTCCGGATGAATGACATCAAAGTGACCGGCGCTTGGAATATCGATGATTTGCGCGCCATCGAATTGCTGTTGCTCTTTGCCGACAATCGTATCTTGATCACCCCGTAATAAAAAGACGAGCGAATGCTGTGATTGTTTCACTGGGTTCATTGCGTCAACTTCTGACGCGGCAGTGGCAATGAAACGAGCGCCGGCTTGTTGGCAACCGCTTTCGCCTGCTGCGTAGGTTTCAATATCGGTGATGGCAGCGAGGCCGAGGACACCGCGAATCGGCAACCGACGTTGCGGCTGACTGGCCAAGAGTGCTAAATGACCGCCGGCACTATGGCCGACTAAGGCAAAGCTTTGTGGTTGATAGCCAAGTTCGCGGTGCTCCGCGAGGGTTTCAATAGCGAGAATAATATCGTCCAAGGTGCCCGGCCACCCACCACCGTCGTCACCTAAACGGCGATACTCAACCAGCGCCACAGCAAAACCCTCAGCGCGCGTACCATCAGCAAAACCACGGGCATGATCGACACTAAAACTGTTCTGCCAGCAACCGCCATGGAGATAAACGACTAGCGGTGTGTTTGCATCAGCGTCAGCGGGCAAATAGAGCTCAATAAACTGCGGTTCCGCGTCGCCATAACGAATAATTTCGTCGGCTGTGGCGGTTGAACGCTCCATGACGTGCTGGAAACTCACAGGTGTTTCAGCGAGGGGGACGGTACTTACAAGTAAGCCGAGAAAGAGGCTAAAAACAACTGGCACGAATGACTCTCCTTGATATTAACGAGCGATTAAGACCAAGTATAACGTCGAGAAAAACGGTCGGGATCACGTCATCATCGCCGAATAAACAAACCCCAGCCGGTGCTGGGGTCTGTAAGACGATTCGGGCTAGTTGAGATAGAATTCACTGTCGACTGCAATTGCGCGCCCTTCGGCGTCAACCATACCGGCGCCAAAGCTTAAGTAGAAGTCTTCATCTGCGGGCAGAGCCGCACGGTTTCCGTCGGCAAAGCCATCGACAGACACGACGAGGTGCAAGGTGTTGTCGAGCCAGACAGGTAGGTAAGAAACGACAACATGGGTATTGGCATGGCGCAGCTGTAGATAGCTTTCGACACTTTCTCGGTCAACGGCCTGGGAAAATTCAATCGTAACCACAGCCCCTAATGATTTATCAAAAATCACCTCGGCGGTGGTTAGTTCCTGTGTTGCCGTCACATTGGTTAGCCGCAAGTCAACGACATCGTCGATAGCGATGTCCACACCGCGCCAACGGAAATGAATAGCTTCCGAGACGTCGGCCTCATCTGCGCCGGCAAGAAGTTCGTCGAGATTCACCACTTGAACCCAATGGTGGGCGGCGTACGGGCGAGTAAATTTAGCAAACAGTTGATCACCAAGAACCTGAATGCCATAACTACGCTCTTGGTCTTCGCCGAGGTTCAATGGCAGCAGCAAACGACGGGTCTCCCCCGTCACGACATTAATCATTTGAATGAATTCCTGCTCCCAAGCGTTACCGACCCGCCTTTCAGCCATATAGCTCAAGAACCAATCGCCGTAGACGGCTTTGAAGTTGCCCAGATGACTGAGCCCGGCATGAATAATCGATTCGTCTTGGAAAATCGGCTCGGCCTGCGGCGGCAATACAGAATACATAGCACTGGCATCCACGTCTTGGTTGAACAGTCGACCGCGCGGACCCCGATACAACATCGAAAACGGACCAGCTAACAAATCTGCCATCTTGGCACGTTCGACTTGCGCCGGATCCGCATGGATAATCCACGGTGCGAGACTGCGGTCGATAGCAAAAATCGTATCAAGGTCATCAAAATAGAGACTGCCGCTGGTAATTGATTTTAAGTGAACAAGCTCATCACCACTGTACTTAAACAGGACATGCCCGGAAATCTCGCCTGAAGGAATTGAGGATTCGATGATCAGCTCACCGTGAGCATTCGCATGCATCGACAAAACCCGATGATGAGTGGGCGAAATCGCCTCAACCTGACCATCGAGATCAACCTTGTAAATGCTATTGGCGTTATCCCGCGTGATTCGGCAGTAACCAGTAAACTCACAGTCATCGGTCACCGTGTAGGTTGTGGCGTGGAAATAGAGGTTGCCAATCCAATCGCCTTGCTCGTCCGTGCGCGGGTCGATCTGCAGAATTGACGCGAGTGACCGAGGTTGCCCACCGGCGAGACCGGCAAAAATCAAATCCGGGGCCATACATTCGAATTCGTCGGTGGTACGGTCGATTTTCAGCAAGCCGCAATTTGCCGTATGGACAAAATAATTTTCACTATCGGTGCCACCGAGAGCAAGAAAGACATAGCGTCCATCGGGGCTAGTCGCGATATCAGTCGCCGCGATATCCACATTCGACTCAGCAATAAATCGATATTCGCCGTCGCTGGTCTTGCCGATAAGATTGGATGCCCGACCGTAGGTGGTGACGTCGGCAAATTCATTGCGCGCGTAGGTCATGTGAAACAGGGTTTCAACGTTGTCGGTGTGGAACGCGAGTTCAATCGGTGGACGACCAAAGAAGGCGGTAAAATCACACGGCCCAGTAACCGGCCCAACTGTGTATTTGTGACCCTCTAAGCGACCGTTACACCCTTCGGCACCATGGATGACAAAGTTGTCGTACGCTTCCAAAATGAACTCGTAGGTTCGGCCTTGCAGGGCCGAAATGGCATTCGGAGTTACTGTGCCGGGGCCGTAAATAAAGCCCTGAATAAGGTGACGTTGCTCTGGCGGAGGTGGCTCTGAACCGCCGCCACCACAACCGACGAGTAACGCGGTCAGCCCGATACCAAAAATGCTCTTCCAATGATTCATTACAACTCCCGACAACGAGGCACACCGGTGCTTGTTCGATAATGTGATGAACCATGTTAATCCATTGTTAATTAAAAATCTGCGAGTTCTTTGTAAAGTAATGTTACGGCTCGCCAAGCCATAACGGTTCCTGCGAGTTTGGT
>SR_TP_S13solDRAFT_1000070_pt1 | contig 57247 bp, 49 predicted proteins | sample SodReaTP_S13sol_FD_11159 | JGI IMG/M metagenome (IMG submission 11159) | reverse complement strand
TGCGGCACCAGGCCGAGCGCGATCAGCCCGTAGCTGGCATAGACGGCAACGAGCCCGTACTGGCGGAGCTCACGGACTTTCGGCGTGGCGGCGATAGACGCTGGGTCCTTTGCCGTCGCCGGGGGCCACCAGAACCAAGCGGCCGCGGTGGCTGTGAAGGACAGCGCGGCCAGCGCGAACCACGTCGTCGGCAGCCCTTCCAGCAGCAGGGTCGGAACCAGCGTCCCGGAAAGGATGATGCCAAGGCCGACGCCGGTGAAGATGGCGCCAGAAGCCAGTCCGCGGCGCCTGCTCGGCACAAGCGGCAGCACTGTTGTCGCGGCCAGCACCATGAGTGCGCCACCTGTAACGCCCGACAGAAGCCGCCAGACAAAGAACCAGGCGAAGGAGAACGGAAAGGCGCTCGCCACAAAGGCCAGCGATGCGACCAGCATGAGCAGCCGAAGTGCTGATGTCGGCGAAGACCATACCGCCAGTCGGCGACCGCCGAGCGCACCCACGAGATAGCCAGCGAGGTTCGCAGCCCCCAGATAGGCGGCATCGGAAGGCGAGAACCAACCTTCCTCGATGATGGCGGGTATAAGCGGGGAGTAGGCGAAGCGCGACAGGCCGATGCCGACGAGGATCGCCAGGACGGCTGCGGTCACCGCCCTGGTGGCGGCCCCACTGTTCTGCGGTTCGCTGACCGACAACGCCTGTTCTCCCCCTGAGTTTCGAGGGGAAGCGTAGGGTCGGCCAGAAATCTGGCGAAACGGTTAGATCAGATAGTCGCCATCGATGAAGGAGATGGCTGGCTACTCCGCCGCGATCCGGCCGGGCTTCCAGGTAGCCCGAGCCGCCTCGAGGAAATGCGTGAGGGCGCTCGACGTGTAGGTGTCATGGCGCCGGACGAAGACCGTCTGCACCCTGCTCTCGCTGCCGCCGAACGAATGAATGCCGACGCGACCTTCGGGACAGGCTGTGCCGACCAGCTGCCGAGGGAAAAGGGTGAGGCCGAGACCTGCGGCGACCGTGCTGAAGATGGACTCGAGCGTGCCGAACTCCAGAACCCGAAAGCCGACCACGCCGCGGCGGGCGAGCGCCGCCTCCAGAATCAGCCTGTAGGAGCACCCGGCCCGCAGCACGATGATCTTCAGGTTTGGCCGGGAGAGGCAGGCCTCCAGGTCCTTCTCGTTGGGCGCCGTCAGCACCACGAGCTCTTCGTCGAAGAAGACCTCCTCCGCCAATGCGGAGTGACTGACGGGACCGCAGACGAAGGCGCCATCGAGCTGGCGGTCGAGAACCTGGTCGACGAGTTCGCACGTCGTGCCGGTCCGCAGGGTCAGATCCACATCGGGATAACTGCTGGTGTAGCGGGCCATCACCGGCGACAGACGCATCGCCGCCGTGGTTTCCAGCGTTCCTATGGTCAGGGGCCCGGCAGGAGTTCCGTCGTCAAGTGCCGCCTGCCGGGCATCGGCAAGCACACGGGCGGCGACCGCCGCATAGGGCAGGAGACGCTTTCCGGCCGCCGTCGGGGAGACGCCTCGGTTCGTCCGGAGCAGGAGCTTGACGCCCAACTCCTGTTCAAGTGCCTGGATGCGCGACGTGACATTCGATTGCACGGTGTGGAGCTCGGTGCTTGCCCGACTCATGCTACCGAGCCTCACCACCGTTTCGAAGATCCTCAGATCAGCTGCATCCACGTTCGTGTTCTCCCGCAGCCAACATTTGATCCGCAGCGCCGGAACCTCGGGCCGTCCCCTGTAGCATTCTATAGCGGAAATGATGCCTCCAGTGCGAGCCAGGGTCTCACCCTGGCTGCCGCCATGTTGGCCGCGGCTGGATCACGGGACCGACAGTAGCTACCCAGGGATTCTACTCCCGCAGACGACGATAGTGAGCCCGATCCAAGAGAGCGGCGACCCCGACGGTCTTGTCCGGCAGACGAGCGGCGGTATCCCGAATCAGAGCGTGAACCGGAGTTCCCGGCTTCACCTCCACGCCTGTGCGAGCGCGAGGTGATCCGGCCGGAAGATCTCCAGGGCGAGCGCTTCATCTCTTTCACCCAGGACACCCAGAAGCGGCAGGAAATCGACAATCTCTTCGCCCGCCGCAGCGTCGAGCGGGAGCTCGTCGTCGAATCCTACCTCTCGGAGCTCTCCTGCGCGCTGGTGGCCGACGGCGTCAGAGTCTCGATCGTCGCCCCCTTCACCGCCGAGACCTTCGCCCGCCAGGGCGCGATCGTGCACCGCCCTTTCGAGGGCTCCATCGTCTACGCCTTCCGCCTGCTGCTCCCGCGAAATCGACCGGGATCTCTGCTGGCTGACGCCTTCCTCCAACACCTCGAAACCGAGCGGGGCAGGCTGATGGCGGAAAAGGGCATCGTGCAGATCGATTGAGGGTTCGGACATCAACCAGGGCCCGTCCCAGGCTCTGCCGCTCCTGGTGCCGACCGAAAGCCACTTCTCCGTTGGCCCGGAAACCCACCACTATGCAGTGGACCATGGGCAAGAGATGGCCGCCCGGCACTGACAAGGCCTGCTCCAGGGCCTCCTCGCCCTTGATCTTACGGCGGATGTCGCGGGTCAGGCGGCCCAGGCGGGTGCGCAGGAAGCGCAGTTCGCGCTGGCAGCGCTTGAACTGCTTGGCGTGGGCGTAGCGCCCGGCCATGACCGCGGCCCGCTTGGCCACCCGCAGATAGGACTGGCGCAGCCGCAGCCCCTTGGCCCGGGCCAGCGCCGCCAGCTGCTCGATCGCCTTCAGCATCAGCTTCGCATCGGTCGGGTGGGTCACGTTCTTGGGCTGCACCGTGGTGTCCACCGTGATCCGCGCCAGGTCGTCCTTCTTCAGGGCGCCGCTGTCGTGCGCCACCCGCAGGCTCTCCGCCAGCAGGATCTCCAGCCGCTCGCCCAGGCGCTTGCGCCAGTGGCTCAGCCCAGAGCGCTCGTGCGGCAGCGCGTGCCGGAAGAAGCTCTCCCCGGTGAAGTACTGGAAGTAGGGGTCGTTCACCCAGCGCTCGCAGACCGCCTCGTCCGACAGCCCGTAGATCTGCTTGAGCAGCAGCAGCCCGATCACGAAGCGCGTCTCGGTCCCCGGCCGCCCCCGCTCGCTGAAGGCACCGGCCAGCTCCGCGTCGATCCACGCCCAGTCGATCCGCTCGGCCAGCAGCACCAGCTCGTGGCGCAGGTTGATGATCTGGTCCAGCCGCGCCCGGAACAGGTCTCCCGAGCTCTCTGCCTCACGTCGCCTCGGTCGCATCGCCACCTCCCTCGCAGGGAGAAGCGAATCACCGATCCGCGCTCCTGGGAAGCCCGAAACCACCGCCGAAATCGCAAGCTTTCCCACCTCGAAACCGCCGAAACCGGCAATCCCCGTTACTTGCCCGCAACGATTTCCACCGCCCGATCAGTCGCTTGGGCGTTCTTCACGGGCGACTTATGGGTGCCCCGACAACCGATTGAGTTTAGCGGGACGATGGTAGGCCCGGCAGGATTCGAACCTGCGACAACACCGTTATGAACGGCGCGTTCTGACCGCTGAACTACGGGCCCACTCGCATCAAGTGGGAAGGCATCGCACCATGCAAGGCTCGGGGGGCCCATCGATCAGGATTGGGCGCCTCCCTACGAAGGTCTGAGCATCCTAGCACACATGGTACAGGCCGACGTACCCTCCTGGGCGGAGGGACCTCCGGTCGTGGTGATTGCGAGCGGACGTGAAGCTGGCTGGGCAGCCTTCAACGAGACGGACTACCGAGCACTTCCCAGGGTTTCCTGGTGCCTATGCTGTTCTCCACAGATGGCCGGAACGGATCGAAGCTCCATCATCAAAATGCGGGTGAGCGAACTTTACGTGCCGTCCGAGCAGACTTTTGCGACGTTGAGCAAGTTCCGATGACGCATCAGGCCTATCCGCCCCCCCTCAGCTGCAGCCGCTGGTGCTGCCGCAGGTGTCGCACTTCATGCAGGTGCCGTTGCGCACCAGGGTGAAGTTGCCGCACTCGCCGCAGGGGTCGCCCTCGTAGCCCTTCATGCGGGCGATGCGGGACTGCTCGACGCGCTCCTCGATCACCCGGGTGACGCTCTGCACCACCGCCGTCTCGGCCGCGCCGCCGGCGAAGGCCTGGGCGGCGCCGGCCGGGATCGGCTCCTCCTCGGCGACGCGGGCGGTGGCCGCGGCCGCGGCGCCGCCGGCGAAGACGGTCAGGCGGTTGCGCACGAAGCCGCGGGAGGTCACCCGCTCGACGGTCTGACGCACCGCCTCGACCGCCTGCTTCTCCATCGCCGGCTGGTCGACGCTGGACTGTCCCTCGCCCTTGCCCGTGGTGTCGGGGGCCAGATCCTCCGGCACCACGTGGGCCAGGTCGGTACGGCCCAGGTAGGAGATCGCCAGCTCGCGGAAGAGGTAGTCGATGACGGAGGTCGCCATCTTGATGGTCTCGTTGCCCTCCACCAGGCCCGAGGGCTCGAAGCGGGTGAAGGTGAAGGCCTCCACGTACTCCTCGAGCGGCACGCCGTACTGCAGGCCGATCGAGATGGCGATGGCGAAGTTGTTCATGAGGCTGCGGAAGGCAGCCCCCTCCTTGTGCATGTCGACGAAGATCTCGCCGAGCTTGCCGTCCTCGTACTCGCCGGTGCGCAGATAGACCTTGTGGCCGCCGACCACAGCCTTCTGGGTGTAGCCCTTGCGCCGCTGCGGCAGGCGCTGACGCTCGATCACCCGCTCGACGACGCGCTCCACCACACGCTCGGCGACCAGCGCGGCGCGTGCCGCCTGCGGCGCCTCGACCACCCGCTCGACCGCGGCATCCTCCTCGTCCGAGAGATCCTCGTCCGACAGCAGCGAGGCCGAGAGCGGCTGCGACAGCTTGGAGCCGTCGCGGTAGAGGGCATTGGCCTTGAGGCCCAGCTTCCACGACAGCAGGTAGGCTTCCTTGCAGTCCTCCACCGTGGCGCTGTTGGCCATGTTGATGGTCTTGGAGATGGCGCCGGAGATGAAGGGCTGCGCCGCCGCCATCATGCGGATGTGGCTCTCGACCGACAGCAGGCGCTTGCCGATCCGGCCGCAGGCGTTGGCGCAGTCGAAGACCGGCAGGTGCTCGGCCTTCAGGTGCGGCGCGCCTTCCAGGGTCATGGCGCCGCAGACGTGGGTGTTGGCCGCCTCGACCTCGCCCTTGGAGAAGCCCAGCGCCGCCAGCATGTCGAAGCCCAGGTCGTCGAGCGCCGCCTGCTCCAGGCCCAGCACGTCGCGGCAGAAGGCCTCGCCCAGGGTCCACTTGTTGAAGACGAACTTGATGTCGAAGGCGCTCCCCAGCGCCGCTTCCACCGCCTCGATGGCCGCCGCGGTGAAGCCCTTGGCGCGCAGGCTCTCGTGGTTGATGCCCGGCGCGCCGGCAAGGGTGCCGTGGCCGACGGCGTAGCGCACCATGGCCTCGACCTCGGCCTCGCCGTAGCCCAGCTGCGCCAGCGCCTCGGGCACCGTGCGGTTGATGATCTTGAAGTAGCCGCCGCCGGCCAGCTTCTTGAACTTCACCAGGGCGAAGTCGGGCTCGATGCCGGTGGTGTCGCAGTCCATCACCAGGCCGATCGTGCCGGTCGGCGCGATCACCGAGACCTGGGCGTTGCGGAAGCCGTGCGCCTCGCCGAGCGTCAGCGCCTCGTCCCAGCTCCGCTTCGCCGCCTCGGCCAGGGGCAGATCGGGGCAGTTGCCGTGGTCGAGCGCCACCGGCGGCACCGACAGCCCTTCGAAACCCTCGGCCTCGCCGTGCGCCGCGCGGCGGTGGTTGCGGATCACCCGCAGCATGGCCTCGCGGTTGGGCTCGTGGCTCGGGAAGGGGCCGAGCTCGCGCGCCATCTCGGCCGAGGTGGCATAGGCCGTGCCGGTCATCACCGCCGAGAGCGCGCCGCAGAGCGCGCGGCCCGCGTCGCTGTCGTAGGACAGGCCCATGGACATCAGCAGGCCGCCCAGGTTGGCGTAGCCCAGGCCGAGCGTGCGGAAGTCGTAGGAGAGCTGGGCGATCTTCGGCGAGGGGTACTGCGCCATCATCACCGAGATCTCGAGCACCAGCGTCCAGAGCCGGACCGCGTGGGTATAGGCCTCGACGTCGAAGCCGCCCTCCTCGCGCCGGAAGGTCATGAGGTTCAGCGAGGCCAGGTTGCAGGCCGTGTCGTCGAGGAACATGTACTCGGAGCAGGGGTTGGACGCGTTGATCCGTCCCGAGGCCGGGCAGGTGTGCCACTCGTTGATGGTGGTGTCGTACTGCACGCCGGGATCGGCCGAGGCCCAGGCGGCGAAGGCGATCTTGTCCCAGAGGTCACGCGCCTTGAGGGTGCGCAGCACCTTGCCGTCGGTGCGGCTGGTCAGCTTCCAGTCGCCGTCGTTGAGCACGGCGTCGACGAAGTCGTTGGCGATGCGCACCGAGTTGTTGGAGTTCTGGCCGCTGACCGTCAGGTAGGCCTCGGAATCCCAATCGGTGTCGTAGACCTTGAAGTCGATGCCCTTGTAGCCCTGGCCGGCCAGCTGGATCACCCGTTGCACGTAGTTCTCGGGGATCATGGCCTTGCGCGCCGCCTTGATCGCCGCCTTGAGCGCCGGGTTGCGCTTCGGGTCGAGGCGATCCGCCGCGCGACCCTCCACGACGGCGGCGTGGCAGGCGTCCATCACGGCGTTGAGGTGCAGGTTGCAGAGCTTCGAGCCGGCCACCAGGGCGGCGACCTTCTGCTCCTCCTTCACCTTCCAGTCGACGTAGGCCTCGATGTCGGGATGGTCGAGGTCGACGGTCACCATCTTGGCGGCGCGCCGGGTGGTGCCGCCGGACTTGATGGCGCCGGCGGCGCGGTCGCCGATCTTGAGGAAGGACATCAGGCCGGAGGACTTGCCGCCGCCCGACAGCGCCTCGTTCTCGCCGCGGATCTTCGAGAAGTTGGCGCCGGTCCCCGAGCCGTACTTGAATAGCCGCGCCTCGCGCACCCAGAGGTCCATGATGCCGTTGTCGTTGACCAGGTCGTCCTCGACCGACTGGATGAAGCAGGCGTGGGGCTGCGGATGCTCGTAGGCCGTGGCCGAGCGGGTCAGCTCGCCGGTGCGGTAGTCGACGTAGTGGTGCCCCTGGCTCGGGCCGTCGATGCCGTAGGCCCAGTGCAGGCCGGTGTTGAACCACTGCGGCGAGTTGGGCGCCGCCATCTGCGCCGCCAGCATGAAGCGCAGTTCGTCGAAGAAGGCGCGCGCGTCCGACTCGGTGTCGAAGTAGCCGCCCTTCCAGCCCCAGTAGGCCCAGGTGCCGGCGAGGCGGTCGAAGACCTGCTTGGCGCTGGTCTCGCCGCAGGTCCGCTCCTCCTGCTCGACCTCGCCCAGAGCGGCGAGATCGGCGCGCGAACGCCAGAGGAAGGCGGGCACGTCGGGCTCTTCCACCCGCTCCAGGTGCCGCGGCACGCCGCGCTTGCGGAAATACTTCTGTGCCAGGATGTCGCTGGCGACCTGGCTCCAGTCGGCCGGAACCTCCACTTCGTCCGCCGCGAAGACGGTCGAGCCGTCCGGATTGCGGATCTCGCTGCTGGTCTTGCGGAAGGGGATCGCGTCATAGACCTCGCGCCCCTCTTCGGTGAATAGCCGAGCAATCCGCATGGTGGTCCCCTCGCTGCCGACCTGACTCCGGTGCCGACCGCCGAGGCCGACGCCGATACCTGGGTCCCCGGCGCCCCCCGGCGCATTCGTCCCCAGATATTGTGACGAAAAGGGAGTGAACCACAGAATGAAGACGGCGTCACTACCCATTGGGGCGAAAGGACGAAGAAGCCCATAATATGGGACGATGAGGAGGGAGCCGCCTTCTTCCGCCGCTGCCGCAGGCTAGCGTTGCAGTGAAGCAGAGCCGGCGGAGTCGGGGCCAGGGGTGGCGCTAGACGGGCCGACGACGGCGCCCGGCCAGGTAGATCGCCAGCAGCACCAGCAGCACGCCGCCGCCCTGCAGCAGGCTGAGACGCTCGCCGAGCAGCGCCATGGCCAGCAGGATGGCCATGACCGGCTCCAGGTTCAGGAACATGGCCGTCTCGGCCGGGCCGACCTGGCGTACCGCCAGGAAGTTGAGACCGATGCCGGCGACATAGAAGGCGCAGGCCAGCGCCAGCATCCACAGGCCGAAGGCGCCGTCGGCCAGGGCCGGCGGCCCGAAGAGCAGCAGCCCGACGCCGACGCAGGCGAAGCCGACCAGGTTGCCGTGCAGCACCACGGTGAGCGGATCGTTGCGCCGTGTCAGGTGACGGATCAGGAAGAGCAGCAGGGTCATGCAGAGCGCGGCGAAGAGCGCCAGCGCCACGCCGCGCGGGTCGAGCGCGCCGAGATCCGGCCCCAGGGCGCCGGCCAGCCCCAGGAAGGCGAGCAGGAAGGCCAGCCACTGCGCGGGCGTGAGGCGCACGCCGTCGATCAGCGGCGTCACCGCCGCCACCAGCAGCGGGAAGGTGTAGAGCAGCAGCGCCGCCAGCCCGACCGGAATGTAGGCGATGGAGGTGAGATAGCCGACGGTGATGCCGGTCAGCGCCAGGCCGGCGGCGAGGAAGCCGGGCAGATCGCCGCGGGCCGGCAGCAGCGGGCGGCCGAGCAGCCGCAGCAGGATCAGGAAGAAGGCGACGGCGACCAGGAAGCGGATCGCCAGCAGCGTCGACGGGCTGGTGCCGGCGTCGTAGGCGAGCCGCGCGAAGGGTGTGGTGCCGCCCAATGCCAGCGCCGCGCTCAGCGCCAGCACCCGGCCGCGCAGCAGCGCGTCCTCGCCGATGCCGCGCCGGCGCGGCGGACCCTCGGGGCCGGCGCTCACGCTGCCGTGCCCTGCGGGCGCTCGCCGGCGAAGGTGGTGCGGTAGAGCAGCCGCCGATGGCCGTCGTAGTCGTTGATGGCGTAGTGCAGGGTCGTGCGGTTGTCCCAGATCACCAGGTCGCCCGCGCGCCAGCGGTGGCGGCAGGTGAAGTCCGGCCGCGTGGCGTGGCGGTAAAGGCGGTCGAGCAGCGAGGCGGCCTCCGCCGCCGGCAGGCCCTCGATGCCGCTGGTATAGATCGGATTGACGAAGAGCGCCGCGCGGCCGCTCTCGGGATGGCGGCGGACCAGGGGATGCAGCGTCTCTCGGTCGGCCTCGGGGTCGCCGCGAGTGATGCCGATCGAGCGGCTGAGCCCGCTCCCCGCCGGCGGGGCAGCCTTGCGGCCATAGGGTGCACCGCTATGGACGGCACGGCGGCCGCGCACCTGCGCCTTCAAGTCCTCCGGCAAGGTCTCCCAGGCCGCCACCTGGCTGGACCAGAGCGTGTCGCCGCCGTACGGCGGGACCTCCACGGCCGAGAGCAGCGAGCCGGCCGGCGGGCGTTCCAGGAAGCTGAAGTCCGAGTGCCAGTCGCCGCCGAAGACCGAGATGCGCCGCTCCTGGGCTTCCTTCAGCACCGCGATCACCGCCGGGTCCTCGGCCGAGGGCGTCACGTAGGGCACCACCTGGAGCGGCCCGAAGACCTCGGTCAGGCGCTTCTGCGCCGGGATGTCGAGGAACTGGCCGCGGAAGACCAGCACCTGGTGCTCCCACAGCAGGGCGCGCAGCCGCTCGGCCAGGTCGGGGCCGAGCTCCCGCTTCAGGTCGGCGCCGCCGACCTCGGCGCCCAGGTAGCCGGCCAGCGGTTCGACGAGGAGGTCGGAGGACATGGGCCGTGATTCCTGCCGAAGCGAGTCATCCTGAACGAAGTGAAGGATCTCGCGCCCATGGAGCTCTAGCGGCGCGAGATCCTTCGCTGACGCTCAGGATGACGAGAACCGGGTTCACATCACCCGATCACATCATGGAGTCGGGAACCTCGATGCCCTGCTCCTGATAGTAGCGCAGGGCGCCGGGGTGGAGCTGCACCGCCATCTGGCCGATCAGCTCCGGACCGACGCCGGCCCACCAGGGGTTCTCCTGAGCCAGGCTCTCGCGGCGCTCCCAGAAGGCCTTGACGATGGTGTAGGCCGTCTCCTCGTCCATCTCGGTGGTGCCGAAGGCGCCGACCGGGACGCCGACGGTCTGCACGTCCGCGTCCTGGCCGCTGTAGGTGCCGGCGGCGATGGTGATGGGGCCGGTCGCGGGATCCTCCGCGGCCAGGATGGCGCGCTGCTCCTCGGTCAGGCCGAGGACGCGCACCGGCGTGGTGGTGGCCAGCTCGACCAGGCCCGGCACCGGGTGCGAGGAACAGGTGGCATAGCCCGCCACGCGCTTGTTGCGGATCGCCGCCGGCGCGGCGTTCAGCTCCACGTCGACGATCTCCACCTCGTCGAGCACGCCCAGCGCCCCCAGGATCGCCCGGGTACGGCCCTCGCAGAAGGTGCCGGTGCCGCCGGCGATGAAGGCGTGGCCGGCCAGGTCGCTCACGTCGTGGATGTCGCTCTCGGCGTCGACCACCAGGTGCACCGTCACGAAGGGCATGACGAAGAGCGTGCGGATCGGCTCGTAGATCGCGCCGTCGTCGCCCTCGAAGGCGCCGCTGGCGTTGCGGGCGGCGGCGACCAAGCCGGGCGGGGTGGTGAAGAGGAAGGCGCCGGGGCGGCGGCCCGCCTCCTTGACGTTCTGCACCGAGCCCTGGCTCTCCTCCACGGTCGGCTGGATGGCGCCGTCGCTCACCTGGCGCAGCATCTCGGCCAGCTGCACCATCATCACGTAGTAGGAGGAGGTCGACGACGCCGACTTCAGGGTCAGGCGGGTCTGCGCCTCGGCGGTGGCGGCCGTGCCGAAAACGGCGGCGGCGCCCAGGCCCAGCGCCAGCGCGGCACTGCGGAACAGCTTCGATCTCATGGGGTCCCCTCTCGCTTGCTCGCCCGCTCGGGCTCGTTGGAGCCGAGAGACTAGCCCAGCGGAAGGCCGATGAGAAAGCGCCTAGCGCGCCACCCGGAGCCGAGAGCGCGCCGGCCGAGGCGCGGGCGTGTCGGTAGCGGCACGCACCATGTCGCCGCCGCGACGCCCCGGCGGAGCGCCGCCGCCTAGACTGTCGCCCCGGCCAGGCCTTCCGGCCGGGAAGGCCAGGCGGCCGAGCCGAGGGGCGTGGGGGCGACGGAAGAGATGGGGCCCGGCAAGGGGACGGCGAGCGTGGAGATCGGCTTCCTGGTGCTGCCGAGCTTCTCGATGATGGCGCTGAGCGCGGCGACCGAGCCGCTGCGCGCGGCGAACCGGCTGCTCGGGCGCGAGTTCTACCGCGTGCGCCTGATCGGCACCCGGCGCGCCCCCCTGGCGGCGAGCAACGGCTTCTCCGTCCTGCCCGACGAGACCCTGGAGGAGGCCGAGGGGCTGGAACGGCTCTTCGTCGTCGCCGGGCTGGAGGTGCAGGAATTCGCCGACCCGGCGGTGATGGCGTGGCTGCGCCGCCTGGCTTCGGCCGGGGTGCTGCTGGGCGCGGTCTCCACCGGCACCACCCTGCTCGCCCGCGCCGGCCTGCTGGAGGGACGGCGCTGCACGGTGCACTGGGAGCAGCTGGCCACGCTGGCCGCCGAGTTCCCGGGCCTGCGCCTGTGCCGCGACCTCTATTGCCTGGACGGGGATCGCCAGACCTGCGCCGGCGGCACGGCCGCGCTGGACATGATGCTGGCGGTGATCGCCGACGACCTGGGGCGCGACCTCTCCGAGGCGGTGGCCGAGCACTTCCTCTTCGGCGACCGGCGCCCCGGCGACCGTGCCCAGCGCGACTCCGTGGCCTGGCGCTTCGGCGTGGAGCAGCCCCGGGTGGTCCAGGCGATCGAGCTGATGCTGGCCAACGTCGAACGGCCCCTGCCGACGCCGCGCATCGCCGCCGCGGTCGGCGTGTCCGACCGTCACCTGGAGCGGCTGTTCCGCCAGGCCTTCGACAAGCCGCCCTCGCGCTTCTATCTGGAACTGCGCCTGGCGGAGGCCCGCCGGCTGCTGGCCGAGAGCAACGAGCCGATCGCCCGCGTCGCCCTGCTCTGCGGTTTCAGCAGCGCCAGCCACCTCGGCCGCGTCTTCCGGGAACTGCTGGACCGAACCCCCGGCGAGGTCCGCCGCGCCGCCCTGGCGGACCCAGCGGGGGCAGCGCGATCGCGAGCCGCCGCCGCCCCACTCGAGAGCCACGATTTTTCCGGGAATATATGAGCGATAACAATCGACTATAGAAAATCGTCGAGCCCTCTTATTTTCCTCTTGCGCAGACTCGCGCTTGGTCCCATTTTCCGCGCCAGTACGTATTCGCACGTGCCTCTGGCCGCCCGACAGGGTGGGTTAATGCAACGACGTAACGCGGCTTTTTGTGGTCTCGCGGGCCTTCCATCAGCCCGCCTTACCGAGAGAGACGAATTACATCGCTGCCAGGACGTGCGGGACGGGCCTCACCCTCCCCCTGGTATCGGAACTGCAGGATCGCGGGAAGCCCCCGCGCGCCGCCGATACCTTGCACGCACCGCAGTCGCCTTCGCCGCCGCCCGCGCCGTCAGGCCGAGCGGCAGGCAGTGCCGGCTCCCCGTCTCCACCGCGGATCGGCACTGCGTCCCGTGACGACGATTGCCGGCCGCCCCTTGTCGCGGCCGTGCCGCGAGAGGGTAGTGCCATGACCCAGAAGATCGCCGCCTTTCTGGCCGAGCGACGTCCGCAGACCCCCTGCCTGGTGGTCGACCTCGATCTGGTGGCGGAGAACTTCCGCCGCTTCCGCGACGCGCTGCCCGACGCGCGCGTCTTCTATGCCGTGAAGGCCAACCCCGCCCCGCAGATCCTCTCGCTGCTGGCCGAGCAGGGCTCCTGCTTCGACACCGCCTCGGTCGCCGAGATCGAGATGGCGCTGGCCGCCGGCGCCGGACCGGAGCGGATCTCCTACGGCAACACCATCAAGAAGGAGAGCGACATCGCCCGCGCCTTCGCGCTGGGCGTGCGGCTCTTCGCCTTCGACAGCCAGGCCGAGCTGGAGAAGCTCGCCCGCAGCGCACCCGGCGCGCAGGTCTTCTGCCGCGTGCTGACCTCCGGCGAGGGCGCCGAGTGGCCGCTGTCGCGCAAGTTCGGCTGCGTCCCGGAGATGGCCGAGGCGCTGATGCTGCAGGCGGCCGAGCTCGGTCTCGACCCCTACGGCCTCTCCTTCCACGTCGGCTCGCAGCAGCGCGACCCGGCGCAGTGGGACGCCGCCCTGGCGACCACGGCCGGCGTCTTCCGCCGCCTGGCGGCACAGGGCCTGCAGCTGCGTATGGTCAACCTGGGCGGCGGCTTCCCGACCCGCTACCTCAAGGAGGTGCCGAGCGCGCAGGACTACGGCAACGCCATCCTGCGCGCCCTGCGCGACCACTTCGGCAACCGCCTGCCCGACACCATCATCGAGCCGGGCCGCGGCATGGTCGGCAACGCCGGCATGATCCAGACCGAGGTGGTGCTGATCTCGCGCAAGTCGCAGGAGGACCCGCGCCGCTGGGTCTACCTCGACATCGGCCGCTTCGGCGGCCTGGCCGAGACCGAGGGCGAGGCGATCCGCTACCCGATCCACTCGGCGCGCGACGACGCGGCGGTGGAGGAGGCGATCGTCGCCGGCCCGACCTGCGACTCGGCCGACGTGCTCTACGAGCGCAACGCCTATCCCCTGCCGGTTTCGCTGGAGATCGGCGACAAGCTGCTGATCGCGGCCACCGGCGCCTACACCACCACCTATGCCTCGGTCGCCTTCAACGGCTTCGAGCCGCTGGCGGCCTACTACGTCTAGGGAAACGACCCGCTCGACACGAGATCCCCTCTCCCCTCGCGGGAGAGGGGGTGGAGCGGCGGTACCTCCCTGCTGCGCCGCTCAGGCGCCGAACCGCTGCCGCAGCAGACTGTCGGCCGACAGCCTTCCCGGGCCGCGCAGCATCAGGTAGGCGGCGATCACCAGCCAGAGATAGTGCGCCGGATTGCCGATGCCGTTCTCCATGCCGGCCGGCGTCTGCGCCACCACGAACTGAATCACCGCCGTCATCACGAAGAGGCCGGCGGCGGAGAAGCGGCCGGCCAGGCCGATGAAGAGCAGGACGGGCAGAACCAGCTCCGCGCCGGTCACCAGCGGCGCCGCCAGTCCGGCGGGCACGCCGGGCACCGGATGGATGTGGGTGAAGAGGAAGCCCTGGCTCGACCAGTTGCCGACCCGCGCCAGCCCGCTGTCGAGGAAGATCTTCCCCAGCAGCAGGCGCGCCGCGAGGTCCACGGCCGGACCGGCCCAGCGTTCGGCCAGGACGACGGCCCGGTCGTAGGCCGGGACCAGGCCGGCGAGACGGTGAGACTGCAGGCCGAGGCTGCTCATGTCGCTTCTCCTTGGATCGAGGGAATCAGCCGGCTGAAGGCGCCCTGACGCAACACCAGGGCGAAAGCCGCTTCCAACGCCAGGTCGGGCTCGGCGGCAAAGCCGGCGGCCGCCGCCACGGCGAAGCTCTCTTCGGCGAGGAGCGCGGTCAGGAAGGCCGCCGCGCCGGGTCCGAGCGGCGCCTGCAGCACCGACCAGGCCGGGCGGGTCACCAGCACGGCGGCGCTCCCGCCCTCGGGCGGCGCCTCGCCGAGAGCCTGGGCGCGGAGAGCCGCGACGGGGAAGGAGGATCGCACGAGCCGGGCAGCGGGGTGCACCGCCAGCCGCAGCTCCGGCACCGCCGTCGGCGGCAGCCCGGCGAGGGCCTCGGGCGCCAGCACCGCCGCTTCTGCGGCGAAGAGCGCCTCGTTGCGGGCCCACTCCAGCCGGGCCAGGTCCGGCAGCCAGGGGCGTTCCGCCGCGGCCTCGGCGGCTTCCAGGAAGTCGGCGAAGCCGGCGCCGTAGGCCGAGAGCCGCGCCGAGCGCGGCGGATGCCGCCGCGCGAAGGCGCCGGCGAGGGCACGGAAGGCCTGCTCGCCCAGAACCGCCTGCACCGCCGGATGCGCCGCCGCCAGGCTGCCGACCAGGCCGCCGAGGACGGTGTTGACGTGAACCGCCAGCCGCCGCCCCGCGGGCAGCCGCGACGGCGCCAGCAAGGCCAGGGCCGCGTCCCCCTCGCCGGCCAGCAGGGCGCGGGCGAAGGCGCGTTGCGTCTCAAGCAGCACGGCGGGCCTCCCGGCGGTCGAGCCGGCGTTGCGCCTCAGCCGCCTCGGCCAGCAGAACCTCGAGGGCCGGCACGCGGGTATCCCACTCGATCAGGGTGGGGCGCGGACCGAGCCGCGCCAGCACGGCGTCGTAGAGGCCCCAGACCGCCGGCGCCACGCGGTCGCCGTGGTCGTCCACCAGCAGGGTCTCCGCCCCCACCGCGACGCGGGCGTGGCCGGCCAGGTGGATCTCGCCGATCGCCTCGGCCGGCAGGCTCTCCAGGCCGGCGAGCGGTTCGCCGCCGAGATTCTGGGCCGAGACGTAGAGGTTGTTGACGTCGAGCAGCAGGCCGCAGCCGGTCCGCCGGACCAGTTCGGCCAGGAACTCGGCCTCGCTCAGGCAGGAGTCCGCGAAGGCGAGGTAGGCGGAGGGATTCTCGATCAGGAGGGGGCGGCGGAGCGCATCCTGGGCACGCAGCAGGTTCTCCGCGAACACCGCCAGCGCCTCCTCGCTGTAGGGCAGCGGCAGCAGGTCGTTCAGGTAGCGTCCGTCGATCCGGCTCCAGGAGAGGTGCTCGGAGAGCAGGACCGGCCGAAGGGCGCGTTCCAGCGCGACGAGGCGTGACAGCTGTTCGGGATCGAGACCCTCGGCCGAGCCGAGCGACAGGCCGACGCCGTGCAGGCTGACCGGATGGCGGCCGGCGATGGCGAAGAGGGCGCGGCGGCGCGGGCCGCCCTCGGCCATGAAGTTCTCGGCATGCACCTCCAGCCAGCCGCCCGCCGGCCAGCCCTCGGGCTCGCCCTCCAGGAAGGCCGGGAGGTGCGGCGTGCGCAGGCCGATGCCGGCCCGCGCACGCAGCGCCGTGGCAGCGGGGACGATCGCGCCGTCGTGGATGGCGTCCATGCGACCGCTCCCCGCCACGCGCCCGGCCTCAGGCCTTCTTCTCGTTGACGCCCTCGAAGGGCTCCAGCATGCCGTCCATCTCGGCGCAGGCGGCGGCGCTCTCCACCGCCATCCAGTCGCCGCCGTCGTAGTCCATGGTCGCATGGCCGGCGCAGGAATGGGTGCCGGCGGCGTTGGCGCAGTCGTTCTCGCCGGCCTTGGCGATGCCGTAGCACTTCACGCCCTCGTCGGCGGCCGCCTGCTGCGCGCCCGGCAGGGCGACCAGGGAAACCGCGGCGGCCAGCGCGGCGGCGAGAGAGAGGCTGGTGGTCTTGCTGATCATGGTCTTGGCTCCCGGTTCGTCGTTCCGGCCGGGCGGCTGCCCGGCCTTGTGAACCGGAGGCTAGGGCGGCGAAGCGAGAGAGGTGAAGAGCAAAAGAAGCACTCGTCTTCGGCTCTACTCGGCGATGACGAGCGCTCACGCGCCCGTGTTCTGCCATCGACGCCGCAACCGCGGCTTCTACTTGTCCCGCCCCCGGAAATCGCCGCGCAGGATCACGCAGAAGTGATACCGCCGTGAGCGCGCTACTTGATGCCCGCGGTCATGAAGGACTGCACGAACTGGCGCTGGAACAGCAGGAAGGCGAGGAGCAGCGGCGCCACCACCATGAGGGTGGCGGCCGAGATCACCGCCCAGTTCACCCCGCTCTCCGGCGCGCCGAAGATGGCGAGGCCGACGGTCAGCGGCCGGGTTTCCACCGAGTTGGTGACCACCAGCGGCCAGAGGAAGTTGTTCCAGTGGGTCGAGACCGAGACCAGGCCGTAGGCGAGATAGACCGGCTTGGCGACCGGCACGTAGACCCGCAGCAGCACGCCGAGGAAGCCGCAGCCCTCGACCCGGGCCGCCTCCTCCAGCTCTCGCGGCACCTGCTTGAAGGCCTGGCGCAGCAGGAAGATGCCGAAGGCGCTGGCCATGTAGGGCAGGCCGATGCCGGCGATGCTGTCGATCAGGCCGAGCCCACTCATGATGCGGTAGTTCTCGACGATCAGCACCTCCGGCAGGATGAAGAGCTGCAGCAGGGTGAGCGCGAAGAGCAGGTCGCGGCCGGGGAATTCGAAGCGCGCGAAGGCGTAGCCCGCGAGCGTGCAGAAGAAGAACTGCCCCGCCAGGATCAGCGTCACCAGCAGGAAGGTGTTGAGGAAGTAGCGGCCGAAGGGCGCGTAGCTCCAGGCCTCGACGAAGTTGTCGAGGGTGAGCGGCGCGAGGAGCTCGAAGCGGGTGACGTAGGCCGGCGGGTGGAAGGCGGCCCAGAAGGCATAGAGCAGCGGCGCGATCCAGAGCAGCGCCAGCAGCCAGGCGGCGCCGACCTCCAGGACCCGGCCGGGGGTGGGCAGCACGCGGCTCATCGGTAGTGGATCCGCCGGTCGAGGCCGCGCACCTGGATCACGGCGAGCAGGCCGAGGGTGAGCAGGATCACCACGGTGAGCGTGGCGGCGTAGGGCTGGTCGAAGAAGCTGAAGGCGCTTTCGTAGACGTAGTAGAGCAGCAGCTTGGAGGCGTTGTTCGGGCCGCCCTTGGTCAGGATGAAGAGGTGGTCGATCAGCTTGACCGAGTTGATCATGGCGTTGACCAGCACGAAGAGCGTGGTCGGCATCAGCAGCGGGAAGACGACGCGCCGGAACCAGGTCCAGCGCCCCGCCCCCTCGATCGCCGCGGCGTCCTTCAGGTCCGGCGGGATGGTCTGCAGCGCCGCCAGGTAGAAGATCATGAAGAAGCCGGCCTCCTTCCACACCGTGACGACGATGATGGCCCCCAGCGCCGTCGAGGGATCGCCCAGCCAGTTGTGGCCGCCGAGCCCGAGGCCGCGCCCGACCTGGTCCAGCAGGCCGATGTCGGGGGAGTAGAAGAAGAGCCAGATGTTGGCCGCCGCGATCATCGGCAGCACGGTCGGCGTGAAATAGGCCATGCGCACCAGGGTGCGCGCCGGCAGCTTCGAGTTGACCCAGAGCGCCATGCCCAGCGCGATGGCCATGGAGGTCGGGATGGTGCCGAGCGCGTACCAGAGCGAGTTCCCGGCGACCCGCCAGAAGACCGGGTCGGCCAGCATGGCCTCGTAGTTGTCGAGGCCGACGAAGCGCGAGGGCCGCCGCGCCGTGCCGCGCGAGAAGAGGCTCTGCCAGAAGGTCGCGACCGTGGGGGTGAAGGCGAAGAGGGTCAGCATCACCCCCGCCGGCGCGAAGAGCAGCCAGCCGTAGAGCGTCGCGGGCTTCAGGCGGGGCATGGGACCGGAACCAAGGAAACACCCTCACCCCGGCCCTCTCCCATAGGGAGAGGGAGAACCAAAGCCCCTCTCCCTTTGGGAGAGGGGTTGGGGTGAGGGTGTCTGTTCCTCACCGATAGGGACGCAGCAGGCGCTCGGCCGTGGCCTGGGCCTCGGCCAGGGCGTCGGCCGGGCTGGCGGAACCGGTCAGGGCCGCCTGCACGGCGTTGTTGAGCGCCTCGCGGACACGGCCGCCCTCGTAGGTCGAGAGCTCGGCGGCCGAGTGCTCCAGCTGGTCGCGGGCCACCGCCGCGGCGGGGAAGTCGACCACGTAGTCCTGCAGCGCCGGCGTCTCGTAGGCCGCCGGGCCGACGCCCATGTAGCCGGTCTCGATCGACCAGGCCGCCGCGCGCTCCGGCGCCGTCATCCAGCGCACGAAGGTCAGCGCTGCCTTCTGCTCCTCCTCCGAGGCCTCCTTGAAGAGGTAGAAGTTGCCGCCGCCGGTCGGCGAGCCGCGCCGCTGCTTCTCCGGCAGCAGGGCGACGCCGAAGTCGAACTCGGCGCCGTTGCGCACCGCCGTCAGGTTGCCGGTGGTGTGCCACATCATGGCGGTCTGGCCGTCCAGGAAGTTCTGGCGCAGCGTGCCCCACTCCACCGTGCCGGCCGGCATGATGCCGTGCTCGGCCGAGAGCGAGACCCAGTACTCCAGCGCCTCGACCACGGCCGGGTCGTCGAAGTAGGTCTCGGTGCCCTCGCCGTTCATCAACTCGATGCCGTTCTGCAAGGCGAAGGCCTGGAACATCCAGTAGGGATAGCCGGTCGAGGGCACCATCAGGCCCCACTGCGAGCCGTCGGCCTTGGTCAGCGCCCGGCCCATCTCGACCTGCTCCTCCCAGTTCGCCGGCGGCGCCTCGGGGTCCAGCCCGGCCTCGGCGAAGGCGTCCTTGTTCCAGTAGAGCACGATGGTGGAGCGCTGGAAGGGGATGCCCCAGGTCTTGCCCTCGGTCACGCCGTTGGCCATCAGGCCGGGATAGAAGGACTCCAGCCAGGCGCGCTCCTCGTCGGTCTCGACCAGGTCGTCGAAGGCGACGATCACGTCCTGCTCGAGCAGTTCGTAGAGGTCGATCGAGAAGAGCACCGAGAGCTGCGCCGGCTCACCGGCGCCCAGCGCCGCCAGCGCCCGCACCCGGGTGTCGTCGTAGTTGCCGGCATAGATCGCGTTGACCTTGATGTCCGGGTGCTCGGCCTGGAAGTCGGCGACCATGCCGTCGACCACCTGGGTCAGGGGACCGCCCACGGCGATCGGATAGAACATCGTCAGCTCGACCTCGGCCGCGGCCGGCAGCGCCGCGCCGCTGGCCAGGGCGGTCGACAGCGCGAGGCCGCCGAGCAGGTTCCGCATGCGGGTTGTCATGTGCCACACTCCTCCGGTCACTTCGGTGATGGCCGGGCCGACGGCGTCATGCCGCCGGTCCGTCACGCCGCCGGGAGGTGCCGACTCCCGGCGGCGATTTCGTCAGGACGGCGGCGAGCGCCGCGGCCCAGTCGTCGCGCCGGCGTCCGTCGGCGGCGTCGAAGCAGTGCAGTTCGTCCGGGTCCCAGGCCAGGCCGAGACGCTCGCCCGGGGCCAGGCCGGCGCGCCCCGGCAGGCGGACCGCGAGCTGGGCGGCGAGCCCGGCGGAACCGGCCTCGCAGGCGACCACGCTGTCGGCGCCCAGGTACTCGACCGCGGTCACCCGGCAGTCCAGCATCGCCGCGGCGTCGCCGGCCGGCCGCAGCGCCTCCGGCCGCAATCCCAGCACCGGCTCACCCGGAAGGCCGAGCTCCAGCGCCCGGCCGTCCGGCAGGCTCAAGCCCCCCTCGGCGTGGCGCAGCGGCAGCAGGTTCATGGGCGGGCTGCCGACGAAGGCGGCGGTGAAGAGCGTCTCCGGGCGGTCGTAGAGCGCGTCGGGCGGGCCGAACTGCTCCACCCGGCCGGCGTTCAGCAGCATCACCCGGTCGGCCATGGACATGGCCTCGGTCTGGTCGTGGGTGACGTAGAGCACGGTCATGCCCAGGCGCCGCTGCAGCGCCCGGATCTCCTGGCGCATCTCGTGGCGCAGCTTGGCGTCGAGGTTGGACAGCGGCTCGTCCATCAGGCAGAGCGCGTGCTCGGCGACCACGGCGCGGGCCAGGGCCACACGCTGGCGCTGGCCGCCGGAGAGCTGCGAGGGCTTGCGCCGCAGCAGGCCGGAGAGGCCTGTCAGCTCGGCGACGCGCCGCAGCCGCTCCTCGCGCTCGGCCCGCGGCACGCGCCGCACCTTCAGTCCGAAGACGATGTTCTCCGCCACGTCGAGGTGCGGGAAGAGGGCGTAGGACTGGAAGACCATGGAGATCCGACGCTCGGCCGGCGGCCGCCCGGTGACGTCGCGGCCCTCGATCAGGATGCGCCCGCCGTCGGCCTCCTCCAGGCCGGCGACCATGCGCAGAGTTGTCGACTTGCCGCAGCCCGAAGGGCCGAGCAGCACCAGGAACTCGCCGGGCTCGGCACGGAAGCTGACGCCGTCGACGGCGACGGCCTCGCCCCACTGCTTGCGCACGGCCTCGGCTTCGATGGCGGCGGGCTGGAGCTCAGGCGACATCGCTCTGCTCCTCGGCCGGGGCCGGGGCCGCCAGCACCACCTCCACCCCCGCCTGCGCCAGCAGCTCGGCCACGGCCGGCGGCGGCGGCCGGTCGGTGACGAAGCGATCGACCGCAGTGATGGAGCCGCCGCGCACCGTGGCGTTGCGGCCGAACTTGCTGGCGTCGGCCACCAGCAGGCGGGTGCGGCAGTTGGCGGCCAGGGCCTCGCGGGCGCGCACCTCGGCCTGATCGAAGTCCAGCAGCGTGCCGTCCTCGTCGATGCCGCCGACACCGAAGACGCCGATGTCGACCTTGTAGCCGGCGAAGAGCGCCTCCGCCTCCTCGCCCAGCAGGTCGCGGTCGGGCAGGCGCAGCTTGCCGCCGGCGACGACGATCCGGTGCGAGCCGTTGACCGACAGCGCCATGGCGGCATTGAGATTGTTGGTGACCACGGTCAGATCCTCGTGCTCGGCCAGCGCCAGAGCGACCTGCTCCAGGGTGGTGCCGATGCCGATGAAGAGCGAAGCGCGGTTCGGCACCAGTTCCCGCACCGCCTCGGCGATGCGGCGCTTGGCCTCCAGGCGGGTGATGCGGCGGGTGTCGTAGGAGAGGTTCTCGGCGCCGCTCAGCAGCTCAGCGCCACCGTGCAGCCGGCGCAGCACCCGAGCCTCGCAGAGCAGGTTGACGTCGCGGCGGATGGTCTGCGGCGTCACCGCGAAGCGCTCGGCCAGGGCCTCGATGCCCTGGTAGCCGTGCCGGCGGATCAGCTCGACGATCGCGGTCTGTCGCTCGCTCAAGGCCATCCGGGCGCCTCCGATCGTGTTCATACGAACATAACTCACATTCGTTTCGGCAGGAAGTCGGGCATATGACGTTCGCGTGAAAGCTGGATGGCCGCGGCAGATCGAAGCTCGAGCTGACCCGGCCGTCGTTGCGAGCGAAGCGAAGCAATCCAGGGGCCGTTGGCCGAGGGCCCCTGGATCGCCACGCTCCCTGCGGTCGCTCGCGATGACGGGGAAAGGCCGGCGTCTCGAACGGAAAGCTATTCAAGGGCGCAAACGACCCGCCAGCGGACGCCCGCCACGGCGGCGCTGCGCTCGGGATGACGGGCCCGCCCGCCTCGGCTATACAGGCCGCGCCCGCGCGGCGGGCGGGAGCGGGGAGGACGCGGCTTGGGTTGGATCGAAGCGACGGCGCGGGTGATCGACGCGATCAACCTGCGGATCGGGCGGGCCGTCGCCTGGCTGGCGCTGGCGATGGTGCTGGTGCAGTTCGCACTGGTGCTGATGCGCTACGTCTTCGGCATCGGCTCCGTGATGGCGCAGGAAGCGCTGATCTACGCCCACGCGCTGCTGTTCCTGCTGGCCGCCGGCTACACCCTGCTGAGCGACGGCCATGTCCGGGTCGACGTCTTCTACCGGCCGGCGCGCGCCCGCACCAAGGCGCTGATCGACCTGGTCGGCGTGCTGGTGCTGCTTCTGCCCTTCTGCTGGCTGCTCTGGGACGTCGCACTGCCCTACGTCGAGGCCTCCTGGCGCATCCGCGAGGGCAGCCGCGAGACCGCCGGCCTGCCCTTCGTCTACCTGCTGAAGACGGCGATCCCGGCCTTCGTCGTCCTGCTGGCGCTGCAAGGGCTGAGCCTGGCCCTGCGCGCGGTGGCGGTGCTGGCGGGCCGCGCGCCGGGCCATTTCGCCGCGCCGGAGCCCTGAGCCCATGCAGGTCACCCTCCTGGGCGAGGCCCTCGACATCCTGATGGTGCTGGCCGTCTGCGGCGCGCTGCTGGCCGGCTTCCCCGTGGCCTTCACGCTCGCCGGCATCGCCCTGCTCTTCGGTCTGCTGGGAACGGCCCTCGGGGTCTTCGAGCCGGCCTTCTTCCGCGCGCTGCCGCAGCGTGTCTACGGCGTCATGACCAACGAGGTGCTGATCGCCGTGCCGCTCTTCGTCTTCATGGGGGTGATGCTGGAGCGCTCCAAGGTGGCGGAGGACCTGCTGGAGAGCCTGGGGCGGCTGTTCGGCACGCTGCGCGGGGGGCTCGGCATCGCCGTCTGCGTGGTGGGCGCGCTGCTCGCCGCCTCCACCGGCATCGTCGGCGCCACGGTGGTGACCATGGGACTGCTGTCGCTGCCCACCATGCTGCGCCACGGCTACGACCCGCGGCTGGCCTGCGGCGTGATCTGCGCCGCCGGCACCCTGGGCCAGATCATCCCGCCCTCGATCGTGCTGGTGCTGCTGGGCGACGTCATGAGCGCCGCCTTCCAGCGCTCCCAGCTGGAACGCGGACTCTTCACGCCGGAGACCGTGGCGGTCGGCGACCTCTTCGCCGGCGCCCTGCTGCCGGGACTGGTGCTGGTCGGGCTCTACGTCGCCTACGTCGTGCTGGTCGCCCGCCTGCGGCCCGCCGCGGCCCCGCCCCTACCCCCCGACGCGGCCGCCGCCGGCCGCTCACGCAGTGCCGCGCTGCGCCAGCTCGCCGGCGCGCTGCTGGCGCCGGTGGTGCTGATCGTCGCGGTGCTGGGCTCGATCCTCGGCGGCATCGCCACGCCGACCGAGGCGGCCGGGGTCGGCGCCGTGGGCGCGCTGCTGCTGGCCGGCTGGCGCCGGGCGGGCCGCGCCCGGCCGCTGGTGGCCGCCGGCGCGGCCGCCCTGGTCGGGCTGCTGCTGCTGACCGCCTTCGTCGACCTGCGGGTCACGCGGCGGGAGGTCCCGCCCGCCGACCAGGCCGGTATCGCCCTGGCGGTGCTGCTGACGCTGCTGCTGGCGGCCGGCCTCGCCGCCTGCCTGTTGCAGACCTGGCGGGCCGGCGTGCTGGCCGCGGTAGTGCGCGCCACGGCGCGCATCTCCTCCATGGTCTTCGTCATCCTGATCGGGGCGACGCTCTTCAGCCTGGTCTTCCGCGGCCTGGGCGGCGAGGAGATGGTGCACGCGGCGCTGACCGACCTGCCGGGCGGCACCTGGGGCGCGCTGGCCCTGGTGATGCTGGTGATGTTCCTGCTCGGCTTCTTCCTCGACTTCATCGAGATCGTCTTCGTGGTGGTGCCGCTGGTGGCGCCGCCGCTGCTGGTGCTCGGCGTCGACCCGGTCTGGCTCGGCGTGCTGATCGCCGTGAACCTGCAGACCTCCTTCCTGACGCCGCCCTTCGGCTTCGCCCTCTTCTACCTGCGCGGCGTGGCTCCGGAGGGGGTGCGTACCGCCGAGATCTATCGCGGCGCGGTCCCCTTCGTGGCGATCCAGCTGCTGATGCTGCTGCTGCTCGCCGCCTGGCCCGAACTCGCCACCTGGCTGCCGGGATTGCTGTTCGGCTCGTGACCGCGCGACGGCAACCGATCCAGGGTTTACCCCCTTCGTCTTCTCCTCAATAGTGTCCGGCATGACCCGGATCCTGTTGATCGACGACGACCCGCTGGTGCGCGAGACCCTCACCGCCATGCTGACGGCCTCGGGACACGAGGTGGTTCAGGCCGAGAACGGCGAGGCCGGCCTCGCCGCCTTCGCCGAGGGGGGCTTCGAGGCCGCCGTGGTCGACATCCTGATGCCCGAGAAGGAAGGCCTGGAGACGGTTCAGGAGCTGCGCCAGCTGCAGCCGGACCTGGCCATCGTGACGATCAGCGGCGGCCCCTCGATCCGCTTCGCCGAGGCCGCCGGCGACCTGGACTTCCTGCGGATGGCGCGGAGCCTGGGCGCGGACGAGGCCCTGCGCAAGCCGCTCACGCGCAGCGCGCTGCTCGGCGCCCTGGAGTCCGCGCTGCAGCAGCGGCGTCCCGCCGCCGGATGAAGCCCTCCACCTCTCGCGCCGGCATGGGTCGCGCGAAGAGATAGCCCTGCCCCTCGTCGCAGCCGAGTTGCGCCAGGAAGCGCCGCTGCGTCTCGGTCTCCACGCCTTCCGCGATCAGACGGCAGCCCAGCGCATGGGCCATGCCGACGGTCGCGCGCACGATCGCCTGCGGCCCCTCCCCTTCCTCCAGCGCAGCGACGAAGGAGCGGTCGATCTTGAGATGGTCGACGGCGAAGCGGCGCAGGTGCGAGAGGGAGGAATAGCCGGTCCCGAAGTCGTCGATGGCGAGCCGGACGCCGAGCGCGCGCAGGCGGTCGCAGGTGGCGATCGCCAGGTCCATGTCGCGGGCCAGCAGGCTCTCGGTCAGCTCCAGCTCCAGGCGTTCGGGCGGCAGGCCGGTCTCGGCCAGCGCCTGCGCGATGCGATCGGCCAAGGCCTCGCCGGCGAACTGGGCGAAGGAGAGGTTCACGCCGATCCGCAGCGGCGGCAGGTCGCGCCGGGCCCAGGCCACGCCCTGCCGGGCCGCGGAGCGCAGCGCCCACTCGCCGATCGGGACGATCAGTCCCGTCTCCTCGGCAAGGCCGATGAACTGGCCGGGGCCGAGCACGCCGCGCGTGGGGTGGTGCCAGCGCAGCAGCGCCTCGACGCCGACGACCGCGTCGCTGCGCAGGTCGATCAGCGGCTGGTAGTAGAGCTCGAACTGCTCGTCGGCGAGGGCGACGCGCAGCTCCTGCTCCAGTTCGGCACTGGCCCGGGCCGCGGCGTCGATCGCCTCGGAGAAGAAGCGGTAGCCGGCGCCGCCTTCACGCTTGCAGCGCCGCTGCGCCACCTCCGCCTTGGTCATGAGGTCACCGGCGACCGGGGCGTCGTCGGGATGCACGGCGATTCCGATCGAGGCGCGGATCTCCAGATCACGGCCGCCCAGCGCCATCGGCCGGGCGATCGCGGCCAGCAGCCGCTCGGCCTGCGCGGAAAGGTCGCTGCTGCGCCCGGCCCGGCGGTGCAGCAGCACGAACTCGTCGCCGCCGAGCCGCGCCAGCAGGTCGCCCGACATCCCGGCCTCGCGCAGACGCGCCACCATTTCCACCAGCACCTGGTCGCCCACCTCGTAGCCCAGCATCGTGTTCAGGCTCTGGAAGCGATCGATGTCGACCATCATCACCGCCAGCCGCTCCGAGGTCCCCACCAGGCCGCGCAGTTCCTCGGCGAAGGCGGCGCGGTTGGGCAGGCCGGTCAGCGCGTCGTGACGGGCGAGGTAGTCGATGCGCGCCTGCGCCGCCTTGCGCGCCGTCACGTCCTCCTGGATCGCCAGGAAGTGGGTCAGCTGCCCGTCGGTGCCGTGCACCGGCGAGATGGTCTGCGACACGGTCACCAGCCCGCCGTCCCGGCGCCGGTTGACGAACTCGCCCTCGAAGCTGCGGCCTGCGCGCAGCGTCTGCCAGAGCCGCGCATAGAAGCTGTCCGGATGGGCGCCGGAGCGCAGGAAGCCCAGGCCTCGCCCGCGGATCGCCGGCAGGGCGTAGCCGGTCAGCCGCTCGAAGGCGGCGTTGACCCACTCGACCCGTCCCTCGGCGTCGGTGATGACCACGGCATTGGCCGCCTCGCGCAGCGCACGGTCCTGCACGGCGAGCCGCTGCCGGCCGATCGCCGTCTCCCAGGCAAGGCTGAGCGAGTGGGCGACCGGCCCGAGCAGGCGTCGCGCGTCGGCCCAACCGTCGCTGCGTCTATTGCCCAGCAGCAGCAGGGCGCCCGACCGCCCCTCGCCGCCACGCAGCCCGAAGACGAGCAGACGAAGCTCGCTCGTCCGTGGCAGCGGCTGCGTCTCCGCGCCGGGCCAGAGCGCCAAGACCGCCTCGAAACCCTCCGGCACCGGCAGTTCGACACAGGCCTCGTCGCTGCGGATCGCCTGCTGCAGAGACGGCGGCGCCGCCACGCCGCTCCCCGGCTTCTCCAGCGAATCGCCGCGAGGCGGCAGCAACAGGCCGCCGGGGCTCAGTTCCAGCAGCATCACCCGCTCGACGCCGAACTCGCGACGCAGGCCCTCGCCGAAGCCCTCGAGCAGCGGCAGCGCCGGCTCGCCGCGCAGGATGCCGTCGCTCAATGTGCCCAGCAGCCGCATCGCCTCGGCCCGGAGACGAGCGCGCAGCTCCCGATCGCGGGCGCGGTACAGCATCCAGAAGAGCGCCGTCGCGGTCAGCGCGACGAAGCCGACACCCTTGCCCAGCTGCAGCCAGAGGTTCGCGGGGTCCTCGGGCCGAAGCCAGGCGACCAGCATGTCGCTGACGGTGATCCAGCCGACGGCGACTGCCAGGTAAAGGAGGGCGAAGCGCAGCGGCTTCGCACCGGCACGCCGTAGCCCCCCCCGCCAACTATGCCGTGTCTCAGGCTGCATGACTCGCGCTCAGGCCGATGGAGGAAGCCTGCGCGCTATTCCCGCATATGGCAAGGTAGAACGCTCGCGTACCGATGCCGCGGCGACTCAGTCGTCGAGCACCACCGCGCGCAGGTCGTAGGCGTCGGCCTCCACCACCCGGGCTCGCACCAGCTGGCCCGGCTCCACCCAGTCGGCCTCGTCCAGATAGACGCTGCCGTCGATCTCCGGCGCATCGGCCCAGGAGCGGCCGACCGCGCCCTCCTCGTCCAGGGCGTCCACCAGCACCTCGATCTCCCGGCCCACCTTGGCCTGCAGCTTGGCGGCACTGATCGCCTGCTGCACCTCCATGAAGCGCTCCCAGCGCTCCTGCTTGACCTCCTCCGGCACCGCCCCTTCCAGGGCGTTGGCCGGCGCGCCGGCGACCGGCTCGTAGCGGAAGCAGCCGACGCGATCGAGCTGCGCCTCCTGCAGCCAGTCGAGCAGGAAGCGGAAGTCCGCCTCGGTCTCGCCGGGAAAGCCGACGATGAAGGTGGAGCGCAGGGTGAGGTCGGGGCAGATCGAGCGCCAGCGGGCGATGCGCTCCAGCACGCGCTCGTGGTCGGCCGGCCGCTTCATCGCCTTCAGCAGCCGCGGGCTGGCGTGCTGGAAGGGAATGTCGAGGTAGGGAAGGATCTTCCCCTCGGCCATCAGCGGCACGACCTCCTCGACGTGGGGATAGGGATAGACGTAGTGCAGCCGCACCCAGACGCCGAGCTCGCCCAGCTCGCGGCAGAGGTCGGTCATGTGCGCGCGCACCTGGCGCCCCTGCCAGTCGGAGGCGGCGTAGCGCAGGTCCAGGCCGTAGGCGCTGGTGTCCTGGCTGATCACCAGCAACTCCTTGACGCCGGCGTCGACCAGACGCTTGGCCTCCCAGAGCACCTCCTTGACCGGCCGGCTGACCAGGTCGCCGCGCAGCTGCGGGATGATGCAGAAGCTGCAGCGGTGATTGCAGCCCTCGGAGATCTTCAGATAGGCGTAGTGCCGCGGCGTCAGGCGCAGGCCCTCGGGCGGCACCAGGTCGACGAAGGGATCGTGCGCCGGCGGCAGCGCCTCGTGCACCGCCGCCATCACCGCCTCGTACTGGTGCGGGCCGGTGACCGCCAGCACCTCGGGATGGCGCTCGCGGATCACTCCGGGCTCGGCGCCGAGGCAGCCGGTGACGATGACGCGCCCGTTCTCCGCGACGGCCTCGCCGATGGCGTCGAGCGACTCGTCGCGCGCGGAATCCAGGAAGCCGCAGGTGTTGACCAGCACCAGGTCGGCGCCCTCGTAGTCGCCGGAGATGTCGTAGCCCTCGGCGCGCAGGCGCGTGACGATGCGCTCGCTGTCGACGAGCGCCTTGGGACAGCCCAGGCTGACGAGCCCGACGCGGCGGGCGGCGGTGGCGGACATGGCGGTTCTCCGGCTGCGTCGCGGCGGGAGGTATCGCGTCCGCGCCCTCGGCGCAAGCGCAAGCGCGCGCTGCTCGGCTCGCCCCCTAGCCCCGCCCGGCCGGCAGGAACTGATAGAGCCAGGTCTCGGTGAGTGGCCGTTCCTCGAGGCGGAGGTAGAGGCGCAGCTCCACCGGCTCCTCGTCGCCCTCCTCCAGGGCCAGGTCGAAGTGGGCCCGCCAGCGCTCGGTCCCGGGGATCGGCTCGGCGTAGAGGTAGGAGATCTCGCCGCGGCCGGCGTCGACCACGACCTCGGGTTCCTCCTCCAGCTCCGGCAGGGGACCGCCCTCGAACTCCACCACGAACTTGTGGACGCCGGGTGGCCGCGGCTGCCCGGCCTGGCCGCCGCGGCCCAGGCGGGTGGCCACGCAGCGCGCGAGGTTCCGGGCCGGGAAGGGCTCCTCGGCCAGCCAGTGCAGGCGATAGTCGAAGGCCAGCTCCTGGCCACCCTCGGCCGGCTGCTGCGGCACCCAGAAGGCGACGATGTTGTCGTGGATCTCGTCGTCGGTGGGGATCTCCACCAGCTGTACGGCGCCGGCGCCCCAGTCGCCCAGCGGCTCGACCCAGAGGCTGGGCCGGTCCTCGTAGCGCACGCCGTCGAGATAGTGCTCGCGCTCGCGGTCGCGCTGCATCAGGCCGAAGCCGCGCGGGCCGGCGTCGCCGAAGGCCGAGACGCGCACGCGGTCCGGATTGTTGAGCGGCCGCCAGATGCGTTCCCCGGCGCCGGTCCAGAGCTGCAGCCCGTCGCTGTCGTGAACCTCCGGCCGCCAGTCCTCGCGGAAGCGCCGGTCGTACTCGCCGTACCAGAACATCGAGGTGAGCGGCGCGATGCCCAGGCGCTCGACCGGCGCACGCAGGAACAGCCGGGCGGCCACCTCCATGACCACCCCCTCGTCGCGCCAGCAGAGGAAGCGGTAGGCACCGGTCAGGCGCGGGCCGTCCAGCAGGGCGTAGACCGTCGCCGGCTCCGCCGGGTCGGCCGGGCTCTCGATCCAGAAGGCGACGAAGTCGGGAAACTCCTCCGGCTCCGAGGCGGCGACGTCGACGGCGATGCCGCGGGCCGAGAGGCCGTACTGCCCCAGCGCACCGATGGCCCGGAAGTAGGAGGCGCCGAGGAAGGCGAGCCAGTCCTGCGTCGGCCAGTCCTCGCGGCCGTTCTCCTCCTGGAAGCGGAAGCCGGCGAAGCCCGCGTCCTCGGGCAGCTCCTGCGCGGGGCTGTCTTCGGGCATCTCGAAATCCTGCGGCCGGTAGAGGATCTCGCGCGCCTCTCCGTCCTGCAGCAGGTGCATCGCCACCGGCCGCTGGAAGAAGCGGCCGAGGTGGAAGAAGGTCACCGGATAGCTGCCAGGGCCCTCGGCATGCGGCGCCCGCTCCGGCCGGAAGCGCAGCCGGCCGTGCGCGTCGTAGTCGATCGCCTCGATCACCTCGGGGGCGGGTACCTCGCGCGGCGCGTAGTCCTGCCGGGCAAGGTCCCGCGCCTGGACGACGAGGTCTTCGAAGGCGAAGGGCTGCGGTTCCCCCAGTTCCAGCTCCGGCGCCGCCTGCGCGGCCGCTCCGCGCAGCGGGACCGCGGCAAGCGAGGAGAGGAAGGCGGCGGCACCGGCTGAGCAGAGGAGGCCTCGGCGCGACAAGGCTGGCAGTGTCTTCGTCATGCGGATCGGACCATCGGATGGTTCAAGGGCGGGACGCGCCTCGCCAGATAGGCGGCCTCACCGGCCGGCGCCACCCGCAAACGGTGTCACCGGCGTGACCGTCATGGGGCGGGCGGCGGCGGCGCGAAGGCTTGACGCGGCGGCGGTGCCGGCCGAGACAGGGCCATGACCCCCGAGGAACTGCAAGCCCGCCTGCTCTACCGCGACGGCCTGCTGCTGGTGCTCGACAAGCCGGCCGGCCTGCCGGTCCATGCCGGGCCGGGCGGTGGGCCGAACCTCGAGGCCCTCTTCGACGCCCTGCGCTTCGGCCTGCCGCGACCGCCGGCGCTGGCGCACCGCCTGGACCGCGACACCAGCGGCTGCCTCGCCCTGGGCCGCCACCCCAAGGCGCTGCGCAAGCTCGCCGCTCTGTTCCGCGAGGGCCGGGCCGAGAAGACCTACTGGGCGCTGGTGATGGGTGCGCCGCCGGAACCCGAGGGGCGGATCGAGCTGGCGCTGGAGAAGGTCTCGCGCCGGAACGGCGGCTGGCGCATGCAGCCGGCCCGCGACGGCGGCGGACAGGCGGCCGCCACGGCCTGGCGCTCGCTGGCCGGGACCGGAGGACTGACCTGGCTGGAACTGAAACCGGAAACCGGGCGCACGCATCAGATCCGCGTGCACTGCCAGGCCCTGGGCTGCGCCATCCTGGGCGACCCGCTCTATGCCGCCGTCCCGCCGCCGCCCGGGCTGCGACTGCAGCTCCACGCCCGCGCACTGGCGCTGCCGCTCTATCCCAGCCGCGACGCGGTCCGGGTCGAGGCGCCGCTGCCGCCGGACATGGTCGCCACGCTGCGCCACCAGGGCTTCGAGATCCCCGCGGCCGCCCTCGCGTCCTCCTCTCAGGAAGCGCAGAAGCGGCGGTAGAGGGCGGCGACGATCGGCTCGACGGTGGGATCGGCCAGGCGGTAGTGGACACTGGTTCCCTCCCGCCGCGTCTGCACCAGTCCCATGGCACGCAGCTTTGCGAGATACTGGGAGACGTTCGGCTGGGTCGCGCCGCTGCGCTCCGCCAGGCTGCCGACGCTGGCCTCGCCCTGCAGCAGCAGGCAGAGCAGCAGCAGCCGCTGCTCGCTGGCGATGAGCTTGAGAAAGGCAGCCGCCTCGGCCGCCTTCGGCCGCAGCTCGTCGAGAGGGGGCACCGGCGTCATGGGCGATAACATAATTATCTGCGCATGTAGGGGCAAGACGGCGGCGCTCAGCCCGGCGCGATGGCTTCTTCCCGGTCGAGCCGCCGTACCTCGACGTCGACCTCCATATCGAGGAAGGCGTCGGACGGTCCCATGAAGCTGCCCTGCAGGGGAATCGCCTGGCCGGGGTCGCGCGCGACGGCGACGCGAATCAGGTTGGCGCCGCCGACCAGACCGTTGGTGGGATCGAACTCCACCCAGCCGGCGCCCGGCAGATAGACCTGCACCCAGGCGTGGGTGGCGCCGGCACCCTGCAGCGGCGCACCGTCCGGCCCCTCCAGGGCGGGGTCGTAGAGGTAGCCGGTGACGAAGCGGGCGGCCAGGCCCAAGGCGCGCACCGCCTCCATCATCAGCAGCGCGAAGTCGCGGCAGGTGCCGGCGCGGCACGCCAGCGTCTCCACCGGACTCAGGGTGCCGAGGGCGAAGCGGCGCTCGTAGGCGAAGCCGTCGCGGATGCCGCGGGTGATGCGCACCAGCAGATCCCGCGTGTCGACAGGGCCGCCGTTGTCGAGGAAGCCGCGCACCCAGGCGTCGACCAGCCGGTCGGGATCGGGGTAGTGCCGCTCGATGGTGCGTCCCAGGTCGGGCACCTCCTCCAGGTGATAGGAGAAGGGATAGCTCTCCGCATAGGGCTCGAGCGCGAAATCGGGATCTTCGAGCCCGAAATGCTCGACGTCGATGCGACTCTCGAAGACCAGTTCCTCCGCCGGCTCCTCGAAGGTCACGATGGCGATGGAGTTGGAGAAGACGTCGTGCAGCCAGCGGACCTGCCCCGGCGGCGAGAGCAGCAGGCCGGTCTCGATCAGGCGCAGGTCGTGGCTGTCGCGCGGCCGGAACATCAGGCGATGTTCGCCGAACTGGACCGGCACGCGGTAGCGGTAGCGGGTCGCGTGGCGGACCGAAAGGCGGGTCATGCGGTGGTCCCCGGCCGGGGTGAGGGGCGGCCCGGCCCCGTGCCGGGCCATCCCCGTGTCGGGCATCCTCAGGCGGCCTCGGCGTTCAGCCGACGCAGCACGTAGTGCAGGATGCCTCCGTGGCGATAGTACTCCACCTCGTCCGCGGTATCGATGCGGCAGAGCAGCGGCACTTCCTCGCTGCTGCCGTCCGGCCGGTGGATGCGGCAGGTGACGGTCATGCGCGGGGTGATGCCGCCGGCGAAGCCCTCGATGTCGAAGGTCTCCTCGCCGGTCAGCCCCAGGGTCTTGCGATCGACGCCCTCGGGGAACTGCAGCGGCAGCACGCCCATGCCGACCAGGTTGGAGCGGTGGATGCGCTCGAAGGACTCGACGATCACCGCCTTCACGCCGAGCAGGCGCGTGCCCTTGGCCGCCCAGTCGCGCGAGGAGCCGGTGCCGTACTCCTTGCCGCCGACGATGACCAGCGGCACGCCCTCCTCCTGATAGCGCATGGCGGCGTCGTAGATCGGCATGACCTCGCCCGAGGGGCGGTGCTTGGTGAAGCCGCCCTCGACGCCCGGCACCAGCTCGTTGCGGATGCGGATGTTGGCGAAGGTGCCCCGCATCATCACCTCGTGATTGCCGCGGCGCGCACCATAGGAATTGAAGTCCTGCGGCCGCACCTGATAGCCCATGAGGTAGTGCCCGCCCGGGCTGTCGCGCTTGATCGCACCGGCCGGCGAGATATGGTCGGTGGTGATGGAGTCGGCCAGCAGCGCCAGCGGCCGCGCGCCCTTGACCTCCTCGAAGCCGCCGGGCTCGGGGGTGATGCCCTCGAAGAAGGGCGGGAAGCGGACGTAGGTGCTGCCCGGATCCCACTCGTAGGTGAGGCTGGAGGGCGTGCGAATCGCCTGCCACTGCGTCGGCCCCTGGAAGACGTCGGCGTAGCGGCTGCGGAACATCTCCGGCGAGAGCGCCTGCTCCAGGGTCGCCTGGATCTCGCGGTTGCTCGGCCAGATGTCCTTCAGGAAGACCGGCTGGCCGTCGCTGCCGATGCCGAGCGGCTCCTTCACCAGATCCAGCGTCGTGTTGCCGGCGATGGCGTAGGCCACCACCAGCGGCGGCGAGGCGAGGTAGTTCAGCCGCGTCTGCGGGTTCACCCGCCCCTCGAAGTTGCGGTTGCCCGAGAGCACGGCCGCCACGTGCAGCTTGCCCTCGTCGATCGCCTCGGCGATCGGCTCCGGCAGCGGACCCGAGTTGCCGATGCAGGTGGTGCAGCCGTAGCCCACCAGCCCGAAGCCCAGCTCGTCGAGCGGCTGCTGCAGCCCGGCCGCCAGCAGGTAGTCGGTCACCACCTGGCTGCCCGGGGCGAGCGAGGTCTTGACCCAGGGCTTGGTCGTCAGGCCCTTCTCGCGCGCCTTGCGGGCCAGCAGGCCGGCGGCGATCAGCACCGAGGGGTTGGAGGTGTTGGTGCAGGACGTGATGGCGGCGATCACCACGGCGCCGTTCTCCAGCGCGTAGGCGGCTCCCGGCACCGGCGCCTTGCCGTCGAGCGCAGCGCCGCCGTCGGTGATGGTGGACTTCGCGTTGTCGGCCATGGCGGAGAGGGCGACCCGGTCCTGCGGCCGCTTCGGGCCGGCCAGGGAGGGCTCGACCGTGCCCAGGTCCAGCTCCAGCGTCTCGGTGAAGAGCGGGTCGGCGGGCGCATCGTCGAGGCGCCACATGCCTTGAGCCCGGGCATAGGCCTCCACCAGCTCCACCACCTCCGGGTCGCGCCCGGTGAAGGCGAGGTAGCGCAGCGTCTCTTCGTCGATCGGGAAGAAGCCGCAGGTGGCACCGTACTCCGGCGCCATGTTGGCGATGGTGGCGCGATCGGCCAGGGTCAGGTGCTTGAGGCCGGGCCCGTAGAATTCCACGAACTTGCCGACCACGCCGTGCTTGCGCAGCATCTGCGTGACGGTCAGCACCAGGTCGGTGGCGGTGGCGCCCTCGCTCAGCTCGCCGGTCAGCTTCATGCCGACCACCTCGGGCAGCAGCATGGAGATCGGCTGGCCCAGCATGGCCGCCTCGGCCTCGATGCCGCCGACGCCCCAGCCCAGCACCGCCAGGCCGTTGACCATGGTGGTGTGGCTGTCGGTGCCGACCAGGGTGTCGGGATAGGCGATCTGCTTGCCCTCGACCTCCGTGGTCCAGACCACCTTGGAGAGGTATTCCAGGTTCACCTGGTGGCAGATGCCGGTGCCCGGGGGCACGACGCGGAAGTTGCCGAAGGCGGTCTGGCCCCAGCGCAGGAAGGCGTAGCGCTCGCCGTTGCGCTCGAACTCGTAGTCGACGTTGGTCTCGAAGGCCTTGGGGTTGCCGAAGGCGTCGACCATCACCGAGTGGTCGATCACCAGGTCGACCGGCGAGAGCGGGTTGATCTTCTTCGGGTCGCCGCCGAGCCGCTCGATCGCCTCGCGCATGGCGGCCAGGTCGACCACGGCCGGCACGCCGGTGAAGTCCTGCATCAGCACGCGGGCGGGTCGGTAGGCGATCTCCCGGTCGGAGCGGCGGTTTTCCTGCCAGGCGGCGACCGCCTTGACGTCGTCGACGCTCACGGTCTTGCCGTCCTCGAAGCGCAGCAGGTTCTCCAGCAGCACCTTGAGGGAGAAGGGAAGGCGGCTGACGTCGCCGATGCGCTCGGCGGCCGCCTCCAGGCTGTAGTAGTCGTAGCGCCGGCCGTTCACCTCGAGGGTGCGCCGCGTCTTCAGGCTGTCCTGTCCAGGGGTCACGGGATCTCTCCTATGCCGTGCCTGCCGGCCGGGCACGGAGGGCCGCGCCTGCACCGGCGGTTGTGGGTCGCTCCTGCCGCCGCGTCCCGCCACTGGGGGCGGGTTCCGCGCCGGCCTAGCGCCCCGCGACCGGTAGCGACCATGTCTGCGGGAGACCGCTGTCTCGGATTGTGGCCGCTATATACTGCCTCGCGGCGGCAAGGCCAAGGGGCTGCGCAGGGACTCCTGTCGATGGTGGAAGCTTGCTGCGCACCGGAAGCGCGTCTGCCTTTCGCGCAGGGGGCGCATCACCCTCGACGAGTTGCGCGGCGACCTGGAAGGCTGCATCTCGCGGATGCGCCGCGGCGAGCGCTGCGCGGCAGCCGCGGCCGCGGAAGGGCTCGTGCCGGGCGAATGAGGCGCCCCCTCACCCCCGCTCCGGCGTGGCGGTGAAGATGTAGCCGGCGCCGTAGACGGTCTTGATGAGCTGCGGGTTGCGGGCGTCGGCCTCGATCTTGCGGCGCAGGTTCATGACGTGGACGTCGATGGAGCGGTCGTAGGGCGTGCCGCTGCGCCGCCGTGCCATCTCCAGCAGCTGGTCGCGGCTCAGCACCCGGCCGGGCCGCCGGGCGAACTCCGCCAGCAGGTCGAACTCGGCCGCGGTCAGGGGCACCACCGCGCCGTCCGGCCCCGTCAGCTCGCGCGCCGGCAGGTCCAGGATCCAGCCCTCGAAGCGCAGGCGCTCGGCCTCCTCCGCCGGCCGCCGGCCGCCCGAGCCACCCCCAGACCCGCCCCCCGATCCGCCGCCGGCACGGCGCAGCACGCTGCGCACGCGAGCGACCAGCTCCCGCGGCTCGAAAGGCTTGCCCAGGTAGTCGTCGGCGCCCAGTTCCAGCCCGATCACGCGGTCGAGCGGCTCGCCCCGGCCGGTCAGGATCACCACCGGCAGGTCGTGGTGGTCGCGGATCTCGCGCAACAGCACCAGCCCGTCCTCGCCGGGCAGCATGAGGTCGAGCACGACGAGTTCGGCCGGCTTGTTCCGCAGCGCCCGGCGCAAGCTCTCGCCGTCGGCGACGCAGCAGGTGCGGTAGCCCGCCGCCTCCAGGCTGCGCCGCAGCAGCGCGGCGACCTGGGGATCGTCGTCGCAGATCACGATCAGGCGGCCCTCGCTCATCCCCTCCCTTTCGACGCGGCGCCCCCATCCCTGGTGCGGCGGACGGCGATACAGTCTAACACCGATTCGGCGGGGACAAGGCGACGGGAGGAATCAGCGCGGCCGGTCCAGCACGTCCCGCACCGCCTGCGCCAGGTCGCGCTTTTCGAAGGGCTTGGCGATGAAGTCGAGGTTGCGGGCCAGGGCCGTGTCGCGGGCGATGACCTCGTCGGGATAGCCGGACATGAAGAGCAGGCGCGTGTCGGGCCGCAGCTCCCGCACCCGTCGGGCCAGCTCGATGCCGTTCGGTCCCTTCGGCATGACCACGTCGGTCAGCACCAGATCGGCCTCGCCCCCCTCCCCCAGCAGCGCCAGCGCGGCCTCCCCGTCCTCGGCCTCCCGGACCGCATAGCTGAGCGCGGAGAGCAGGGTCACCGCATAGCCGCGGACGTGGGGATCGTCCTCCACCACCAGCACCCGCTCGCTGCCGCCCGGCGGCTCCGCCTCCTCGACCCCCGGCGCGGCGACGGCCGGCTCGGCATCGGACAGCGGCAACAGCAGACGCAGCGTCGTGCCCCGCCCAGCCTCGCTCTCGATCGCGATCTGCCCGCCGGACTGGCGCACGAAGCCGTAGACCATGGAGAGCCCCAGGCCGCTGCCGCGCCCCGGCCCCTTGGTGGTGAAGAAGGGCTCGAAGGCGCGCTCCATCACCTCCGGCGCCATGCCGCTGCCGCTGTCGGAGACCGAGAGCTGGACGCAGTCGCCGGGCCGCATCTCCGGCGCCCCCGCCAGCTCCGCCTCGCCCAGCGCCCGCCGCTCCACGGCGATCCGCAGCCTGCCGCCATCCGGCATGGCGTCGCGGGCGTTGATCGCGAGGTTGAGGAGCGCGTTCTCCATCTGGTTGGGATCGGCCACGACCCAGCAGGGTGTGGGCGAGAGCGCCACCTCGATGGCGACGTTCGCACCCAGGCTGCGCTGCAGCAGCTCCGTCATGCCCGAGAGCAGCAGGTTGACGTCGGTGATGCGCGGCTGCAGCGGCTGGCGGCGGCTGAAGGCCAGCAGGTGGCGCACCAGGTTCGCACCGCGCCGGGCCGCGCCCAGCGCCGGCTCCACCAGCGGCTCGATCGTCTCGTCCGTGCCGAACTGGTCGCGCAGCAGGTTCAGATTGCCGATGATGACGGTCAGCAGGTTGTTGAAGTCGTGCGCCAGGCCGCCGGTCAGCTGCCCCACCGCCTTCATCTTCTGCGCCTGGCGCAGCAGCGCCTCGGCCTGGCGGCGCTCGGTGACGTCCTGAGCCAGCAGGAAGTAGCCCAGCACCGCGCCGTCCTCGGCGATGCGCGGCACAAAGGAGGTGTGGACGTCGATCGCGCGCCCGTCCGGCAGGCGGTGGCGGAACTCCTGCTCCACGGTCCGGCCGGCGAGCGCCTGGCGCACCTTGTCGCGGGTGATCGCCGAGAGCTCGGGACCCACCACCTCCTTGGGCCGGCTGCCGAGGATTTCCTCGCGGCTGCGGCCGAACCACTCCTCGAAGCGCTGGTTGGCGAACTGGTAGCGCTGCTCGCGGTCGACGTAGCCGATCAGTACCGGCACGGTGTCGGCCACCAGCCGCACCCACTCCTCGCTCTTGCGCAGCGCCTCAAGGGCCCGCTTGCGCTCCGCCACCTCGCGGGTGAGCTGGCGGTTGAGCTCGGCCAGCTCGCGGGTGCGCTCCTCGACACGGCGCTCCAGCTGCTCGCGGCTCTCGGTCAGCTCCCGCTCGGCCAGGCGCGTGAGGGTGATGTCCTTGTAGATCGTCACGAAGCCGATGCCGGGGACCGGCTTGCCGCGGATCTCCAGGATGGTGCCGTCCGGCCGCGTGCGCTCGAAACGATGCGGCAGCATCTCGCGCGCCAGGGCGATGCGCTCGGTCACCTGCGCCTCGGGATCGCCGGGTCCGTACTCCCCGCGCCGCGCGTTGTAGCGGATGAAGTCCTCGAAGGGCTTGCCGATCCGCGCGAAGTCCTCCGGCGGGAAGTCGCAGAGCTCGAAGAAGCGCCGGTTCCAGGCGACCAGCCGCAGGTCGGTGTCGAAGACCGAGAGGCCGTCGTCGAGCTGGTTGAGCGCCGGCTGCACCACGGCCCACTGGGCCGACAGCGCCGCCCCGGTGCCGCCCGGCTCCGCCGGCGGCGCTGCCTGCTCGGACAGGGGGGGTCGGTGCATCACCTGCTCCATCGCTCGGAAGGCGCCGCCGCCGACAGTGCCGCCACCCTGCGCCTCCGCCCTGCCGATGCTAGCACGAGCCGGAGGCTGCGCAGCCGGCCGAGCACGCGGCCTCACAATTCTTCATGATCTTTAACGAAGTCCCGGCAACAGCCCCATTGGTTGCTTACAATCGACCGTTAGGATAAATCTCCAGTCTGGTAGGAGAATTCCTGCCGGGCCGGCGCGAAGATCCGACCCGCCCCGCAAGTGGGCTGCGCCGGCATCAAGAAGAATTGAACGTGGGAGGCGTTCGCGATGGTCGGCGAAGTCCGAGACCCTGTCGGCGAGTCCGGCGGCTGCGCGGGGATCCGCCTATGAGCCCCGCGGCCGGCGATGCCGGCCTCGACACCTTTCCGAAGCTGCTGCTGCACCACGCCCGCGTCCGTCCGGAGCGGCCGGCGATGCGCGAGAAGGACTTCGGCATCTGGCAGACCTGGACCTGGAGCCAGGTCGCCGAGGAGATCCGGGCACTGGCCTGCGGCCTTGCCGAGCTGGGCTTCCGGCGCGGCGACCGCATCGCCATCATCGGCGACAACCGGCCGCGGCTCTACTGGACCATGTGCGCCGCCCAGGCGCTGGGCGGCGTGCCGGTGCCGCTCTACCAGGACTCGGTGGCGACCGAGATGGCTTTCGTGCTGGACCATGCCGAGGTCCGCTTCGCGGTCGCCGAGGACCAGGAGCAGGTCGACAAGCTGCTGGAGATCAAGGACCGCTGCCCGACGCTGGAGCGCATCGTCTACGACGACGTGCGCGGCATGCGGAACTACGGCCAGGACTTCCTGAGCGCCTACGAGAGGGTGGTCGAGGCGGGGCGCGCCTACGACCGCGCCAACCCGGACTTCTTCCAGGCGGAGATCGCCAAGGGCAGCGGCGGCGACGTCTCCATTTTCTGCTACACCTCCGGCACCACGGGCAATCCCAAGGGGGTCGTCCTCACCTTCGACAACATCCTGATCACCGCGCGCAACGCCGCGGAGATGGAGGGGCTGACCGAGAAGGAGGAGATGCTGGCCTACCTGCCGATGGCCTGGGTCGGCGACCACATCTTCTCCTACGCCCAGTCCTACGCCGTCGGCTTCTGCTGCTCCTGTCCCGAGAGCGGCGCCACGGTGATGGAGGACCTGCGCGAGCTGGGTCCCAGCTACTTCTTCGCGCCGCCGCGGATCTTCGAGAACATCCTGACCCAGGTGATGATCCGCATGGAGGACGCGGCCGCCTTCAAGCGCCGCTTCTTCCACTTCTTCATGGACCACGCCCGCAAGTGGGGCATCCGCCTGCTCAACGGCCAGTCCGTCCCGCTCGGCCCGCGCCTCGTATACTGGCTCGGCAACCTGCTGGTCTACGGACCGCTGAAGAACACCCTGGGCTTCAGCAACATCCGCCTCGCCTACACCGCCGGCGAGGCGATCGGGCCCGACATCTTCGACTTCTACCGCTCGCTGGGCATCAACCTGAAACAGCTCTACGGCTCGACCGAGGCCAGCGTCTTCATCGCCATCCAGCCCGACGGCGAGGTCTTCGCCGACACCGCCGGCAAGCCGGCGCCGCAGGTGGAGATCCGCATCGCCGAGAACGGCGAGGTGCAGTTCCGCAGCCCCGGCGTCTTCCGCGAATACTACAAGGCGCCGGACGCCACGGCCGAGGCCAAGACCCCCGACGGCTGGGTCATGACCGGCGACGCCGGGCTCTTCGACGAGCGCGGCCACCTGAAGATCATCGACCGCGCCAAGGACGTGGGCCGCCTGACCGACGGCTCGATGTTCGCGCCCAAGTACATCGAGAACAAGCTGAAGTTCTTCCCGAACATCAAGGAGGCCGTGGCCTTCGGCCATGAGCGCGACTACGTCTGCGCCTTCGTCAACATCGACCTGGGCGCCATGGGCAGCTGGGCCGAGCGGCACAATGTCGCCTACGGCAGCTACCAGGAACTGGCCGCCCACCCGCAGGTCGGGCAGATCATCAAGGGGCACGTCGAGCAGGTGAACCGCGACCTCGCCGCCGATCCGCAGCTCGCCGGCACGCAGATCCGGCGCTTCCTGATCCTGCACAAGGAGCTCGACCCCGACGACGGCGAGCTGACCCGGACCCGCAAGGTGCGTCGGCGCATCGTCGCCGAACGCTACGACTCGCTTATCCAGGCGATGTACGCGGGCGACCCGAGCGTGCACGCCTCGATCGAGGTGACCTTCGAGGACGGCCGCAAGGGGCGCCTGGAGGGCGACCTGGAGATCATCGAGGCGGCGACCTACCCCGACAGCGGCCAGACGGCCCGGCAGGCGGCGGAATGAGCGCCCAGACCAGCACGGGGGCAGGTACGCAGGCCATCGGGGCCGCGGGCGCGAGCGGCGCGCGCGTCTTCGAGGAGGTGCTGCTGGAGGTGAGGAACATCTCCCTGTCCTTCGGCGGGGTGAAGGCGCTGACGGAGATCTCCTTCGACATCCGCAAGGGCGAGATCCGCGCCATCATCGGCCCGAACGGCGCCGGCAAGACCTCGATGCTCAACGTCATCAACGGCTTCTACCACCCGCAGGAAGGCACGATCACCTACAAGGGCGAGGTGCGCCGCCAGATGCGGCCCTACCAGGCGGCCAAGCAGGGGATCGCCCGCACCTTCCAGAACGTGGCGCTCTTCAAGGGCATGTCGACGCTCGACAACGTCATGACCGGGCGGCTGCTGAAAATGCGCACCAACCTCTTCTGGCAGGCCCTCTACTGGGGGCCGAACCTGAAGGAGGAGATCCGGCATCGCGAGTTCTGCGAGCACATCATCGACTTCCTGGAGATCCAGGCGATCCGCAAGACGCCGGTCGGCCGCCTGCCCTACGGCCTGCAGAAGCGCGTCGAGCTGGCCCGCGCTCTGGCCATGGAGCCGGAACTGCTGCTGCTCGACGAGCCCATGGCCGGCATGAACGTCGAGGAGAAGGAGGACATGTGCCGCTTCGTCCTCGACGTGAACGAGGAATTCGGCACGACCATCGCCCTGATCGAGCACGACATGGGCGTGGTGATGGACATCTCCGACCGCGTCGTCGTGCTGGACTACGGCCGCAAGCTGGCCGACGGCCCGCCCGACGAGGTTCGCAGCGACGAGGCGGTCATCAAGGCCTACCTCGGCGTCGGTCACTGATCCGGGGAGCGAGAGGGAAACCCATGCCCGCGAGACTGCTGCTGTCCTGGATCCTCGGCGTCCCCCTGGTGATCGTCGGCCTCGGCCTCGCCTTCCAGGGCATCGAGGCCGTGCATACGCGCTTCTTCTTCACCTGGGGCTACTACCTCGAGGTGCTGATCGCCGGCACGCTGCAGGGGGTCATGTACTCCCTGGTGGCGCTGGGCTTCGTGCTGATCTTCAAGGCGTCCAGCATCTTCAACTTCGCCCAGGGCTCCATGGTGCTCTTCGCGGCGCTGACCATGGTCGGCCTGATCGAATGGGGCCTGCACTGGACCATCGCCTTCCTCGGCACCGCCGCGGTGATGGTGGCGCTGGCGATCTCGATCGAGCGGGTGGTGCTGCGGCCGCTGGTGAACCAGCCGCACATCATCCTCTTCATGGCCACCATCGGCATCTTCTACTTCCTGGACGGCTTCGGGCAGACGATCTGGGGCTCCGACGTCAAGCAGCTCGACATCGGCATCCCGCGCTCGCCGACCTTCATCCTGGAGGAGGTCTTCGAAGGCGGCATCCTGATCAACCAGTTCGACCTGGTGGCGGCCCTGGTCGGCGGTGCCGTGGTGGTGATCCTGGCGATCTTCTTCCAGAAGACGCGCATCGGCCGGGCCCTGCGGGCGGTCGCCGACGACCATCAGGCGGCGCTCTCGGTCGGCATCCCGCTGAAGACCATCTGGGCCATCGTCTGGTCCGTCGCCGGCATCGTCGCCCTGGTCGCCGGCATCATGTGGGGCGGCAAGATGGGGGTGCAGTTCACCCTCGCCCTGATCGCGCTCAAGGCGCTGCCGGTGCTGATCCTGGGCGGGCTGACCTCGATCCCCGGCGCCATCGTCGGCGGGCTCATCATCGGCGCCGGCGAGCAGGTGGCCGAGGTCTTCCTCTCCACCTTCATCGGCAGCGCCATCCAGGACTGGTTCGCCTACGTGCTGGCCATGCTGTTCCTCTTCGTCCGGCCTCAGGGGCTGTTCGGAGAGAAGATCATCGAGAGGGTGTGAGGCGATGTTCTACCGCGAGGCCGGCCAGTTCAAATCCAGCTACGCCGCGGACCAGGCGGTCTTCCCGATCCGCCAGGACAAGATCGGCGTCATCCTGATCTTCCTCTTCGCGCTGCTGGTGGTGCCCTTCATCGCCACCAACTACTGGCTCAACTCGATCCTGGTGCCCTTCCTGGTCTTCTCCATCGCCGCCATCGGCCTGAACATCCTGACCGGCTACTGCGGCCAGGTCAGCCTGGGCACCGGCGGCTTCATGGCCTGCGGCGCCTTCTTCACCTTCAAGCTGACCACCTGGATGCCGGAGGTGAACATCCTGCTGATCTTCCTGATGGCGGGCTTCGGTACGGCACTGGTGGGCATCGCCTTCGGCCTGCCGTCCTTGCGCATCAAGGGCTTCTATCTGGCGATCGCGACACTCGCGGCGCAGTTCTTCCTGATCTGGATGTTCACCCAGAACCCCTGGTGGACCAACTACAGTGCGGCGGGCGTGATCACCGCGCCGCCTCGCGCGCTCTTCGGCGACTTCTACATCACCGGCACGCGCGCCACGCCGCTGAACAAATACCTCTTTCTGCTCTGTTTCGTGACGGTCCTGGCGCTGATTGCGAAGAATCTGGTGCGCAGTGCGCTGGGGCGCGCCTGGATGGCGATCCGCGACATGGACATCGCCGCCGAGATCATCGGCATCCGGCCGATGGTCGCCAAGCTCTCGGCCTTCGCCGTCTCCTCCTTCTTCATCGGCGTCGCCGGCGCCCTCTGGGCCTTCATGTACACCGCCTCGGTGGAGGCGCTGGCCTTCGAGGTCACGCGCTCCTTCCAGGTGCTCTTCATGATCATCATCGGCGGCCTCGGATCGATCCTGGGCTCCTTCCTCGGCGCGGCCTTCATCGTGCTGCTGCCGATCGCGCTGAACAACGCCCCGGCCCTGCTCGGCATCCGCATGGCCTCGGACATGATCAGCCACCTGGAGTTCATGATCTTCGGCGCGCTGATCGTCTTCTTCCTCATCGTCGAGCCGCACGGGCTCGCGCGGCTCTGGCAGATCGCGAAGGAGAAGCTGCGGCGCTGGCCCTTCCCCTACTGAGCCGCGGCGGGGCGCCCTGGCGGCGCCCCGGAGAGGAGGGGCGGCCTGAGGTCCAACCAAGCCGGGGACAAGCAGCCCGGCAGTCGAGGGAGGTTACGAGGTCATGACTTTGAGAAAGTTCTTCATCGCGTCGGCGGGAGCGGCGGTGCTCGCCGCGCCCCTGCTGGCGGCGCCGGCCATGGCGCAGGACGCGCAGTATTTCCCCGGGCTGATGTACCGCTCGGGTCCCTATGCGCCGAACGGCATCCCCTTCGCCAACGGCTACGCCGACTACCTGGCGATGCTCAACGCGCGCGACGGCGGCATCAACGGCATCCTCACCCACTACGAGGAGTGCGACACGGCCTACAACAACGACCGCGGCGTGGAGTGCTACGAGCGCCTGAAGGATGCCGGCCCCTCGGAGCCGGCGGTCTGGAACCCGCTGTCGACCGGCATCACCTACGCCTTGATCGAGCGCGCGCCGGGTGACGGCTCGCCGGTGCTCTCCATGGGCTACGGCCGCGCCGACGCCACGATCGGCAGCGTCTTCCCCTGGGTCTTTACCGCGCCCGCCACCTACTGGGCCGGCGCCGACGCCATCGTGCAGTACATCGCCGAGCAGGAGGGCGGCAGCCTCCAGGGCAAGAAGCTAGCGCTGGTCTATCACGACAGCGCCTACGGCCGCGAACCGATCGGCACCCTGCAGCGTCTCGCGGAGGAGGAAGGCTACGACCTCACCCTCTTCCCGGTGGCGCATCCCGGCCTGGAGCAGAAGGCCACCTGGCTGCAGATCGGCCGCCAGCTGCGCCCCGACTGGACCATCATGTGGGGCTGGGGCGTGATGAACTCCACGGCCATCCAGGAGGCGGCCGCGGTCGGCTATCCCATGGAGCGCTTCATCGGCATCTGGTGGTCGGGCTCCGAGCCGGACGTCCGTCCGGCCGGCAGCGCCGCGGTCGGCTACAAGTCGCTGGGCTTCCACGCCCCGGGCGCCGACTTCCCGGCGATCCAGGACATCCTGACCCACGTCTACGACGCCGGTAACGGCTTCGGCGACCGCGACGCGGTCGGCGAGGTGCTCTACAACCGCGGCGTCATGAACGCGGTGCTGTCCACGGAGGCCGTGCGCACGGCCCAGGCCCGTTTCGGCGAGCGGGTGCTGACCGGCGAGGAGGTGCGCTGGGGCCTGGAGAACCTGCACATCGACGAGGCACGTTGGGAAGAACTCGGCCTCGCCGGCTTCGCACGCGAGATCCAGCTCTCCTGCGACGATCACGAGGGCCGCGGCTCGGCCTTCATGCAGCAGTGGACCGGCGAGGGCTGGGAGGTCGTCTCCGACTGGATCCAGCCGCGCAACGACGATCTGCGGCCGGCCTACCAGGCCTCGGCCGATCAGTACGCGGCCGAGCAGGGCATCGAGCCGCGCGACTGCGCCGCCGAGATGTGATCCGTGCTCCCGCCGGGCGGCCTCGGCCGCCCGGCGGGTCCTTTCCGGCTTTGAGGAGCCAGACATGAGCCAAGCCGCCGCCGTAAGCAGCGACGTCCCGGCCCCCGCGACGGAACAGCCGCAGCTCGCGGTGAACAACATCGAGGTGATCTACGATCACGTCATCCTGGTGCTCAAGGGCGTCTCCCTGACGGTGCCCAAGGGCGGCATCGTCGCCCTGCTGGGCGCCAACGGCGCCGGCAAGACCACCACGCTCAAGGCGATCTCCAACCTGCTGCGCGCCGAGCGCGGCGAGGTCACCAAGGGCTCGATCGAGCTCGAGGGCGAGCGGGTGCAGGACATGACCCCCAACGACCTGGTGCGCCGCGGCGTCATCCAGGTGATGGAGGGGCGCCACTGCTTCGAGCACCTGACGGTCGAGGAGAACCTCATGACCGGCGCCTACACCCGCAAGGACGGGCGCGCCGAGATCGAGCGCGACCTGGAGATGGTCTATTCCTACTTCCCGCGCCTGAAGGAACGGCGCGGCAGCCAGGCCGGCTACACCTCCGGCGGCGAGCAGCAGATGACGGCGATCGGCCGCGCGCTGATGAGCCGGCCCAAGGTGGTGCTGCTGGACGAGCCCTCCATGGGCCTGGCGCCGCAGCTGGTCGAGCAGATCTTCGAGATCGTCAAGCGCATCAACGAGGAAGAGGGCGTCACCCTCCTCCTCGCCGAGCAGAACACCAACGTCGCCCTGAAGTACGCCCGCTACGGCTACATCCTGGAGAACGGCCGCGTCGTCATGGACGGCGAGGCCACGGCGCTGCGCGAGAACGAGGACGTGAAGGAGTTCTACCTCGGCCTCTCCTCCAGCGGCCGCCGCTCCTACCGCGACGTGAAGCACTACAAGCGCCGCAAGCGCTGGCTGGCATGAGCGACTTCTTCGACGATCTCGAGACCCGCGCGCCGGCGGCGCGCGAGGCACAGCAGCTGGAGGCGCTGCGCGCCCAGATCGCCCACGCCAGGGCGAAGGCGCCGGGCTTTGCCGAGCGCCTCGCCGGGATCGAGCCGGCGGCGCTGACCGATTTCGGCGCCCTCGCCGCCCTGCCGGTCACGCGCAAGGCCGACCTGATCCGGCTGCAGGCCGAGCGCCCGCCCTTCGGCGGGCTGGTCGCCGAAACACCGGGCCGCGCCGGGCGCATCTTCGTCTCGCCGGGACCGATCTACGAGTTGGAGGGACGGGAGAGCGACTACGCTCGCCTGGCCCGCGCGCTCTTCGCCGCCGGCTTCCGCCCCGGCGAGGTGCTGCACAACTCCTTCGCCTACCACCTGACGCCGGGCGGCTGGATCTTCGACGCCGGCGCCCGGGCGCTCGGCTGCGCCGTGGTGGCCGCGGGCATCGGCGCCAGCGAGCAGCAGGCCCAGGCCATCGCCCACCTGCGCCCGAGCGGCTGGTCGGGCACGCCCGACTTCCTCAAGGTGATCCTGGACAAGGGCGCAGAGCTAGGGCTCGACCTCTCCTCGGTCACCAAGGCCCTGGTCTCGGGCGGCGCGCTCTTTCCCTCGCTGCGCCAGGAGTACGCCGAGCGCGGCGTCCGGGTACGGCAGTGCTACGCCACGGCCGAGCTGGGCCTGATCGCCTACGAGACGCCGGCCGAGGAAGGCATGGTGGTGGACGAGGGGGTGATCCTGGAGATCGTCCGCCCCGGCACCGGCGAGCCGCTGCCCGACGGCGAGGTCGGCGAGGTGGTGGTGACGACCTTCAACCCGGTCTATCCGCTGATCCGATTCGCCACCGGCGACCTCTCCGCCGTGCTGCCCGGCGCCAGCCCCTGCGGCCGCACCAACAGGCGCATCAAGGGCTGGATGGGCCGCGCCGACCAGACCGCCAAGATCAAGGGCCAGTTCGTCCACCCCGAGCAGGTGGCGGCGATCCTGAAGCGCCACCCGGAGGTGGCGAGGGCGCGGCTCGAGGTCGAGCGTGCGGGCGAGAGCGACGTCATGCTCCTGCGCTGCGAGGTCGAGGGGGAGCCGTCCGGCCTGGCCGAGCGGCTGGCCGAGAGCCTGCAGGCAGAGACCCGCCTGCGCGGCCGCGTCGAGCTCTGCGCCCGCGGCAGCCTGCCGAACGACGGCAAGGTCATCGACGACAAGCGCAAGTACGACTGAAGCCCCCTCGCGGCCCGGCGCTTTCTCGCCACTTTCTCCCGTCATCCTGGCCCAAGTGGGGCACTGGGCTTCTCAGCGTCATTGCGAGCGAAGCGAAGCAATCCAGGGCCATGGCCTCTTGCCCCTGGACTGCTTCGCTTCGCTCGCAGTGACGGGAGGATCGGCTGCTCCACCCTGTCCGGATGGCGGTAGGGAGGCCAGCATGACCATCACGAGCCGACGCCGGCTCCTCCACGGCGGCCTCGCCGCCTCGGCGCTGCTGCTGTTGCCGGCAACCGGCCGGGCGGAGCTGCCGCTCACGCCCGCCTGCGACGCCGACGGCCCGGCGACACCGCGCCAGACCGAGGGGCCCTTCTACACCCGCGACACGCCGGAGAAGGCGGACTTCCGGGCGGACGCGGAGGGCGAGCCGCTGCTGCTCGCGGGCTTCGTGCTGGACCGCCGCTGCCGGCCGGTGGCACAGGCCCTGGTCGACCTCTGGCACGCCGACGCCGCCGGGCGCTACGACAACGCCGGCTTCCGCCTGCGCGGCCACCAGATCACCGATGCGGAGGGCCGCTTCGCCTTCGCGACCATCGTGCCGGGGGCCTATCCCGGCCGGACGCTGCACTACCACGTCAAGGTACAGGCGCCGGGCGGGCCGCTGCTGACCACGCAGCTCTACTTCCCCGACCATCCCGGCAACGCCCGCGACCGCCTTTTCGATCCGGCGCTGCTGATGACGCTGGAGCAGGCCGGCCAGGAGCGGCTCGGCCGCTTCGACTTCGTGGTGGAGACGGGCTGAGCGGTCGGGCCGATCACAGCCAGCGGCGGACCTTCCCGCGGTAGGCTTCGTACTCGGCGCCGAAGCGGCGGGTGAGGTAGCGCTCCTCGCGCAGCACCACGCCGCGGTGCAGCGCGACGGCCAGGAACGGCAGCGCCAGCAGCGCCCAGAGCCAGTCGGCCAGCAGGCCGGCCGCGGCCAGGAGCAGCAGCAGGGCGAGGTACATGGGGTTGCAGGTGAAGCGGTAGATGCCGCCGGTCGTCAGGCGGCGGGTCGGCTTCCAGGGCTCGGCCGGGGTCTGCAGCCGCCGGAAGTCCCGCAAGGCCAGGAAGGCGCCGAGCAGGGCGGCCACCAGCAGCCCGAAGCCCAGCGGCAGCCGCAGCCAGGCGGTCAGCGCGCCGCCGAGGCCGAGTGGCAGCAGCCAGTGCAGGCCGTAGGAGAGCGCCAGGGCGGCGGCGAAGAGCAGCGGCGGCGGCGCGATCACGCCGGCCGTTTCGCCATCGACGGCGGTCTGCGCGCCTTTTCGCCGCGCCATGGCCGCGGTCAGCCGCCGGTGGTGCTCATGTGGCGCGAGGCCACGCCCTGGGCGCCGCGGTCACGGTCGATGATGAAGTCGTGGCCCTTGGGCTTGCGCGTGATCGCCTCGCGGATGGCCTGCTCCAGCGCCGCGTCGGCCTCGCTGGCGCGCAGCGGCGCGCGCAGGTCGGCGGCGTCCTCCTGTCCCAGGCAGAGGAAGAGCGTGCCGGTGCAGGTCAGGCGCACCCGGTTGCAGCTTTCGCAGAAATTGTGGGTCAGCGGCGTGATGAAGCCGATGCGCCGGCCGGTCTCGCGGCAGGTGACGTAGCGCGCCGGCCCGCCGCTGCGGTGGCTGCTCTCCTCCAGCGTCCAGCGGCGCTCCAGCTCGCGGCGGACTTCGGTCAGCGGCCAGTACTGGTCGAGCCGCATCTCCGTGCCGATGTCGCCCATGGGCATGACCTCGATGAAGGTCAGGTCGAAGCCCTCGCGGCCGCACCAGGCGACCAGCTCGTGGATCTCGCCGTCGTTCACGCCCTTCAGCGCCACGGCGTTGATCTTGACCTCCAGGCCGGCCGCCTTGGCCGCCGCCAGCCCCTCCATCACCTTCTCGAACTTGCCCCAGCGGGTGATGGCCAGGAACTTCGCCGGGTCCAGGGTGTCGAGCGAGACGTTGAGGCGGCGCACGCCGGCGGCCCGCAGATCCTCGGCGTAGCGGGCGAGCTGGCTGCCGTTGGTGGTCAGCGTCAGCTCCTCCAGCCCGCCGCCGTCCAGGTGCCGGCCGAGCCGCCGGATCAGCCAGAGGATGTCGCGCCGCACCAGCGGCTCGCCGCCGGTCAGGCGCAGCTTGCGCACGCCCAGCCGCACGAAGGCGCTGCAGAGGCGGTCCAGCTCCTCCAGGCTCAGCACCTCGGCCTTGGGCAGGAAGGTCATGTCCTCGGACATGCAGTAGACGCAGCGGAAGTCGCAGCGGTCGGTGACCGAGACGCGCAGGTAGGAGATCGCCCGGGCGAAGGGGTCGATCAGCGGCGCGGTGCTGGTGGGCGGCAGGGCGCTGTCCGGCATGGAGCCTCTCGTCTCTCTCCTCGGGCCTGCCGCCTCTCGTCGGGCGGCAGCGTTCTTTCCAATGGAATATAACGATCCGGCGGCCCGATTTCTTCCCCAAAATCGTCAGGGGCTTCGGCGGCGGGGTATGACGCAGAGCCGCGGAGCGACAGCCCCGCCGCCGGCCACGCCACTGTCATTGCGAGCGCAGCGAAGCAATCCAGGGCCATTGCCCTCTGGCCCCTGGATTGCTTCGCTGCGCTCGCAATGACGACAGACGGTAAGGGCCGCGCCGCAGCTCCGCTTGAAACAGCCCGCCGGCTACTCCTCCTCCAGCAGCCGCAGCAGCGCTTCCACCTTCTCCGACGGCAAGTCGGCGATTCGCTCGGCCAGGCGGTTGGCGAGCAGCGTGGCCCGCGGGTCCAGGTTGGCGGTGTCGACCACGACGCGGGGATGCGAGAGGTCGGCCAGGCGGTGCAGCGCCTCGGCCTCGTCCCAGATGATGCCGAGGTACTGGCAGACGCGATGGACGAAGCGGCGGCTGGGCCGGCCGCGGTGGCCGCGCTCCAGGGCCGAGAGGTAGGCCGAGGTCACCCCCAGGCCCTCGGCCATCTGCGCCAGGGTGAGGCCGCGCGTCTGGCGCAGCTCGCGCAGCTTCTCGCCGAAGGGGGTCACGGCTCCTCCTCCTCGCGCCGCCGCCGAAGCAGCAGGTAGATCGCGCCCTGGCCGCCGTGCTCGGGCCGGGCGTAGTCGAAGGCCAGGATCTTGTCGCGCAGCCCCGCCTGGTTGAGCCAGAGCGGCACCTGGCGGCGCAGCACGCCGAGCTCACCCCTCTCCCCGGCCGCACCCCCGCGGCCCTTGCCGGTGATGATCAGCACGCAGCGGCGCCCCATGGCGGCGCTGCGGGCGACGAAGGCATCCAGCGCGCCGTGGGCTTCCGCCTGGGTCAGGCCGTGCAGGTCCAGCCGCGCCTCGATCGGCAGGCGGCCGCGCCGCAGGCGCTGCGCCTTGCGCTTGTCGAGCCCGGTGAGACTGCCGTGCGCCAGCTCCGGCGGCGGTGCCGGCCGTGCCGGAGGGGCCGGCGCCACGGCGCGCGGCGCGGTGGAGCCCTGGAGGTCCCGCCGGGAGGTGGGTGAGCCTTCGGGCGGGAGCAGGGAGGGCGGCGGCATCTGGGCAGCCGGGGGTGGCTCGCGCCGACGCAGCGGCCGGGCGTCGCGGGTGGCATGGCGCCAGAGGGCGAGGTCCTGCTCGCTCGGCATGCCGGGCTTGCGGCGGCGCGGCGGGTCGCCCATGGCCGCGCCTCCGCTCAGGCCGACGCGCGGCCGTCCCCGACCAGGACGACGTGCAGGCGCCGCGGGCCGTGGGCGCCGAGCTGGATCTGCTGCTCGATGTCGCCGGTGCGCGAGGGCCCGGTGACGAAGTTGACCGTGCGCGGCAGGCCCTCCCCCGCGGCGCGCAGCCGGTCCCAGGCCTCCTCGTAGGCGCCCACCACCTGGTCCGCACGCAGCACCACCACGTGGGTCTCCGGCAGGAAGTTGAGCGTGGTCGGCGACTGCGGGCCGGAGTGCAGCACCAGCGTCCCGGTCTCGGCCACGCCGGCGAAGGCGGTGGTGACGGAAACGGCGTCTTCGGCCTCGGCCCGCCCCTCGGCGATCTCCAGCAGCGGCGCCCGCTCCTTCCACGGCAGGGACTGCAGATCCGGATGCGGCGCCATGCGCAGCTTCGGCGGCAGGTTGACGCCCTTCAGGTAGTCGGCGACCGCGGCCGGGACCTCGGCGGCCTCGGCGACGCGGGCCACGGTGGCGGCGACCCCTTCGGCCTGGGCGACGAAGAGCGCCAGCAGCGCCTCGCCCTGGAGCTGTCCGCGCTGCGGCACCGGGCCGCGCGGGTGTTCGCCGAGCCGCGCCGCAACCGCTGCCGCGGCGCCGTCGTCCGGGCGCCGCTGCAGCGAGCGCCGCACCGCGCCGAGGATGGAGTCGCGCCCGCTCATGCCCGGTCCTTCCCCTGGTTTCGCTCGGCCCAGAGCGCCTGGAAGCTGCGCCCGGCCGGGGCCGGCAGCTCGCGGTGCGCGGTCCAGCCACCGGCCAGCGGCAGGCTGGAGAAGCGGCCGCGCCGCCGGCCCAGACGGCCCAGCAGCCCGATCGCCAGCCCGGTGGCCAGGCGATAGAGCCGCGGCCGCTTGGCGAAGAAGGCCCAGAGCTCCACACCGACCCGCGCCTTGGCCGGGGACTGGTGCAGCTCGAACTCGCGCTCGCGCCAGTGCCGCATCATCTTCGGCAGCGGGATCCGCATCGGGCAGACCGACTCGCAGCGGCCGCAGAAGGTGGAGGCGTTCGGCAGGTGTCCCGCCTCGTGCACGCCGATCAGCGAGGGGGTCAGCACCGCGCCCATGGGCCCCGGATAGACCCAGCCGTAGGCGTGGCCGCCGACCGCGTGGTAGACGGGGCAGTGGTTCATGCAGGCGCCGCAGCGGATGCAGCGCAGCATCTCCTCGAACTCCGTGCCCAGCATCGAGGAGCGGCCGTTGTCCAGCAGGATGACGTGGTACTCGCCGGGTCCGTCGGGGTCGTCCCTGCGCCGCGGCCCGGTGGAGAAGGTGGTGTAGGCCGAGAACTCCTGGCCCGTGGCCGAGCGCGCCAGCACCCGCAGGATGCTGCTGGCATCCTCCAGGGTGGGAACCACCTTCTCCAGGCTGGCGATGACGATGTGCGCCTTGGGCAGGGTCTGCGTCAGGTCGCCGTTGCCCTCGTTGGTGACGATCACGCTGCTGCCGGTCTCGGCGATCAGGAAGTTGGCGCCGGTGATGCCGACATCGGCCTCCAGATAGCGCTGCCGCAGCACCTCCCGCGCCTCGCTCACCAGCTGCGTCGGCTCCGACAGCGGCCGCTCTGGCGGCAGGTGGCCGTGCACGCGGCGGAAGTCCGCCTCCACCTGCTCCTTGGTCACGTGGACGGCGGGCGCGATGATGTGGCTCGGCGGCTCGTGGCGGATCTGGATGATGTACTCGCCCAGGTCGGTCTCGACCGGTTCGATGCCCTGTTCCTGCAGGAAGTCGTTGAGCGCGATCTCCTCCGAGACCATGGACTTGCCCTTGGTCACGGTCTTTGCGCCCAGCGAGCGGCAGATGCGCAGCACCGCCTGGCGCGCCTCCTCGGCGTCGGCGCACCAGTGCACCTTGCCGCCGTTCTCGGTCACCTTGGCCTCGTAGCGCTCCAGGTAGAGGTCGAGGTGGGCCAGCGTGTGGTCCTTGATGGCCTTGGCGCGGTCGCGCAATTCCTCGAACTCGGGCAGCTTGCCGATGGCGTCGAGCCGCTTGTCGATGAAGCCGGAGCGCACGTGCCCCATGGCCCGCTGCAACTCGGGGTCGCCCAGGGCGCGGTGGGCGTTGTCCTTGAAGGCGTGGGAGGTGGACTGCATGGCGCCCCTACTCCGCCGCCGCCGGCTCGCCGCCGGCGGGCGCACCGATCGCCGGTTCATCCCGCTGCCCGGCCAGCACCTCGGCGACGTGGCGCACCTCCACCGCGCTGCCGCGGCGCTGCAGCTTGCCGGCCATGTTCATCAGGCAGCCCAGATCGCCGGCCAGCAGCAGGCCGGCGCCGCTGGCCTCGATCTTCTCCGCCTTCTTGGTGACGATGGCGTCGGAGATCTCCGGATACTTGACGCAGAAGGTGCCGCCGAAGCCGCAGCAGGTCTCGGCCTCGGCCAGCTCCGTCAGCTCCAGACCCTCGACGCTGGCGAGCAGCCGGCGCGGCTGCGCCTTGATGCCGAGCTCGCGCAGGCCGGAGCAGGAGTCGTGGTAGGTGGCGCGGCCCGGCCAGGCGGCCTGGACCCGGTCCAGCCCCATGACGTCGGTCAGGAAGGAGACCAGCTCCCAGCTCTTCGCGGCCAGGGCCCTGGCCTCGGCCTCTTCGGGCTCGCCGGCGAAGAGTGCCGGGTAGTGGTCGCGGATCATGCCGGTGCAGGAGCCGGAGGGAGCCACCAGGTAGTCCACCTCGGCGAAGGCCCGAAGCACGGTGCGCGCCACGCCGCGGGCGTCGCGCCGGTCGCCGGAGTTGTAGGCGGGCTGGCCGCAGCAGGTCTGCGCCGGCGGGACCTCGACCCGGCAACCGGCCTCCTCCAGCAGCTTGACGGCGGCGAAGCCGACCGAGGGGCGGAAGAGGTCGACCAGGCAGGTGACGAACAGCCCGACCCGCGGCGAAGCCGGCGGGACGGCAGGGGCGCTGGGCGTGATCATGGCGGCGCTTGTCCTCCTCAGGTGCCGCCGAGAATGGTATGACCACTCGCGAATGGCAAGCCGCTCCGGGCCGGCGGTTTCCCCCCGGCGGCTCTTGCTCTAGTCTCGCCCCGGAACACTTCATCCTGGGGGAGAACCTAATGTCCATCCTGCACCGCGGTCTTCTCGCCGCCCTGCTCCTGCTGCTGCCGCTCGCCGCCCAGGCACAGCCGGGCGCGCCGCTGGCCGAAGAGGAGGTGCGGCGCTTCCTGGCGACGCTGCCGGGCCTGGAGGAGCTGGGCGAGCGCCATGCCGGCACCGGCCTGGACAACGCCGAGATCGACCCGGAGGGCGGCTTCTCGCCGATGAGCTCGGCGTTGGCGCAGATCCGCGGCCACGAGGCCTATCCGGAGTTCCAGGGCGTGCTCCGCGACGAGGGCTTCCGCGACGAGGACCGCTGGGCGGAGGTGGGCGATCGCACGCTGCGCGCCTACATGGCCACCAAGATGGAACAGGAGCATCCGGGCATGCTCGACGAGCTGCGCGGTGCCCTGGCGCAGATGGAGAGCGACCAGAGCATGCCCGCGGAGCAGCGCGCCGCGATGATGCAGATGATGGGGCCCATGGTGGCCATCGCGCGCTCGATCGACGAGGTGCCGCCCGCCGACCTGGAACTGGTCGGCGCGCTACACCCCGAGATCGACGCCCTGATCGGCCAGTGACGCGGGGCCGGGCGCCAGAAGGGAGTGAGCGCACGTGACCTACAGCGAGACGAGCGGAACGATCCGCGTCAGCGTCACCCCCAGCTACCTGGAGGCCCAGTCCTCGCCGGCCGACCGGCACTACGTCTGGGCCTATCAGGTGCGGATCGAGAACCTGGGCGGGGAGACGGTGCAGCTGCTGAACCGCCACTGGCGCATCACCGACGCCAACGGCACGACCCAGGTCGTGGACGGGCCCGGCGTGGTCGGCGAGCAGCCGATCCTGCCGCCGGGCGGCAGCTTCGACTACACCAGCGGCTGCCCGCTGCCGACCCCCAGCGGCATCATGCAGGGCCGCTACGAGATGCAGGGGCCGAGCGGCGAGCGCTTCTGGGTGGCGATCCCGGCCTTCTCCCTCGACAGCCCGCACCAGCAGGTGCGCCTGAACTGAGGCCGGCAGCGCCACGCTTGACAAGCGGGAGCGTCGGCCGATCTTCCCGCCAGGCAGAGACAGCGAGCGGTCCCGTGGGCCGCTGAGCAGCGACAGGAGACGGCCCGTGACGGCGCACCCCGCATCCCCGCTTTCCGGCAAGGTTCCCGCGCCGACGAGCCGCACGCCCGAGCGCCCGACCCGCGAAGAGGCCGAGGCGGCGATCGAGCTGCTGATCCGCTGGGCCGGCGACGACCCCGCCCGCGAGGGGCTGCTGGACACGCCGGCGCGGGTGGCGCGCGCCTACGAGGAATTCTTCTCCGGCTATGCCGTCGATCCGGTCGAGCTGCTGCAACGCACCTTCGAGGAGACCGACGGCTACGACGAGATGGTGCTGCTGCGCGACATCGGCTTCGAGAGCCACTGCGAGCACCACATGGTGCCCATCATCGGCGTCGCCCACGTCGCCTACATGCCGCGCCGGCGCGTGGTCGGCATCTCCAAGCTGGCGCGGGTGGTCGAGGCCTATGCCCGGCGCCTGCAGATCCAGGAGAAGATGACGGCACAGATCGCCAACACCCTGCAGGAGGTGCTCGACCCCCTGGGCGTGGCCGTGGTGATCGAGGCGGCGCACCAGTGCATGACCACGCGCGGCGTGCACAAGCCGGGCGTCGCCATGGTGACCAGCCGCATGCTGGGCCTCTTCCGCACCAACCCCTCGACCCGCCGCGAGTTCCTCGCCCTGGTCGGCCAGCGCGGCTCGGCCGTCTAGAGCATTTCCCGATCGGCTTCGATCGGGAAATGCTCGCAACGATACGAAGCTGCCCTAGACGGCCCTGGCCCCCAGGAAATCGGCCCGTGGCTCTAAGCCGGCCGCTCGAAGCGGTGTAGCTGCCTTTCCCGTGTCCGCCGTCGCAGCGCCCGGGCAAGGAGACCACGACCGTGCAGCAGCCGTCCTTCGCCATGGAGCATCACTGGCTCCCCTTCACCGACAATCGCGCCTTCCGCGCCGAGCCGCAGCTCTTCGCCCGAGCCGAGGGCCTGCGCTACGTCACGCCGCAGGGAGAGAGCGTCCTGGACGGCTCCTCCGGGCTCTTCTGCTGCCCCGCCGGCCACGCGCGGCCGGAGATCGCCGAGGCGGTCCACGCGCAGCTCATGACGCTGGACTACACGCCGCACTTCCAGCGGGCAGCGCCGATCTCCTTCGAGCTGGCGACGCGGCTCGCCGAGCTGCTGCCGGACGGTATCGACCGGGTGTTCTTCGGCTCCTCGGGCTCCGAGGCGGTCGATAGCGCGATGAAGATCTGCCTCGCCTACCACCGCGCCCGCGGCGAGGGGCAGCGCCGCCGCTTCGTCTCCCGCGCCTGGGGCTATCACGGCGTCAACCTGGGCGGCACCTCGCTCGCCGGCATGGTCAACAACCGCCGCGACTACGCCGGTGCGACGGCCGAGGTCGCCCACATGCGCCACACCTGGAACCCGGAGCAGCGCTACACCCGCGGCCAGCCGAGCGAGGGAGCCGAACTCGCCGAGGATCTCGAGGAGATCTGCCGGACCTACGGCGGCGAGACGATCGCCGCGGTCTTCGTCGAACCGATCGCCGGTTCGATCGGCACCATCGTGCCCCCGCTGGGCTATCTGCAGCGGCTGCGCGACATCGCCGACCGCCACGGCATCCTGCTGGTCTTCGACGAGGTGATCACCGGCTTCGGCCGCACCGGCTCGCCCTTCGCCGCCCAGGAGTTCGGCGTGACGCCGGACCTGGTCACCATGGCCAAGGCGCTCACCAACGGCTGCATCCCGATGAGTGCGGTGGGCGTCAAGACCAGCATCCAGGAGGCCGTCTTCGCCGCCGCCGAGGGCGAACGCCCGGAACTCTTCCACGGCTACACCTACTCCGCCCACCCGGTCGCCTGCGCCGCGGCGCTCGCCGCCCTCGACCTCTACCGCGACGAGGACCTCTTCGCGCGGGCCAGGACGCTGTCGGCCCCCTTCCTCGACGCGGTCTTCGGCCTGCGCAACCTGCCCCAGGTCGCCGACCTGCGCGGCTACGGCATGCTGTCGGGCATTCAGCTCACGCCCGGCAGCACGCCCGGCGCCAAGGGCTCGCTGGTGCAGCGGCTGCTGTTCCAGGAGGGGCTGCACGTGAAGGCCACCGGCGACGCCCTGATCTTCGCCCCGGCCTTCGTCGCCACGGAGCGGGATATCGAGGAGATGACGGACATCCTGCGCCGCGTGCTGGGCCGCAGCGACCTCTGACGCACCGCCGTCAGCCGGCCCGCCGGCGAATTGCGTCCAGCGCCTCGGCCAGGGCCTCGAGACCGGGAACGATGCGCTCCTCGGCGATGGCGGCGAAGCCGAGGCGCAGCCGGTTGCGGGGCGGCTCGGCCCGCAGGTAGTGGACGTCGCCGGGCTCCACCAGCGCACCGCGGCGCGCGGCCTCGCGCGCCAGCAGGCGGGCGTCGACCTCCGGCGGCAGCACCATCCAGAAGGCCGAGCCGCCCG
>SR_TP_S13solDRAFT_1000069_pt1 | contig 57748 bp, 49 predicted proteins | sample SodReaTP_S13sol_FD_11159 | JGI IMG/M metagenome (IMG submission 11159) | reverse complement strand
CCAGCGGCAGCCCGGACATCGGCCCGCCGAGGACCAGCCGGTCGACCTCGGCGCCGGTCCCGCCCGCCGCGGCAATCAGGTGAGCGATCGGCGTGCCTATGGGCACGACCAGGTTGCGCGGGTTTGCGATCGCCGGCCCGCTGACGGTCACGATGCGCTCAATCAGCGGGGTGCCGTCGACAATGCAGTCACGCGCCGCTACAGCCGTGGCGACATTCAGGCAGACCAGTCCGAGATCCCGCGGCAGACCGTCATGCGGCACCTCCGCGCCGGTCATTACCTGGATGAGCTGTTTCTCGCCGCCCTCCGGGTAGATGGTGGTGACCTGGACGATCCGGCAACGGCCGTCCGGGTCGATTTCGCGCGCAGCATCTTCCAGCGCACGCTTGACCGCGCCCATCTGGTCCTCGATGCCGATCACGACTTCACGGGCGCCAAGTGCACGCGCCAGCATCAGCCCGCCTTCGATGACCGCCTGCGGGCGTTCGCGCATCAGCATCTCGTCGCAGGAAATGTAGGGCTCGCACTCCGAGCCGTTCAGGATCAGGGTGTGTACGCCGGATTCGGGCTCGCTCCAGTCGCCGCGCAGCTTGGCCGCAGTCGGAAACATCGCCCCGCCGAGCCCGGCCAGGCCGCCTTCGTGCAGGTGGTCGACGATCTCGCCCGGTGCGCGCTCGCGCCAGTCAGTCAGCGGCGTTCGCTCGGCCCATTGCTCGCGACCGTCGGGCTCCAGCACCAGGCATTCGGCCTGGCTGTCGGGCGGCCAGCTCACCGGCCACTCGCGGCACCCGATGATGCGACCGGAAGTCGGTGCGTGGATGGGCACTTCGCAATCGTTGCCGGACCGGGTAAGTGCCTGCCCCTTGAGCACCTGGTCGCCGGCCTCGACCCGCAGCTCCCCGGCCGGGCCCTGGTGCTGAATCCGCGGCAGGTAGAGCCGCTCGGGAAGATCGATGCGCGTCAACGGTTCCCGGCAGGCAATCTGCTTGTTGTGCCGGAGCTTGAGCCCGCCCGGGAAACGGTACAGATGCCGGCCGACTTCCAGCTCAGGCATGTTCGGTTTCCCGCTTGTCGGTCGGGCTTGCAGAAGAGTTGTCGGTCCGGTTGCCGGAAGAGTTGAATCGCAGTGGCCAGATGAACGACTGCCGGCGCGGTACCAGCTCGATGCAATCGACCGGACAGGGCGGCAGGCACAGCTCACAGCCTGTGCACTCCGCGGCAATCACGGTGTGCATCATTTTCGGCGCGCCGAGAATGGCATCGACCGGGCAGGCCTCGATGCACAGCTTGCAGCCGATGCAGCGTTCCTCGTCGATCAGGGCAACCAGCGGCGGCTTGTGTTCGCCGCGGGATTCATCCAGCGGCAGGGGTTCGCGGCCGAGCAGCTCGGCCAGTTCGCGCACGCCTTCCTCACCGCCCGGCGGGCACTGGTTGATCTCGGCCCGGCCCTCGGCAATCGCCTCGGCATACGGCCGGCAGCCGGGGTAGCCGCACTGCGCGCACTGGGTTTGCGGCAGCACGGCGTTGATCTGTTCGACCACCGAGTCCTCGTCCGGGCCGAACCGGCGTGCGCCGAATACCAGTACCAGCCCGATGATGAGCAGCAGCGAGACCAGTACGACGATTGCGACGACGATTGTGGCGACGATTGTGACGACCAGAGCGCTCACAGCTTCGCGAACCCGGCAAAGCCCATGAATGCCAGCGCCATCAGCCCTGCCGTGACCAGCCCGATCGGCGCGCCGCGAAAACTCTCGGGGACATCGGCCATTGCCAGCCGCTCGCGCGCGGCGGCCAGCACGATCAGCACGCCGCCGAAACCGATTGCGGCACCGAAGCCGTACAGCGTCGATTCGACCAGCGAATGCTGCTGGCGCAGGTTCAGCAGCGCCACGCCGAGAACCGCGCAATTGCTGGTGATCAGTGGCAGGTAGATGCCCAGCACGCGGTGCAGCATCGGGGCGGCGTGGCGCATCGCGATCTCGGTCAACTGCACCAGCCCGGCGATCACCACGATGAAGGCGACGATGCGCAGATATTCAAGCCCGAGCGGCTCCAGGATCCAGGCCGTCAAACAGTAACTGGCCACCGAGGCCAGGGTCAGCACGAAGGTGGTAGCCATCGCCATCCCGGCCGCGCCCTCGAGCTGGCTGGAAACGCCCAGAAACGGGCACAGGCCGAGAAACTGGATCAACACGAAGTTGTTGACCAGCGCGGCGCTGATGATGATGAGGGCAAGGTCCATGAATATGAGTTGGTCGCAAATGCCGGTCTGCCGGAATCGGGAAATCGTGCTTGCAGACATTATCAATGGTAAACGGTACCGGCGGGAACATGAACCTCGAAGGACGTTAAAGCGTTTTCGCAGGCTCGGCCGGCAATCCGGCAATCCCGGGCTGAATTGGGTACATTGTCGGGCGTTGTTCCATTACCGACCCGTCTCGCGAACCGAACCCATGACCAATCCGATCCAGCAAGCCATCCGCCATGTCGCCGCCGGCGGCGAAGTGCCGTCGACGCTGATGCAGGAGACCATGCACCAGATCATGTCCGGCGAGGCCACTTCGGCCCAGATTGCCGGGCTGCTGATGGGGCTGGCGGTCAAGGGCGAGACGGTCGACGAGATCGTGGCCGCCGCCGGTGTCATGCGGCAACTGGCCAGCGGCGTGAGCGGTCTGGAGGGGCCGCTGACCGACATCGTCGGTACCGGCGGCGATGGCGCTTCTCTGTTCAATGTCTCGACCGCTTCGGCCTTCGTGGCCGCCGCCGGCGGGGCGCGCATCGCCAAGCACGGCAACCGTTCGGTTTCGAGCAGCTCGGGTGCGGCCGATGTGCTCGAAGCAGCGGGGGTCAAGCTGGAGCTATCGCCCGAGAAGGTGGGCGAGGCAGTCGCCGAACTGGGCGTGGGCTTCCTGTTCGCACCCATGCACCATGCCGCGATGCGCCACGCGGTGGCGCCGCGCAAGGAGCTGGGCGTAAGAACATTGTTCAACCTGCTGGGCCCGCTGACCAACCCGGCCGGCGCGACCCGACAGGTGCTGGGCGTGTTCGACCGGCGCTGGCTCAAGCCGTTGGCCGAGGCGCTGGGCGTGCTGGGCTCGGAGCACGTGCTGGTGATTCATTCGGCCGACGGGCTGGATGAGTTTTCGATCGCCGCAGCCACGCATGTGGCCGAGCTGCGCGACGGGCAGGTGACCGAATGGACCTTCGAGCCCGGCGATGTCGGGGTTTCCGGCAGCCTGGATACGTTGCGGGTCGAGGATGCCGCCGGCAGCCTGGCGCTGTTGCGCTCCGCGTTGTCCGGCCAGCCCGGCCCGGCCGGCGACATCGTTTCGCTCAATGCCGGCGCGGCGCTGTATGTGGCCGGCCAGACCGACTCGCTGGCCGCCGGCATTGCGCGTGCGCGGGCCATCCTGGCCGACGGCGAGGCGTGGCGACTGCTGCAGCGCTATGCCGAATGGAGCCGGACCGCATGAGCCTGCCGTCGGTGCTGGAGAAAATCATCGCGACCAAGCATGCCGAGGTCGCATCCCGGGCCGCCCGCATACCGCGCACGCAACTGGAATTGCAGATCGCCGCGCTGGAAGCGCCGCGCGATTTTCATGGCGCACTGGCAAGCCGGGTGGCACAGGAGCGCCCGGCCGTCATCGCTGAATTCAAGCGCGCCTCGCCGTCGGCCGGCTGGATTGCCGAGCACGCCGACCCGGGGAGCATCGCGCGTGCCTACCAGGCCGGTGGTGCGGCCTGCATGTCGGTGCTGACCGACGTTGAATATTTTCGCGGCAGCGATGCCGATCTGCAGGCCGCGCGCGCCGCCTGCGATCTGCCGGTGATCCGCAAGGATTTCATCGTCGATGAGTACCAGGTGTTCGAAACCCGCGCGCTGGGTGCCGACGCGATGCTGCTGATCGCGGCCGCGCTGGACGATGCGCAACTGGCCGACTTCGCCGCGCTGGGGGCCGAACTCGGCCTGGCCGTGCTGGTCGAGGTCCACGATCAGGCCGAGCTCGACCGCGCGCTGGCCGTACCGGGCAATCTGCTGGGCATCAACAACCGCGACCTGCATCGATTCGTCACCCGGCTGGAGACCAGCGAAGAGCTGGCGCCACGGGTGCCCGCGGACCGCATCGTCGTGGCCGAAAGCGGCATTCACGACCGCGCCGATCTCGACCGCCTGCAGCAATCCGGCATTCATGCATTCCTGATCGGCGAATCGCTGATGCGCCAGGAAAGCCCGGAGCAGGGCCTGCGCGCGCTGGTTGGCTGATTTCCTACGCGTCTCAGTCATTTCCTGAAATCAGCGCGAGGCACAGGAATTCGTGAAAAAGCATTGACACGAAGAGCACGAAGAAGGCACGAAGAGCACGAAGTTTCAATTCCGAAATGGTTTTCTTCGTGAGCTTCGTGCCTTCTTCGTGCTCTTCGTGTCCTGCTTTTTTGGTTTTTGCACGGTTTACCCACGAGATCGCTCGGTCGTGACCAAGGTAGCTGACTCAACTGCGTCATCAGATAGAGTTGATGCAGAGCGGTGCAAGCCGTCTTACCATGGGCATACTGACCGCCGGGTCTTCGAATCCAGGAATCGCCATGTCCGAACTGACCACCCGATATTCACAGCTCGTCGACCGCCTGCGCGCCACGTTTGATTCCGGTCGCACGCGCGACCTGAAATGGCGCGATGCGCAGCTTGCGGCATTGCACCGGATGCTGGACGAAAACGAAGATGCGATCGCGCAGGCGTTGCATGCCGATCTGGCCAAGCCGCGCCAGGAAGTGGTGCTGGGCGAGACCGCGCTGTTGCACAGCGAAATCCGGCACGCGCGCCGGCACCTGCAACGCTGGGCGCGGCCGCGCCGGGTCGACACGCCGCTGGTCGCCCAGCCGGGCCGCAGCTTCGTCCAGCCCGAGCCGCTGGGCGTGGTACTGATCATCGGCGCCTGGAACTACCCGGTGCAACTGGTGCTGGCGCCGCTGATCGCAGCACTCGCGGCCGGCAACTGCGCGGTGATCAAGCCGTCGGAGGTCACCGCCAATGCCTCGAAGGTGCTGGCCGAACTGATCCCGAAGTATCTCGATCCGGACGCCATCGCCGTGGTCGAGGGCGCGGTGCCGGAAACCACGGCGTTGCTGGAGCAGCGCTGGGATCACATCTTCTATACCGGTGGTGCTGCGGTCGGAAAAATCGTCATGAAGGCGGCGGCCGAATACCTCACGCCGGTGACGCTGGAGTTGGGCGGCAAGAGCCCGGCCATCATCGACGCCGGCGCCGATCTGAAATCGGCCGCCCGGCGGCTGGCCTGGGGCAAGGCGCTGAACGCCGGCCAGACCTGCATTGCGCCGGACTACGTGCTGGTCACGCCTGAGCAGAAGCAGCCGCTGATCGACGCGTTGCGGACTTCGCTGCGCGACATGCTGGGTCCCGACCCGCTGGCCAGCGACGACTATGCCGCGGTCGTCAACCAGCGCCATTTCGAGCGTCTGAGCGCATTGCTGCGCCAGGGCAAGGCGGTGATCGGCGGTCAGGCCGACCCGTCCACGCGCAAGATTGCGCCCACCGTGTTGACCGACGTGGACATGCAGGCCGAGGTCATGACCGAAGAGATCTTCGGCCCCATTCTGCCCATCATCGAGGTCGAGAACCTCGATCGCGCAATCGAGTTCGTGCGCGAAGGCGACAAGCCGCTTTCGGCTTACCTGTTCACGCGCTCCCGGCAGTCAGAGCGAAAGTTTCTCGATGAACTGGCCTGCGGCAGCGTGTGCATCAACGACGTGATGATGTTCATGTCGGTGCCCGATCTTCCGTTCGGCGGCGTGGGCATGAGCGGCATGGGCCAGTACCACGGCCGGGCCGGCTTCGACCGCCTGAGCCACCTGAAATCAGTCATCCGGCGCGGGCGCTTCCCCGAAATCACCATTCGGTTCGCGCCCTACAGTGGCCTCAAACAGCGCCTGCTGAAGTGGTTTGCGTGATGGACAACGAGAACAAATCCGGTCCATACCCGCGCTTCCACCTGGCCCTGCCGGTGACCGACCTGGACCGCACGCCGGCGTTCTACGAAAACATTCTCGGCTGCACGCGCGGGCGGGAGTCTTCGCGCTGGGTGGATCTGGACTTCTTCGGACATCAGCTGGTGCTGCATCGGGTGGCGCCGGAGCAGCATCCGGCCGCGGCAACCAATCCGGTAGACGGAGATCAGGTGCCGGCGGCGCATTTCGGGCCGGTGCTGGACTGGGCGAACTGGGAGGCGCTGGCCGAGCGGTTGCGCGATCACGAGGTCGAGTTCCTGATCGAGCCGCGGGTGCGCTTTCAGGGCAAGCCGGGCGAGCAGGGCACCTTCTTCGTGCGCGACCCCAGCGGCAACGCGCTGGAGTTCAAGGCCTTCCGCGACATCGGCATGCTGTTCGCGACCCGGCTGGATTGACCGGCCCCGCCGTTGGGCGAGGCCGGGATGCGCGGAGAATCAGCGCTTGACGAACTTCAGCGTCATGCGGTCGCTTTCGCCGATTTCGCGGTAGCTGTCCTGTTCTTCCTCGGGCACCTGGCGCAGCGACGGCGGCAGGCTCCACACGCCCTGCGGATGGTCGGCGGTGTCGGCCGGGTTGGCATTGATCTCGCTGGACTCGACCAGCCGGAAGCCGTGTGATTCGGCCATGGCCACGACCTTGCTCTGCTTGACATAGCCGGTGTACTCGCTGTCGTCGGCGTCTTCCGGCAGCCGGTGCTGGACGATGCCGAGTACGCCGCCGCGCTTGAGTACTTCGTGGGCGGCGGTCAATACCTCGCCGAATACCCCGGCGCGCTCCCAGCCGTGGGCGTTGCGGAAAGTCACTACCATGTCGGCCGAGCCGGGCTCGCCCAGGCGGGTCTTGCGCGGCGGGTCGAACGGAATGACTTCGATGTCGCCGAAGCGTTCGGTATCGGCAATCCGGTCCATGTAGGCAGCGACGATGTCGTGGTAGAAATCCGGCGTGTGCTCGCTTTCAAGATCCGTCTGGGCGCCGATCAGCTTGCCCTGTTCGGCCAGATACGGGCCCAGGATTTCGGTGTACCAGCCGGTGCCCGGGGCGATCTCGACCACGGTCATGTCCGGCGCGATGCCGAAGAAGGTCAGGGTCTCGGTCGGGTTGCGGTACGGGTCGCGTTGCTTCTCGGCATCCGGTCGCGCCGGGTCGGCAACGACCGCATCCAGGCGGTCATCGGCCTGCAGCGGCATCAACGGCAGCAGCAGAAGCGAAAGCATGGCGAGCTTCAGATTGATCTTCATTTCGGTTTCTCCGGTTCAATGACCAGTCGGTAAAGGGGGTGTCCGCTCGCTGCATATTTCCGTTCGAACGGGCTGATCGGTGTTTCGTGCTGAAACGATACCACCGGCGCCGGCCGAGCGCCGCACAGATCCGCGGCCAGCGCAAATTCTTCAGCGTAAATGCGCCAGTTGCAGCGCAGTTCGACCCTGCCACCCAGCGCCAGAATCGTCGGAAAGACCGGGTGACCATGCCAGCGCCGCTTGAACTGGGCCGGCTTGGGCCAGGGGTTGGGGTAGAGCAGGAACTGTCGCCATGGGCGAATGCCGGCCTCGGCCAGCAGCCGCCAGAAATCCTCCAGGCGCGCGCGCAGCAGCAGCGCCGATGGCGGCAGGTCCCGGGGTGCCCGCGCCAGCCGGTAGGCGGAACGGTCGATACCGATGACCATGGCCTGCGGAAATTCAGCGGCCAGCATGCCGGTAGACACTCCGGTGCCGCAGCCAGCGTCGATGATCAGCGGTCGGCTGTCATCACCCTTGCCATTGCGCTTGCCATCATAAGCGTCGAGGAACTGATCGAAGGCGGCTGCGCTGCCGGGGTGGATGGGCGTGCGCCATTGGCTATCCAGGTGCCGCTGGACGATTTCGCGCAGACGGGGATGCGGCTCGCGCTGGCTGCTGCGAACGGGAGCGGAACGGGAAATGGTGGGCCGTGAAGGACTCGAACCTTCAACCAACGGGTTCAAAGCCACATGTTTACCCGACGCTCTCAATGGTGTTCCACGGTTTTCGGGCGAATTGTCAATATCCTACATTGGTTGGGCCGCAGGCGATCATTGACGGTTGCGGGCAGAGCCTGATGACAAGTGCCCCTGTGCAGCGCTGGAAACATGCGGGTGCGCATGGTGCCGGCAAGGTCATCGCCTGTCGAACCGATGCCGGAATTGAGGCAGGTCAAGACGCCGGGCATGAATGGGCTATATTGTGGAAGCCGTGGTTTGAACCTCTGGAGGTCTGATTCGATGGCATTTGAACGGATTCTGGTTCCACTGGACGGTTCGCAGTCGGCCGAAAGAGCGCTCGTTCACGCGGGTCGGCTGGCGCGCGCATTCGGCTCGCGCGTAGCGCTGCTTCGCATTCTGGACACGCATTCGGCGATATTCGAACAGCATCCCGGCAGCACTGCCTGGCGCCTGCACAGGCTTGAGGCGGATCGTTACATCCGATCGGTTGTGCAACATGAAGCATTGCGCGGAATCGAGTGTGAGTCGTGCTTGACCGAGGGTCGGCCGGGGGAGCAGATCATCCAGTTCATTCAGTCGCATGAAGTGGATCTGGTGATCTTCAGTGCGCACGGGCAGGGCGAAGCATACAGGTTTGCGTTCGGAGGCACGGCCCAGAAGGTTGTCTCGGCGTCCGGTATCTCGTGCGTTGTTTTGCGCGACGGCGATCGGGATGAACAGGGCTCAGCGCATTATCGAAAAATTCTGGTCCCGCTGGACGGTTCCAGGCGTGCGGAATGGGCTATCCAGGTTGCTTCCATGATCGCCGCTGATGCGCCCACCGAGATCGTTCTGCTGGAGGTTGTTCCGCCGCCGGAGATTCTGGGGCGCAGACAGTTGACGCCGGAAGAAACGAGGTTGTGCGAGCGACTGACCGAATGCAATTGCAACGCCGCGGAACTCTATCTTCGCGAAGCCAGCGACACTCATGGCGCAGAACTCTCGATCCACACTCGCATTGAAATCTCGAGCAATGTGGCCGGTACGATACTGAGTGTAGGGGCCGGCGAGGATACCGATTTGATCGTGATGGCGGCTCATGATCCGGGTGACGATCAATCCCGCATTCACAAGTCGGTTTGTCGAACCGTACTGGCTCAAAGTCGCCGGCCGGTTCTGATTCTGCAGCATGATGATGAAAGAATTGTAGACGGCAATTCCAGGCACGAGATCAACGTACTGGAGCGCAAGCTGGTCGGGACGTGACTTCAGATCCGTTAACGGAACTGGCAACCCGACATGCGGAATCGCTGGACGGCAGACGCGATCCCGGCTTTCGCACCATGTTGCGCCAGCTTGAACGAAAGCTGAAAACGGTCTACGAGAAAATCACGGAATCCATTGAATCCGGCGCGCCGGGGACGCGTTTGGAGGAATGGCTGCTCGACAATCGCTACATTATCGAAGAAGCACTCGAGCAGGTAGCTAAAACCCTTTCACCAGGATATTTGCGCGGCCTGCCTCGTGCCTGCTCCGTCGACGGGGCATCCACAAGCATTCGGGTGTGTGAACTCGCCGACATGCTGATCGATATGGCTGCCAAGCCGATAGATCCAGGTTGGTTGGAGCGGACAGTCAGGGAATACCAGTCACGCGTTGTGTTGACGATCGGGGAGTTGTGGGCGCTTCCGGCATTTGTCCGGCTGGCACTGATTGAAGGGCTGGCAAGCGACGCCTGCCATTGTCTGAGCCTGGGCGGTGACGCTGAAGAGAATGCCGAACAGGAGGAAGCGCGGGTTGCCGAAGTTGCAGGCGCCATCATCAGCCTCCGGTCGCTGGCAGTGCATGACTGGCAAGCCTGGTTCGAACGTCTGAGCAAGGTTGACGCGATTCTCCGTTGCGATCCGGCGGGCGCCTACGCCGGAATGGAGTTCGAATCCCGCAATCGCTATCGGAGTGCGATTGAGGAACTGGCCACTGGCAGCCCATACTCCGAACAGGAGATTGCCGAGCTGGTCGTTTCGCATTGCAACAAACCTGTCCCTGGTGACCCGAGAGCCTCGCACGTCGGCTATTTTCTGTTCGGCGGCGGACGGTCGAAGCTGGAACGGGAAATCGCTTTTCGACCCGGGTTGAAGGAAAGGGCACTTCGCTTCGCATATCGCCATCCCGAGTGGATTTATTTCGGGTTGCTGTCGGCCTTTCTGCTGCCACCGGTGGTTGCACTGGCTGCGGTATTGACATCATCGGCACTCTCCCCGGCGATGGTAATCGGCACTGTACTGCTTGCGGCGGTGCCGGCTGCCGGGTTCGCGGTGGCTTTGCTCAACGGGCTGGTGACCTGGCTGATCCCGCCACGGCAGCTGATGAAGATGGACTTCGAGCGCGGGATTCCCTCAGGTTGCAGGAGCGTTGTCGTGGTGCCGGTTCTGCTGTCGGGAATCGATGACGTCGATCAGGTGTTCGAGCGCCTCGAGACCAACTATCTCAATAACGAAGACCCCGGATTCGCATTTGCAGTGCTGGGCGACTTTGCAGATGCCAATGAACAGAACTGCGCGGGGGACCAGGCCGTGCTTGAACGAGCCGCTCGTGCTGTTGGCATGCTGAACCGGCGCTATGGCAACGCGGCGGAGATGGGGCCTTTTGTCTTTCTGAACCGGAGGCGCCGCTGGAATCCTTCGGAAGGTTGCTGGATGGGCTGGGAGCGCAAGCGTGGCAAGCTGATGGAGTTTCACCGGTTGCTGGCCGGCGATGAGGAAACCGATTACACGACCTTCATCGGAGATCCGGAGCGGCTGCAGGATATTCGTTTCGTCATCACCCTTGATGCCGACACCCTGATGCCGCCGGGTGCGGCGGCACGGCTGGTCGGGGCGATGGCGCATCCGCTCAGCCATGCGGTTGCCGCGGATTGGCCCGGCTCGCTCGGGCACGGCTACAGCATTCTCCAGCCGCGGCTGGCGATCGACCCGGACAGCACCCAGACAAGCCGGTTCACCCGTGCACTCGCCGGCGATACCCGCATGGATCTGTATTCCCATGCCTCGTCCGATGTCTACCATGACCTGTTTGGTCACGGGATTTACGCCGGCAAGGGCATTTACGACTGGAACGCTTTCGAGTATGTGCTGGCATCACGCATGCCGGACAACGTGCTGCTCAGCCACGATCTGATCGAAGGCGTGCATGCCCGTGCCGGCCTGCTCTCGGACGTGGTGCTGCTCGAGCAGTTTCCGTCCAATACCGTCGCCTACATGCGCCGCCTGCATCGCTGGGTACGCGGCGACTGGCAACTCCTGCCGTGGTTGCGGCGACGGGTGCCGGTCGGCGACGGGGCGCATGAGCCGAACCATCTGCCGTGGATCCACCAGTGGAAGATCATCGACAATCTGCGCCGCAGCCTGCAACCCCCTGCCGTACTCGTTCTGCTGCTGCTGGCCTGGACCGGCTGGTTACCGGGTCCGGCCTGGATCTGGACGCTGCTGTTTGCGGTTCTGCTGGCCTTTCCTGTCATCAGCGAAGTGCTGGATATCGCCGGCCGCGGCCTGGCCAGGCCGATGACGCTGCTTCGACGGCTGAGATTGGCGCCATCGGCACTCGGACCACAGTTGGAGCTCTGGCTGTTGAACCTTGTACTTCTCCCGTATCAGAGCCGGGTGTTGATCGATGCCATCGTGCGGACGCTTTTCCGCCTTCTGGTATCCCGGCGGCATTTGCTCGAATGGGTGACAGCCGCGCGCGTGCACCGCGGGCTTGGTTCGGGTCTGAAGGCATCCCGGCTCTGGCGGGAAATGTGGGTCTCGCCGGTGCTGGCAGTGCTGACCGCCGCGGGCCTGGTCGCGTTCAACATCGAGGCATTGCCGGTTGCCGCACCTTTGCTTCTCGGCTGGTTGATGGCGCCGGTGATCATCGACTGGTACGACCGTCCGTCGGCAAGGCCCCGGGCCGAACTGTCGGAGGAAGCCACCCGACAACTGCGCGGGATCGCGCGCAGAACCTGGTTGTTCTTCGACCGTTTCACCGGGCCGGACGATCACTGGCTGCCGCCGGACAGCTTCCAGGAGGAGCCCGGGATGATGCTGGCGCGGCGCACGTCGCCCACCAACATGGGGATGGCGCTGATGTCAGCCCTGGCCGCCCACGATCTGGGTTACCTGGATGCCAGAGCGCTGGTCGATTGGCTGCGTAACAGCCTGGAGCGAATGCACCATCTGCAGCGCTACCGCGGCCATTGGCTCAACTGGTATTCGACCCGGGACATGCAGCCGCTACAGCCCCAGTATGTTTCCACCGTTGACAGCGGCAATCTGGCGGTTTGCCTTGTGGCGCTGGCACGGGGGCTGGAAGGGATTGCATCGGCGCCGCCGGACAACGGGCGCATGCTGGCGGGACTGGTCGATACGCTGCAGGTCATGCGCGAAATCCTCCCGGAGCACGGTGGCGCGGCGCTGCGTGGGGAGATCGATGGGCTGTGCGCCGAGTTGGAGGTGTTGGGCGATGCGAATCCGGACACCTGTCCGAATTCGCCAGGGCAGGCTCGGATCGATCGGCTCGGTGAACACGTATTCCGCGTGGCCGAAGACGACGAGGCTGATTTCGACAGCGATACCCTGGCTCAACTGCGCACCTGGCTGGAGGAGCTTGATCGGCAGGCGGCCATGATGCGACGCCATTTTGCCCGTGATACGGACGAAGCGGAAACGCTGCAAAAGGAGCTCATCGCGGTTGCCCGTCTCGCCGACAAGGCGGTCGAAGATATGAAGTTCGGCTTTCTCTACGACAAGGGCCGCCACCTGTTCCATATCGGCTATGACGTCGGCAGCGGTACCCTGGACCCGAACTACTACGATCTGCTCGCATCCGAGGCGCGACTGGCAAGTTTGCTGGCCATCGCAAACGGCGAGGTGCCGGTGCGGCACTGGTTGCGGCTGGGGCGCCCGTTTCGGCGCATTGGCAGAAAGGCAGCGCTGATGTCCTGGGGGGCCACGCTGTTCGAGTATCTGATGCCCAGCCTGTTTACCGTGACCGATAACGACAGCCTGCTCGGTCGCGCATGCCATACCGCGATCGACGTACACCGGAATTTCTCACGGAAGTTCGATCTGCCGTGGGGCGTTTCCGAGTCCGGCTATTATCAGATGGACGAACACCAGCAGTACCAGTACCGGGCGTTCGGAGTTCCGGGTATCGGTCTTCGGCGCGACCTCGGCGATCGCCTTGTAATCGCGCCATACGCCTCGATGATGGCGCTGGCATTCGATCCTGCAGCGGTGCTTGGAAACCTTGAGCGGCTGAAGTCGTACGGGGCACTGGGCCAGTATGGCCTGTTCGAGGCAATCGATTTCGGCCGTGTGGCCAAGGCGGGCCCGCGGCGCGCCCGAATGGTGCGATCTTACATGGCCCATCACCAGGGCATGGTGATGCTGGCAATCACCAACTTCCTCAAAGACGATGTCATGGTGCGCCGGTTTCATTCCGATCCCCGAATTGCCGGGGTGGCCATGCTGCTTCACGAACGCCTGCCGCAATCGCCGACCAAGCTCATTGCACGCGAGCCGCCGCGGCGGAGCAAGCCGTTCAGGATCGAGGCCGGGCCGGAAACGTGGGCACTGGAGGCAGACGTCAAAGAGCCGCAGTACAATCTCCTGTCCAACGGCCATTACAGCCTGTTCCTGAATGCCCGGGGCGGTGGCGGAAGTCTGTGGAACGGAATCGCGCTGACTCCCTGGCAGCCGGATGCGACAACCAGTGAACGGGGAGCCTGGTTCTATATCAAGGATCTCGACACCGGCCAGCGATTTTCGGCAACGCTGGATCCGTTGGGCGATCATGCCGGCGATTGTTCCGTCACATTCGGCCCCCACGTCGCCGAATTTCAGCGTCGGGAAAGTGAGCTGCAATGCCGGATGCGAGTCGCCGTCTCCTCGCAGCACGACATCGAGGCGCGCAAGCTGGTGATCCACAATGACGGCAATCGACCGCGCCGCCTGATGATTGTCGCGTACGCGGAAGTGGCGCTGGCGACACCGGCCGAATTCGAACGCCACCCGGCCTTCGCCAGGCTGTTCGTGGAAAGTCAGTGCCTGGAGCGCGAGTCCATCCTGCTGTTCCGGAGAAGGCCTCGCAGCAGCGTGGAAAAGCCGATCTATCTCGCGCATACCGTGCTGGCGACACCGGGCCTGGAATACCGCTTCGGGTTCGAGACTGAACGGGGGCGATTTGTCGGCCGCGGCCGCAATCCGGCTGATCCGCGCGCACTGGACGGTGACCTGCAAGACTTTTCCGGTAGTGCAGGGGCGGTGCTGGACCCTGTGATAGGAAGTGCGATCGAGTTGCGGGTGCCGGCTTACGAGAAGGTCGAAATCGGGTGGCTTACCGGCGTGGCACGATCACGTGCAAGTCTGCTGTCGCAACTGCGCGCCTACCGCTCCATGCCGCGTGTGGACTGGGTATTCGAGCAGGCACACATGCAAACCGGCCAGGAATTGCACAATCTTGAAATCGATGCAGGCGCGGTCCGGGAAATGACCGGGCTGCTCTCGGCATCGCTTTGCCCGGCCCGGGAACTGCGCCGGGCCGGAGGATCCGGCCAGCACCATCACATGCCGGCACAGCTTGCGTTGTGGGCGCAGGGAATATCCGGAGACCGGCCGATCCTGCTTGTCCGGGTACGCGGCGCCCCGGACGTTGGCATGCTTGAGCCGTTGCTGAAAGCACACACCTTGTGGGTCGGGCGCCAGGCAGGTATCGATCTGGTGCTGCTGGACGAGTCATCCACCGGCTATCTTCAGACTGCCCGCGACCGCCTGCGCGAACTGGCCGATGCAGTTCGCGCGCGCACCCACCGCCATCTGACCGGAGCGGTGGTCGTGGTCTCCGGCAGAAATCTGGACGCAACGCAGCGCAAACTGATCATGGCCGCGGCAAACCTGGTGCTGGATACCGCTCGAGGCTCGTTTCAGGGACAGCTCCGGCGACAGATTCCTGGCCGATTGCCGCCATTCTCGCCGATGCCGTCTGCCGACCGGACCGCGCTGACGACGCAGCCTCTTCCCCGATCGAAGGGTCTGCTGTTCGATAACGGCATTGGCGGATTCTCTGCCGATGGCAGGACGTACGTGATTGATTTCGATGCGCGCGAACCGCCGCCTGCACCGTGGATCAACATTCTTGCCAATCCGCATTTCGGCTGCCAGATCACCGAAACCGGCGGCAGCTGCACCTGGGCGGACAACAGTGCCGAACGCCGGTTGACGCCATGGTCCAACGACCCGGTCAGCGACGCCAGCGGTGAGGCGATCTACCTGCGCGACGAGGAAACCGGGGAGATCTGGACGCCGACCGCGCGGCCGATAGCGACCGACGACGGCCGTTACCGGGTCATCCATGGCGCCGGATACAGCGAGTTCAGGCATCACAGTCACGGTCTCACGCAAAGCCTGCGTATCCACGTCGACCCGGAAGCGCCGGTCAAGCTGTCGCGCCTGTCGCTGAAAAACACATGCGCCTGGACGCGGCGGATTACCGTGACCTGTTACGCCGAATGGGTGCTGGGCGGTTCGCGTGCGCGCAATGCGGCTCATATCGCCTGCGAATTCGACCGTGACACCGGCGCGCTGCTGGCGCGCAACCGCTTTGACCGTCTGGCCGGAACGGCGACGGCATTTCTCGGCACCAGCCAGGTACCGCACGGCATCACCGCCGACCGTGCCGAGTTTCTTGGGCGGGGCGGCAGCGTGCAGGCGCCTGCGGCGCTGGGGCGTATAGGTCTGAGCGATCAGGCCCGCCCGGATGACGACCCCTGCGCCGCCTGCCAGGTCCATCTGAACCTGGCGCCGGGCGAGCAAAAGCAGGTGCACTTCGTGCTGGGGCAGGGGCGTGATCGCGAACAGGCGCTGAAGCTGGCAAGAAGGTTCGGCACCGAAAGCGCGCTCGAGAAAAGCTGGCGGAGTGTGCAGGAACGCTGGGACGATCTTCTGGAAGTGGTGCAGGTAGAAACCCCGGAACCGGCGATGGATCTGCTGCTCAACCGCTGGCTGCTGTATCAGACCGTGTCCAGCCGATTGTGGGCGCGCTGCGGCTACTATCAACCCAGCGGCGCGTATGGCTTTCGCGACCAGCTCCAGGATGTCATGGCGCTGGTGTGGTCATCGCCCGGCCTGGTGCGTGAACATCTGCTGAGGGCCGCATCACGCCAGTTCGTCGACGGCGACGTGCTGCACTGGTGGCACGAAGAGCCGTTGCGCGGTGTGCGTACGCGCTGCTCGGATGACTTGCTGTGGCTGCCCTATGTCGCCGCCCACTACCTGGAATGCACCGGCGATCACTCGATTCTTCAAGAGCAGGTGCCGTACCTGGAAGGACCGGGCCTGGAAGCCGATGAAACCGAGCGCTACCGGGAGTTCGCGCCGGGTGCGCGCACGGGTTCGCTCTACGAGCACTGTTGCCGGGCGCTGGAGCGGGCGTCCCAAGTCGGGCCCCACGGGTTGCCGACCATAGGCAGCGGCGACTGGAATGACGGTTTCAACCGCGTCAGTACGACCGGCAGGGGCGAGAGCGTCTGGCTGGCCTGGTTCCTGGCGCGTGCGTATCGCGATTTCGCGCCCTGGTGCGAAAGAATGGACGAGTCCGGGCGCGCGCAACAGTACCTGAAAATGGCGGATCACCTGGTCCAGCGCGTCGAGGAACAGGCCTGGGATGGCGAATGGTATCGCCGGGCGTATTTCGACGACGGCACGCCGCTGGGATCGCGCGAGAACGAAGAGTGCCGGATTGACCTGATCGCCCAGGCATGGTCGGTACTGGCGGCCGATGCGCCCACCGAGCGCGCGCGGCAGGCGATGGCGTCGGTCTGGCGGCAGCTGGTGCGCCGCGACGAACGCCTGATCCTGCTGCTGACCCCACCGTTTGATCGTGGTAAGCACGACCCCGGCTACATCAAGGGTTACCCACCGGGAATCCGCGAAAATGGTGCCCAGTACACGCACGCCGCCACCTGGGCAGTCTGGGCAGCGGCCGGGCTGGGCGACGGCGATGGGGCGATGGAGCTGTTCCGCCTGATCAATCCCATTGTGCGCACTGCATCCCGGGCCGGTGTCGACCGCTACCGTCTCGAGCCTTATGTTCTGGCCGGCGACGTCTACAGCGAATCGCCGCATGTCGGGCGCGGCGGCTGGAGCTGGTATAGCGGGGCGGCCGCGTGGCTGTACCGCGCCGGGCTGGAAGCGTTGCTGGGATTGAAATTGCGCGATGGCCAACTGGAAATAGACCCCTGCCTTCCGGCCGCCTGGCCCGGCTACAAGGCACGCATTCGGCGCGGCAAGGCAATGTACCGGATCACGGTGGACAAACCGGCCGAGCTGCAAAAGGGCAGGGTGGAGATCGTGCTGGACGGGCGAACACTGAGCGGAAATCGCATGCCTCTGACCGACGACGGCCAGGAACACGAGGCACGGATACGAATGAGCTTGCCGCTGTGATTTCTTTTTTACGTGCCGGGTGTTCACCGCCGGGTGTTCACTCGCAACGAGTGCTATGAAAGCAGCGGGAATTTTGAAGATGGACAGGAATTCTGGTCAAAAAACTGACATGAAACAGTTCGTGAATTCAGGACTTGTTCGCAGCATCGCCGCTGCGATTGTCGTCGGCCTCGGCGTCTGGGCCTGGTGGTTTTTTCAGCCGCAGGACTTGCCTGACGGTTTCGCCGCCGGCAACGGCCGGATCGAGGCCGTCGAGATCGACATCGCGGCGAAGACTGCGGGCCGTGTCATGGAGGTGCGGGTCAACGAGGGCGATTTCGTTCGCGCCGGCCAGGTCCTGGCGAGAATGGACACGGCCGTCCTGGAGGCGCAGCTCCGGGAGGCTGAGGCGCAGCTGCGACGAGCGCTCATCGGCATCGAGACCGCGCAAAGCCAGGTGACCCAGCGCGAAGCCGAGAAGCGGGCCGCCCAGGCGCTCATCGCCCAGAGGAAGGCCGAGCTCGACGCCGCGCAAAGGCGGGCCGCGCGCTCGGAGGAACTCGCCCCGCGAGGCGCCGTCCCGGAGTCGCAGCTTGACGAAGACCGTGCCGCCTTTCAGGCGGCGAAGGCTGCGGTCGGCGCTGCAGAGGCGCAGACGGCGGCCGCGCAAGCCGCCATAGGGCGGGCCAGGTCGGATGTCATTGCCGCGGAGGCCTCGGTGGAAGCGGCGCGGGCCACCACCGAGCGCATCCAGGCCGATATCGACGACAGCGTGCTGAAATCTCCGCGCGACGGGCGTGTCCAGTACCGCGTCGCCCAGCCCGGCGAGGTGCTTTCCCCGGGCGGTGTGGTGCTGAACATGGTCGATCTTGCCGATGTCTACATGACCTTCTTCCTGCCGACCGAACAGGCCGGGCGGGTCGCGCTGGGGACCGAGGCGCGGCTCGTGCTCGACGCCGCGCCGCAATACGTGATCCCGGCCGAAATTTCTTTCGTTGCGGATGTTGCGCAGTTCACGCCCAAGACGGTGGAGACGGAAGAAGAGCGCCAGAAGCTGATGTTCCGGATCAAGGCGCGGATTCCGCCGGAACTGTTGCGAGAGCACCTCGAGCAGGTCAAGACCGGCCTGCCGGGCATGGCCTATGTACGCCTTGATCCACAGGCGGAATGGCCCCCTGAGCTGCAGGTCAGGCTGGCGCAATGAACCGCGGCGTGCGCAAGGAGGGCAGGGATTGCGGGGATGCCGCCCTGCCGGTTGCCCGGCTGCGGGACGTTACCTTGCGCTACGGCAAGGTGCGCGCACTTGACGAGGTCAGCCTCGATCTCCCTGCCGGCTGCATGGCCGGACTGATCGGCCCGGACGGGGTCGGCAAGTCGAGCCTGCTGGCGCTGATCGCCGGCGCCCGCGCCGTCCAGACGGGACAGGTCGAGGTGCTCGGCGGCGACATGGCCGATGCGCGCCATCGCCGCGCAGTTGGCCCGCGTATCGCCTACATGCCCCAGGGCCTGGGGCGCAACCTCTATCCGACGCTCTCGATTTTCGAGAACCTCGACTTCTTCGGGCGCCTGTTCGGGCATGACCGCGGCGAATGCTCGCGCCGCATCGAGGCGCTGACCGAGGCCACCGGGCTCAAGCCGTTTCTCGATCGCCCGGCAGGCAAGCTATCCGGCGGCATGAAGCAGAAGCTCGGCCTGTGCTGCTCGCTGATCCACGATCCGGACCTGCTCATCCTCGACGAGCCGACCACCGGCGTCGATCCCCTCTCACGACGCCAGTTCTGGGAGTTGATCGCCGGCATCCGCCGTTCCCGGACCGGCATGAGCGTGCTGGTGGCCACGGCCTATATGGAGGAGGCGGCACGCTTCGACTGGCTGGCGGCGATGGACGGAGGGCGGGTGCTGGCCAGCGCCACGCCCCAGGGCCTGCTTGAGAGCACGGGGGCGGATTCGCTGGAGGCGGCCTTCATCCGGCTGCTGCCGGAAGACAAGCGCCGGGATTATCGGGCGGTCGAGATTCCGCCGCGACCGGAAGATAATGGCGATACCGCGATCGAGGCCCGGGATCTGACCATGCGCTTCGGCGAGTTCACCGCGGTCGATCATGTGAACCTGCGTGTCCCGCGGGGTGAGATCTTCGGTTTTCTCGGCTCCAACGGCTGCGGCAAGACCACGACGATGAAGATGCTGACCGGACTGCTGCCGCCGAGCGAAGGCCGGGCCTGGCTGTTCGGACACGAGGTGGACCCGCACGACCTTGCGACCCGCCGCCGGGTCGGCTACATGTCGCAGTTCTTCTCGCTCTACAGCGAGCTGACGGTGCGGCAGAACCTGGAGCTGCATGCCCGGCTGTTCAGCGTGCCCGCGGCCGAGATTTCAGCGCGCGTGGACGAAATGGTAGAGCGGTTCGATCTGGCCGCGGTGATTGACAGCTTGCCGGGGCGGCTGCCCCTCGGCCTCCGGCAACGCTTGTCGCTGGCGGTCGCCATGATCCACAAGCCGGAGATGCTGATCCTCGACGAGCCCACCTCGGGTGTCGACCCGGTGGCGCGCGACGCCTTCTGGCGCATGCTGGTCGAGCTGTCGCGCCGCGACAGGGTAACCATCTTCATCTCCACCCACTTCATGAACGAGGCCGAGCGCTGCGACCGCATCTCGCTGATGCATGCCGGCCGGGTGCTGGTCACCGACACGCCCGTCGATCTGATCCGGCAGCGGGGCGTGGAGACCCTGGAAGATGCGTTTGTGGCGCATCTGGAGGAGGCGTCGGAGGAGGGCAAAGCCGCCGAAAGACAACCCGATGGGACCGCATCGCTTGCTTCGGTTGACACGACGGCAGGCCATGTCGAACCGCAGGGCTGGCGACGCCACTTCGACCCTCGACGCATGAACAGCCATGCCCGGCGCGAAGGCCTGGAGCTGCGCCGCGATCCCATTCGGCTGACGCTGGCGCTGCTCGGCAGCGTCATCCTGATGTTCGTGATGGGCTATGGGATCAGCCTCGATGTCGAGGATTTGACCTTCGCGGTGCTGGATGGCGACCAGACCACCGTCAGCCGCGACTATACGCTGAACCTCGCCGGCTCCCGGTACTTCATCGAGCAGGCGCCGATTACAGGTTATGCCGATCTCGACCGGCGCATGCGCGAAGGCGACATCAGTCTGGCGATCGAGATTCCGCCGGGCTTCGCGCGCGACATCGCCCGGGGCCGGCGGGTCGAGATCGGTGCCTGGATCGACGGCGCCATGCCGACACGGGGGGAGACCGTCCGCGGCTATGTGCAGGGGATTCATGCCCACTGGCTGGCGACCAGGGCGCGCGAGGCCGGCTACGGCGAGGCTTTGGCGGGGCTGGTCAATATCGAGACCCGGTTCCGCTATAACCCGGACGTCAAGAGCCTGGTGGCGATGGTGCCGGCGGTGATCCCGCTGCTGCTCATGCTGATCCCGGCCATGCTCGCGGCCCTCAGCGTGGTGCGCGAGAAGGAGCTCGGCTCGATCACCAACTTCTATGTCACGCCAACGACGCGGCTCGAATTCCTGCTCGGCAAGCAGATTCCTTACGTCGCCCTGTCCTTCCTGAGCTTTCTGCTGCTCACCCTGCTGGCGGTGACCGTCTTCGGCGTGCCGCTGAAGGGCAGCTTCCTGACCCTGGCGGCGGGTGCGTTGCTCTACGTCGGCGCCGCCACGGCCGTGGGGCTTCTGATCTCCACCTTCATGCGCAGCCAGATTGCGGCGATCTTCGGCACGGCGGTGCTCACGATCCTGCCGGCAGCGAACTTCTCCGGCATGATCGACCCGGTCTCGTCCCTGGAAGGGATGGGCCGGCTGATCGGCGAGGTCTACCCGACCACGCATTTCCTGACCATCGCGCGCGGCACCTTCTCGAAGGCCCTCAACTTCTCCGACCTGCATGCCGCCTTTCTCCCGCTGGCGCTGGCCGTGCCGATCCTGATCGGGCTGTCCGCCGCGCTGCTCAAGAAGCAGGAGCGGTAAGTCCATGCGCGCGGCCAATATCCTTCACCTCGGCGTCAAGGAGCTGCGCAGTCTGGTGCGCGACCCGATCATGCTCGTGCTGATCGTCTACGCATTCACCATTTCGGTCTACACGGCGGCCACGGCCATGCCGGAGACCCTCAACAAGGCGCCGATCGCGGTGGTGAACGAGGATCGCTCGCCGCTGTCATGGCGCATCGTCAGCGCCTTTTACCCGCCGTACTTTGTTCTCCCCGAGGTGATCGACCAGGCCGAGATGGACGCCCGCATGGATGCCGGCCTCGACACCTTCGCCCTCGACATCCCGCCGAACTTCCAGCGTGACCTGCTGGCGGGGCGGCGGCCCACGGTCCAGCTCAACGTCGATGCCACGCGCATGAGCCAAGCATTTACCGGCAGCGGCTATATCCAGACCATCGTCACCGACGAGGTGCGCGCCTTCGCGCAGCGTTACCGCGAGGTTCCGGAGTTGCCGGTCGATCTGGCGCTCAGGGTGCGCTTCAATCCCCAGCTCAATAAGTCATGGTTCGGCGCGATCATGCAGGTCATCAATAACGTGACCATGCTCTCCATCGTGCTGACCGGCGCGGCGCTGATCCGTGAGCGCGAGCATGGCACCGTCGAGCATCTGCTGGTCATGCCGGTCACGCCTTTCGAGATCATGACCAGCAAGGTGTGGGCGATGGGGCTGGTCGTCCTTGCCGCCACCGCCGTCGCGCTTACCGCGGTCGTGCAGGGCTGGCTGTCGGTGCCGATCGAAGGCTCGCTCGCGCTGTTCCTGGCCGGGGCGGCGCTGCATCTGTTCGCGACCACCTCGATGGGCATCTTCCTCGGCACCGTCGCCCGCTCCATGCCGCAGTTTGCCCTGCTGCTCATGCTGGTGCTGCTACCGCTGCAGATGCTCTCCGGGGGCTCGACGCCGCGCGAGAGCATGCCGGAGGCCGTCCAGTACATTATGCTGGCGGCGCCCAACACGCATTTCGTGATGCTTGCCCAGGCGATCCTGTACCGCGGCGCGGGGTTCGCCGCCGTCTGGCCGCAGTTCCTCGCCATCGCCGCGATCGGGGCGGCCTTGTTCGGTCTGGCACTGACGCGCTTCCGGCGCACCATCAGCACCATGGCTTGAGCTTGTGGACGATCTCGCGCAGACGGGGATGCGGCTCGCGCTGGCTGCTGCGAACGGGAGCGGAACGGGTAATGGTGGGCCGTGAAGGACTCGAACCTTCAACCAACGGGTTAAAAGCCCGGTGCTCTACCACTTGAGCTAACGGCCCGATCCGGTCAAACGACGCATTATATTCCAGTTCCGTTTCAAGGTGTTTCCGGAATCTGTCGACCATGGTCTACCCGGCGCCGATCCTCGCCAATGCCTCGGCCATGGTAAATTCTCTGTGTTGAAACCACAATCCGGATACCGTTCATGAAGACTCCTTCTCCCGGTCGGGCGTTGCGCCGGCTGGTTGCCGATCACGCGCCCCTGCAGGTCGTCGGCACGATCAACGCGCTGAGCGCGAAGATGGCCGAAAAGGTCGGCCACAAGGCGATCTATCTTTCCGGCGGCGGGCTGGCGGCCAATTCGCTGGGGCTGCCGGATCTGGGCATCAGCACGCTGGAAGACGTGCTGATCGACGTGCGCCGGATCACCGACGCCAGTTCGTTGCCGCTGCTGGTCGACGGGGATACCGGATTCGGCGGTGCGTTCAATATCCAGCGCACCATCCGCTCGCTGGAAAAGGCCGGTGCCGCCGGCGTGCACATCGAGGATCAGGTCCAGACCAAGCGCTGCGGCCATCGGCCCGGCAAGGCGATCGTGTCGAAGGAAGAAATGGTCGACCGCATCCGGATGGCGGTGGATTCGCGCATCGATGATGATTTCGTCATCATGGCGCGCACCGATGCGCTGGCAGTCGAGGGCGAGGAGGCAGCCATCGCGCGCGCCGTGGCCTGCGTCGAAGCCGGGGCGGACATGATCTTCCCGGAGGCCATGCGCGAGCTGGAGCAATACCGGCGCTTTCGCGATGCAGTGGGCGTGCCCATCCTGGCCAATATCACCGAGTTCGGTCACACGCCGCTGTTTTCCACCCCGGAGCTGGGCGAGGTGGGCGTCGACATCGTGCTCTACTGCTGCGGCGCCTACCGGGCCATGAACAAGGGGGCCGAGACCGTCTACAAGGCCTTGCTGGAGCAGGGCCACCAGCGCGATGTGATCCAGATCATGCAAACCCGCGACGAGATGTACGACTATCTCGACTACTACGCCTACGAGAAAAAGCTGGACGAACTTTTCGAGGAACAATCATGAGTGACAAGAAAGCGAATGCCGGCCTCAGGGGCCAATCAGCCGGGGTTACCGAAATCTGCACCGTCGGGGCTGCCGGCAACAGCCTGCGCTACCGTGGCTACGCGGTCGACGACCTGGCTGAAAATGCCAGTTTCAACGAGGTCGCCTGGCTGATTCTCAAGGGCGAGCTGCCCAACCAGGCGCAACTGGATGAATACGCGGCCCGACTCAAAGGCATGCGCGGATTGCCCGATGCGCTCAAGGAAGTGCTGGAGCGCATTCCGGCCGGCGCCCATCCGATGGACGTGATGCGTACCGGCTGTTCGTTTCTGGGCAACATCGAGCCGGAGCGCGATTTCAGCCGCCAGGAGGACATTGCCGACCGTCTGCTGGCCGCGTTTCCGTCCATCATCACCTACTGGTATCGGTTCAGCCATGACGGCGTGCGCATCGACACGGAATCCGACGAAGACGGCATCGGCGCGCATTTCCTGAAGCTGCTGCACGGCAAGTCGCCGAACGAACTGCATGCCCGGGTCATGGATGTCTCGTTGATCCTGTATGCCGAGCACGAGTTCAACGCCTCGACCTTCACCGCGCGGGTGTGCGCCTCGACGCTGTCGGACATGTTCTCGTGCGTGACCGGCGCAATCGGGTCGCTCAGGGGCCCTCTGCACGGCGGTGCCAACGAGATGGCCATGGCCATGCTTGAGAAGTATGGTTCCGTGGAGGAGGCGCGCGAGGACGTGCACCGGATGCTGGCGGCGAAGGAAAAGATCATGGGCTTCGGCCATGCCGTCTATCGCGAAAAGGACCCGCGCAACGCGATCATCCGCGAATGGTCGCGCAAGCTGGCGGCCGAAGCCGGCGATGCCGTGCTGTTCCCGGTCTCCGAGGAAGTCGAGAAGATCATGTGGGAAGAAAAGAGGCTGTTCGCCAACGCCGATTTCTACCACGCCTCGGCTTATCACTTCATGGGCATCCCGACCGGCCTGTTCACGCCGATTTTCGTGATGAGCCGGGTCACCGGCTGGTGCGCCCACATCATGGAGCAGCGCGCCGACAACCGCATCATCCGCCCCGGTGCCGACTACGCCGGCCCGGAAGACCGCGACGTGGTGCCGATCGGCCAGCGGTAAGCAGCGGCTGCGTCGATTCCTGAAAACAAAATGCCCGGCACAAGGCCGGGCATTCCGTTTATGGCGTCCCCTGGGGGATTCGAACCCCCGTCGCCGCCGTGAAAGGGCGGTGTCCTGGGCCTCTAGACGAAGGGGACGTAAAGCTTTGAAACAAACTTTTCCGGCCCAGGAAGGTACTGATTGTCAACGTATTCTGGTGGAGCCAGGCGGGATCGAACCGCCGACCTCTACAATGCCATTGTAGCGCTCTCCCAGCTGAGCTATGGCCCCGCGAACAAGCCCGGCATGATAGCCAAACCATGCGCCCGTGTCAATCGAAATCGGCAAGATTCTCGAGTTTTTGCGACAAAACCGCGGCCGAGGCTTGCTGTGCAATGATCCGTTCAGTCGATCTTGTTGCCTGGCCATCCGTGCTGCTCGCGTGCCGAATGGCGATACACGCTTGCCAGTCGGGAACCGGGACGACCTCCTTCTGCGGTGGCAGGCCGGTCGACGGCACCGGGCCACGCGGAATCAGCGATTTGACTTCGCGAGCGCGGGTGATCTCATGAATGTGCGCTACCATCGCCAATCGTTTCCGAACCGAGCCGCCTGTTCATGTCCCTGCTTTCCCTGATCGACCTGGAATTTTCCATTGGCGGACCGCTGTTGCTCGACGGCGTGAATTTCTCTGTCGAGTCCGGCGAGCGCGTCGCCGTGGTCGGGCGCAACGGGGCCGGCAAGTCGACCCTCTTGCGGCTGATCGACGGCAGCATCGAGCCGGATGCCGGTGAGGTCCGGTACGCGTCCGGCGTGCGCGCGGCGCGCGTGGCGCAGGAAGTGCCGGAGGCAGAGACCGGCACGGTGTTCGAGGTGATCGCCCGCGGCCTCGGCGAGCTGGGCGACTGGATTCGCGAATACCACGCAGCGGCAACCGGCGTGTTCGATGCCGACCGGCTGGCCGATCTGCAGCACAGGATCGAGAACGCAGGCGGCTGGGATGCCGACCGCCTGATCGAGACGGTGATCGAGAAGCTGGCGCTCGATGGCGAGGCGCGATTCGAACAGCTCTCCGGCGGGCTGAAGCGGCGGGTGCTGCTCGGCCAGGCGCTGGCCGGCCGGCCCGATCTACTGCTGCTCGACGAGCCGACCAACCACCTCGACATCGAATCCATCGAGTGGCTGGAGGAGTTTCTGGCCGATTACCCGGGCGCAATCCTGTTCATCACTCATGATCGCCGCTTCCTGAAAAGACTCGCCACCCGGATCGTCGAGATCGACCGCGGCGAGCTGACTTCGTGGCCGGGCGACTGGAACAATTACCTGCGCCGCAAGGAGGAGCGGCTGCACGCCGAGGAGCTGGCCCGGCGCGAGTTCGACCGCAAGCTGGCGCAGGAGGAAGTCTGGATCCGCCAGGGGATCAAGGCGCGCCGCACGCGCAACGAGGGCCGGGTGCGCGCGCTGGAGGCAATGCGTCGAGAGCGCGCTTTGCGGCGCGAGCACGAGGGCCAGGTGCGCATGGAAGTGGCCGATGCCGGCCGGTCCGGAAAGAAGGTCATCGAGGCCGAGGAAATCTCGTTTGCCTGGGACGACGAGCCGGTGATCCGCGACTTCTCGACCACCATCTTTCGCGGCGATCGAATCGGCCTGATCGGCCCGAACGGCAGCGGCAAGTCGACGTTGCTGAAGCTTCTGCTCGGCGAGCTCGAACCCGACGCCGGCGAGGTCCGGCTGGGCACGCGGCTGGAAGTCGCCTACTTCGATCAGCACCGCGCCGTGTTGCGCGATGACTGGACCGCGGCCGAGAATGTTGCCGAGGGACGCGAGTTCGTCACCCTGAATGGCCGTGACAAGCATGTCATCGGCTACCTGCAGGATTTCCTGTTCACGCCCGAGCGCGCCCGTGCGCCGATCGCCAAGCTTTCCGGCGGCGAGCGCAACCGGCTGCTGCTGGCCCGGCTGTTCGCCCGTCCATCCAACCTGCTGGTGATGGACGAGCCGACCAACGATCTGGATGCCGAAACGCTGGAGTTGCTGGAAGAACGGCTGGCCGACTACCCGGGCACGCTGCTGCTGGTCAGCCATGATCGCGACTTCCTCGACAATGTCGTCACCGCCTCGCTGATCCTGCGCGGCGGCGGCCGGGTGGAGGAGTTTGTCGGCGGCTATTCCGACTGGCAGCGCCAGGCTGCGTCCCGATCGAAAGACGATCGATCCGCGCAGCGGGCACAGCCCATCGCACAGCCCCGGGAAGCGGTGCCGGCAAAACCCCGCAAACTCAGTTACAAGCTGGCGCGGGAACTTGAATCACTGCCCGGGCATGTTGAGCAACTGGAAGCGCGCATGCAGCAGCTCGCTGCCCTCCTGAACGACGCCGATTTTTACCGCAAGCCGGCCGATGAAATCGCTCGCGTCAATGCCGAGGTTGCCGAACTGCAAAAGGAAATCGATCAGGCCTACCGGCGTTGGGAAAGCCTGGAAAGCGGTCATCTGTCTGAATAATGAAAAAACCCGGCCGGGGGCCGGGTTTTTCCATTTCTGGCTGGGGGAGAGGGATTCGAACCCCCGCTGACGGAGTCAGAGTCCGTAGTCCTACCGCTAGACGATCCCCCAGGAGATCGTACGCAGGCCGGTGCGGCAACAAGCCGCTGCCGGGATCAGCGCTTGGAGTACTGGGTGGCCTTTCTTGCCTTGTGCAGGCCGATCTTCTTGCGCTCTACCGCACGTGCGTCGCGGGTCAGGAACCCGGCCTTGCGCAGTTCGCCGCGCAGGTTTTCGTCGTATTCGGTCAGTGCTCTGGCCACGCCCAGGCGCAGCGCACCGGCCTGGCCGGTGGTGCCGCCGCCGGAGACGGTTGCGTAGATGTCGAAATTCTCGGACAGCTTGGTCACTTCCAGCGGCTGGCGGGCGATCATGCGCGCGGTTTCGCGGCCGAAGAACTCGTCCAGTGGCTTGTTGTTGACCATGATCTGGCCGGAGCCCTTGCGCAGGAAAACCCGTGCGGTCGAGGTCTTGCGGCGGCCGGTTGCGTAAAACTGTTCAATTGCCATGTTGATGTCCGTTGTCAGATGTCCAGCGCGCGGGGCTGCTGAGCCTCGTGCGGGTGTTCGGCGCCGGCGTAGACCTTGAGCTTCCTGAACATCGCCCGGCCCAGCGGATTCTTCGGCAGCATGCCCTTGACGGAGCGCTGGATGACCCGTTCCGGATGCTTGGCCAGCAGCTTTTCCAGCGAAATGGACTTCAGGTTGCCGATATAGCCGGTGTGGTGATGGTAGATCTTGTCGCTCATTTTGTTGCCGGTCACGGCGATCTTCTCGGCGTTGATCACGACGATGTAATCACCGGTGTCCACGTGCGGCGTGAATTCCGGCTTGTGCTTGCCGCGCAGGCGACGGGCGATTTCGGTCGACAGACGGCCGAGATTCTTGCCGGCGGCATCGACCACCAGCCACTCGCGACGCACTTCATGCGGTTTTGCGCTGAAAGTTTTCATTGAGTTCGTTTCCTGCCTGGATCCGGGGCCGAATTCGCCCCGCTTTGCTAAAGAGCGAGAATTCTACTGGATTTTTTGCTTTCGGGCAACCGCAATTGACTGGCAATTGACTTAAAAATCGAATCATGCCCGGTGGCGCGGTCAGGTGGAAGGGATTTCCAGCACCGCGCCGGGGTGAATCACGTCGCCATTGATGGCATTGGCCTGGCGCAGGCGGCTGAGGCTGACCGAGTAGCGCTGGGCGATGGTGCCCAGGGTGTCGCCGCGCTGAACCACATGGCGCGCCGGCTCATGGCGGTTGGCGGCAAACCACGTGCCCTGGGGCGCCTTTTCGCGGAAATGCGCCGCGATGCCCTGGCGCAGCGCCGTGGCAATTTTCTGGCGGTGCGCGCGCGAGCCGAGGTTGGCCTCGTCGCTGGGGTTGCTGATGAAGCCGACCTCGACCAGCACACTGGGCACATCGGGCGAGCGCAGCACGACGAAGTTGGCGCTTTCGACTCGTTGCTTGTGCGTGCGACCGACGCTGCGCAACTCGCGCAGCAGTTTTTCCGCCGCCTCGTTGCTGTATTCCAGTGATGCGCTCTGCGACAGATCAAGCAGCACGGTGCGCAGCATGTCGTCGCCGGGGTTGATTTCGACACCGCCGATCAGGTCGGCCTCGTTCTCGCTCTTGGCCAGAAGCCGCGCGGCCTCACTGGAAGCGCCGCCGCGCGACAGGATGTAGACCGAGCTGCCGCGCACCCGGAAGTCGCGGAAGGCGTCGGCGTGGATCGAAACGAACAGGTCGGCGCGCGCCTCGCGGGCGCGCTGGTAACGTTCGCGCAGCGGGATGTAGTAGTCGCCGGTGCGGATCATGACCGGGCGCATGCCGGGCGCGGCCTCGATCTGCTGCTCCAGCTCGCGCGCGATGGCCAGCACGATGTTCTTCTCGAAACTGCCGGACGGGCCGATCGCCCCCGGGTCCTCGCCGCCATGGCCGGCGTCGATCGCCACGATCATGTCGCGTTCGCGATCGGGGGGCTGAATCACCGCTTCGCGCACGCGCTCGACGGCCGACGCCGCGCCTTCGGGGAAAAGATCCAGCACCAGCCGGTGGCCGTAGTGCCCGGTCGGTTCCAGCAGGAAGCTGCGCGGACGGGTCTTTGCGTCGAGGTCGAGCACCACACGCAAATCGGTGCCATTGCGGATGCCGTGGCGAATGCTGCGGATGACGCCGGCATGTTCCGGGTTCAGCTCCGGATCGATGCCGATCGAGGACTGGCGCAGGTCGATGACCAGCCGGTCCGGTCCGTCCAGCGAGAACACGCTGTATTCGACTTCACGATCGAGATCCAGCACCACGCGGGTCTTGTCCGGTCCCGTCCAGACACGCACATTCTCGACCGTGCCGGCATCGGCCGGCCGGCAGATCGCGATCAGCAACATCAGAAATGTCCACCGAAGCATGCGCATTTGAATCGATTTGTCCCCGGTCGCGGATTGACTCAAGCTGTACTATGCCTCGAATTGCAGCCGATTGCAAGAGTAAAAATGCGTTTTATTTGAATGCGATGCGGCGGGTTCATGAGGTGTTTTACGGGAAATTTCATGTTCGTCAGGCAGCTCGTCCGCGGTCGATGTCGGGCCATCTGCGCTATGATTCCGGAATTGTGAAATCCACTCAATCAAACAACCCGGAGTGATGACGCCATGTCCAGCGAAGGACTTCATGCACCGCGCGAACGCCTGAGCAAGAAAACACTTGCCATGCACCAGGCCATCGTTTCACTGATGGAAGAGCTGGAAGCGGCCGACTGGTATCGCCAGCGCGCCGATGACTGCGAGGATGACGAGCTGCGCAGGATTCTCTTGCACAACATGCGCGAGGAAATCGAACACGCTGCCATGGTGCTGGAGTGGTTGCGGCGTAACGACGAAGATTTCGACGAGCAGCTGCGCGCCTTTCTGTTCAAGGACGGCGAGGTGACGGACCACCACTGAGGACTCGCCGGCGGGCCGTTCTCAAGGCCTGAGCATGCGCATCCACCACATGAAATTGACCAGCCCCATCATCGAGGCGGCAACGTAGGTGAAAGCCGCGGCTGTGAGAATGCGACGGGCCGGGCGGCGGTCCTCGCGCTTGAGGTAGCCGCCGCGCTCCAGGATCGGCAGTGCGCGCTTGAAGCTGGCGTCCAGTTCGGTCGGCAGCGTGACCAGGTGGACGACGATGCCGGAGGCCAGCGCGGCCAGCCCGAACAGCAGCAGCATCAAGCCTGCGCGCGGCAATCGCAATGCCGCCAGCGCCACCGGGGTCAGCGCGATCAGCACCATGCCAAGCTTCTGGAAGCGCTGGATGGACTGGACCATCTGGGTCCGCCAGATCAGCGGCCGGTAGCCGTCGGCATGCTGGATGGCGTGACCGACCTCGTGCGCAGCCACGGTGATTGCGGTCAATGACTTGCTTGAATGATTGGCCGGGCTGAGCCGGACCACGCGCGCTTGCGGGTCGTAGTGGTCGCCATGTTCGGTCTGCTCGACCGCTACGGCTTCCAGCCCGGCGTGATCGAGCAGGTGCCGGGCCAGTTCGGCGCCGCTGCCCGGGTAGCGGTCATCGGGGCTGGAGTATTTCTTCATGACCCGCTGCACCCACCAGCCCGGCAGCACGATCACGGCCAGCAGAAAGGCGATTCCGAAAATCAGGTGCATTCGCGTTCCTTGAGTTGCTCGATCCGGGCAAATGCCTGCTTGCGGTCCATTCCGCTCAGCCGGGCGAGCAGCCGGGCGGCCCGCGCCGGGGGCAGTTCCCGGGCCAGTTCCCGCGCCAGCAGGTCGAAGTCCGTGCTTTCGGTTGCGGGCGCGGGGTTGCCCGCGACCAGCAGCACCGCCTCGCCGCGCAGTTGATCAGCGTCGCCCGCCAGCCAGGCTGATAGTTCCGACAGCGAGCCACGGCGGATGGTTTCGAAACGCTTGGTCAGCTCGCGCGCGACGCAGGCCGTGCGTTCGCTGCCGAAAGGTTCCTGCATTTCAGTGACGAGTTTTGCCAGGTCGCGCGCCGGCACATATACGATCACCGTTGCCGGCATGGCTGCGAGTTTGACCAGGCGCTCGCGCCGCACGCCCTTGCGGGTCGGCAGGAAGCCTTCGAAAAAGAAACGGTCGGAAGGCAGACCGGCGGCCGACAGCGCCGCGATCGCCGCGCAAGGCCCCGGTACCGGCGAGACGCTGAAACCCCGGCCCCGGGCCTGATCGACCAGCCGGAAGCCCGGGTCCGAGACCAGCGGCGTGCCGGCATCGGAGACCAGTGCCACGTCGCTGCCGGAAGCCAGCAGATCGAGCACGCGACCGGCGGCCTGCTGCTCGTTGTGGTCATGCAGCGCGATCCACTGCGGCGGCTTGTCCCGCGCCGGCACCAGCTTGCGGCTGTTGCGGGTGTCCTCGGCGGCGATCACCGGCGCTTCGGCCAGGATGCGGCGGGCGCGCGGCGAAAGATCGTCCAGATTGCCCAGCGGCGTGGCGACGACCCACAGCGTGCCGGGGGTGGCGTTGTTCGGGTTCGTCCGGGCGTCGGCTGGCTCGTTCATGCGGCAAAAATAGCACGCCCCGGATCGGTGCGCGATGATGCACGGCGCCGGACGGGACAGATGAAGCCGGCGGCATTATCATTGGCGAATGATCAAGATTATTTCCCGGCGAATCCTGTCTGCTGTCAGCGGCCCGACGATCGCCATGACAATTGCCATGACAATCGTCATGACACTCGCCGCCTGTGCACCTTCGGGGCCGGCCCGTCCCGATCCCCGGCCGCAGCCCCCGACGGTAGATCCGGCAGTGCCGGATGATCCGGATTTCCAGACTCACCGCGAAATGCTGCGCGGCCGGGTTGACGCGCTGGCCAGTGAAGCCGAGGAGCCGGACTTTCAGCCGGAAACGGCGCTGGCATTGCTGATTGATCTGCCGCTGGCCGATCTCGAAGCGTTGCAGCTTGAGCACGGCGATCGGCAGATGCTGGCACCGTGGCTGGATCTTGCCGTGACCGCCCGGGCCCGGCTGCTGGATGACGCGGCGCTGGCGGTCGATCTGGATCGCTGGCGACAACGCTGGGACTTCCAGCGGGGGTTGGCGAGCTCGTTGCATGAATGGCTGCAGGCCTGGCGTGCCACCCGGCCGGTGCCGGAACGAATCACCGTACTGCTGCCCGGTGAGCCACCGTTGGCACGCGCTGGCGAAGTGCTGCGTGACGGGCTGCTGGCCCGGTGGCTGCAGATGTCGCCGGCAAGCCGGCCGGAACTCGATTTTGTCTACACCCCGGCAACTCGGGACGCGGCCGTCGGTGCCTGGTTCGACGCGCGCGAGCGGGGCAGCGATTTCATCATCGGGCCGCTGGCGCGCGACCAGGTCGGGCCGCTTCTGGATCTGCCTGATTCGGGCCTGCCGATCCTGATGCTCAACCGCCCGCCGGAGCAGATCGATTTGCCGGAGCAGGTCGTGCCGGAGAGCATGCCAGTTGCCATGCTGGCCCTGCCGCCGGAGGAAGAAGCCGAGCTGGCCGCCGCCAGGGCGCTGGTCGACCAGGCCGAACGCGCACTGGTAATCGAGCAGCGCAGCGACTTCGGGCGGCGCGTCGGCAGCCGGTTTGTCGAAACCTTCGAGTTGGGCGGCGGTCAGGTGCTGGACCGGATCGAGTATCTGCCCGGTGAGTTCGACCACACCGGCCAGCTTTCGGCGCTGTTGCGAATTGAGCAATCCGAGGCGCGCATTGAGCGCCTGGCGCGGATCCTGGGCCAGCCGGTGGAGTCGGAAGCCCGGCGGCGCACCGATTTCGACCTGATCTTCCTGGTCGCGCGCGGCGGCGACGCGCGCCAGCTCATGCCGCAGCTTCGATTCCTCGACCTGGAGGACGCACCGGTTTATGCGACCTCGGAGATCTGGCAGGGCGGCAATGCCGGCAACGATCTCGACGGCATTCGCCTGCCGGTCGCGCCCTGGCTGCTGGCCGATCACCCGGTTGCCGCCGAGCGCCTTGAAGCCGAGGCGCTGACCCCCGAGCTGGCCGAATCGTCCGTGTTAAGCCTGCTCCATGCGCTCGGGCGCGACGCGCTGGAACTGGTCCCCTGGATGCTGGAGATGAAGCGCGACCCTGATCTCTATCTGCCCGGCCGAATCGGCCGGATCCGGCTGGCCGACGGGATTCACTTCCAGCGCGACCTGCCGTGGGTGCGGATCGAGAACGGTCGGCTGGTACCCGACGACGGCGGACGCTGAGCGTGTTCAAGCGCCGGACCGGCGATGCCGGCGAGCAACGGGCGGAGAGTTTCCTGCGCGGCAACGGGCTCAAGCCGGTCGAACGGAACTGGCAGTGTCGGCACGGCGAGATCGACCTGGTCATGATCGACGGCGACACCCTGGTATTCGTCGAGGTTCGCCTGCGCACTCCGCTGGGTTTTGCCGACAGTGCCGAAAGCGTGGATTATCACAAGCAGCGCCGGCTGATCCAGGCCGCCTCCATGTATCTCGCCCGCCATCCGGCGCGCGCCGAACAACCTTGCCGGTTCGACGTGATCGGGCTGGAAGGGTCCGATGGCGAACTGAGCTGGATTCGCGACGCCTTCGAGGCGTGAGGAATGCCAATGGCTGCCTCGCCAGGACCGGGTTTCTCGCGGAGACGCAGAGGCGCAGAGAAAACCGAAATCCGCTCGACAACTGCGCGCTTGCGCGCTATACTGCCGGGCTGAACAAAACAAGCCTCACCGCAGCCTGCTTCATGGGCTGAAGCCACAAGTGCCGCGCCGGGATTTCGGTCGGCCGCTGCGGAACCGGCAGAGACGACAAGGAGACCACAATGCCCAAGATGAAATCCAATCGCGGGGCCGCCAAGCGGTTCCGGGCCACCGGCAGCGGGCGCATCAAGCGCAAGCACGCCTACCACAGCCATATCCTGACCAAGAAGGATCCCAAGCGCAAGCGGCGCCTGCGTTCGACCACGCTCGTCGCCAAGGCCGACGAGAAGGCAATTCGCAAGATGTTGCCGAAGCTGTAAGTCGGTCGTTTATCAAGGGATTTCCATCCAGGTTATTGCAAGGAGCAAAGGATCATGGCAAGAGTCAAACGTGGAGTGATTGCCCGCCGCCGCCACCGCAAGGTGCTGAGCCGGGCCAAGGGTTACTACGGCGCGCGCCGCAAGGTGTTTCGCGTCGCCAAACAGGCGGTCATCAAGGCCGGCCAGTATGCTTACCGCGACCGGCGCCAGCGCAAGCGCGATTTCCGCTCGCTGTGGATTCAGCGCATCAACGCGGCCGCCCGTGAGCACGGGCTTTCCTACAGCCGGTTCATCAACGGGCTGAAGAAGGCCGAGATCGAAATCGACCGCAAGATGCTCGCCGAGCTGGCCGTCAACGACAAGGTGGCCTTCAAGGCGCTGGCCGAGCAGGCTCAGGCACAGCTCAACTGATTGGCCCCGCTGGCGTGGCCGATTCGGGAGTTTCCTCGATGCGCGAGACCGCGCTGGCCGAACTGGCCGGCGCGCAAGACCTGCGTGCGCTCGATGAGGTTCGGGTTGCCTGGCTGGGCAAGAAGGGCCGGCTGACCGCGGAGTTGAAGAACCTCGGGCAGTTGCCGCCGGATCAGCGGCGCACGGCCGGTCAGGCGGTCAATGAGCTCAAGCGTGACCTGGCTGCCGCAATCGAGCTGCGCAAGGCCGAGCTGGAGCGTGCCGATCTGGACCGCCGTCTGGCGACCGAAACCATTGATGTCACGTTGCCGGGGCGGCATGTCGATCCCGGCGGCCCGCACCCGGTCACGCGCGCCATGGAGCGCATTCTCGACATCTTTCGCGGGTTCGGCTTTGCCGTTGCCGACGGCCCCGAGGTCGAGGACGACTACCACAACTTCGAAGCGCTGAACTTTCCGCCGCACCATCCGGCGCGGGCGATGCACGATACCTTCTATCTGCCCGACGGCCGACTGCTGCGAACGCATACTTCGCCGGTGCAGATCCGGGTCATGAAGCAGCAGCCGCCGCCGGTGCGCATCGTCGCGCCCGGCCGGGTGTTCCGCTCCGACTCCGATCAGACCCATACCCCGCAGTTTCACCAGGTCGAGGGGCTGCTGGTCGACGAGGGCGTGAGCTTTGCCGATCTCAAGGGCATGCTCTCGGCCTTCGTCAACGCCTATTTCGAAGACGAGCTGGAAATGCGCCTGCGTCCGTCGTACTTCCCGTTCACCGAGCCCTCGGCCGAGGTCGACATCCGCTGGCGCAACGCCGACGGCTCGCCGGGCCGCTGGCTGGAAGTGCTCGGCTGCGGCATGGTCCATCCCAGCGTGCTCGAAAACTGCGGCGTGGATTCCGAGCGCTACACCGGCTATGCCTGGGGCCTGGGCGTGGAGCGATTCGCGATGCTGCGCTACCGGGTTGACGACCTGCGGCTGTTCTTCGACAACGATCTGCGCTTTCTTGGCCAGTTCCGTTGAGTCGATAACGGATTTTCAGGGGAGATTCGATGCGATTCAGTCTGAATTGGTTGCGACAATGGGTGCCCACTGAGCTGGACGCACAGGCGGTTGCCGATCGTTTGACCGCGGCCGGCCTGGAAGTCGACAGCCTTGAGCCCGTGGGCCAGGCACTCGACGGCGTGGTCGCGGCCGGAATTGTCGAATGCAAGCCGCATCCTGATGCCGATCGGCTCAAGGTCTGCACGGTCGACGACGGAAGCGGCGATCTGCTGACCATCGTGTGCGGTGCGCCCAATGCCCGCACCGGCCTGATCGCGCCACTGGCCCGGGTCGGCACGGTGCTGCCGGGCGGGCTGAAAATCAAGGCGGCGAAACTGCGCGGGATCGAATCGACCGGCATGCTGTGTTCTTCGCCGGAACTGGGCCTGGGAGAAGATGCCTCCGGCCTGATGGAACTGGACGACTCGATCGCGCCCGGGACGCCGCTCAGCCAGGCGCTGGGCCTGCCCGACCACATCATCGAAGTCGACCTCACCCCGAATCGCGCCGACTGCCTGTCGATACGCGGCATTGCGCGCGAGCTGGCGGCGATCGAGTCGCTGGAATGCCGCGAGCCGGAAATTGCCGACGTGCCGGCAATGATCGAGGCCGCGCCGGACATCGATCTGCGCGCCCCTGAAGACTGCCCGCGCTACGTCGGCCGCTACATCGAAGAAATCGACCCGACAGCCAGCACGCCGGCCTGGATGGTCGAACGGCTGGAGCGCTCCGGCCTGCGCAGCCGCGGCCCCGGCGTCGATGTCACCAACTACGTGCTGCTGGAACTTGGCCAGCCGATGCACGCATTCGACGCCGACCGGATTGAAGGCGGCATTCGCGTGCGTCGCGCCGAGACCGGAGATCGCATCACGCTGCTGGACGGTCAGACCATCGAACCGGATGACGACATGCTGCTGATCTGCGACCACGCACGCCCGGTCGCGCTGGCCGGCATCATGGGCGGTGCCGAATCCGCGGTCGGCGAGGGCACCCGTCGCATCCTGCTTGAATCGGCCTGGTTCAACCCGGCCAGCATCATCGGCAAGGGGCGGCGCCTGGGCCTGGCGACCGATTCCTCGCACCGCTTCGAGCGTGGCGTCGATCCACAGCTGCAGCGCACCGCGATCGAGCGCGCCACCGCGCTGATCGTCGAGATTGCCGGCGGAAAGCCCGGGCCGGTGGTCGAATGCGTCGATTCCGCGCACCTGCCGGGCCTGCCCGAGATCAAACTTCGCCCCGCACGTGTCAACCATTTGCTGGGCACGGCGCTGACAGACGCAGAAATTGCCGATCGACTTCGCTGCCTGGGCATGCAGGTGGAAGCCGACGGCGAGAGCTTCCGGGTACGCCCACCCTCGGCGCGGCGCGACCTGGCGCTGGAAGTCGACCTGATCGAGGAAGTCGCCCGCCTGACCGGATACGATGAACTGCCGTCCACTGCCCCCGGCGGGCGGTTGCGCGCAGTGGTTGAAAGCGAGCGCAGCGTGGCCCTGGATCAGATCCGGCTCACCCTCCAGGCGCGCGGTTTTCAGGAAATCATCAGCTGGAGCTTTGTCTCGGCCGAGGAGCTGGATCGCCTGGGGCTGCCGCACACGGCCCAGCCGCTGGCAAACCCGCTCAGCCAGGAAATGGCAGTGCTTCGCACCAGTCTGCTGCCCGGTTTGCTGCGCACGGCCGCGAGCAACCTGCGCCACCAGCAATCACGCGTGCGTCTGTATGAAACCGGCCACGTATTCCATGCCGGCGATCAATGGCAGGAGCGGCACAAGCTGGGCCTGTTGATCGCCGGTCTAGCCCGGCCGGAGAACTGGCATGGAAAAACCCGTCCGGTCGATTTTTACGACCTGAAGGGCGAAATCGAACACCTGGCCGGCTGCATCGGGCATCTGCAATCGGCGCTGGAATTTGTCGCCGTCAACCGGCCCTGGCTACATCCGGGCCAGGCGGCCGAAATCTCGCTGGGCGGGGCATTGCTGGGAGAGTGCGGCCAGCTTCATCCGCAACTGGCTGCCGAACTGGAATTGCCCGGCCCGGTGTTCCTCGCAGAGCTCGATCTTCAGCCGCTGCGCGCCCGTGCGCTGCCTGAATTCTCCGGCACCGTGCGCTTCCCGGCTGTGCGGCGCGACCTGGCGTTGCTGGTGCCCGAAGACGTTCCAGCGGCCCGAATCCGCCGGGTGGCCACGGAAACTGTCGGAAAATTGTTGGAAAAGTGCATTATTTTCGACATTTACCAGGGCGCTGGGATAGACTCGGGCTACAAAAGCATCGCTATAGGGTTGATTATGCGTGATCTTTCGCGCACCCTTGTCGATGAAAGGGTGGATGAAGTCGTCGCGCGAGTGCTCCAGGCGCTTGCGCTGGACTGCGACGTAAAACAAAGAGGGTGACCCGATGGCACTGACCAAAGCCGATCTGGCCAACGCATTGTTCGACGAGGTCGGTCTGAACAAGCGTGAGGCCAAGGAGTTCGTCGACGCCTGGTTTTCGGCAATCAGCGATTCGCTGGCAGCCGGCGAGCAGGTCAAGCTTTCCGGGTTCGGCAATTTTCAGTTGCGTGACAAGAGGCAGCGTCCCGGCCGCAACCCGAAAACCGGCGAGGAGGTGCCGATCAGCGCGCGTCGCGTCGTGACCTTCAAGCCAGGACAGAAGCTGCGCGGGAAGGTGGAGGCTTATGCTGGATCCAGGAAGTAATCGCGAACTGCCGCCGATCCCGGCCAAGCGCTACTTCACCATTGGCGAAGTCAGCGACCTGTGTGCGGTCAAGCCGCATGTGCTGCGGTACTGGGAGCAGGAATTTCCGCAACTCAAGCCGGTCAAGCGGCGCGGCAATCGTCGCTACTATCAGCGCCACGACGTGCTGATGGTGCGCCAGATTCGCGCGTTGCTGCATGAACAGGGCTTTACCATTCTCGGCGCGCGCCAGCAACTGGAAGGTGAAAATGCGCGCGACGACAGCTCGCTCAGCCAGCAACTCGTGCGCCAGGTGCGCAGCGAGCTGGAGCAGATCCTGCAGGTGCTGCGGCGCTGAACCCGGCCCGCGGCATCACGTCTATAATGTTCATGTCGGAGCGTAGCGCAGCCTGGTAGCGCACCACAATGGGGTTGTGGGGGTCGAGAGTTCGAATCTCTCCGCTCCGACCATTTTTTCGCCGTGCCCCCACTCGCGGCCCGCCTTACAGGTCCGGTTGAAAGCGTTGAGTTCCAGGATCACATCAGATTGATGCATGCGCGTGGATACTTGCTCGGTCTCGAGTACCGATCACGCAAGCCAGACATCCTTAAGGAGTTCGCAACGTCATGAAGAAAAGCCCGGCCATCATGCCCGATATCGCGTCCCAACCCAATACCCAGGCAGCAGGCAAGCTCGACTGGGTGGGCATGAATCACATCGAGATCCCGGTGCGCGTGGCGCGCGAGGACGGCACCACCATGCAATCCCCGGCGCGGGTCACCGCGTTCGTCAACCTGGATCGGGCCGAGGCGCGTGGCATCCACATGTCCCGGTTGTACCTGCTGCTGGACCAGGCGTTGGCCGAGCATACGCTTACACCGATGGCGCTTCGCCACCTGCTGCGTGATTTCCTGCAGTCGCACGAGGATCTCAGCACCCGCGCCATGTTGCGCATCGACTTCGAATACCAGACCCGGCGCAAGGCCCTGGCCAGCGACAATGCCGGCTGGCGAAGCTATCCGTTCAGCGTGATCGCATCGCTGCAGGGGCGCGAATTCGCGCTTGAACTGTCCTATGAGGTCACTTATTCCAGCACTTGTCCATGTTCGGCTGCGCTGGCACGGCAACTGATCCAGAATCAGTTCAGCCAGGACTTCGGCCAGGACAGGACAGTCGATCGCGCGGCGGTGCTGGCCTGGCTGGGCAGCGAACAGGGCATCATGGCCACGCCGCACAGCCAGCGATCGGCTGCAAATGTCCGGTTGCGGCTGGTGCCGACCTTCGAGGCGTTTCCGTTCGAGCAGCTCATCGATCTGATCGAGGGCGCGCTCAAGACGCCTGTGCAGACCGCGGTAAAGCGCGAGGATGAGCAGGAATTTGCGCGCCTGAACGGCCAGAACCTGATGTTCTGCGAAGATGCCGGGCGGCGCGTCAAACAGGCCCTGGAAAGCGATGAGCGAATTCTCGATTACTGGGCCCGCTGCAGCCATTTCGAGAGCCTGCACCCGCACGATGCCGTTTCGATCGTGACCAAGGGCGTTGAAGACGGGTATCAACCGATTGATAGCCACAACTGACAGCCAGCACTGAAAATCTCCCGTCCGGCACGCACGGTGCCGGACATTCTCATTCTCTGCGCATGTTTCCCGCGCTTGAAACGGACGCGGCCACAGATTCCCCAGTTGTGCCCCCGAAACTGGTCAGGGCGGGCATAATCCCGTAGTATCGATGGCTCGGTCCGGAATCGCCGGGTCGTGCTGATTCAGGTCAAAAGAGGGAATGCCGAGCATGATCAAATTGTTGATTGTCGATGATCACCACTTGGTCCGGACCGGGTTGCGCAACATCATCGACGAGGCAGGAGGAATCGAGGTCGTCGGGGAAGCAGGCAGCGGGGAGAAGGCCATCCAGCTCAATCGGGAGAAAAAACCGGACGTGATCCTGATGGACATCGGCTTGCCGGGCCTGTCCGGGTTCGAGACCAGCGAACGCATCCTGCAGGCTCGCCCGGAAGTTCGCATCATCGCCTTGACCGCGTATACCAAACCGCCGTTTCCGACCCGTCTGCTCGACATGGGCGCGGCCGGCTATCTGACCAAGGCCTGCGATGCTGCGGAACTGATCGGCGCAATCCGCAAGGTATCCGACGGCGAACGCTACATTGGCTCCGATATCGCCCAGCAACTGGCCATGTCGCTGCTGCCGGGCACTCCGCAATCGCCGTTTCAGGCACTGACCTCACGCGAGCTCGAAGTCGCACTGATGATGGCCCAGGGGATGAAGGCTTCGCTCATTGCCGAACGCATGAGCATCAGCCCCAAGACCATCTCCACCTACAAGTACCGGATCTTCGAAAAGATCGGGGTCGACAGCGAAGTCGGACTGTTGCGCGAGGCGATCCGGCACGAACTGATCGAAGCCGAGAACCGCTGACTCCCTCCCCCGCGTGCGGGGGAGGAAGGGTTGGGGCGCGGATCAGTTGCTGTCGGGGTCCGCCTTCTTGCCGCTCTCACTGTCGGTTTCCGGAAGCTGGAACAGCCCGGGCTGCTGTCCTACCGGGCGAGCGCGCGGCTCCGGGTCGGTCTTGCTCTCCGGGCCGGTCTTGCTGCGATCCTCGTCTCCCCGATTTTTGGGACCATCGTGGTGACCATTGTCATGACCATTGTCATGACCATCGTGGTCGCCCGGGCTCGCAGCTTCCGATTTGGGGCCGTCCTGGTGATTCTCGTCTTGCTGCTTCCGCTCTTTCGGCTTGCGGCTGCCCTTCTTGCGCCGGGGCGGCTTGCGGGAAGCTGCTTTCGGTTCGGCAGAGTCACCTTGCGGCGCGCTTTCGCCTGCCCGGGCGGAAGCCTGGTCCGGTTCTCCCTGCGGCTGCCCGGGCGGTTTTTCGTCAGTGCCCGATGATGGATGCTGCAGCTGGTTCTCGGTTACATTGCCACCGCCGTTGTCGCCTTTTGCAGCGCCGCCTGCGCTCTCGCGCGGTTCCCACTCGGCCTTCTTGCCGCTGACCCCGGCTTCCTCCGACCGGCTCGAATCCTCGTCCCGATCCCGATGCTGATCCTGATCCTTTTGGCCATCGTCGGCCGGCCGCTGCTGCGAGCGGGGCTGGGCTTCGGGCTTCTCATGCCGGGTCGATTCGACTTCCGGACCCGAAGAATCCTTGCTGCCGGCGCCGGAAGCCTGATCGACGTTGCCGTCCTGCGACTCGCGCGGACCCCCGGTAGAGTGCTTGCCGCGCCGCTTCTTGCCGCCGCGCCGACGCCGTTTTTTCTTCTTGCCGTCGTCGTCGCCGCTCAGGTTGGGGCGCTGATCCGCGTTGCCGGCCATGCCTTGGCCTGGCCCGGCCGTTTCCGGCTTGCCGCGGGACTGGCCTGCACCATCCTCGGTACCTTGCTGTCTGCGCGACTTGCCGGAACCCTTGCCCCGATCATTGCCCTTATCCGCGCGCTTGCCTGCACCGGCTTGCTGGGGCTGGTCGTCAGGCGCGCGCCGCTGGCGCTCGGCCGAATGGCGGCTGCCGCGGGCCGACGATGACTTGCGTGTGCGCTTCTTGCCACCGGCACCGATCGGCTTGCGCTTGCTGCCGCTGCCGCGCGATTCCTTGCCCTTGCCGTCGCCGGAGAACAGTGCAGCCAGCCAGCGGGTCAATTTCTGCCAGAGTCCGGGCTCGGCATGCACGGGTGCCGGCTGGGACGGGCGCATGGCGCTGACCGCGGCCTCTTCCTTGCGGGTCACGCCGGTCTGGATCTCCTGGTCGGTGGTCACTGTTTCCAGCTCTTCCTGGTGCACCATGGTGTAGCTGGGCTCGTCGGAGTCCTCGCTGCGGCGCAGACGCTGAATCTGGTAGCGCGGCGTTTCCATCAGGTGGTTGGCCACGATCATGACCGGCGTTTCGGTGCGCGATTCGATATTGCTGACCACCACGCGCTTTTCGTTGAGCAGGAAATTGGCCACCGCGGTCGGCACCTGGGCCACCACGCGTGCGGTGTTTTCCTTCATCGCTTCTTCTTCGGCCAGGCGGATGATGGCCAGCGCCAGCGATTCCACCGAGCGGATCGAGCCGTAGCCATCGCAGCGCGGGCAGGTGATGTGGCTGGATTCGCCCAATGACGGACGCAGCCGCTGGCGCGACAGCTCCAGCAGGCCGAAGCGCGAAATCCGGCCAAGCTGGACACGCGCCTTGTCGACCCGCATCGCCTCGCGCAGCTTGTCCTCGACCTGGCGCTGGGCTTCACGGCCGGTCATGTCGATGAAGTCGATCACCACCAGCCCGCCCAGATCACGCAGGCGCAACTGGCGTGCGACTTCCTCTGCCGCTTCCAGGTTGGTCTGCAGTGCAGTCTCCTCGATGTCGGCGCCCTTGGTTGCGCGCGCGGAGTTGATGTCGATGGAAAGCAGCGCCTCGGTATGGTCGAACACCACCGCGCCGCCGGACGGCAGGCGAACTTCGCGTGCGAACGCCGACTCGATCTTGCTTTCGATCTGGAAGCGCGAGAACAGCGGGGTCGGATCTTCGTAATACTTGAGCTTGCGCAGGTTGTGCGGCATGACCTGCTGCAGGAATTCGCGTGCATCCTCGAAAACCTGCTGCGAATCGATCAGGATCTCGCCGATGTCGTCGCGCATGTGGTCGCGCAGCGCGCGAATGATGACATTGGACTCCTGGTAGATCAGGAATGGCGCGGGACGGGCTGCGGCAGCAGCCTGGATGGCCTCCCACAGTTGCACCAGGTAATTCATGTCCCACTGCAGGTCTTCGAGTTCGCGGCCGACTCCGGCGGTGCGCACGATCAGGCCTGCATCCTTGGGTGTTTCGAGCTGGCGCAACGAATCCTGGATCAGCTTGCGGTCCTCGCCGGTCACCTGCCGCGACACGCCACCGGCGCGCGGGTTGTTCGGCATCAGCACCAGGTAGCGCCCGGCCAGGCTGATGAAGGTAGTCAGGGCCGCACCCTTGGTGCCGCGCTCTTCCTTTTCTACCTGGACGATGATTTCCTGGCCGCTGGAGACCGCATCCTTGATGTCGACGCGCTCGCCTGCATCCAGCGCCTTGGCGGCCTGTTCGGAGAAATACTGGCGCGAGATTTCCTTCATGGGCAGGAAGCCGTGGCGCTCGGAGCCGAACTCCACGAAGCAGGCTTCGAGGCTGGGCTCGACCCGGGTGATCCGGGCCTTGTAGATATTGGACTTTTTCTGTTCCTGGGCCGGTACTTCGATATCCAGGTCAAGCAGGTTCTGGCCATCGGCGATGGCCACACGCAACTCTTCGGGTTGAGTTGCGTTGATCAGCATGCGTTTCATTGTCAATTATCCTGGCAGATGGCTCCCGTGCGGGCTGGGCCCGGCAGGGATCGGCTGCGCGCACTTCGTTCATGCAACCGGCTATGCGGTTGCCGAATGAGAGCTGCGCCTGGCCGTCATCCCCGGCATTTCTGCTTGGCGTTATTCGCCGGGAACCATGTTGTTCATCAACTCCCGCACGAAGCATTCATGCATCGGCGGGGCATTCATTCGTGCTGTCCCGGGTGGTGGCGCGCGCTGCGCCGCAGGGTTTCTGCAAGCGCGGCAGGCGAATCGAATCGCGATATCAAACCGCCGCCCGGTACTGTCTGGATGGGACCCTGTCAAGGGCTCCGCGTTCATTAAACTGTGCGAACAGCCGTCTGGTGGCCGGATTGAACCGATCCGGCCCGCGAGCTTGCGGTCCAATCGATCGCGTTCGGGCATGTTCACGCCAGCGCGGAAGGGGCCCAGGCGAAACCGCCGGACGCCCCGTCCATCCAACCGGCAAAGTATACTTGCAAATGGTGTTTTCAGCAATTTTTCATGACATTTCATCGGAATCATCGCCGCGGTGCCTGCCTGCATGAGCGCCGGCGTTCGCGAAACCGTGGTTGACGGCGATCGTGCCGGCCAGCGGCTGGACAATTTCCTGATGCGCGAACTGGGCGCGGTACCCAGGAGCCTGGTCTACCGGTTGATCCGGACCGGTCAGGTGCGGGTCAACGGCGGCCGGGTCAAGCCGATGCGCAAACTGGCGTTCGGTGATCGGGTGCGGATTCCACCGGTTCGTCAGGATGCCGGCCCGGTCCGCGTGCCGGACGAGCGCATTGCCGCGGTCGAGCAGCGCATCGTGCATCGTGGCGAGCAGTTCCTGGTTGTCGACAAGCCCGCCGGCATGGCCTCGCAGGCCGGTTCCGGCCTGGCCTGGGGCCTGAACGACGTGGTCGCGGCGATCGAGCCGCGTGCGCTGCCGGTGCACAGGCTGGATCGCGACACCAGCGGCCTGATGCTGTTCGCGCTCGGTAGCGCCAATGCCCGTCAATTGCAGCAGTTGTTCAGGCAGGGCACCATTGTCAAGCGCTATCTGGCGCTGCTGGATGGTCATCTGGCTGACGAACGGATGGTAGTCGACCAGCCGCTGAAGAAGATCCGCGACGGCAGCGGCCAGCATCGGGTGATCGTGGCCGAAGACGGTCAGCCGGCCAGGTCGGTGTTCAAGGTGCTGGAGCGATTGCCGCACCACGACTTCGTCGAAGTCACGCTGGAGACCGGGCGCACTCACCAGATTCGGGCCCACGCCGTGCATCTGGGCGCGCCGCTGGCCGGTGATGACCGGTACAATCCGGGGTCCGGCGATGGCCCCGGGCGGATGTTCCTGCACGCCGCGGTGCTCGAAGTGCCGTGGCCGGAGGAGCAGGTGTTTTCCTCGCCGCTGCCCGAAGCGCTGGCGGCCTTTCTGGAGCAGGTGCGATGAACCCCGGCAGCGTGAATTCGAGAAACGTGAATCCCGGCGACGGACAACCGAGGTTCGCGCATTGATCTTCCAGCCACTTTCAGTCGCAATCGGGTTGCGCTACCTGCGCGCGAAACGGCGCAACCATTTCATTTCATTCATCTCGCTGATCTCGATGGGCGGCATTGCTGTCGGCGTGGCCATCCTGATTACCGTCATCTCGGTCATGAACGGCTTCGAGAAGGAGCTGCGCGATCGCATTCTGGGCGTTGTCTCGCACGCCACGGTGTCGACCTGGGACCGCCCGTTCGAGGACTGGCAGGCGCTGATCGACAATGCCCGGCAACACCCCGAGGTTCGCGGCGCAGCACCATTCGTCGAGGCCCAGACCCTGCTCAAGGGTCGCGATGTTGCCGGCGCCCAGGTACGCGGCATCGATCCGCAACTCGAGCCCAGCGTATCCGACATCGGCCAGCACATGCTGGTCGGCGATCTGGCGGCGCTGGACAATCAGCGCTGGCAGATCCTGCTCGGGCTGGAACTGGCCGGCCGGCTGGGGGTCGGGCCGGGGGATCCGGTCACCGTGTTCGCGCCCGAAATCCGGGCCACCGCAGCCGGTGTCGTGCCGCAGGTCCGGCGCTTTACCGTGGCCGGCGTGTTCGAGGCCGGCGTGCACGAGTTCGACAGCGCGCTGGCGCTGATCCACTGGCGCGACGCCCAGGCGCTGTTTCGCACCGGTGACGGCGTGACCGGAGTCAGGCTGGAGTTCAGCGACCTGTTCCGGGCCCGCACGATCGCACGCGAACTGGCCGACACGCTGCCGGGTTTCTACCGGGTGCGCGACTGGACCCAGCAGCACGCCAACTGGTTCCGCGCCGTGCAACTGGAGAAGACCATGATGTTCATCATCCTTTCGCTGATCATCGTGGTCGCCGCGTTCAACATCATCTCGACCCTGGTCATGCTGGTCACCGACAAGCAGGCCGATATCGCCATCCTCAAGACCATGGGCATGTCGCCGTCGCGCATCATGCAGGTGTTCGTGGTCCAGGGCATGTCGATCGGCGTGATCGGCACCGTGCTCGGCACGCTGGGCGGCATCGTGCTGGCCCTCAATGTCGAAACCATCGTGGGCGGGCTGGAGAGCATGCTCAACACCGAGTTCCTGTCGGCCGACATCTACTACATCTCCGACCTGCCGTCGGACCTGCAATTGCGCGACGTGGCGCGTTTCTCCGGGCTGGCGCTGATCCTGTCGCTACTGTCCACGCTGTACCCGGCCTGGCGTGCCGGGCGCACCCGGCCGGCCGAGGCGCTTCGCTATGAATGACCACGCTGTCGAACATGTCATCCAGGCCCGTGACATTCAGCGCCGCTTTGTGCAGGGCCGGGTCACGCTGGAGGTGTTGCGCGGGATCGACTTCGACGTGCGCTCCGGCGAACAGGTCGCGATTCTCGGCGCTTCCGGGGTCGGCAAGAGCACGCTGCTGCAGATTCTCGGCGGGCTCGACGATGCCAGCGCCGGTCGCCTGGAAGTTGCCGGGCATGACATGCTGGCCGCCGACGAGGCCGGGCGCGGGCGCATTCGTAACCGGCACCTGGGCTTCATCTACCAGTTCCATCACCTGCTGCCGGAGTTCAGCGCGGTCGAGAACGTCGCCATGCCGCTGCTGATTTCGGGCATGCCGGCGCGCCAGGCCCGGGCCGAGGCGGCCGAGCTGCTGGCGCGGGTCGGGCTTGACCAGCGGCTGGAGCACAAGCCGGGCGAACTTTCCGGCGGCGAGCGGCAACGGGCCGCGGTTGCGCGCGCGCTGATTCACCGGCCCGACTGCGTGCTGGCCGATGAACCGACCGGCAACCTGGATGAGGCCACGGCCGAATCGGTCTACGAGCTGATGCTGGCGCTCAATCGCGAATTCAGCACCGCATTCGTGGTCGTCACCCATGACCGCGGCCTGGCCGCACGCATGGACCGGCGCCTGGAGATGCGCCACGGCGAGCTGCACGCACTGGCCTGATGCCGGTTCGGCTGGCGCTGCTGTTCGCGGCCGGCTGCCTGCTGGCGGCCGCCTTTCCCTGGCTGGTCGGGCCTTTGGCAATCATGCTGCTGGCCGCGCTGTTGCTGGCGCTGTCGGCGGCACTGGTATTTTCTTCAGGCATCCGGCCGCACTGGCTGGCGCTGCCGCTGGGCATGCTGTGGTTTGCCGGCCACGCGCTCTGGTATCAGCAGCACAGCTGGCCGGCAGAACGCGCCGGCGAGACGATCGAATTCACCGCCACCGTCATCGGCCTGCCGGAGCAACGCGGCGGCCGCGCCCGAATCGAAGTCCGGCCCGACCGTGCCGCACGGGCCGAAGGGGTGCCGCCGCGCGTGCTGCTGGGCTGGTTCCGGCCGCTGGAGTGGTTTCGGCCGGGCGAGACCTGGCGGTTCAGCGTTCGTCTGGAGCCGCCTTCCGGCCGCTACAACCCGGGACTGTTCGACTATCACCGCTACCTGGTCGCGCGCGGCATCGGCGGCGACGGCCGGATCGTCGCGGCGCAGCGGATCGCCCCGGCCGATGCCCGCTCGGCACCGGACCGGTTCCGCCAGCACTTCGCCGACTGGCTGCAGGCCGAAACCGTGTCGCTGGAGGCCGCCGCACTGCATCGCGCGCTGACGGTGGCCGATCGCAGTGCCATGACGCCGGAGCTCAGCGGCCAATTGCGGCGCACCGGCACGGCCCACCTGCTGGCCATCTCCGGGCTGCATGTCGGCATGGTTGCCGCGCTGGCCGGATTGCTGGCCGGCCTGCTGGCCACGCCATTGCTGGCCGCCGGCGTGGTTGCTGGTTGGATTCCCGATCGGCGGCGCGTGATGCTGTGGGCCGGCTTGCTGGCCGCTGCCGGCTACGCCTTGCTGGCCGGTTTCACGCTGCCGACCCGGCGCGCGCTGGTGATGCTGGTGGTCGGCTTCGGTGCCTTGCTGTGGCGCCGACCGATCCGGCCCGGGTATGCGCTGATCATGGCGCTGGCCGCGGTCCTGCTGCTCGATCCCCTGGCTCCGCTGGCGACCGGCTTCTGGTTGTCGTTCGCCGCCGTCGCGGTGCTGATCTGGGCGTTTGCCGGGCGCTCGTCCGGGCCACCGAACCGGTTCGGCTGGCTGTCGGGCCTGGTGCGCGCGCAACTGGTGATCGCGATCGGCATGCTGCCGCTCAACATCGGCGTGTTCCAGCAATGGGCGCCAACCGCGCTGCTGGCCAACCTGGTCGCGATTCCACTGGTCGGGCTGTGGGTGCTGCCGGGCCTGCTGCTGGCGCTGGTCCTGTTTGCCTTCGGCCTGCCGGCAAGCTGGGCGGTTTCGCTGTCCGAGGCCGGCATGCGCGCCCTGCTGGTCGTGCTGCAGGGCCTGGCCGATTTCGACAGCCGGATGCTGGCGGTCGGCCTGGCCAGTGGGCCGGCACCCGGCCTGGCGGCGATGCTGCTGGCCGCATTCGGCACGCTGTGGCTGCTGGCCCCGCGCGGCTGGCCGCTGAAGATGTTCGGGGCGCTGTTGCTGCTGCCGCTGCTGTGGCCGGCCGGCCAGCGTCCGGGCAGCGGTGAGTTCGACGTCATGGTGCCGGACCTGGGCGATGGCCGGGCGGTCATCGTCACGACCCGCAACCACGTGCTGCTGTACGGCACCGGCCCGGGCGACGGTGCGGCTTCCAGCCTCGTGGCCGGCACGCTGGAGCCGCTGGTGCGCCAGGCCGGACGGCGGCATGTCGATATCGTGGTCTTGCCCGACGACCATCGTGACTGGGCCGGCGGGCGTGCCGAAGCCAGGCGCATCTGGCCCGATGCCGCATGGCGGCACCCACAGGGTCTGGACGGTGAGCGCTGCGTTGCCGGGGTCGAGTGGACGCTGGACGAAGTCGAGTTTCGCGTATTGCATCCCTCGCCGGCATTGCCGGACCTGGGCCGCGATTCCGGTTGCGTGATCGAGATCCGCTCGCCCGCCGGCAGCGTGCTGTTGACACCGGAAGTCGGCAGCGCGGTGATGCGGCGGCTGGTGCTGGAAGGCCGCCTGCGACCGGTCGACGTATTGTTGCTGCCGCGTGCCGGGCATCGCCAGACAGTCGTCGCCGATGCCTTCGACCGCCTTGCCCCGGCAACCGCGGTCGCCATGACCAGCGAGACCGGGGCAGGCGCCCGGCCGCATCCGGAGACTCTCCGCGCGTTTTCCGAAGGCGGTACGGAAGTGCTGTCCACGCGAGCCTGCGGGGCATTGACCTTTCGCTTCCGTCATGACCGGCAACCGCTGGTGAAGGCAGAACTCACCGCCCGTTCGAGATTCTGGAATCGTGGCCGGAACTGTCGGCCGTGAATGCCGCCCGGAAGCCCGCCGAATGAATGCCGCATGTATGGCGGCCGACGACTCCGTTATCATGCATCGATGCTCATTCCAGTGATAACAGAGACGAATGCTTGAAATCGTGATGGCAGGCGGCTGGCTGATGGTGCCGATCATGCTCTGCTCGGTTCTTTCGGTGACAATCATCATCAACCGAGCCTGGATGCTGCGCCAGCGGTGCGTACTGCCGCCGGGCTTGACCGAAAAGGTGTCGGCCTGGGCGCGCCAGCGCGAGCTCGACCGAAAACACATCGAGACGCTCCGGCGCAGCTCGCCGCTGGGCCGCGTGCTGGCCGCCGCGCTGGACAATCGTGACCGCGCTCGCGACGTGGTCAAGGAAGCGGTCGAAGACACCGGCCGTCACGTCGTGCATGAACTGGAGCGCTTCCTGAACACGCTGGGCACGATTGCCGGAATCACGCCGCTGCTCGGGCTGCTGGGCACCGTGATTGGCATGATCAAGGTCTTCAGCGCGATCATGGAGGCCGGTGTCGGCGATCCGGCGCCGCTGGCCGGGGGCATTTCCGAGGCATTGATCACGACCGCGGCCGGCCTGACTGTGGCGATCCCGACATTCTTCTTCTACCGCTACTTTCGCGGCAAGATCCGGGCCTCGGTCGTCGGCATGGAAGAGCAGGCGCTGGAACTGATCAACAGCATCGAGCACGGCAACCGCGAATTGCGCCGGGCCGAGATGGGTTGGGGCTGAACGAACATGCGGTTGCAGGACAGCCAGGCCGAAGAGCCGGAAATCAACCTGACTTCGCTGATCGATGTCGTGTTCCTGTTGCTGATCTTCTTCATGGTCTCAGCCACGTTCGAGCGCCAGGCGCTGCTGCGGGTCCAGCTCCCCGAGGCCGCGACTTCCGAGCAGGAGCAGTTGCCCGAGCGTGTCGAGCTGGTCATCACCGACGGCGGCGACATCTTCGTCGGCGACAACCTGTTGTCCGACCAGCGCCGGGCCACCATCCGGGTCGCACTGGCGCAGGCGTTTGCCGGGCGCGAAGACCTGGTGCTGGTCATCCGCGCCGATAGCGAGGCCGCGCACGGGCTGGTCGTGCGTGCAATGGATGCCGCCGCGGCCGAGGGCATCACCCGGCTGTCAATTGCCACGGTGCAAGAGGACGGAGCCGGGCCGTGACTGCGGGTCGACCGGCGGCCGAAATCTATCGCCGCCTGCTGGGCTACCTGACCGGCCGGCGATTGGTGTTTGCGCTGGCCCTGCTGGCGGTGGCACTGGATGCGGCCGGCCAGGCAATGTTCGTCTACCTGCTGCGCCCGCTGATCGACGACACGCTGGTCGCCGATGCCCCGCGATTGGATCTCTACCTGCCGGCTTTGGTGATGGTGGCCGTGGTTCTGCGCGTGGCCGGCAACTACGGCGGCATGTACGGCATGGAATGGATCGGCCGGCACCTGATTGCCGATTTGCGCAACCAGCTTTTCGCCAGCTACATGAAGCTGCCGCTGACCGAATTCGACCGCGAGGGCAGCGGCACCATGATCTCGCGCCTGACCTACAACACAGAGCAGGTTGCCCAGGCCGCGACCACCGCGCTGATCGGCATTGCTCGCGACACCCTGATCGTGATCGGTCTGCTCACGGTAATGCTGATGCAGTCCTGGCGCCTGACCCTGACCATGCTGTTGCTGCTGCCGGTGGTGGCGTTCGTGGTGTTCGTGGTCAGCCGCCGGTTTCGCCGCATCGCCACCCGTATCCAGGATTCCATGGCCGATGTCACGCGCATGACCGAGCAGGCCGTGCACGGCCAGGAAGTCATTCGTGTCTATGACGGCCAGCAGCAGGAAGCGGCCGGCTTCGAAGATGTCAATACCGACAACCGCGTGCTGCATGTCCGGCTGCGCTCGACCCAGTTGCTGTCCTCTTCACTGATCCAGATCGCTGCCGGGATGGCCGTGGTGCTGTTGCTGCTGATCGCCGCCAGCCAGATGATGAGCGCCGATGTTTCGGCCGGCATCTTCGTCTCGGTGCTCGGCGCCATGGTCGCGACCATCCCGCCGCTCAAGCGCCTGACCAATGTGCACCTGCTGATCCAGAAAGGCGTGGCCGCGGCCGACAGCATCTTCGACGTATTCGATCGCGAGCCGGAACGCGATGATGGTGATTACAGCCCGCAGACGGTCCGTGGCCAACTGTGCTTGCGCAAGGTCGGCTTTGCCTACCCCGGCACCGGCAATCCGGCATTGATCGACATCGACCTGGAACTCCAGCCCGGTACCGTGACCGCCCTGGTCGGGCGCTCCGGCTCGGGCAAGACCACGCTGGCCCGGCTGCTGCCGCGCTTTTACCAGCCAAGCTCCGGTCATATCGAACTCGACGGCGTGGAATTGCAGCGCTACCGTCTGCGGGATCTGCGCCGCAACATCGCCATGGTCGGCCAGCAGGTGGTGTTGTTCGACGGTACGGTCGAACAGAACATCCGCTACGGCATGCTTGTCGGAGCCAGCCGTGAAGAGGTCGAGCAGGCCGCGCGCGACGCCTGGGCGATGGAATTCATCGAGCAGTTGCCCCAGGGGCTGGATACCCGCCTGGGCAGCGACGGTATTCAGCTCTCGGGCGGCCAGCGCCAGCGCATCGCCATTGCCCGCGCGTTGCTGAAGAACGCGCCGGTCCTGATCCTGGACGAAGCGACCTCGGCGCTGGACGCCGAATCCGAAAAACTGGTGCAGCGCGGGTTGGCCAGGCTGATGAGCAACCGCACCACGCTGGTCATCGCCCACCGGCTGACCACGGTCGAGCGCGCCGACCAGGTCGTGGTGCTCGACCGCGGCCGCATCGTTGAGCGAGGCACGCATGCCGAACTGCTGGCCCGCAGCGGCAGCCTCTACCAGTACCTCTACCAGGCCCAGTTCCGGGATCCGAACGGGGAGTAGTGCGCATGGCCCATCAACTTCACTCGCGCTTGCATGCCGGCTGCCCGCACAAGGGATTCCGCTCGTTCGGCTGCATCGTCCCGCACCCCGCGCTTCCGGGAAATGTCCCGTGCGAACAACAGGATGCGCGACCATCGCGCGCATTCATGCCACATGCGGGCTAGGCAGCGCCTGGAAGCCTGGCTGCAGGGGGTCTGGTACCGTCCCGGGCCACCGCCGCTGGCGCTCGGCATACTTTCCCCGCTTTATCGCCGCCTGACGGCTTCACGCGCCGGGCGTCCGCCGCGATCGAAAGGGCCGGTCATCGTGGTCGGCAACCTGGTCGCCGGCGGCAGCGGCAAGACGCCGGTGGTGGCCGAACTTGCCACCCGCATTGCCGCGACCGGGCGGCGCGTGGCCATCATCTCGCGCGGCTACGGGGGCCGGCCCGGCGACCGGCCGCTGCGCGTGAATGATCGGACAACCCTCCGCCAGGCCGGCGACGAGCCCATCGAACTTTACCGTGCCACCGGCCTGCAGGTCTGGGTCTGCCGGCAACGTGCCCACGCACTGGCCGCGGCGACGGAAGCGGGCGCCGAAGTCGTCCTCTCCGACGACGGCCTGCAACACCATGCATTGCCGCGCAGCTTCGAGATCTGCCTGTTCGACGCCGCAAGAGGCTTCGGCAACGGTCGCCTGTTGCCCGCCGGGCCGCTGCGCCAGCCGCTCTCGCGGCTGGAAAGTGTCGATCTGGTATTGCGCAAGTGCAGCGGTCGAGAGCGCGCGCCGGAGCTGCCGGACGGTATTGATTTCCAGCTCGAATCCGGACCGCTTCAGGGCCTGACGCCGGATGCCGATCCGCCGCCCGCACCGCCCGCGGCCATCGACGCGCTGGCCGGCATTGCCGATCCGCAACCGTTCTTCGATACGCTGATTCGGCGCGGTTTCTTAGTCCGTAAATACTGCCTGGCCGACCACCAGCCGATACCGGAAAAGCTGTTGCAATCGCTGTCCGGTCCGGTGGTCATGACGGCCAAGGACGCCGCCCGCCTGGACGCCGAGGCCATCGCGGGTCGGCGCGACCTGTTCGTATTGCCGGTGCGCGCGGCGTTGCCCGAGCCGGTGGTCGATCGGGTGCTGGCGCATGTGCGAGAATTTCGCCCATGACTGATTTTCATATCCTGATTCCGGCGCGGCTGGAATCCACCCGCCTGCCCGAAAAAGCACTGGCCGATCTGGCCGGAGCGCCGATGATCGTGCGCGTGGTAGAACGGGCCGCGCAGGCCGGTGCACAAAGCGTGCACGTGGCCACCGACAATGAGCGCATTGCCGAAGCCGTGCGCGCGGCCGGCGGCAAGGCGATCATGACGGCGGCAGATCACGATTCCGGCACCTCGCGCCTGGCCGAAGCCGCCGCCAGACTCGAACTGGACCCGGACGAAATCGTCGTCAACGTCCAGGGCGACGAACCGCTGCTGCCGCCGGCCTGCATGCGACAGGTCGCCGGACTGCTGCAAGACGATCCCGAGGCGCGCATCGCCACGCTGTGGATGCCGTTGCAAGATGAACGGGAGTGGCGCGACCCCAACATCGTCAAGCTGGTCGCATCGGCACAAGGCCGCGCGCTGTATTTCAGCCGCGCCGCCATCCCCGCCCACCGTGCCGGCGGCTGGCCGCAAGCCGATGCCCGTCGCCACGTCGGCCTCTACGCCTACCGCGTCCGCGCCCTGGCCGAATGGGCCTCGCTGCCGGCAAGCCCGCTGGCGGAACTCGAAGCCCTGGAGCAGCTAAGAGCCCTGCAAGCCGGCTGGCCCATCACCTGCGCCCGCGCCATCGAACCCATCCCGCCCGGCGTCGACACCGCCGAAGACCTGGAGGCCATGCGCCGCCGCTTCGCGGCCGAGAAGGTCGGGGGCTGAAAAGCCGGACGGCGAGCCGCGATTGAAGTACACGCACCGGACGCGTGCTTCGCTCATGACTGTGATCTCCGCGGGGCGCGGCACTTGCCAGCGCGGCCTGTGTCGTACAATTGAATTACATTTCGTAATCTGTTCTGTAATACAAATGGCCAATATCAGCGTCCGTTTGCCGCCGGAAATCGAGAAGCGGCTGGAAGAAGAGGCCAGGCTGACCGACCGAAACCGCTCCGAGCTGGTGCGCGAGGCAGTGGGCGAGTATCTGACGCGCCGGCAGAAGGAGCGGATGATCGAGGGAATGCGGCAGGCAGCAAAGGCGCTGTATTCCGATCCGGAGGCGGTGCGGGAAGGGCTTGAGGCGGCCGAGGAGGGCCTGGAAGACTGGCTGGCAAGCATCGATCGGGAGGAACGTGCCGCCGGCATTGATCCCGATGAAAAGTGGTGGGACTGATGCGCAGGGGCGAAATCCGGGTCGCCAGCTTCAAGCCATGGCGCGGCATGGAAGCCGGAAAGGCTCGGCCCTGCGTGATCATGCAGGCAGACTGGCTGACCATGGAGTCGCCCGGCACGGTGATCGTGCTGCCGTTGACGTCGCAACTCTGGAAAGGTGCGGAAGTGCTCCGGGCGGAAGTTGCCGCGCGCGGCCGCTTGCGAAAGACTTCCTGGGTGATGATCGACAAGATTCAGGCGCTGGATACCAGTCGATTCCGTGACGGGGCGCTGGGCAGCCTGAGTGAAGCCGAAATGGCTGTTATCGACCGAAAGCTCCAGGCGGTGCTGGGGATGTTCTAGCCGAGTCTCCATAAACCGATCTCCGTTCACGTACTACCCAGTCCATCCGTTCGGCGGTGTTGCTGCCAATCCCGTCCAGTTCTGCCCATTCCTCCGCCGATGCGCCGAGGACTGAACGGATGCTGCCGAAGTGGTCGATCAGGCGCGCGGCGCGTGCAGGGCCGATCCCCGGCAGGCTTTGCAGAATGTGATGTTGCAGGGCCCGCTTGCCGCGTGGCCGCCTGCCTTTGCGCATCAATCCGCCGCAAGCAAGCGTTCGCGCCTGCCTGGCGGCATAGGCCATGGTATTGATCGACTCGGACGGCGATCTGGATCGCAACACTGGCAAACCAATCAACAGGGATACGTTGACCAGCGCGCCCTGAATCGCTTCCCAGGACATCTCACAGCCTGCCAGGTCGCGGCCGGTACCTTCCAGAATCAGCGCCGGCTGCAGATCCCGCACATCGGCCAGCCGTAATGCCTGTTTGAACAAGCGGCCGGAGATAATCGACTCCACCAGGTCGGGCAGGGTCTTGCGTTCGAACAGAAACCGCGCATCGACCCGGTAATCGCCGCATCCCAGGCGTTCTACCTGAACCGAAAAACGGGGATCTGCGCGCAGCGCCGGCAACACCGCACCGCGACATTCCCGGTCGTCGACGACAATCGGGATCGGCTGGTCAATCGGCTTGTTCATGAAGAAGGCTTTCCATTTCAGCAAACGGTGGCGCAGGCACTCGTAACTCGGCCTTGCGCTTGCGTGCAGCGGGTTTGCGTTTGTTTCCATCTTTGCGTCTGTTGCGAGATTTGGGCATGGCTCACTCGATACGATGGAAATTACTGATGGGCATCGACGACGATTTTGTCGACGATGCGCTCTTCGCGGATGCTGTTGTGTTTTGCACACCGACTCATCGACGTCGCCTCAGGTCTGGCTTACGCCGCAGAGCGGCTTGCTGCTCTGCATTGGCAAAGCTCCGCGCTGCCGAGAGCAGTTTGGGACGATCATAATCTGCAAAATCTGCAATTGCCCGGCCCACTTCGCGCGAGAACTCTTTGGCTGGAGCATCCTCAGCCAGGCACTGGAAGTAGGCCGTTAGTGCAGAATGCCAATGGACACCATATTGCCACGACCCACCCTCATCCGCGAAAAACACAATGTCGTCCGGATCTGTATCGATCTTTCGAAGCAGCGCAAAAAGCAGCTCGAGCGCCTCCCGTACAGGTTTCCTCGGTCCCTTCGCAACCGCGTCGATACATTTGGAAAGCAGCCGGTCAAACTCGGCGATATGTGCCTCTGTCCCTTCGGACAGCTCCATGAAATTGCTCGAGTTGACGTCAAAGCTGTCGTAGTACTCGCCCGACAGGCTCGCTGAATGGAACTTTCGAACCTCGTCGAGCAGTGCCGCCGGGCTGCGGTTCTTGCTCTGCGCAAGGTCGTCCAGGCGAATCATGTCGCCGACAAGTGCGTGCAGCTTTGTCTTCGGTACCAGCTCGATCGCACGCTCGGCCACGATCAAAAGACTCCCACGCTTCATCCGTCGCAGCGCGACACGAAGCTTGTCGAGATCAACTCTGCGATGCGTCATCTTTCCTCATCGTTCGCCGCGAGTGCCTGGAAGGCCTTTCGGGTGTTTTCTGGACACAATTCAAGCGCCAGGTCGATGTCGGGTGTGAACCGGATGTAGTCGTGCGCATTGACGGCGACACCCCCGATAACCAGGTATTGGAGGCGTGTGTCATGAAGCGCTCTGGCGAGCATATCAAATGCGACGAGTTTCATGAAACACTCCGGTTGCAGGTAGCCGAGGCTGTGGTGATGCCTGCCGATGTGTGCGGAACTGTTTCTTCATGATCTTCACCCGCTCGCAAGCGAAATAGGTAGTTAGAATGGGAAATTGCATCATCTCGATCCGAAAAGCAACGCGCAATGAGCAGAAAACCTACTTCGAGTACTTTGGGAAGCGATCTTGAGCGTTTGCGCAATATGCGCGACGAGGAGATCGATGTTTCGGAGATTCCGGAAATTTCGGCGGAACAGTTCGCCCGCTCGGTCGTCGCCAGGGGGCTGAGACCGGTCGAGTGCAAGAAACAGGTGACGCTGCGTCTGGATGCCGATGTGCTGGAGTGGTTTCGCGCCCAGGGCAAGGGGTACCAGTCGCGAATCAACCTGTTGTTGCGCGAATACATGAAGGCCCACAGGCGGTAGCGACTTGGTGTGGTTGCCGGTTCGCGCACGAGTGTCAGCGGTTGGCCGGGGCGCAGCATGGTTGCCTGTGCCGGGCCTGCGTGGTAGCGAAAGCCGGCCGGGCGGGTGCGCAGGATCAGCATCTTGCGCCGGCGCAATGGTCTGGCGCGCTCGACGCTGGGGGCGATGGCAACCGGTAGCGGGATCGCGGCGGCGAGTGTTCGGAGCAGGCTTCGGCGGTTCATGGAATCATCCCGGTTTTTCGATTGTGCCGATTCCTTGTAGCACGGTGGGTGGCTCATGGATTGAGCCTGCCGGAATGTTTGCCTTGCGCCGGGTCCCATAAGTCGAGTAGCTCATCCATTACTGGACATCGCCCTCACAGAACCGGACGTGCGGCGTTACCGCATCCGGCTCTTCCGAGCAGGTCACCCGGATTGACGT
>SR_TP_S13solDRAFT_1000068_pt1 | contig 58060 bp, 54 predicted proteins | sample SodReaTP_S13sol_FD_11159 | JGI IMG/M metagenome (IMG submission 11159) | reverse complement strand
CGTGATCGCGGCCGTCAGCGACGTCTTCCCATGGTCGACGTGACCAATCGTCCCGATGTTGCAGTGCGGCTTCGTCCGCTCGAACTTCGCCTTCGCCATGGTGCTCCGACCTTCCTTACGGCTCGTCTCGTCTCGGGTGTCCGGGTGACGGCCCCGCCTCGGCTTCGTCCCGGCGGCATCCCTCTGCTGGAGCGGGTGACGGGAATCGAACCCGCACGACCAGCTTGGAAGGCTGGGGCTCTACCATTGAGCTACACCCGCGCGCAGATCCTGATGATGCCTAGCCTGGACCTCGTATTCTTCCCGTCGGCGAACGAGCGGTGGTGGAGGGGGTTGGATTTGAACCAACGTAGGCGAAGCCAACGGATTTACAGTCCGTCCCCTTTAACCACTCGGGCACCCCTCCGGGACCGCCGCCCGCGCGACAGGGGGGCGATCTATGGCGATTTCCCCGGCACTGTCAACCGCAATCGTGACAAAGCGAACCGCGTCCTCGGTGGGTGCGAAGACCCGCGGGACGTGACCGCCTCTGGACAAGTTTTCAGCGACAGTGTAGGCGGCGCCATGACCCGACGCAAGCCACCCCGCGGCCCCGCCCGTCCGACCCGCCAGCCACGGCCCTCCAGGAGCGCCCAGGGGACCCCCGAGGGGCGTCCACCGGAGCGTGCGGCCCGTGCGGAGCGCCCTGAGCGCCCTGAGCGCCCTGGGCGTGCAGAGCGCCCGGCCCGGCCGGAGCGCCGGCCGGGCGAGACGGCGGCGACGCACGGGCTGCTGCTCTACGGCACCCACGCGGTGCTGGCGGCGCTGGCCAATCCGGCGCGGCGCTGCCGCCGGCTGCTGCTGACCGAGGAGGCGCAGCGGCGCGAGGGGCCGGCGCTGGAAGGGCTGGCGCGCGCGCGCGGCGCCACGCTGGTGCCGGAGCGGATCGGCCGCGAGGCGCTGGACGCCCTGCTGCCCGGGGCCGTGCACCAGGGCCTGGCGCTGGAGACCGACCCGCTGCAGCCGCCCTTCCTGGAGGAACTCCTGGCCGGCCTGCCCGAGGGGCCGGCGCTGCTGGTGCTGCTCGACCAGGTGACCGACCCGCACAACGTGGGCGCCGTCCTGCGCTCGGCCGCGGTCTTCGGCGCGGCGGCGGTGGTGGCCACCGAGCGCCACGCCGCCGCCGAGAGCGGCGCCCTGGCCAAGGCCGCCAGCGGCGCCCTGGAGCGGGTGCCCTACCTGCGCGAGGTCAACCTGGCACGCAGTCTCGACCTGCTGAAACAGGCCGGCTTCTGGGCGCTGGGCTTCGCCTCCGAGGCGCGCCAGCCGCTGGCCGGCTACGACCCGCCCGAGCGCCTGGCGCTCTGCCTCGGCGCCGAGGGGGCCGGCCTGCGCCGCCTGACCCGCGAGCGCTGCGACCTGCTGCTGGCGCTGCCCGCCGCCGGCGACTTCCGCGACCTCAACGTCTCCAACGCCGCGGCGATCGCGCTCTACGCCCTGACGGCGAAGCGCCTGGGCGCGCGCACTTGAGACCGGGCCCCGGCCCTACCGCCGCCCGAACAGCCGCTCGATGTCGGCCAGCTTCAGCTCGACGTAGGTGGGGCGGCCGTGGTTGCACTGGCCGCTGTGGGGCGTGGCCTCCATCTGCCGCAGCAGGGCGTTCATCTCCTCCACACCGAGGCGGCGGCCGGCGCGCACCGAGCCGTGGCAGGCCAGCGTGCCGCAGATCTCCTCCAGCCGCTCCTTGAGCGCCAGCGCCTGGTCCAGCTCGGCCAGCTCGTCGGCCAGGTCGCGCAGCAGCGCGGCGACGTCGGTCTGCCCCAGCAGCGCCGGGATCTCGCGCACCAGCAGGGCGTCGGCGCCGAAGCCCTCGACCAGCAGCCCCAGCTCCGCCAGCTCCCCGGCGCGGGCCAGCAGCCGCTCCACCGCCGGCTCCTCCAGCGTCACCACCTCGGGGATCAGCAGCAGCTGGCGGGCGACGCCGCGCTCGGCCAGCTGCGCCTTCATGCGCTCGTAGACCAGGCGCTCGTGGGCGGCGTGCTGGTCGACGATGACGATGCCGTCGGCGGTCTGGGCGACGATGTAGGTGGCGTGCAGCTGGGCGCGGGCGGCGCCCAGGGGATGCGTCTCGGCCGCCTCCCCACCCGGCTCCCGGACCGGCTCCTCCAGGGTCGCCGCACCGGGGGCCGCGGAGGGCGCCGCCGCCAGCCCCGGCAACGGCGCATAGGCGGCCGCGGCCTCGGCGAGGCCGCGCATAGCCGACCGCGTCGGCGCGTAGCCGCCCCAACCGCCACCCGGGCCGCCGCCCGGTGCCTGCAGGGACGGTCGGGCGCTCTCCGGGCGGAAGGCCCCCAGCGCCGCGCCGGCGACGGTGGTGGAGGCGCGGTGGCCGGCCTGGGCCAGGGCGTGGCGGCAGGCCGAGACGATCAGGCCGCGCACCAGGGCGGCGTCGCGGAAGCGCACCTCGGCCTTGGCCGGATGCACGTTCACGTCCACCGCCTCGGGCGGGCACTCCAGGAAGAGCGCCAGCAAGGGGTGGCGGTCGCGCGCCAGGAAGTCCTGGTAGGCGCCGCGCACCGCGCCCAGCAGCAGGCGGTCCTTCACCGGCCGGCCGTTGACGAAGAGGTACTGGTGCTGCGCCGTGCCGCGGTTGAGCGTCGGCAGGCCGATCAGCCCGGTCAGGCGCAGCTCCTCGCGGGTCGCCTCGATCGGCAGGCAGTTCTCCCGGAAGTCGCGGCCCAGCACCTGGCCGAGCCGGGCCGTGCGGGCCTCCAGCAGGTCGCCCTCGCCCGGCTCCAGCTGCAGCACGCGCCGCTTCTCGTCGGCCAGGACGAAGCCGACCCGCGGATGCGCCATGGCCAGGCGCTCGATCACGTCGCGCACGTAGCCCTGTTCGGTGCGCCCCTGCTTCAGGAACTTGAGCCGCGCGGGCGTGGCGAAGAAGAGGTCGCGCACCTCGACCCGCGTGCCGGCCGCCAGCGCCGCCGGGCGCAGCGGCCCCTTGCGCCCGCCCTCCACCGTCACCTGCCAGGCCTCGGCGCCGCCGCGCGCGCGGCTCGCCAAGGTCAGGCGCGCCACCGCGCCGATCGAGGGCAGGGCCTCGCCGCGGAAGCCGAGGCTGCGGATGTGCACCAGGTCGTCGTCGGGCAGCTTCGAGGTGGCGTGGCGCTCCAGCGACAGCTCCAGCTCCGCCGGCGCCATGCCGAAGCCGTCGTCGGTGACCGAGAGGTAGGCGCGGCCGCCGTCGCGCAGCTCCACCTGGATGCGGCTCGCCTCGGCGTCCAGCGCGTTCTCCACCAGCTCCTTCACCGCCGCCGCCGGCCGCTCGATCACCTCGCCGGCGGCGATGCGGTTGACCAGGGTCTCGGGCAGGCGGCGCAGGCGCATGGAGAGGGCGACTCCGAAGGGGAGGAACGAGGCTAGCAGACCCGGCCCGGCCGGTCATGCCGGGCGGAGACCTGACCGCCGGCGGCCAGGGAGCCCTCGGCCCGGTCCTTCGTGACGCGCCGCTTCGCGTCGCTCCTCAGGACGAGGCGGTGCAAAGAGAATGGGCGGAAAGGAGCCCTTTGCATCGCCTCGTCCTGAGGAGGGCCGAAGGCCCGTCACGAAGGACAAGGCCACAAGCACCAGCCCCGTCGCGCATCATCGCGGAAGCCCGCGCTCATCGTAGAGCACCTGCCCGTGGTCCTGGGAGTCCAGCGGCTCGCGAAGATGCGCGGCACAGTGCCGGCCGATCGCGAGCAACTGCTCGACCGAGGCCTTGCGCTCCTGCTTTCGCAGCCGCGCCAAACGCTCGCGCAGGGCCACTGTCACCGCCTGCGTCATGTTCTCGCCGGTCAGCTCGGCAAGCTGCCGGGCCAAGCGGTGTGCCTCATCGGTCTTGATATTGAGGCCCATGGCAAACCTCTCGGGTAGAACTCTTCCCCGACATCTACCATAGCCGCCCGGACGACGAAGGAAAACCCGCCCTCAGTCCCGCTCCATCGCCGCCAAGTACTCGCGCGCCAGCACCTTGCCCTCCTCCACGGCGGGCTGGTCGTAGGCGTCGAGGCCGAGCAGCTCGGCGGCCAGCACGGTCTCCAGCATGAAGTGCATGAAGAGACCGCCCAGCACCGCCTCGTCCAGCCGCTCCAGGGTGACGAGGCGCGTCGGGCGGCCGTTGCGCACCAGCGTCTCGGCGGTGGCGCGGGCCATGGCGTCGAGCAGGTCGCCCATGCGCCGGCCGGCGAGATAGGCCAGGCGCGGATCGTCGGCGATGCCCGGCGGCACCCGCGGGCCGCTGCCCGCCGTCTCCAGCCGGATCAGGGTGAAGAGCTTGTCGGCCGGGCCGTTCAGGTAGAGCTGCAGCTGGCTGTGCTGGTCGACCGGGCCGAGCGCGCGGATCGGCGTGGTGCCCTTGCCCTCCTTGCCCAGGCTCTCGGCCCAGAGCTGGCGGTACCAGAGCCCGAAGTCGGCGAGGCGGTCGACATAGGGCATGAGCACCGTCTGGCCGCGGCCGCGCTCGGCCAGCAGCACCGCCAGGGCGGCGCCGCCGGCCGGCGTGTCCGGCTCGGTGCCGCGCGGGCCCAGGGCCCGGTCCAGCACCTCGGCCGCGCCTTCGCGGAAGGCGGCGGCGTCGAGCCCGGCGAGCAGCGCCGGCAGCAGCCCGACGATCGAGAGCACCGAGAAGCGCCCGCCGACGCCGAGGTCGTGGTCCAGCCGCGGCAGGCGCCAGCGCTCCGCCAGGGCGGCGAGCGGGCTGTCCTTCGGCTCTGTGACGACCGCCGCCTGGCCGGCCAGGCGGCTCTCGTCCAGGGCTTCCAGCATGGCCTCCAGGATCACGGTGAACTGGCAGAGCGTCTCGGCCGTGCCGCCCGACTTGGAGACCGCCACCACGCCGGTGCGCGCCAGGTCCAGGCGGTCGAGCAGACGCTCGAAGCCGAAGGGGTCGACGTTGTCGAGGAAGTGCAGCCGCGGGTGCGGCGGCCCCAGCGGCGCGTCCGCCAGGGCATAGAGGGTCTGGCCGCCCAGCGAGGAGCCGCCGGTGCCCAGGATCAGCACGTCGTCGCAGCGCTCGCCCAGCGCCGCCGCCAGGTCGCGCGCCGGCTCCAGGTCGGCGCGGCGGTCCGGCAGCAGCAGGAATTCCGGGTGCCCCTCGCCGCCGGCGCGCAGCTCGGCCAGGCGGTCGAGCGCCGGCCGCAGCGTCTCCGCCTTGCGCCGCAGCGCCGCCTCCGGCAGCGCGCCGGCGCCCAGCCGGCCCTCGAGGCAGCCGGCGAGATCGAGGGTGAAGCTCATGTCGTCTCCTTCGCGTCGGTTCCCGGCCCCCGGAGGCAGCCTAGCAGAGCGCCGCCGCCGCCGGAACGCCCGGCACCCGAGCCGCCTCGGCCGAGCCGCCTCAGCCGAACTTCAGGCCGAGGATGCCGGTCACGATCAGAGTGATGCAGGCCAGGCGCCAGAGCGTGGCCGGCTCGCCGAACAGCAGGATGCCGACGATCACCGTCCCGACCGTGCCGATCCCGGTCCAGACCGCATAGGCCGTGCCCAGGGGCAGGCTGCGCATGGCCCAGCTCAGCAGCAGGAAGGAGACGCCCATCAGCGCCAGGGTCGCGACGCTGGGACCGAGGCGGGTGAAGCCCTGGGTGTACTTGAGCCCGACGGCCCAGGCGACCTCGAAGAGGCCGGCGAAGAAGAGGACGATCCAGGCCATGGCCGGGACTCCCGTGCGGCGGCGGGGCCGTCCCCGCCCGGATTGAAGCCCCCGCCGGGGCCGTCCCCGGCGGGCGCCGCGCGTCCGCCACGGCCGCGGCCATGGTGCCGCCGGCCGGGGCCGCGATCAAGCCCGGGGGCTGCCATGGCCGGGGGCTCCGCGGCCGCAGCCGCCCAGGTCCCGATCCACCCTCGACCGCGCCGCCCGGGCACGGCATGCTGGCGGCCTCTCCACCTCGGCCGAAGACTGGACCCTCCTTGCCAAAGCCCCCGATCGCGCCCTTTCCCGACAAGCAGGAGATCCTCGACTTCGTCCTCGCCTCCGCCACCCCCGTGGGGGTGCGCGAGATCGCCCGGCACTTCGACCTGAAGGGCGCCGACCGGCGGCTGCTGCGCCGCCTGCTGGCGGAGCTGGAGGAGGAGGGGCGGCTGGCGAAGCCGGAGCGACGGAAGATCGCCCCGGCCGGCGCGCTGCCGGCGGTCGCGGTGCTGGAGATCGCCGGGCTGGACGAGGACGGCGAACTGCTCGCCCGCCCGGCGCGCCGGGCCGAGCGAGAGGGTGAGGAAGAGGGCGAGGAGGGCGCCGGCGAGCCGCCGCGCATCTATATGGCGCCGGACAAGCGCAGCCGCTCGGCCCTGGCGGTCGGCGAGCGCGTGCTCGCCAAGCTGGAGCGGCAGGCCGACGGCAGCTACGTGGCCAGCGTGATCCGCCGGCTCGGCCCCTCGCAGCTGCGCGAGGTGCTGGGCATCTACGAGCTGGGGCCCAAGGGCGGGCGCCTGCGGCCGACCGACAAGCGCGCCAAGCACGACTACCGCATCGCCCGCGCCGACTCCAAGGGCGCCGAGCCGGGCGAGCTGGTGCTGGCCGAGACCAAGCCGCACCACCGCCGCGCCGGCAGCGAGCGCGAGGCGGTGGTGATCGAGCGCCTCGGCGGGCTGGACAACCACCGGGCGCTGAGCCTGATCGCCGTGCACGAGCACGGCATCCCGACCCGCTTCCCCGAGGCGGCGGTGGCCGAGGCCGAGGCGGCCGGGCCGGTGACGCTCGGCAGGCGCGAGGACCTGCGCGACCTGCCGCTGGTCACCATCGACGGCGCCGACGCCCGCGACTTCGACGACGCCGTCTTCGCCGAGGCCGACCCGGACCCGAAGAACCCCGGCGGCTGGCATCTGGTGGTCGCCATCGCCGACGTCGCCCACTACGTGCGGCCCGACGGCCCGCTGGACCGGGCGGCGCGCGAGCGCGGCAACTCGGTCTACTTCCCCGACCGCGTCGTGCCGATGCTGCCGGAGGCGCTGTCGAACGGCTGGTGCTCGCTGCGCCCGGAGGAGGAGCGGGGCTGCCTGGCGGCCCACCTCTGGATCGACGCCGGGGGGCGGCTGAAGCGGCAGAAGTTCGTGCGCGGCCTGATGCGCTCGGCCGCCCGACTCACCTACGAGCAGGTGCAGCTGGCCCGCGACGGCCACCCCGACGCGGCCACCGAGCCGCTGCTGGAGCCGGTCATCGCCCCGCTCTACGGCGCCTTCGCCGCCCTGCTGGCCGCACGCGAGCAACGCGGCACGCTGGAGCTCGATATTCCCGAGCGGCGGCCGGTGCTGGACGAGAAGGGCCAGGTGGTCGGCATCGTGCCTCGGCGGCGACTCGACAGCCACCGGCTGATCGAGGAGTTCATGATCACCGCCAACGTCGCCGCGGCGCAGGAGCTGGAGAAGCGCCGCCAGCCCTGCATGTACCGGGTGCACGACCAGCCGGACAAGGCGCGCGTCGAGGCGCTGCGCGAGGTGCTGGACGGCCTCGGCCTGAAGCTGGCCAAGGGCCAGGTGCCGCAGCCCAAGCTCTTCACCCGCATCCTGGAGCAGGTGAAGGACACCGACGCCGCCCCCATGGTCAGCGAGCTGGTGCTCCGCGCCCAGGCGCAGGCGGTCTACAGCCCCGAGAACCTGGGCCACTTCGGCCTGGCGCTGGCGAAGTACGCCCACTTCACCTCGCCGATCCGGCGCTACGCCGACCTGCTGGTGCACCGCGGCCTGATCGCCGGCCTGAAGCTGGGCGACGACGGCTTGCGGGCGCAGGACGGCGAGGCCTTCGCCGAGATCGGCCAAGCCATCTCCACGACCGAGCGGCGCGCCGCGGCGGCGGAGCGCGACGCGATCGACCGCCTGACCGCCGCCTTCCTGCAGAACCGCATCGGCGAGGTCTTCGCCGGGCGGGTCGGCGGCGTCACCCGCTTCGGCCTCTTCGTGACCCTGGAGGAGAGCGGCGCCGACGGGCTGGTCCCGGTTTCCTCCCTGCCCGACGACTACTACCTGCACGACGAGCGCCAGCACTGCCTGGTCGGCCGGCGCTGGGGCCGGGTCTACCGCCTGGGCCAGCGGGTGGCGGCGGCCCTGGTGGAGGCCGAACCCCTGACCGGCGGGCTGATCCTGGCCCTGGTGGAGAGCGAGGAGGAGGAGGAGGGCGGCGGGAGCGCCGCACGCGCGCGGCCGAAGGGAAGGAACGGCCGGCCGCAGCGTCCCGGCGGCGGACCGAAGCGGCGGCGTTAACCGGATCTTCGGCCCTAATGGCGTCAGAATCCGGCGTGACTCTGCGGGCGGGTATGGGCTTAGATTGGCGGGAACGGCCATGACCGAGGGCGATACACGGGAATCCGGCATGATCCGACGGCGCGAGGTGACGGGACGGTCCACGGCGGCATTCGGCACCTTCGTCGCGCTGCTGCTGCTGGTCGCCTGCGCCGCCGGCGACGCCGGGCGCTCGGGCGCCGACTACGACCCCGGCCGGGCGGGACGCATGTTCGCCGCCGGCTACCAGGACATCGCCGCGGTCTATATCGACGAGGTCTCGCCGCGCCAGCTCGCCGAGGCCGGGCTGCGGCAGCTGCACAGCCTGGACGATCGGCTGGAACTGGCGCCGCGCGAGGACCGCTTCGAGCTGCTGCTCGAGCACCAGCCGACCGCCACCTACGCCCTGCCGGGCTACTACGACTTCGACGGCTGGGGCGCGCTGACGGCCGCGGTCGTCTCGGACGCGCGGAGCCTCTCCGAGCCGCTGGCCTCGGCCGAGAGCGAGGCGCTCTACGGCGCGGTCTTCACCGGCATGATCGGCGAGCTGGACGGCTACTCCCGCTACGCCGGGCGCGAGGAGGCGCAGGAGAACCGGGCGAGCCGCAGCGGCTTCGGCGGCATCGGCGTGCGCATCCGCATGGCCGACGACGGCGTGCTGGTGCTCTCGGTGATGGAGGACACGCCGGCCGAGCAGGCGGGCTTGCGCGACGAGGACCTGATCCTCGCCATCGACGGCACGGTCGCGAAGGAGCTGGACCAGCGAGAGGTGGTCCGGCGCCTGCGCGGCCCGGTCGACTCGCGCGTGCGGCTGCTGGTGCGGCGCGAAGGCGTCCCGGCGCCGCTGGAGATCGCCGTGCGGCGCTCGCACATCGTCCCGCAGACGGTCCACTTCCGCATGGAGGGTGACGTCGCGGTGTTCCGGCTGACCGGCTTCAACCACGCCACCACCGCCACCCTGCGGCAGAAGCTGACGGCGGTGGAGCAGGAGTTCGGCGACCGCATCGCCGGCTACGTCCTCGACCTTCGCTCCAACCCCGGCGGCCTGCTCGACCAGTCGGTCACCGTCGCCGACCTCTTCGTCGAGCAGGGCCGCATCGTCTCCACCCACGGCCGCCATCCCGACAGCCACCAGTACTTCGAGTCCCGGCGCGACGCCCTGGTGCAGCAGCGGCCCATGGTGGTGCTGATCAACGGCAACTCCGCCTCGGCCTCGGAGATCGTCGCCGCGGCCCTGCAGGACGCCGCCCGCGCCGTGGTGATCGGCAGCAACTCCTTCGGCAAGGGCACGGTACAGACCGTGCTGCGCCTGCCCAACGAGGGCGAGCTGACCCTGACCTGGGCGCGCTTCCACGCCCCCTCGGGCTATTCGCTGCACCGCCGCGGCATCATGCCGGACATCTGCACCAGCGGCGAGGTCGGCGACGCCGACGACGTCCTGGCCGAGGTCGGTCGCGGCCGCAACCTCGTCCACCGCGAGCTGCGCCAGCGCCAGATCGACGACGGCGACGACGCGGCGGTGGCCGCCTTCCGCGCCCGCTGCCCCACCCGCGACGGCGAGAGCGAGGTCGACCTGCGGGTAGCGCTGCAGCTGCTGCACAACCCCGGCCTCTACGCCACCGCCCAGCGTGGCGCCACCATCACCGCCGAGGCGCCGCCCGCCGCCGCGGTGCAGTGAGCCGCCCGCCCGACCCGGACGCCGCTGCGGCGGCAGCTCCGGTCCGGCCCCGCGCCGCCGCCGGCCTGGTGCTGTTGCGCGAGTCCGCGGCCGGACCCGAGGTGCTGCTGGGGCGGCGCAGCGCCCGCACCCGCTTCATGCCGGGCATCTACGTCTTCCCCGGCGGCCGCCTCGACCCCGGCGATCGCCGCGCCAGCGGCTTCGCCGAGCCGCCGCAGCAGGGCGAGGGCCTGGACGGCGCCACCCGCCGCCTGCTGCCGGCCCTGCGCCGCGCCGCCCTGCGCGAGACCTGGGAGGAGACGGGACTGCTGCTGGCGGATCCGGCGGGCGATCCGGGCGCGGCGGCACCCGCCGACCCGCTGTGGCGGCGCTTCGGCGACACCGGCCGCCCTCCGGCCTTCGGCGCACTTCGCCTGCTCGCCCGGGCCATCACGCCGCCGAGCTCGCCGATCCGCTATCACACCCGCTTCTTCCTCTGCCGCGCCGAGACGGTCGCCCTGCACGGCGATCTCGGCGGCGACGGCGAACTGGAGGATCTGGGCTGGCGGCCGTCGTCGGCGCTGGACGCACTGCCCATGGCCGACGTCACCCACGCGGTCCTGGCCGAGGCGCTGGCCCGCCTGCGCCGGCCCGCCGAGGAACCGGCGCGCCTCTTCCTCTACCGCCAGGGCCGCATCCGCCGCCGCTGACGCGGGCGCCGGCGAGTCCCGCCCTGTGACATATCGAACGCATACATACGAAATTCGGCCGCTCCGCAGCCAATCCCCCACTGGGAGGCGGGGAATTTAACCTCGCCTTAGGGAGTCGGACCGCAGCCTGTCCTCTCGGATGCCGAGCTTCCGAGGGAGAGAAGCGTCATGCGCCTTAGAGAGATCACCTTCTGGCTGAAGGCCCGCACCGCCCGTATCGTCCTGCTGCTGGTCTTCGCCAACCTGTCGATCCTGCTGGTTTCGGCCTGGGTCGGCGACCGTCTGTCGCGCGACTACGAGCGGCTGGTCGCGGACTTCGAGCGCCGGCAGGCGCAGGAACTGGCCGACGTCGCGGTCGAACGGGTGCTCTGGACGGAGCAGCGCGGCCTCGCCACCGAGGTGCTGCGCGAGGTGGTGCGCGGCGGTCCGCTTCAGGAGGCGCTGCAAGGCGGTTCCGATGCGGCGCTCGAGCCGCTGCTGCGCGACGAGTTCGGACGCCAGGCCATCTCCGGCGGTGCGCTGGCCGCCCTCGGCCTCTCCGCCTTCGACACCGACTTCGCTCCCCTGACCACGGTGTGGCGCGGCGACGCCGGCAGCCTGCCGGCCGACCTCTTCGCCGCCGCCGCCGCCCGCGAAGGCATGGAGCGGCTGCAGCCCTATGCCGCCGTCTGGACCGACGAGGGGGCGCCGCGCCTCTCCGTACTGCTGCCGGCGGGCGGCTTCCGCACCATCGGCTACGTGGCGCTGCACACCGACCTGGTGCCGGCGTTGGCCGGACTGGACCACATGCTGCGCCAGGGCCTGCAGGTGCTGCCGGCCGGCGGCGGCCGGCCGCTGGCGCAGGGCAGCAGCTTCGTCCTCGCCGAGGACGCGCGCCCTCGCCATTTCCTGCTGTCGGTGCAAGCCCCCGACGGCCGCGAGATCGCGATGCTGGACGCCGCCAAGGACACCGGCGCACTGCAGGACGCCCTGGCCGACACCCGCGCCGACGCCCTGCTGCTCTTCCTGCTGGCCGCCGGTGGCGCGGCGCTGGCGGCCACACTGCTGGTCGCCGTCTCCAGCTTCCGCGCGGAGCGGCACGAGCAGCGGACCGCCGAGGCGGCCGAGGCCGCGGCGGCACGCGAGGCCCAGGCCGAAGCCGAGCGCGAGGCCACGGAGCGGCGCAGCCTGGAAGCCCAGCAGGCGGCGCGGCGGCAGCAGACCCTGGATCTTGCGCAGGAGCTGGAAGCCCGGGTCCTGGCCGGCATGAACAGCCTGCGCGAGGGCGCCCTGGCGATGGTCGGCCGCTCGCGCGACACCGCCCGCGAGGCCTCCAGCGCCGCCGGCGAGACCCGCAGCGTCCGGGACGGCTGCGAGGAGGCGCGCGCCTCGGTCTCGGCCGCTGCCGGCGCCTGCGAGGAGCTGCGGACCTCGGTCGAGGAGATCGCCCGGCAGGTCGGCGAGGCCGCCGGCGCCGCCCGCACCGCTGCCGGAGAGGCCGGTGCGGCGGACTCGCGCATGGCGCAGCTCGGTGACGCCGCCCAGAAGATCGGAGACGTGGTGCGCCTGATCCGCGACATCGCCGAGCAGACCAACCTGCTGGCGCTGAACGCGACCATCGAAGCCGCCCGGGCGGGCGAAGCCGGCAAGGGCTTCGCCGTGGTGGCATCGGAGGTGAAGAACCTCGCCAACCAGACCGCCAAGGCGACCGAAGAGATCGCCCAGCGTGCCGAGGCGATCCGCGGCGAGATCGACGGCACCATCACCGCCATCGGCCAGATCGCCCGCAGCGTCGGCTCGATCGACGAGCGCCTGACCGGGGTCGCCGCGGCGACCGAGGAGCAGACCGGCGCGACCGGCGAGATCGCCCGCAACGTCGCCGCCGTGGAGACCGTGGCCTCGGCCATTGCCGAGGAGATCCGCCGCGCCAGCGGCCGGGTCGAGGGCACCCACGCGACCTCGGAGGAGATGGCCCAGGCGCTGGACCGCCTGGCGATGGAGATCGGCGGTGTACACGAGCAGGTCGAGGCGGTGGTCCAGAGCCTGCGCGCCGCCTGAGGACAGACCGGAGCCGTTGGAACGGGGCCGTTGAACGGGGCAGACGGAGAAGGTGGCTGAGAACGAGCAGTACAGCCCAAGAGACTAGGAGAGACCATCATGCGTAAGCTTTTCGGTTATCTCGCGGTTCTGGCCTTCGCCGGAGCCATGACCGCCACCTCGGCAACGGCCGAGGCGCCGATGGAGATCGGCGGCGCCACCACGGTCGACGCCCAGGGCGTGATCGAGCTGGTGACCTCCACCCCCGGCCTCGTCATCCTCGACAACCGGCGCGAGGGCGACTACGCCGCCGGCCACATCGAGGGCGCGCAGCGCCTGCTCGACACCGACATCACCGACGAGTCGGTGCTGGCCGCGGTCGTCGCCTCGAAGGACACGCCGGTGCTCTTCTATTGCAACGGCCTGGCCTGCGGCCGCGCGGCCAACGCCGCCGAAATGGCGGTCGGCTGGGGCTACGGCAAGGTCTACTACTATGCCCTCGGCATGGAGGAGTGGCGCGAGCTCGGCCTGCCGCTGGTGCAGTAGGGACACGCCACGAGAAGCCCCGGACCCTGCCGGCGGGGACGGCAGGGTCCGGGCGGTCGAGGCCTCGGCGGCGACGTCGAGGCCTTGACTTGTCCGGCGGTCCGGCTATCGTCCCGGCCTCCGATACGACGCAGCGCCGCGCATCCCTGGAAGGACAAGGTTATGGCGAAGCCCGTGACGCAGTGGATCAAGCTGGTGAGCACCGCCGACACCGGCTACTTCTACGTCAAGAAGAAGAACCCTCGGAACCAGACCGAGAAGATGAGCCTGCGCAAGTACGACCCGGTCGCGCGCAAGCACGTCGAGTTCAAGGAATCCAAGATGAAGTGAGGCCGGCCGGGCTTCGGCCCGGCGCGGATCTCCCGCTCCTGCCGGCCAGCGGCAGCGAACGCGGCAGGGCCCCCGCCCTGCCGCGCTCTTCGTTGCGGCATTCTTCGTTTCGGATGGCCGCCGCTCAGCCCTCCAGCAGCGCCACGCGGTTGCGGCCGTTGCGCTTGGCCTCGTAGAGCGCCGCGTCCGCCCGCTGCAGCAGCGAGGCCGGACTCTCGGCCGGATCCTCGGTCACCGCCACCCCGGCGGAGAGCGTGACCGTCAGTTCCGTCGAGGTGTCCTTCACCCGGATCGGCAGGTCGGCCAGGCGCCGGCGCACCCGCTCGGCCACCAGCCGCGCCTGGGCGGCGTTGGTGTCCGGCATGACCACGACGAACTCCTCGCCGCCGTAGCGCGCCAGCAGGTCGACGTCGCGCACGTTCTCAGTCACCCGGCGGCAGACGGTCTGCAGGACGTCGTCGCCGGCGGCATGGCCGTGGGTATCGTTGACCTCCTTGAAGCGATCGAGGTCGAAGAGCATGACCGCGAGTGGCTTGCCGGTCTCGGCGATCTCCCGCAGCTTTCGGCGCATGTAGGTTTCCATGTAGCTGCGGTTGTAGGCGCCCGTCAGCGGATCGGTGTAGGCCATGGACATGCTGCGGTCGAGCAGCAGGCGCAGGCCCTCGTGGTAGCGCCGCCGCCGGATCTGGGTGCGGACCCGGGCGAGCAGCTCGTTCTGGTCGATCGGCTTGAAGAGGTAGTCGGTTACGCCGAGATCCAGGCCCTTGGCCAGGCGCGGCAGGTCCATGTCCTCCAGCACCAGCAGGATCGGCAGGTAGCGGGTGGCGTCGTTGCTGCGCAGCTGACCGCAGAGGCGCAGCCCGTCCTGGCCGTCGACCTCGATGGAAACCACCACGAGGTCGAGCTGGTTGTCGCTCTGGCAGTGCTCCAGTGCCGCGCGCAGGTCGGCCAGTTCGGTCACCTCGTGGCCGGCGCCGCGCAGGTAGCCGGCCAGGCGCTCGCGGTGGCGCTGGTGGCCGTCGACCAGCAGCACCCGGCCGTGGCCGACCTCGCCGCCGCCCAGCGCCGCCTCGTCGATCACCTCGAGGCCGGCCGCGGCCTGGCGGTCGCGCAGCTCGTCGACCAGCGTCTTGAGCCGGACCAGCGAGCGCACCCGGGCGAAGAGCGCGATGTCGTTCACCGGCTTCGACAGGAAGTCGTCGGCGCCGGCTTCGAGGCCGCGCACGCGGTCGGCGACGTCGGTCAGGGCCGTGACCATCACCACCGGGATGTGACGGGTCCGCGGATTGGCGCGCAGCCGGCGGCAGACCTCGAAGCCGTCCATGCCCGGCATCATCACGTCGAGCAGGATCAGGTCGGGCTGCTCCCGATCGGCCGCGTCCAGGCCCGAGGGGCCGTCGCCGGCCGTCAGCACCTCGAAGTACTCGGCCGTGAGCTTCGCCTCGAAGAGCCGCAGGTTCACAGGCGTGTCGTCGACGATCAGGATGCGGGCGGTCATCCGTCCGGAAGGCTCCCCTATTCTAGGAAGCGGCGCACCGTTTCCAGGAAGCTGGTGACGGAAATGGGCTTGGCGATGTAGGCCTCGCAGCCGCCCTCGCGAATCTTCTCCTCGTCGCCCTTCATGGCGAAGGCGGTGACCGCGATGACCGGAATCCGGCGCAGCTCGTCGTCCTCCTTCAGCCACTTGGTGACCTCCAGCCCGGAGACCTCCGGCAGCTGGATGTCCATCAGGATCAGGTCGGGCCGGTGCTGCCGGGCGAGCCGCAGCGCCTCCATGCCGTCCTTGGTCTGCAGGATATTGTAGCCGTGCGCTTCCAGCAGGTCGTGGAAGAGCTTCATGTTCAACTCGTTGTCCTCGACCACCAGCACCGTCTTCGCGTCGGTCCCGGTGCCCGCGGCACTCGCTTCGGCCATGCCCGCCCTCTCCCCGTTCAAGCCGGTGCCGCCCGCCTGCCCCCGGGGCGCGGCACCCCTACGACCTTAGACCCGAGCGACCGCTCCGGCCAAGAGCAAGGTATGCCAGCCAACCGTCCAAAGATAGCGTCGCGTCGGCCCGGGAGCCGGATGCGGCTCAGGCCTCCGCTCTGTCCGGCGAGCCGTAGCCGAAGCGCTCGGCCCAGGGTTCGACGCGCCGCAGCAGCGGCGTGAGCTGCGGCCGGTAGCGCTCCCAGCGGTAGCGGGCGCGGGTGTAGAGGCCCTCGGTCACCTGGCTGTAGCTCGGCGTGTTGATGCGCCCGCGCGCCCGGGCGGTGGCGACGAAGTCGCGCACCGACGGCTCCCACGCCAGCTCCAGGAAGTCGAGCAGGCGGCCGGTCTCGCCGTCGAAGTCCTGCAGCAGGTCCTCGTAGCGCAGCCGGGCGAGGCGCAGCGGCAGCGCGGCCTCGTAGCGCGCGAAGAGCCCCATGACCGCGTCGTAGAAGTCGCCGGCGTCCTCCAGCGACAGGAAGTTCGCCATGGCGTCGTTGAGGTCGAAGTGCTGCATGAAGGCGGAGAGGCAGACGTCGCAGGGGTGGCGCAGGGCCAGGATCACCGGCGCCTGCGGCCAGAGCCGCTGCACCAGGCCGAGCTGCACCAGGTTGAGCGGCAGCTTGTCCACCAGGCGCCGCCCGGGCTCCGCCGGCAGCGCCGCGCGCGCCGCACGCCAATAGGCCGCGCGGGCGGCGGCGGCCGTCTCGGGCGCCAGCGCCGCCAGTCCCTCCGGATAGCCGCCCGGCGCGGCCTCCACCACGGCTCGGGCGGCATCCAGCGCCTGCACCTCCTCCATCACCTGCAGCCGCGAGTGGCCGGCCAGGACATGGTGCAGCAGCGTGGTGCCCGACCGCGGGAAGCCGACCAGGAAGACCGGCGGCTCCTCCTCCGGCGCCGGCAGCGGCGTCCAGCCGGCCACCCAGTCGGCGGTGAAGCGCTCGGCCAGCGCGGCGATCAGGCGGCGCGTCTCGCCCTGCCGCGCGCGCAGCGCCGCCCCCTCGGCCGCCGCCAGGGCGTTGGCCTCGGCGAAGGCGGCGAAGGCCTCGGCCGGGCGGGCGGCCTGGTCGAGGCAGCGGCCGCGCTCGTAGAGCCAGTCCTGGCGCAGGGCCGCCGGCGCCGCCTCGGGCGGCGGCGCGGCCAGGCGCTCCGCCGCCGCCTCGGGCCGGCCGGCGCGCCGCTCCAGCTTGGCCTCCAGCAGCCGCAGGGCCGGGTGCGCCGGCGCCCGCTCCAGGCCCAGCCGCAGCTGCTCGGCCGCCGCCTCCAGGCGGCTCGCCTGCTCCAGGGCGGTCGCCAGGTTGATGCGGGCCTCCGGGTGACCGGGGTCGTGCCGCAAGGCCGTCTCGCAGGCCTCCAGCGCCGCTTCCGTGCGCTCGCCCTGCAGCAGCAGCGCGCCCAGGTTGGCCCAGGCCGCGGCGAAGCCCGGCGCCGCCCGCAGCAGGTCGCGGTAGGCCTTCTCGGCCGCCGCCGTCTCGCCCGTCTCCTGCAGGCTGGCGGCCAGATTGAAGGCGAGCTGCGGGTCGCCGGGCGCGGCGGCGACCGCGGCTCGCTGCGCCGCCAGCGCCTCCTGCAGCCGTCCCGCCGAGGCCAGGGCGCGGCCCAGCAGGTCGAGCAGCTGCGGATGGCCGGGGGCCAGCTCCAGCGCCTGCCGCACCAGGCCCTCGGCCGCACCGCTCTCACCCGCCGCCAGCCGCGCCTCGGCCAGGTTCACCAGCGCCTCGCCGAAGTCGGGTGCCGACGCCAGCGCGGCCTCGAAGGCAGCCGCCGCCTCGCCGTAGCGCCCCTGTCCTGCCAGGGCGACGCCGAGATGGTTCAGCACCTCGGGATGGCCCGGGGCCAGATCGAGGGCGCGGCGCAGCCGGGCCTCGGCCTCCTCGCCGCGGCCGAGCCGGGCCAGGGTCGCGCCGAGCACCATCGCCGCCGCCGGGTCGCCCGGCGCCGCGGCCACGGCGGCACGCGCCGGCGCCTCGGCCGCCGCCGCATTGCCGCCGCCGAGCCGCACCTTGGCGAGGTCGCGCAGAATCGCGGCGTCGCGCGGCCGCCGCGCCGCCGCCTTGCCCACCAGCCGTGCCGCCTCCTCCAGCCGGCCGGCCTGGGCGGCCAGCAGGCCGAGGTAGTGGAGCGCCCCGGCATGAGCGGGATCGGCCCGCAGCGCCTCGCGGTAGAGGCCCTCGGCCGCAGCCAGGTCGCCGGCGCCGTGCCGTTCGGCGCCCTGGGCGAAGAGCGCCTCCGCCCGCCCTGCCTTGCCGCCGCTGCCCTGGCCTGTACCCCGGGCTGCCGCCCGCCGCTCTTGCCGATTCACCCTTCCGACCCCTCCCGCTGCGCCGGCGCAGCTTGCCCAAAGCACCCTTCCGGGTCCAGGGCGGTGCGTGCTAGAGCAGAGACCATGGATCTGCTCGTATTCCCCTCCGAGCGCGGCTGGACGGCCGAGATCGAGGGCCGCCGCTTCGCCTGCTCGATCGGCCGCGGCGGCATCCGCCCGGCGGTGGAGAAGCGCGAGGGCGACGGGGCGACGCCGCTCGGGCGTTGGCCGCTGCGCCGACTGCTCTACCGCCCCGACCGGGGCGGCCCGCCGGCCACGGCCCTGCCGGTCACCGCCCTCGCGCCCGACGACGGCTGGTGCGACGACCCCGCCTCGCCCGACTACAACCGGCCGGTCCGCCTGCCCTTCGCCGCCAGCCACGAGAAGCTCTGGCGCACGGACGGGCTCTACGACCTGATCGGTGTGCTGGCGCACAACGACGACCCGCCGCGGCCGGGCGCGGGCAGCGCCATCTTCCTGCACTGCGCCCGCCCGGACCTGGAACCGACCGAGGGCTGCGTCGCCCTGGCGCGGTCCGACCTGGAGGCGGTGCTGGCCCGGCTCGGGCCGGGCGACGCGGTGACGGTGCTCGCCGAGGCCCCTCAGGAATAGTCGCGCGCGCCGAAGACCGCGGTGCCGACCCGCACGTGGGTGGCGCCGAGCTCGACCGCCGTCTCGTAGTCGCCGCTCATGCCCATGGAGAGGCCGCTCAGGCCGTTGCGCTCGGCCAGCTTGCACAGCAGCGCGAAGTGCGGCGCCGGCGGATCCTCCAGCGGCGGAATGCACATCAGGCCGGCCAGCGGCAGCCCCAGATCGCGGCAGAGCGCCACCAGGGCGTCGGTCTCGCCGGGCGCGACGCCGGCCTTCTGCGGCTCCTCGCCGGTGTTCACCTGCAGGAAGCAGCGCGGCCAGCGATCCTGCCGCCCCATCTCCTTCGCCAGGACGCGCGCGATCTTCTCGCGGTCGACGGACTGGATCACGTCGAAGTGGGCGACGGCCTCGGCGGCCTTGTTCGACTGCAGCGGGCCGATCAGGTGCAGCTCCAGTTCCGGGTGCGCGGCACGCAGGGCCGGGAACTTGGCGGCGGCTTCCTGCACGCGATTCTCGCCGAAGACCCGCTGGCCCGCCGCCAGCGCCGCCGCCACGGCCTCGGCCGGGTGGGTCTTGGAGACCGCCACCAGGGTGACCGCCGCCGGATCACGACCGGCCCGGCGCGCTGCCGCGGCGATGCATCCCCGGACCTCCGCCAGCCGCTCCGCGATCGCCGCCTGCTCCGTCATGCTCCGCTCCCCGCCCGATTCGACGACGGGAGACTAGCAAAGGAAAGGGGCGGGCCGAAGCCCGCCCCTCGCCGTCCCGGCAGAGGGCCGGCGTTCTAGAAGGTGAAGGCGACGCCGAAGAGGCCGGCCGTGCCCTTGCCGTTGTTGGTCGGGCCGCTGCCGCGCCGGAAGCGGGCGTGCTGGATCGAGCCGATCAGGTCGACACCCGGCGCGAAGGCGTAGGTGGCGCCCAGCTCGAAGACGTAGACCCTCTCGCGGTTGGACGCCGAGCCGCGCTCCCAGCCCATGGCGAAGGAAGGGCCGAAGGTCAGCGCGTCCAGGCTGTAGAGCAGGCCGGCGCCGAGCTTGTGCTGGCGGTAGTTGGACTGGCCCAGGTCGTCGTAACCGTAGGCGAGCCCGCCCAGGAAACCGCCATAGCCGAGCTGCAGGCCGGCGGAATAGGCGTACTGGCGCTTCTTCGTGAAAAGGCCGGCGTTGCCGCGGCCGCGCTGGCCGGTCTCGGCGCCCAGCGAGGCGAAGACGTCGAGTTCGCCGAAGGAGTTCTCGTAGTTGACGATGGCCGCGAAGAGATCCTTGACCACCACGTTGTTGAGGATCGTCGCGACACGGTTGTTCATGTTCACCGTGTTGTTGGTGTCCGGCGCGTAGGAGGCGCCGAGCTGGAAGCCGTAGACCCGCGGCGAGTAGTAGGACAGGCGCATGTCCTGGCCGCTGACGTAAGCCGTGGTCCAGACCGGATAGACGCCGTTCAGCCCGGCGAAGCCCTCGGGATGCGAGGAGTCGTCGACGGCCCAGCCGGCCGAGGGGGTGAGCGCGTGCATGTGCTCGATCGGCGACCAGTTGGTGCCGAAGTGGACCCGGCCGAAGCCGCCCTCGGCGAAGACGTAGCTGCGGTCGTTGGCCATGCCGGCCTGCATCTCGTACTCGGTGTGGAAACCGATGGTCAGGCCGCTGTCCAGCGTCTGCGAGCCGGTGATGGCGTAGCGGCCGCGCTGGTTGAAGTCGTAGCGGCGGATCTTGGTGCCGCCGACGTCGCTCTGATCGCGGACGATCGCCAAGGCGTTGTAGAAACCGCCGATCTCGAGCGTGAAACCCTGATCCTGAGCCGATGCGGACGACGAGCCGGCCGCCACGAAGAGCGCGGCGCCGAGCGCCACGATCACCTGTTTCCTCATTTCCCCTGCCTCGTGAAGGCGGCCCGGCCGGATGGCCGGGCCGGTGTTGACCCCGTGAAATCGTAGCGCCGGAAAGCGAATTCCCGTCAATCGGGTAGTTGCGGCGCTATGGCGAATTCGTGACGCTGTGGCGCGGCAAGCACAGGTCTACGAAGTATTTTTCCGCTCCCGCGGCCACCGAACTTGCCGCGGCGCGGCTTTCGCCCCAGATTCCGGGCATCGCCCGAACCCGGTTCACCCAGCCATCGAGGCCGAGCCGATGCAGCCAGACCGCCACCCGCCCCGCGCGTCCTTCGCCTGGTCTCTCGCCGCCCTGGCGGCCGCCGCCGGCCTGCTGGCCGCCTGCAGCGGTGCCCCGGCGCTGGAACGCGGCGACTACGCCGCGGCCTATCGCATCACCGAGCTGCACCACGCCGCGCGCAACGAGGGCGTGCCGGTCACGGTGGTGGGCAATCCCTTCGGCCTCAGCGACGAGGCCGCGACGGCGGACACCGCCGGACGGCTGCGCGCGCCGGGCTGGGGGCCGCAGGTCGACTTCCGGCCTCGGGTCGTCGGCGACGGAGGCTACGGCCTCGTCCTGGCCTTCGACCCGCCCCGCCGCACCACGCCGCAGCAGGTCTGCCAGGTGCAGTTCGGCCGGACGCTGGAGCGGGCACCGGACGCGGAGGGCGGGACGCGCGTGGTCGCGGCCTTCTGCAACGGCGGCCCGCTGAGCAGCACCCGGGCCGGGCTGACCGGCGTCTCCGCGCCCGACGACCCGCGCTACGGCGAGTTGCTGGCGCAGCTGACCCTGACCCTCTTCCCGGCGGTCAACCCGGACATGCGCGACGACGGCCGGGCCGAGCCCCGCGTCGTGCCCTGACGCCGGGTCGTCGCCCGAGGCCCGAAAATGCGCCGCCTTTGCTGTTTGAAGTCCGGGCCGATGCTGGCATAGTGCCGCTCCGCCGACGGCGCCCGCCGCCGGCTGGATCGTTGCGTGGAATGGTGCACTATGTGGAAACGCGCGGCCGGCCTCTGCCTCCTCCTCGGGCTCGGGGCCTGCGGTACCTCTTCTAGCGAGAACGTTCGCTACGACTACCCGGACCAGCTGGATCGCTTCGGGCGGCCCTCCTACGAGGCCGAGCCCAGCATCTTCGGCGAGGACGGGCTGCTGTTGCTCGGCGAGCGGACCGAACGGCCGGGCGACGGCGGCGCCGGCATCGGCGTGAACGCCTATCTCTGGCGCGCCTCGCTGGATACGCTGAACTTCCTGCCGCTGGCCTCCGCCGATCCCTTCGGCGGCGTCATCATCACCGACTGGTACACGCCGCCCGACGCGCTCGACGAGCGCTTCAAGGTGAACGTGCTGATCCTCGGCCGCGACCTGCGCGCCGACGGCGTGCGCGCCACGGTGTTCCGCCAGCTGCGCGACGAGGGCGGCGCCTGGATCGACGCGCCGGTGGGAGAGACCAGCGGCCGCGACATCGAGGACGCGATCCTGACCCGGGCGAGGCAGCTGCGCATCGCCGGCCTCAACTGACATCGGTCCCGATCGACCCAGGGCGCGAGACGCGCGTGCGAGCGGCGACGGCCGCGGTGAAGAAGAGAGCATGAGCCGCTACAACCCGAAGCAGACCGAAGCCAGGTGGCAGCAGGCCTGGGACGAGGCAGGCTGCTTCACCGCCGCCGCGCAGCCCGGCGAGGAGCGCGCCAAGTACTACGTGCTGGAGATGTTCCCCTACCCCTCGGGGCGCATCCACATGGGGCATGTGCGCAACTACTCGATCGGCGACGTGATCGCCCGCTACAAGCGGGCCCGCGGCTTCGAGGTCCTGCACCCCATGGGCTGGGACGCCTTCGGCCTGCCGGCCGAGAACGCGGCGGCCGAGCGCGGCGTGCATCCGGCGAAGTGGACCTACGCCAACATCGACGCCATGCGCGCCCAGCTGAAGATGATGGGCCTCTCGATCGACTGGACGCGGGAGTTCGCCACCTGCGATCCCGAATACTACGCCCACCAGCAGGCGATCTTCCTCGACTTCCTCCAGGCCGGGCTGGTCTACCGCAAGGAGTCCTGGGTCAACTGGGATCCGGTCGACCAGACGGTGCTGGCCAACGAGCAGGTGATCGACGGCCTGGGCTGGCGCTCCGGCGCCCCGGTCGAGCGCCGCCGCCTGTCGCAGTGGTTCTTCCGCATCACCGCCTTTTCCGAGGAGCTGCTGGCCGCGCTCGACGGGCTGGAGCGCTGGCCGGAGAAGGTGCGGCTGATGCAGCGCAACTGGATCGGCCGCTCCGAGGGCGCCAAGGTGCTCTTCGAGGTGACCGGCCGCGAGACGCCGCTGGAGGTCTTCACCACCCGGCCGGACACGCTCTACGGCGCCTCCTTCTGCGCGCTCTCGCCGCACCACCCCCTGACCGCCGAACTCGCCGCCGGCGACCCGGCGCTGGCCGCCTTCGTCGCCGAGTGCGATCGCCTCGGCACCAGCGAGGAGGCGATCGAGACGGCCGAGAAGCGCGGCTACGACACCGGCCTGAAGGTCCGCCACCCGCTCGACCCGAGCTGGGAGCTGCCGCTCTACGTCGCCAACTTCGTGCTGATGGACTACGGCACCGGCGCGATCTTCGCCTGCCCCGGCCACGACCAGCGCGACCTCGACTTCGCCCGCAAGTACGGCCTGCCGGTCCGGCCGGTGGTGCTGCCGCCGGGCGCCGACCCGGCCGCCTTCGCGATCGGCGACGAGGCCTATGTGGGCGAAGGCACGATCTTCAATTCCGACTTCCTCGACGGCCTGGCCGTGGAGGAGGCGAAGCGCGCCGTGATCGAGCGCCTGGAGAGTCTGGGCCGCGGCGAGGGGCGAGTGCAGTTCCGCCTGCGCGACTGGGGCGTGTCGCGCCAGCGCTACTGGGGCTGCCCGATCCCGATCGTGCACTGCCCGGACTGCGGCCCGCTGCCGGTGCCGCGCGAGCAGCTGCCGATCCGCCTGCCCGACGACGTGAGCTTCGACAAGCCCGGCAACCCGCTGGCGCACCACCCGAGCTGGAAGCACACGACCTGTCCGCAGTGCGGCGGCGCGGCCGAGCGCGACACCGACACCATGGATACCTTCGTCGACTCCTCCTGGTACTTCGCGCGCTTCTGCAGCCCGCGGACGGAGGACCGCCCGCTCGACCGCGCGGCGGTCGACCGCTGGCTGCCGGTCGACCAGTACATCGGCGGCATCGAGCACGCGATCCTGCACCTGCTCTACTCCCGCTTCTTCACCCGGGCGCTGAAGGCGACCGGCCACCTGGGGGCGGAGGAGCCCTTCGCCGGGCTCTTCACCCAGGGCATGATCGGCCACGAGACCTATCGCGACGACCAGGGCCGCTGGCTCTCGCCGGACGAGGTGGTCGCCGGCGACGACGGGACGCTGCGCAGCGCCGAGGGCCGGGCCGTCACCCGCGGCCGCGTCGAGAAGATGAGCAAGTCCAAGCGCAACACCGTCGATCCCGAGCGGATCATCGAGACCTACGGGGCCGACACGGCGCGCTGGTTCATGCTCTCCGACAGCCCGCCCGAGCGGGAGATGGAGTGGACCGACGCCGGCATCGAGGGCGCCTGGCGCTTCACCCAGCGCCTCTGGCGCCTGGTGAGCGAGGCGCTGGCCGGAAATCTGCCGCCCCACGGCGCGCCGGCGCCCACGGCCATCGAGGGGCCGGCGCTGGAGCTGCGCCGCCAGGTGCACAAGACCATTGCCGGCGTCAGCCGCGACATCGAGGCCTTCCACTTCAACAAGGCCGTGGCCCGGATCTACGAGCTGACCAACGCCGCCTCGGGATTCCGGGCGCAGGACGCGGCCGGCCTCTGGACGCTGCGCGAAGCCTGCGAGGCCCTGGCCCGCCTGGTCGCGCCGATGATGCCTCACCTGGCCGAGGAGCTCTGGTCCCGGCTCGGCGGCCGGGGCCTGCTGGCGCAGTCCGTCTGGCCCGAGGCCGACCCGGCGCTGGCGCGCGACGAGATCGTGGTGATCGCAGTGCAGGTCAACGGCAAGCTGCGCGCCAAGCTGGAGCAGCCGCGCGACGCCGACGAGACGGCGCTGCGCGAGGCGGCCCTGACCGAGCCCTCAGTGCTGAAGCACCTGGAGGGGCGCAACCCGCGCAAGGTGATCGTCGTCCCCAACCGGATCGTCAATGTCGTGGTCTAGACGCCGTCTGCTCACCGCCGCCGCGCTGCTGCCCCTGGGCAGCGGCCTCGGCGGCGCTCTGGGCGGCTGCGTGGTTCGGCCGCTCTACGGCACGCTCGCCGAGGGCGGCGAGGGGCGCGGCACCGACGCCCTGGCGGCCACCGCCATCCGGCCCATCGCCAACCGCAGCGGGCAGCAGCTGCACAACGCGCTGCGCGACATGCTCAACCCGCGCGGCCAGCCGGCGGCGGCGCGCTACGACCTCGCGATCGGCCTGAACGAGAGCCTGCGGGAGTCGGGCCTGCGCCGCACCGAGACCTCGACCCGCGGCACGCTGACGCTGCGCGCCGACTACCGGCTGACCGACCGCGACGACGGACGGCTGCTGACCAGCGGTCGGGCGCAGTCGATCGTCGGCTACAATCTGGTCGACAGCGGCTACGCCAACCACGCCGCGGCGCAGGACGCGCGCGAGCGCGGGCTGCGCGAGCTGGCCCAGGAGATCCGCCGCCGCCTCGCCCTGCACTTCGCCGAGGCGGCCGGCTAGGCTTCCTCGGTGACAGCAATGGCCAACGCGGAGTCGAGCTCGTCATTGCGAGCGCAGCGAAGCAATCCAGGGCCGTTGGCCTCTGGCCCCTGGATTGCTTCGCTGCGCTCGCAATGACAACTTGGAGCCAGCCTACCCGGGGAGCGAGGCCGTGGAGATCAAGAGCGAGCAGTTCGAGAGCCGGCTGCCCGGGCTGCTGCCGGGCCTGCGGGCACTGCTGCTCTACGGTCCCGACCCGGGCCTGGTGGCCGAGCTCGGCGGCGGCGCCTGCCGCGCCCTGCTGGGGGGCGACGACGATCCCTTCCGGCTGGTGGAGCTGACGCCGAAGCAGCTGCGTGACGACCCGGCCCTGCTGGCCGACGAGGCGGCGGCGATCGCCATGACCGGCGGACGCCGCGTGCTGCGCCTGCGCGATGCCGGCAACGAGCAGGCGGAGCTGCTCTCCGACTTCCTGGAGAAGCCGCCGGGCGACGCCCTGCTGGTGGTCGAGGCCGGCGACCTGCCGAAGCGCGCGGCGCTGGTGCAGGCCTTCGCCAAGGCCGGCGATCATGCGGCCGTGGTGGCCTGCTACCGCGACGAGGGGGGCGGCCTCGCCCGCCTCGCCGAGGGAATGCTGCGCGAGGCCGGGCTACAGGCCGACCCCCAGGCCCTGGCCCTGCTGGCCGCCCAGCTCGGCGGCGACCGCCAGCTCAGCCGCCGCGAGATCGAGAAGCTGATCCTCTACAAGGGCCCGGGCGGCGGCCGGGTGGAAGTGGCCGACGTGGCCGCCTGCATCGGCGACGCCTCGGCCCTGGATCTGGAGGACCTGGCCTTCGCCGTGGCCGACGGCGACCGTGCTGCGCTCGACCGTATCCTGCGCCGCAGTCTGCAGCAGGACGCCAATGCCGTGCAGGTGCTGCGGCAGGTGCTGCGCCACTTCCAGCGGCTGCATCTGGTGGCCGGCCAGCTCGCCGCCGGGGTGCCGGCGGAGGCGGCGCTGGCCAAGCTGCAGCCGCGGCCCTTCTGGAAGGTGGCGAAGCGCTTCGAGGCCCAGGCGCGGCGCTGGCCGCAGGCGCGTCTGGCGGCGGCGAGCGCACGCCTGCTCGAGGCCGAAGCCGACTGCAAACGCACCGGCACCCGCGACGCCGCGCTCTGCGGCCAGATTCTGCTGGGCATCGCCCTCACCGCACCCCGCGTCGGACGGCGATAGCGGCGCGATCCGGCCTGGGCGTTCCGGCCCGATCGGATCGCGCTTTCGGACCCCAGCCGCCGCTCCAGGAGCCGCCGCGACACGCCTCCCTTTGGTGCGCCTGACCTTGACGCACAACCCGGCCAGACGTTATGCTAATTGTGGGATATCGTATTTGCACAGCGAGCGAGAAGACCGTGACCTGAAATATTTACCATAATAATCATCCCAGGGAGGTACGAGATGTCCAGGACGATTCCCTCGCACGGCGAGGCGCCGAAGCTCGTCGAGGTCTCCGAGCCGAACAGCGGCCGGCGCCGCTTCCTGACCGCCGGCGCAGCGGCGGCGGCCGCGGTGGCCGGCAGCGCCGCCGTCGCCTTCCCCAATGTCGCCCGGGCGCAGTCGGTCACCTGGAACATGCAGAGCGGCTGGGGCGGCGACATCTTCCACGAGATGGCCGGCGACTTCGTGCGCAAGGTCAACGACATGTCGGGCGGGGCGCTGCAGATCAACCTGCTGCCCGCCGGCGCCGTGGTGGGCGCCCTGGAGCTGCAGGACGCCATCGTCGGCGGCGCCCTGGAAGGCGCCCACGGCGTCACCGCCTACTGGTACGGCAAGAACAAGGCCGCCTCGCTCTTCGGTACCCCGCCCGCCTTCGGCTGGAACGCCAACCAGTTCCTCGGCTGGGTCAAGTACGGCGGCGGTCAGGAGCTCTACGACGAGTTGGTGCAGGAGGTGCTGGGCCTCGACCTCGTCGGCTGGCTCTCCGGGCCGATGCCGACCCAGGCGCTCGGCTGGTTCTCCGAACCGATCACCTCCGCCAGCGAGCTGCAGGGCCTGCGCTATCGCACGGTGGGCCTCGCCGCCGACCTCTTCGCCGAGCTCGGCGCCGCGGTCACCATCCTCGGCGGCCCCGACATCGTGCCGGCCCTCGACCGCGGCGTGATCGACGCGGCCGAGTTCAACAACCCCTCCTCCGACCGCTTCCTGGGCTTCCAGGACGTCTCCAAGCACTGGATGCTGCAGAGCTACCACCAGGATGCGGAGGCCTTCGAGATCTCCTTCAACAAGAGCCGCTTCGAGGCCCTGTCGGAGGAGCTGCAGGCGGTCATCCGCAACGCCGTGGAGGCCGCCTCGGCCGACATGTCCTGGAAGGCCATGGCCCGCTACCCGGTCGACCAGCGGCGCCTGGTGGAGGAGGACGACGTCAACCTCTACATCACGCCGGACGAGATCCTGGAGGCACAGCTCGCCGCCTGGGACGCGGTGATCGAGCGCAACGCCAACGAGAACCCCTTCTTCGCCCGGGTCATCGAGTCGCAGAAGGCCTGGTGCCAGGAAGTGGTCGGCTTCGACCTCACCAACGAGGCGCCGAAGCGCAAGGCCTACGAGCACTTCTTCGGCGAACCGCCGCTGCCGGTGACGCGGCTCTAGCCGTCACCGGATCGGCCTGACGGGGGCCTGACGGGGGCCGGGAGGAGGCCGGGCGCCTCTTCCCGGCTCTTGTGCCGCGCGACAGGAAGCGACCGGAGAGCGAGAGGCGATGGAACGCATCCTTCTGGGAGTCGACCGCATCAGCAGCCTGGCGGGCAAGCTCTTCGCCTGGTGCGTGGTGATCATGACCTTCGCCATCTGTTACGAAGTCTTCATGCGCTACGTGCTGCGTCAGCCCACCACCTGGGCCTACGACGCCGGCTACATGCTCTACGGCGCGCTCTTCATCATGGCCGGCGCCTATGCCCTGGCGACCGGCGCCCATGTCCGCGGCGACGTGCTCTACCGGCTCTTCCCGAAGCGCTGGCAGGCCGGAGTCGACCTGGTGCTCTACCTGGTCTTCTTCTTCCCGGCGATCATCGCCCTGATCTACTCGGGCTACATCTTCGCCGAGCGTTCCTGGATGATGGGCGAGCGCAGCAGCGCCAGCCCGGCCGGACCGCCGCTCTATCACTTCAAGTCGCTGATCCCCCTCGCGGCGGTCTTCCTCTTCCTGCAGGGCCTGGCCGAGGTGGCGCGCTGCGTGATCTGCCTGAAGACCGGCCGCTGGCCGCGGCGCATCGACGACGTGCACGACATCGACGCGACCACCGCGGAGGCCTACATCGACAAGACGGCGCTGGATAGCGTTCAGGACGCCGAGGGGGGGCGCCCGCGATGACCAATCCGGAAATCGGCATCCTGATGCTGTTCCTGCTGATCTTCCTGATCCTGCTGGGCTTCCCGATCGCCTTCACGCTGATCGCCATGGCCGTCGGCTTCGGCCACTTCGCCATCGGCGACGCCATCTTCAACCTGCTGGTCCAGCGCACCTACGGCGTGATGTCGAACGCCATCCTGATCGCCGTGCCGCTCTTCCTCTTCATGGGTTACGTGGTGGAGCGCGCCAAGATTCTCGACAAGCTCTTCCGAAGTCTCCAGTTGGCCACGGGCAACCTCCCGGGCTCGCTGGCCGTCGCCAGCCTCGTCACCTGCGCGCTCTTCGCCACCGCCACCGGCATCGTCGGCGCCGTGGTCACGCTGATGGGCCTGCTGGCCTATCCGGCGATGCTCAAGGCCGGCTACGACCGACGCCTCGCGGCCGGCGTGATCTGCGCCGGCGGCTGCCTCGGCATCCTGATCCCGCCCTCGATCATGCTGATCCTCTACGGCGCCATCTCCGGCGTCTCGGTGGTGCGGCTCTACGCCGCCGCCCTGATCCCCGGGATGATGCTGGCCGGCCTCTACATCGTGATGATTATCGTGCGCGCCTGGCTCAATCCCTCGATCGCGCCGAAGCTGCCGGCCGAGGAGCGCAACGTGCCGATGCCGGTGGTCCTGCGCTCGGTCGTCACCTCCTTCGTGCCGCTGGCGGTGTTGATCGCCGCGGTGCTGGGGGCGATCCTCTTCGGTCTCGCGACACCGCACGAGGCGGCCGCCATGGGCGCGCTCGGCGCACTCGGCCTGGCCGCCGCCTACCGCCAGCTCGACTGGACCCGGCTGAAGGAATCGACCTTCCTCACCGCCAAGTCCACCGCCATGGTCTGCTGGCTCTTCGTCGGCTCCTGGGCCTTCGCCTCGGTCTTCTCGCTGCTCGGCGGCCACAGCGTCATCGAGCACTGGCTGACCGGCATGAACCTCACGCCGGTGCAGTTCCTGATCCTGGCGCAGCTCACCATCTTCCTGCTCGGCTGGCCGCTGGAATGGACCGAGATCATCGTCATCTTCGTGCCGATCTTCCTGCCGCTGCTGCCGGCCTTCGGCATCGACCCGCTGATCTTCGGCATCCTGATCGCGCTCAACATCCAGACCTCCTTCCTGACCCCGCCGATGGCCATGTCGGCCTTCTACCTGAAGGGGGTGGCGCCGCGCGGCACCGAGTTGATGGAGATCTTCGCCGGGATACTGCCCTTCCTGGCCATGGTCTTCGTCGCCATGGCGCTGGTCTATCTGGTGCCGGACATCGTCTTCCTGCTGCCGCGGCTGCTCTATGGCTGAAGCCGCCGCCAGCACCCGCCGCCTCGGCGAGGATCCGCGGCGCGGCGGCCGCATCCGCGAGGCCCGGCTGCTGCGCGGCAAGGTCCGCCTCTCGGTACTGCTCTGGGGTGCGGCGGCCGTCGCGGCCCTGCTGCTGCAGCTGCTGCTGGGGGAGCGCGAGGGACCGGCCGAGACGTTGGGCTGGGCGCTGGTGGCGCTCTGCGCCTCGCTGGCCGTGGTGCGCCTGCGCCGCTTGACGCTGCTGCCGGAGGAGGTGCCCGACCTGGTTCTGGAGCGCGACGGGCTGCGCGACGCCCAGTCCGGCGCCGGCCTGATCCCCTGGCACGAGATCGAGGCCGTGACGCTGGACCGGCGCCGCAGCCGCGGCGCCCTGAACGCGCTGATCCTGCTGCGCCTGCGCGATCCCGAGCGCTACGGCGACCGGCTGCTGCTCGGCCGCCGCCTCGCCGCCCTGGCCCTCTGGCCGCGCGTCGGCCGCCATCACTACCTCGACGCCAGCGAACTCGACTGCCGCCCGGAAGCCCTGGCGGACTCCATCGCCGAGGCGGCCGGGCTGGGCGAGGCGCAGCGTCGCCGCTGACCGCCCCGCTTCAGCCGGCAGCCGCGTCCAGCTCCGGGTAGTGCCGGAAGATGCCGTCCTCGTTGAAGGGGATGCGGCGCGCCGAGGCCAGGTAGGCGGCGATGCGCGGGCGGGCGGCGACGCGCTCGTGCAGGGCGACGACCCGCGGCAGGCCCGGCTCCAGCCGCGCCATGGCCCGGGGAAAGGCGTAGCGCAGGCCGGCGAGGATCTGGAACAGCGAGAGGTCGGGATAGGAGAGGCGCCGGCCGAGCAGCCAGCCGCCGGCGGGCGCCCGCGCCAGCACCGTCTCGAAGTGGCCGAGGAACTTCGGTGCGCGTTCGGCCAGGAGATCGGCCGTCCGCCGCTTCGCCTCCGCGCGCTGGTCGTCGTAGTAGAGGCCCGACGCGATGGGGTGGTGGCTGTCGTGGATCTCCTGCAGGAAGTCGGCCAGGGTCAGCTGCAGCTGCTGCGCCCAGAACCGCCCGGCCTCGCTCGCGGGCGCGAGGCCGTGGCGGTCGCCCAGGAACTGCAGGATGTTGGCCGTCTGCCCGATCAGCAGCCGGCCGGCCTCGAGGAAGGGCGGCGCGAGGGGCGGCCGCGCGCCCTCCGCCATCAGCCGCGCCATCGCCGCGGTTCCGCCCGGCTCGCGCGCCACGTCGCGGTAGTCGGCGCCGGCCTCCTCCAGCGCCAGCCGGACGAACTCGCCGCGGCCCTGGATGTCGGGCCAGTAGTAGAGCGCGTAGCGCATGGCCGCCTCCCGATTTCCGGTGCTTCCGGCGATTCCTACCCCTTAGACCGCGGGACTCCAAGCGGCCTCGGCCCTCTCGATCCGTCCTCGAAGACGCCGGCCGCCCTTGAAAACGGCGGCCGGCCGCCGAGATGAAGGCGGGGTCCGCCGGGGGGCTGGGCCGTTTGCGGTTTCTAGAGGGGCGTCCTTCCTTGACGGTCTATATCCTGCTCGCCGTCGGCCTGGTGCTGCTCTGCGCCGGCGGCGAGTTCCTCGTGCGCGGCGCGGTGGGGGCCGCGCGGCGGCTCGGCGTGTCGCCGCTGCTGATCGGCATCACCCTGGTCGGCTTCGGCACCTCCACGCCGGAACTGGTGGCCTCGATCAAGGCCGCCTACGCCGGCGCGCCGGGCATCGCCATCGGCAACGTGGTCGGCTCCAACATCGCCAACATCCTGCTGATCCTCGGGGTCACCGCGGCGATCTCTCCGATCCTGGTAGCGCGCGGCCCCTTCCCGCGCGACGCCGCGGTGATGCTGGGCGCCACCGCGCTGGTCGGCATCGCCGTCTGCACCGGCTTCCTCGCCCGCTGGGCCGGGCTGCTGTTCCTGGCCGCGCTGCTCGCCTACCTGGTCTACTGCTACCTCTCGGAGCGCAACGCCGGCGAGGCGGGCGCCCTGCACACGGCGGAGGCGGAGGAGGTCGAGGCCGTCGAGGGACCGCTGTGGAAGGCGCTGCTGGTCACCGCCGCGGGCCTCGTCGGCGTGCTGTTCGGGGCCAAGCTGCTGGTGGACTCGGCGATCGAGCTGGCGATGCTGCACGGCATCTCCGAGACGGTGATCGGCGTCTCGGTGGTGGCGGTCGGCACCTCGCTGCCGGAGCTGGCCGCCTCGGTGGCCGCCGCGCTGCGGCGCCACGCCGACGTCGCCTTCGGCAACATCGTCGGCTCCAACATCTTCAACCTGCTCTTCATCCTGGGCGTGACGGCGACCATCAAGCCGATCCCCGTGCCGGAGGAGATCCTGCACTTCGACTTCTGGGTGATGGCCGGCGCCACACTGCTGCTGGTCGCCGTGGCCGTCACCGGCTGGCGCATCGTCCGGCGCGAAGCCGTGGTCTTTCTGCTGCTCTATGCCGCCTACATGGGGCTGCTCTTCTCGCCGGCCGCCCGCGGCCTGATCGGGATCTGACCTCGGCCCTGGATCGCCGGCGTCGCTGCGCTATATTGCCGACCCATGAGCGCTTTCATGGTCACCCTCATGGTGATCGCGATGCTGATCACCCTGGGCGTTCTCTTCGCCGGCCTCGTCGTCATGGCGCGCGGCGGCGAGTTCAACAGAAAGTACGGCAACAGGCTGATGCGCTACCGCGTGCTGGCGCAGGGGGTGGCGCTGCTGCTCTTCGCCATCGCCATGCTCTCCGCCGGCAAGTAGCCGGGCAGGCGGGAGGAGGGGCCTTGGTCCAGCTCACGCGCATCTACACCCGCGGCGGCGACAAGGGTAAGACCTCGCTGGCGAGCGGCAAGCGCGTGCCCAAGCACGACGCGCGGGTCGCCGCCTACGGCACGGTCGACGAGGCCAACGCGCTGCTGGGCCTCGCCCGGCTGCACTGCGAGGGCGAGGCCGACGCCCTGCTGGCGCGGGTGCAGAACGACCTCTTCGACCTGGGCGCCGACCTCGCGACGCCGGAGGTGGAGCGGCCGGAGCACCCGCCGCTGCGCATCCTCGCCTCCCAGGTCGAGGCGCTGGAGGCGGCCATCGACCGGTGGAACGCCGCGCTGGAGCCGCTGAAGTCCTTCGTGCTGCCCGGCGGCAGCGAGGCCTCGGCCTGGCTGCACCTGGCCCGCACCGTGGTGCGGCGCGCCGAGCGCGAGATGACGCTGCTGGCCGAGCGCGAGGCGATCAATCCCGAGGCGGTGCGCTACGCCAACCGCCTCTCCGACCTGCTTTTCGTGCTGGCCCGCAGCCTCAACGACGGCGGCCGGGCCGACGTGCTCTGGGTGCCCGGCGGAAACCGCTGAAACGCCGTCCCGTGACGGAATTGACAGGCCCCTGAGGTCTACTTATCGTGCGCGCGCCCGTTCCCGGAACGGCGCCGCGCCCGGCGGCTTCGGCATCGACGGCGACCGAGGGGGCCGCCAGCGCCCCACGGGCACCCGGTTTCCAGCGGAATCGACAGGAAGGGTAGCAGTCAGCCCATGAAGGTACTGGTCGCCATCAAGCGCGTGATCGACGCCTACGTGAAGGTCCGCGTGAAGTCCGACGGTTCGGGCGTCGAGACGCAGAACGTCAAGATGTCGATGAACCCCTTCTGCGAGATCGCCGTCGAGGAGGCGGTGCGCCTGAAGGAAGCCGGCATCGCCAGCGAGATCGTCGTCGTCTCCTGCGGCCAGCAGAGCAGCCAGGAGACGCTGCGCACGGCGCTGGCCATGGGCGCCGACCGCGGCATTCTGGTGCAGAGCGACGCGGAGCTGCAGCCGCTGGCCATCGCCAAGCTGCTGAAGGGCGTGGTCGAGAAGGAGCAGCCGGAGCTGGTGCTGCTGGGCAAGCAGGCCGTCGACAACGACTTCAACCAGACCGGCCAGATGCTCTCGGCGCTGCTCGGCTGGTCGCAGGCGACCTTCGCCTCGAAGATCGAGAAGGGCGACGGCCGCCTGACCGTGACCCGCGAGATCGACGGCGGCCTGGAGACCCTGGAGGTGACGCTGCCGGCGGTGGTGACCGCCGACCTGCGCCTCAACGAGCCGCGCTACGCCTCGCTGCCGAACATCATGAAGGCGAAGAAGAAGCCGATCGACGTGCTGACGCCCGAGGAGCTGGGCGTCGACCCGGCGCCGCGCCTGACGGTGGTCAAGGTCAGCGAGCCGCCGGCCCGCCAGGGCGGCGTCAAGGTGGGCTCGGTCGCCGAGCTGGTCGACAAGCTGAAGAACGAAGCGAAGGTCATCTGACGATGAGCATCCTGGTCATCGCCGAGCACGACGGCGCCGCCCTCAAGCCCTCCACCCTGAACGCCGTCGCGGCCGCCAAGGCGATCGCCGGCCACGCCGGCGGCGATCTCCATCTGCTGGTGGTCGGCAAGGGCGTCGAGGGTGCCGCCACGGCCGCCGCCGCGGTCGAGGGCGTCGCCAAGGTGCTGAAGGCCGACGCCGCCGAGTACGACCACCTGCTGGCAGAAAACGTGGCGCCGCTGCTGGCGAAGCTGGCCGAGGGCTACGACTACCTGGTGACGCCGGCCGGCACCTTCGCCAAGAACGTGCTGCCGCGGGTCGGCGCGCTGCTCGACCTGCAGCCGCTCACCGACGTGGTGGCCGTGGAGAGCGCCGACACCTTCGTGCGGCCGATCTACGCCGGCAACGCCCTGGCCACCGTGAAGATGGTCGACGCGCGCAAGCTGATCACCGTGCGCGCCACCGCCTTCGACGCGGCGCCGGCCGAGGGCGGCTCGGCCGCGATCGAGGCGGTCGAGGCCGGCGGCGAGGCCGGCAAGTCCCGCTACCTCGGTTCCGAACTCACCAAGTCCGAGCGCCCCGAGCTGACCAGCGCCCGCGTCGTCATCTCCGGCGGCCGCGGCATGCAGAGCGGCGAGAACTTCGCCTTGCTGGAGAAGGTGGCGGACAAGCTGGGCGCCGCGGTCGGTGCCAGCCGCGCCGCGGTCGACGCCGGCTTCGTGCCGAACGACTACCAGGTCGGCCAGACCGGCAAGGTGGTGGCGCCCGAGCTCTACATCGCCGTCGGCATCTCCGGCGCCATCCAGCACCTCGCCGGGATGAAGGACAGCAAGGTCATCGTCGCCATCAACAAGGACGAGGAGGCGCCGATCTTCCAGGTCGCCGACTACGGCCTGGTGGCCGACCTCTTCCAGGCGGTGCCCGAGCTGGAGCAGGAGCTGGACAAGGTGCTTTGAGGCGCCGCCCCGGCGACCCCACAACCCCCGATCCCGGAGAGATCCCCATGGCCGAGCAGGCCCCGATGCCCCAGGAGTTCCAGACCGTCGGCGTGATCGGCGCGGGCCAGATGGGGAGCGGCATCGCCCACGTCTGCGCCCTGGCCGGCTACAATGTCCGGCTGCAGGACATCGGCGAGGAGCAGCTCGCCCGGGCGGTGCAGACCATCGACCACAACCTCGACCGCCAGGTGCAGAAGGGGCGCACCTCCGAAGCCGACAAGAACGCCGCGATGGGGCGCATCGCCACGGCTACCACGCTGGAGGCGCTGGCCGACTGCGACCTGGTGATCGAGGCGGCGACCGAGAACGAGGAGATCAAGCGCGCGATCTTCCAGCAGCTCTGCCAGAGCCTGAAGAAGGAGGCGGTGATCTGCACCAACACCTCCTCCATCTCGGTGACGCGCCTGGCCTCGGTGACCGACCGGCCCGAGCGCTTCATGGGCATGCACTTCATGAACCCGGTGCCGGTGATGCAGCTGGTCGAGCTGATCCGCGGCATCGCCACCGGCGAGGAGACCTTCGCGCGGATCCGCCAGCTGACGGTCAAGCTCGGCAAGAGCCCGGTCGCCGCCGAGGACTTCCCGGCCTTCATCGTCAACCGCATCCTGCTGCCGATGATCAACGAGGCGGTCTACACCCTCTACGAGGGCGTGGGCTCGGTCGAGGCCATCGACACGGCGATGAAGCTCGGCGCCAACCACCCTATGGGGCCGCTGGAGCTGGCCGACTTCATCGGCCTGGATACCTGCCTGGCGGTGATGTACGTGCTCTACGAGGGCCTGGCCGACAGCAAGTACCGCCCCTGTCCGCTGCTGGTGAAGTACGTCGAGGCCGGCTGGGTCGGCCGCAAGTCCGGCCGCGGCTTCTACGACTACAGCGGCGAGAAGCCCGTCCCGACCCGCTGAGGCCGACGCAGGCCTCAGCCGAAGAGCAGCTTGGCGAGCACGGCGACGGTGATGGTCAGGTTGAAGCCGACCATCCATTTCAACAGCATCGTGTCGCGTTCGACCAGGGACAGCCGTCCCTCGATCGCGTCCAGGCGTCCCTCGACCCTGTCGAGCCGCTGCTCGATCGCGTCCAGGCGTCCCTCGACCCTGTCGAGCCGCTGCTCGACCGCATCCAGACGCACCTCGCCCTTCTCGAACCGCTGATCGAACGCCTCAAGCTGCCGATCGATAGTCTCGAAGCGTTCTATCTGGGCACCGAAGCCCTCGCGCTGGCCTCTCTCGATGTCGTCCAGCCGGTGGTCGTGGGAGCGCAGCAAGGCGTCGGTCGCCTGGCGCGCCTGAGCGTCCGCCATCCCGCTCGCCTTGAAGGCGTCGTAGAGATCGAGTGCCGCGTTCGCCATCGCCACCTCTGATGCGAGTATAGCAGGCTTTCCGGTTCGATCGTCAGCCCTCTTCCTCCAGGTACCAGCGCAGCAGCGCCAGGGCCTCCGGGCCGTCCCAGGGCGCCGCTCCCTCGGCGCGGCCGCGGATGGTGCCGCTGCGGTCGATCACGAAGGTGGTCGGCAGGCCGCGCAGCTCCAGGGCGCGCGCCAGCTCGCTGCGCGGATCGAGCCAGATGCCGAGCCGCTCGAGCCCGTGCTCGGCGTAGAAGGGCTCCACCTGGCGCAGGCCGCCGCGGTCGTTGGAGACCACCAGCACCTCGAAGTCCGCACCGCCCAGCTCGGCCTGCAGGTTGTCCAGCTCCGGCATCTCGCGCACGCAGGGCGCGCACCAGGTGGCCCAGAAGTTCACCACCAGCACCCGGCCGGCGTAGTCGGATAGGCGAACCTCCCGCTCGCCCCCCTCCTCCACCAGGGTGAAGGGCGTGTCCGGCAGGGAGCGCTCCTCGGCGACGAAGCCCTCGGCGAACCAGCCCGCCAGCGGCGGCTCCCCGGCCGCCGCCGGGCCGCTCCAGAACAGCGCCGCCAGCGGCGCGACCACCGCGAGGAAAAGCTTTTTCTTCATCGCTTCCTTCCGCTACACCACAGCCATGACCGAACAGCCCAACGAGACAGGCGCCGACGGCGGCGCCAATGCCATGTGGGGCGGGCGCTTCGCCGCCGGCCCGGCGGCGATCATGCAGCGCATCAACGCCTCGATCGACGTCGACCGCCGCCTCTACCGCCAGGACATCGCCGCCAGCCGCGCCCACGCGGCGATGCTGGCCGCGACCGGCATCATCTCCAGGGAAGATGGCGAGGCGATCGACCGCGGTCTAGAGGCGATCCTCGGCGAGATCGAGCGCGGCACCTTCGTCTTCTCGGCCGCGCTCGAGGACATCCACATGAACGTGGAGGCGCGGCTGCGCGAGCTGATCGGCGCGCCGGCCGGGCGCCTGCACACGGCGCGCTCGCGCAACGACCAGGTGGCGACCGACTTCCGCCTCTGGGTGCGCGACGCCCTGGACCAGATCGACGCCGGCCTGGCCGACCTGCAGTCGGCGCTGCTCGACCGCGCCGAGGCCGAGGCGGGCACGGTTATGCCGGGCTACACCCACCTGCAGGCGGCGCAGCCGGTCACCTTCGGCCACCACCTGCTCGCCTACGTGGAGATGCTGGGGCGCGACCGCGGCCGCTTCGCCGACTGCCGCCGCCGGCTCAACGAATGCCCCCTCGGCGCCGCCGCCCTGGCCGGAACCTCCTTCCCCATCGACCGCGAGGCGACGGCGAAGGCGCTCGGCTTCGAGCGGCCCATGGCGAATTCCATCGATGCCGTCTCCGACCGCGACTTCGCGCTGGAGTTCCTGGCCGCCGGCTCGATCCTGGCCGTGCACCTCTCGCGCTTCGCCGAGGAGATCGTGCTCTGGTGCGCCGAGGGCTTCCGCTTCGTGACCCTGTCCGACGCCTTCACCACCGGCTCCTCGATCATGCCGCAGAAGAAGAACCCCGACGCGGCCGAGTTGGTGCGCGGCAAGGCGGGCCGCGTGATCGGCGGCCTCAACTCTCTGCTGATCGTGATGAAGGGCCTGCCGCTGACCTACGGCAAGGACATGCAGGAGGACAAGGAGCCGGTCTTCGACGCCTTCGACACCCTGGCGCTGGCCGTCGCCGCCACCGCCGGCATGGTGCGCGACCTGGAGCCGCGCCGCGAGGCGCTGCGCGCCGCCACGGCCAAGGGCTTCCTGACCGCCACCGACCTGGCCGACTGGCTGGTGCGGGTGCTGGGCCTGCCCTTCCGCGAGGCGCACCACGTCACCGGCACGCTGGTGGCGCGGGCCGAGGCCGCGGGGGTCGACCTCGCCGAGCTGCCGCTGGAGGCCATGCGGGAAGTGGAGCCGCGCATCGACGGCGGCGTCTACGAAGTGCTGACCGTGGAGCGCTCGGTCGCCAGCCGTACCGCCTTCGGCGGCACCGCGCCCGACAACGTGCGCGCCGCCGTGGCGGCGGCCCGGGAGCGCTGGGCATGACCCGGGCCCTCACCCGGCGCGCCCTGCTGCTGGCGCTGGCCGCGGCGCCGCTGGCCGCCTGCGGCCTGGAAGGACCGCCGCGCCCGCCGGAGGGCGAGGAGGAGCGCTACCGTCTGCGCGAGCGGAAGTACCCGGCGCCGGAGACCGTCCGGCCCCGCCAGGAAGGGGCGACACAGTGACCGAGACCTTCGCCTACCGCGACGGGCGGCTGCACGCCGAGGGGGTCGATCTCGCGCCTCTGGCGGCCGAGGTCGGCACGCCCTTCTACCTCTATTCCGCCGGCGCCATGGAGCGCTCCTACCGCCGCTTCGCCGGGGCGCTGCGGGCCGAGGGGCTGGACGCCCTGGTCTGCTACGCGGTCAAGGCCAACCCGCACCTGGCCGTGGTCGCCGGCTTCGCCCGCCTGGGCGCCGGCGCCGACGTGGTCTCCGAGGGCGAGCTGCGCCGGGCACTGGCCGCCGGCGTGCCGGCCGACCGCATCGTCTTCGCCGGCGTCGGCAAGATGGCGGCCGAGATGGCGCTGGGCCTGGAGACCGGCATCCTGCAGTTCAACGTGGAGTCCCGCGAAGAGCTGCTGCTGCTCGACCGCATCGCCCGCGACAAGGGCCTGCGCGCGCCGGTGGCGCTGCGCATCAATCCCGACGTCGACGCCCGCACCCACGCCAAGATCACCACCGGCAAGGCCGAGAACAAGTTCGGCATCCCCTTCGATCAGGCCGACGCGGTGCTGCGCCTGGCGGCCGGCCTGGGCGGCATCGAGCCGGTCGGCCTCGCCGTGCACATCGGCTCGCAGATCACCAGCCTGGAGCCCTACGAGGCCGCCTTCGGCCGCCTCGCCGACCTCTTCGTCGAGCTGCGCGCGGCGGGCCTGCCGCTGCGCCGCCTCGATCTCGGCGGCGGCCTCGGCATCGCCTATCGCGGCGAACCGCTGCCGACCCCCGAGGACTACGCGGCGGCCGCGGCGCGGGCCGTCGGCGGCCTCGGCGTGCCGCTGGTCTTCGAGCCGGGGCGCCACCTGGTCGGCGAGGCCGGGCTGCTGGTGTCCCGCGTACTCTTCGTCAAGCAGGGCCGCAGCCGCCGCTTCCTGGTGCTCGACGCCGGCATGAACGACCTGCTTCGCCCGGCGCTCTACGAGGCCTGGCACGAGATCCTGCCGCTGGCCGAGCCGGCCGCCGACGCAGCGCGCAGCCCCTGCGACGTGGTCGGCCCGATCTGCGAGACCGGCGACCTCTTCGCCGAGGGGCGGTCGCTGCCGCCGATCGCCGCCGGCGACCTCGTGGCCTTCGGCGCGGCCGGCGCCTACGGCGCCACCATGGCCTCGACCTACAACTCGCGCCTGCCGGCGCCGGAGGTGATGGTCCGCGGCGAGCGCTGGGAGGTGATCCGCGCCCGGCCGTCGCACGAGGCGCTGCTGCGCGCCGAGCGCCTGCCGGACTGGCTGGCGGAAGAGCCGGCGGCTTCCGTGGCGAAGGGGCCGGTACGGGGCTGAGCCTGCCCCGATCGTGCCACCTTCCCCTGGCAGCCTCTGGTGCTATCCTGGGTGCATCAGGCCGAAAGGAGCGCCGTGCCGGGCCCCGACCAGAGTTCGCCTGACCGCCGTCCCCTCCGCCGCCTCGGCAGCAAGCTGCTGGCGGCGCGCTTGGTGCTGTTCTGGGAGCGGCTCTGGCCGGCGCTGCTGCCGCCGGCGCTTTTGCTCGGCCTCTTCCTGACCCTGGCGCTGCTCGACCTCCTGCCGCTGCTCGGCCCCTGGCTGCACCTGGCGGCCCTGCTGGCCTTCGCCGGCGGTTTCGCTTGGCTGCTGCGGCGCGCCCTGCGCGGTCTGGCCCTGCCGGACGAACAGGCGGCGCGGCGGCGGCTGGAGCGCGACAGCGGACTGGCGCACCGCCCCCTGACCGCCCTGGAAGACCTGCCCGCCGGCAGCGGCGAGAACGGCGCCGGCGACCCGATGCTGGCCGCCTACTGGCGCCTGCACCGGCAGCGGCTCCTGGCCCAGCTGCGCGGGCTGCGGGTCGGCTGGCCGCAGGCCGGCTGGGCACGGGTCGACGGGCTCGGCCTGCGCGCCCTGGTGGGCCTGCCGCTGCTGGTCGCCGTGGTGGTCGCCGCCACGGACTGGGAGGGGCGCCTGGTGCGCGCCGCCGTTCCGGAGCTGGTGCTGGCGGCGGAGGTGCCGCCGCCGCGCGTCGACGTCTGGATCAGCCCGCCCGCCTACACCGGCGAGCCGCCGGCCTATCTCGATCCGGAGGCGGAGCCCGGCGATATCGTGCGCGTGCCGGCCGGCAGCCGCGTCCTGGCCCAGGTCCAGGGCGGCCGCGGCACGCCGCGCCTCGACCTCGACGGCGATCCGGCGGTCGACTTCGTCGGCCGCGACGAGGCGGTGTTCCGGGCGGAGACGGAGCTGGTCGCCGGCCGGCGCCTCTCCATCGACCAGAACGGCCTGCCGATCGCCTCCTGGACGCTGACGGTCGTGCCCGACCTGCCGCCGACGGTCGAGTACCTCACGGCGCCGGCCCGCGCCGCCCGCGGCGCCCTGCAGTTCGAGTACGAGGTGACCGACGACTACGGCGTCGAGAGCCTGACGGCCCTGATCGAGCGCCGCGACGAGGGCGGGGCCGGCGAGGTCATGGAGCTGCCGCTGCCGCTGCCGGCCCGCAGCCCGCGCCAGGCGGAGGGTCGGAGCTTCCAGGACCTGACGCCGCATCTCTGGGCGGGCGTGCCGGTGAGCATCACCCTGGAGGCCCGCGACGCCATCGGCCAGAGCGGGCGGACCGAGGCCTTCGAGACCGTTCTGCCGGAACGGGTCTTCAACCATCCCGTGGCACGCCGCCTTGCCGAGCTGCGGCGCGAGCTGACGCTGGACCCGGAACGTCGCCGCCAGGTCGCCACGGCGCTCGACGCCCTGGCCCGGCAGCCCCAGCACTACTTCGGCGACATCGTCGTCTCCCTCGGCATCCTGACGGCCGAGCAGCGCCTGCTGCGCGACCGGCGCGCGGCGGCGGTCCCGCAGGTTCAGACACTGCTCTGGGACCTGGCGCTGCGCATCGAGGAAGGCGATCTCGCCGTGACGGAGCGGCGGCTGCGCGAGCTGCAGCAGGAACTGCAGCAGGCGCTGGCCTCCGACGCGCCGCAGGAGGAGATCGAGCGGCTGATGAACGAGCTGCAGGAGGCGCTCGACCAGTTCCTCCAGGCGATGGCCGAGCAGAGCCTGCGCGACTTCGACGCTCTGCCCCTGGACCAGATGCCGCCCTTCGATGAGATGCTGAGCCGCGACCAGCTGCAGGAGCTGATCGAGCAGGCCCGCGAGATGGCCCGCTCCGGCGCGCGGGAGCAGGCGCAGGAGCTGCTGTCCGAGCTGCAGCGCATGCTCGAGAACCTGCACGCCGAGCCGCTGCCCCTGGAGGAGATGAACCGGCGCCTGGAGCAGTCCATGCAGATGATGCAGGACCTGCAGGAGATGATGCGCGAGCAGCAGGATCTGCTCGACCGCAGCTTCCAGCGGGCCCAGCGCGGCGACACCGGCCGCGGCGCGGGCGAGGGCGAGGAGCAGGACCGCGAGGCCAGCCCCGGGCGGGCGCCGGGCACCGAGGCGGGCGACGCCCTGGCCCAGGAATCGCTGCGCCGCGAGCTGGGCGAGCTGATGCGCCGCTCCGGCGACATGACCGGCAACATCCCCCGCCCGCTCGGCCAGGCCGAACAGGCCATGCGCGCCGCCCGCGACGCGCTGGATCGCGGCGCCTCGGGCGAGGCCCTCGGCCCGCAAGGCGACGCCCTGGACCACCTGCAGCGCGGCATGGAGACGATGCTGGAGGACCTCGCCGCACAGTTCGGCGACGGCGAGGGCGGCGAGGGCAGCAGCTTCGGCCGCCCGGGCAGCCAGCCCCGCGACCCCTTCGGCCGACAGCGCGGCGAGGGCGGCTACGCCGACAGCGGCGAGGGCACGGAGATTCCCGACGGCGCGGTGCTGCAGCGCGCCCGCGAGATCCTCGACGAGCTGCGCCGCCGCAGCGGCGAGCGCAGCCGGCCGCAGATCGAACTCGACTACCTCGACCGCCTGCTGCGCCAGTTCTGAGGGCGATGCGCCGGCGCGCCCCGCCGAAGCGGGCGCAGCAGGCGCTCGTCATCCTGAGCGAAAGCGAAGGATGACGGAGAATTTTCGAGGCTTGCCGCCCCTCACCCCTGCGGCGGCCGCGGCAGCACCACCCCCTCCAGGCGCGCGCCGCGCAGGTTGGCGCCGGCGAGGTTGGCGTTGGCCAGATCGGCCTCGGTCAGGTCGGCGCGGAAGAGGTCGGCGCCGCGCAGGTCCGCGTGGCGCAGCACCGCCTGCTGCAGCTGCGTGACCAGCAGGCGGTTCTCGCCGATCACCAGGGGCCGCAGGTCGCAGTCGCGCAGGTCGGCCTTGTGCAGCTTCGCGCCGATCAGGTTGATGCCGCGCAGGTCGGCGCCGGAGAGCCGCGCGGTGCGCAGGTCGGCACCCTGGAGCTGCGCCCCCTGCAGCCGCACGCCGCTCATCTCCTTGCCGTAGAAGACCGCCTTGCGGGCGTGCAGGCCGGTCAGGTTCAGCCCTTCCAGGCGCGGCGCCCGGCGCAGGTCGATCTCGTCGAGCTCGGCGATCGCGCCCTCGCGGCCGCCGCTCTCGACGAAGAGGTTGTGGTCGCGCAGCATGTCCGACAGCGGCCGCGGCAGGCTGGAGAGCGGCCGCCCGACCGGCTCGTCGCCCAGCACGCCGGTCATGTCGGTGCGGGTGACGTCGGCGTCGGAGATGCGCGCGCCGGTGATCACGGCATCGCGCAGGTCGGCGTCGGTCAGGTCGGCGGCGCTGAGATCCGCCCCCTCCAGGTTGGCGCCGCGCAGGGTCGCGCGCTTCAGGTTGGCGCGGTTCAGGCGGCAGCCGCGCATCATGGCGTCGGTGAAGTCGGCCTGCACCGCCGCCGCCCCGGTCAGGCGCGCGCGCTCCAGGTTGGCGTTGATCAGCTTGGCGCCCTCCAGGCTGGAGGGGTCCTTCTCGTGGCTGAAGTAGTCGAGGCCGCTGCTGCGATTGCGCAGGGCGATCACGCCCTCGCGCAGGTCGGNGTCGTAGAGGTCGGCGTTGGAGAGGTCGGCGCCGCGCAGCAGCGCCCCGCGCAGATCGGCCCGCCGCAAGCTCGCACCCTCCATCCGCACTTCACGCAGGTCGGCGCCGAAGAAGCTGGCGTTGTCCAGGATCGTGCCGCGGAAGTCGGCGCCGGCCAGGGCCGCGCCGGTGAAGTTGGCGTCGGACAGGCGCGCGCCGGCGAAGCTGAGACCCTGCAGGTCCTTGAAACTAAGATCGGCGCGCGCGCCGCCGTGGTCGCCGCGGACCAGCCGCTCGTGCCGCTGCCGCAGGACGTCGACCTCGGCCTGCGTCAGCTTCTGAAAGGACAGGGTTTCCGGATTGGCCATCTGCCGCCCGCTCTGGAGCCTGATCCGCTCGCATCGGACGACGCGAGCGGTGAATCGGTCTCTACATCAACTCGCGCTGGAGCGCGATCCGGTCGGATCGCGGTTCAGCGCTCCCGAGGGGCGAGAGACTGGCACGGGCGTGGTTAAGCCAGGGTTACCCCCGCACGCCGTCGCGGGCCTCAGTACATGTGCTGGCCGCCGTTGATCGAGAGGGTCGAGCCGGTGACGAAGCCGGCCTGGTCGGCGACCAGGAAGACCACGCCGCGGGCGATCTCCTCGGCCTCGCCGAGACGGCCGACCGGAATGCGGGCGACGATCTTCTCCAGCACGTTGGCCGGCACCGCACGCACCATGTCGGTGGCGATGTAGCCGGGGGCGATGGCGTTGACGGTGATCCCCTTGGCCGCGCCCTCCTGCGCCAGCGCCTTGGTGAAGCCGTGGATGCCCGACTTGGCGGCGGCGTAGTTGACCTGGCCGTACTGCCCGGCCTGACCGTTGATGGAGCCGATGTTGACGATGCGCCCGAAGCCGCGCTCGCGCATGGACTCGATGACGCAGCGCGAGAGGTTGAAGCAGGAGGTGAGGTTGGTGTCGATCACCGCCTGCCACTGCTCCGGCGTCATCTTGTGGATCGTGGTGTCGCGGGTGATGCCGGCGTTGTTGACCAGCACCTCGACCGGGCCGTGCTCGGCGACAATCTCCTCGACCCCGGCCTTGACCGCGGCGTAGTCGGAGACGTCGAACTTGTAGGCGGGAATGCCGGTGCGCTCGGTGAAGGCCCGGGCCGCCTCGTCGTTGCCGCCGTAGTTGGCGGCCACGCGGTAGCCCGCGTCCTTCAGCGCCACGCAGATCGCCTCGCCGATGCCGCGCGTGCCGCCGGTGACCAGTGCCAGTCGTGCCATGGATGACTTCCTCCCTGTTTTCGGTCCACTCGACGCCTCGGGCGGCGCGCCCGGCCGGTCGGGGCGCCTGCCTGTTCGGGGCGCCGCCGCTATCAAACCATCTTGCCCCCTCGAGGTGGAAGCCTTCTTGAGATGGATCAAGCGGCGACACGACGCTTTCCCGGGCTATGCTGGCCGCTTCGCGAAAGGGCCGCGCACCGCTGGGGAAAGCCGCCGATGCCACTGCTGGATCTCGCCATCGTCCTGCTGCTGATCCTGGTCAACGGCTTCTTCGCCATGTCCGAGCTGGCGCTGGTCTCGGCGCGCCGCGGGCGGCTGCGCGGGCTGGCGCGCGGCGGCTCCAAGGGCGCGGTGGTGGCGCTGGCGCTGCTCTCCGATCCGACCCGCTTCCTCTCCACCGTGCAGATCGGCATCACCGCGGTCGGCATCGCCGCCGGCGCCTACAGCGGCGCCACCCTGGCCGAGCCGCTGGCGGCACTCCTCGCCGGGCTGCCGCTGCCGGCGAGCCTGCCGCTGCTGCCGCTCTCCTTCGCCCTGGTCGTGGCGCTCATCACCTACCTCACCCTGATCGTCGGCGAGCTGGTGCCCAAGCGCCTGGCGCTCGCCCGCGCCGAGGAGATCGCGGCGGCCGTCGCCGGGCCCATGGCGCTGCTGGCGCGGATCGCCACGCCGCTGGTCGTCCTGCTGCGCGGCTCCACCGAAGCCCTGCTGCGGCTGCTCGGCCGCAGCGAAAGCGAGCGCCTGGCGGTCACCGAGGAGGAGGTGCGGGCGCTGATCGCCGAGGGCACCGAGATCGGCGTCTTCCACGCCGCCGAGCGCAACCTGATCGAGGGGGTGCTGCGCCTCGCCGACCGCCCGGTGGCCTCGACCATGACGCCCCGCGCGCGGGTGGTCTGGCTCGACCTGAACGAGCCGGTGGAGAGCGTCCGCGCCAAGTTCGCCGAGACCGGCCGCTCCCGTTTCCTGGTGGCCGCCGGCACGCTCGACTCCCTGCGCGGCATGGTGCTGGCCAAGGACCTGGCGACGCGACAGCTCGCCGGCGAGACCACCGATCTGCGCGCCTGCCTGCGCTTCCCCCTGGAGGTGCGCGACTCTCTGCCGATCCTGCGCGCGCTGGAGCTCTTCCGCATCACCGGCGTGCACCTCGCGGTGGTGCGCGACGTCGACGGCCGCGTCGCCGGCATCCTGACGCCCACCGACGTGCTGCAGGCCATCGCCGGCGACCTGCCGGAGGAGGACCGTGCCGAGGAGCCGCCCGCCGTCCGCCGCGCCGACGGCTCCTGGCTCATGGACGGCGGCCTGCCGATGACGGAGGCGGCACGGCTGCTGCACCGTCCCGATCTGGCCGAGGCGGCCGGGCCGTCGACGCTCGCCGGCTTCTACCGCGAGACCCTGGGCGGCGCCCCCGAGATCGGCGCCCTGGCCCGGCACGGCGGCCTGCGCTTCGAGATCGTCGACATGGACGGCCGCCGCATCGACCGCCTCCTGGTCGGCGAGGACGGGGACTGACCGCCGCCCGACGTCACCGCCCTCCCGCTCCCGTCACGCCACGCCACGTCATCCTGAGCGAAAGCGAAGGATCTCGGGCCAGTTAGAGCTCGATTCCAACGAGATCCTTCGCTCGCGCTCAGGATGACGGGGGCGCACCGAAGGCGAACCGATCTCACACGGAGCCGCGGAGGCGCGGAGAACCAGACACCCTCACCCCAGCCCCTCTCCCAAGGGGAGAGGGGCTTTTTCGTTCTCCCTCTCCCTCTGGGAGAGGGCCGGGGTGAGGGTGTTTCGCTTGTTCCTCCGCGCCTCCGCGTCTCCGCGTGAGACAGGTCGAAGCGGGGGATTCTAGAGGATGAACTTGGAGAGGTCGGCGTTCTTGGCCAGGGTGCCGACGCGCTCGCGCACCAGCTCCGGGGTGATCTCCACCGTCTCGCCGGCGCGGTCGCTGGCGGTGAAGGAGATCTCCTCCAGCAGCTTCTCCAGCACGGTGTGCAGGCGCCGGGCGCCGATGTTCTCCACCGTGGCGTTGATCTCGGCGGCCAGGTCGGCCAGGGCCTCGACGCTCTCGTCGCTGAAGACCAGCTCCAGCTCCTCGGTCGCCATCAGCGCCTTGTACTGGCGGATCAGCGAGTTCTCCGGCTCGGTCAGGATGCGCTTGAAGTCGTCGCGGGTCAGCGCCGAGAGCTCGACCCGGATCGGCAGGCGGCCCTGCAGCTCCGGCAGCAGGTCGGCCGGCTTCGCCAGGTGGAAGGCGCCGGAGGCGATGAAGAGGATGAAGTCGGTCTTCACCTGGCCGTGCTTGGTGGCCACGGTGGTGCCCTCGATCAGCGGCAGCAGGTCGCGCTGCACGCCCTCGCGGCTGACGTCGGCGCCACCGCGCTGCTCGGAGCGGGCGGTGATCTTGTCGATCTCGTCGAGGAAGACGATGCCGTTCTGCTCCACCGCGGCGATGGCCTCGGACACCACCTGCTCCTCGTCGAGCAGCTTGTCGCTCTCCTCGGCCATCAGCAGGTCGTAGCTCTCGCCGACGACGACGCGGCGCTTGCGGGTGCGCCCGCCGAAGGCCTTCCCGAAGATGTCGTTGAGGTTGATCATCCCCATCTGCGCGCCGGGCATGCCGGGAATGTCCATGGTCGGCAGCTGCATCCCACCGCTGTCCTGCAGCTCCAGCTCCACCTCGCGGTCGGCGAGCTGGCCGTTGCGCAGCATGCGCCGGAACTTGTCCTTGGTCTCCTGGCTGGCGTTGGCGCCGACCAGGGCCTCGACCAGGCGGTTCTCGGCGTTGAGCTCGGCCTTGGCGCGGACCGCCTTGCGCAGCCGCTCGCGCGTCATGTGGATGGAGATCTCCACCAGGTCGCGCACGATCGACTCCACGTCCCGCCCGACGTAGCCCACCTCGGTGAACTTGGTCGCCTCGACCTTGAGGAAGGGGGCCTGGGCCAGCTTGGCGAGCCGCCGGGCGATCTCGGTCTTGCCGACGCCGGTCGGGCCGATCATCAGGATGTTCTTGGGCAGCACCTCGTCGCGCAGGTCGTCGGGCAGCTGCTGCCGGCGCCAGCGGTTGCGCAGGGCGATGGCGACGGCGCGCTTGGCCTCGCGCTGGCCGACGATGTAGCGGTCCAGCTCCGAGACGATCTCGCGCGGGCTGAAGGCGTAGGCGCCGGTAACTTCCGGCGCCGCCTCCTCAGAGGCTTTCGAGAGTGAGCTTGTCATTGGTGTAGATGCAGATCCCGGCTGCGATGCCCATGGCCTTGCGGGCGACGGCCTCGGCGTCGAGGCCCTCGATGTCGATCAGCGCACGCGCCGCGGAGAGCGCATAGGCACCGCCGGAGCCGATGCCGATCAGCCCGTCCTCGGGCTCCAGCACGTCGCCGGTCCCTGTCAGTACCAGGGAATTGTCCTTGTCCGCCACCGCCATCATCGCCTCGAGCCGGCGCAGATAGCGGTCGGTACGCCAATCCTTGGCCAGCTCGACGCAGGCGCGCAGCAGCTGGCCGGGGTGACTCTCCAGCTTCGCCTCCAGCCGCTCGAAGAGGGTGAAGGCGTCGGCCGTGGCCCCGGCGAAGCCGGCGATCACGCCCTCGTCGCGGCCGAGCCGGCGCACCTTGCGCGCGTTGGACTTCATCACGGTGTTGCCGAAGCTGACCTGGCCGTCGCCGGCGATCACCACCCGGCCGTCCTTGCGGACCGAGAGGATGGTGGTGCCGTGCCAGGGAGAGCTCTGTGCGGAGGTCTGTTCGTCGGACATGCAGGGGTAAATGGCGAAGCCGGGGGGACGGGTCAAGCGGCGAGGTTGGCGGCGACCCTACGGCGTTGCTAGAAGGGCGGCGCCCCCACAGCCCGCGGAGCCCGTCCATGACCTCTCACCCGACCGGCCTCGGCCCCGATCCGCGCTGCCGCCACCCGCTGCCCGGCTACGAGAATTGCGCCTTCCTCAACAACCTGATCGACCTGCCCAACGTCGAGATCGGCGACTACAGCTACTACGACGACAAGGAAGGGCCGGAGCGCTTCGCCGAGCGCATCCGCTACCACTTCGAGTTCGTCGGCGACCGCCTGGTGATCGGCCGCTTCTGCGCCATCGCCAAGGACGTCACCTTCCTGATGGGTGGCGCCAACCACGCCACCGAGGGCTTCACCACCTATCCCTTCCTGATCTTCGCCCAGGGCTGGGAGCAGGCGGCGCCGCCGGAGGCCTACGGCTTCCGCGAGGCGCGCGACACGCTGGTGGGCAACGACGTCTGGATCGGCACCGGCGCCACCATCCTGCCCGGCGTCACCATCGGCGACGGCGCGGTGATCGGCGCCCATGCCGTGGTGGCGCGCGACGTGCCGCCCTATGCCGTGGTGGTGGGCAACCCGGCCCGCGAGGTCCGCCGCCGCTTCGACGACGCCACGGTCGCGCGCCTGCAGAAGCTCGCCTGGTGGAACTGGGACCCCGAGCGCCTGCAGCGCGCCATCCCCCTGCTGCTCGCCCGCGACCTCGACGCCCTGGAAGCGCTGGCGCCGCCGCCGTCATCCTGAGGAGCGCAGCGAAGGATCTCGATCCGTCGGAGCGCCACCTCGCCCTGCAGCATCTCACGCGGAGGCGCGGGCCGCGCGCCCTCACACGTCCGCCAGGCGCTTGCCGTCGTCGGGGTCGAAGAGGTGGAGGAGGCCCTCGGCGGCCTTGAGGGGCAGGCGGTCGCCCTCGGTCACCTTGGCGTGGCCGGGCAGGCGGGCGGCGATGATGCCGGCGCCGCCCTCGCCCGCGGCCTCGCGCGCCGCGGCGCCGGCCTCGACGATGCGGCCGTGCACCAGGATGTCGGCGCCCAGTGTCTCCACCACCTCGACGCCGAGGTGGAAGTCCTGCTCGCCCTCCGCGACCGGCTGCAGGTGCTCGGGGCGCACGCCCAGGGTGACGCGGCGGCCGGCCTGGTCGCCCAGCTTCAGACCGAGGCTGCGCAGCCGCGGCCCCTGGGCCAGGGCCACGCCGCTGCCTTCGGTGTCGACCTCGCCGGGCAGGAAGTTCATGGCCGGCGAGCCGATGAAGCCGGCGACGAAGGTGGTCGCCGGGCGCTCGTAGACCCGCATCGGCGTGTCGATCTGTTCGGCCACGCCCAGGTTCATCACCACCAGGCGGTCGGCCAGGGTCATGGCCTCGACCTGGTCGTGGGTGACGTAGAGCGAGGTGGTGCGCAGCGAGCGCTGCAGCTGCTTGATCTCCAGGCGCATCTGCACCCGCAGCTTGGCATCGAGATTGGAGAGCGGCTCGTCGAAGAGGAAGACCGAGGGGTTGCGCACGATGGCGCGGCCCATGGCGACGCGCTGGCGCTGCCCGCCGGAGAGCTGCCGCGGGCGCCGCTCCAGCAGCGCCGAGAGCTCCAGCAGCTTCGCCGCCTTCTCGACCCGCTCGCGGATCTCCTGCTTCGGCCGCCCGGCGATCTTCAGGCCGTAGGCCATGTTGTCGAAGACGCTCATGTGCGGATAGAGCGCGTAGTTCTGGAACACCATGGCGATGTCCCGGTCCTTCGGCTCCAGGCGGTTGACGACCCGGCCGCCGATGGCGATCTCGCCGCCGGAGATCACCTCCAGGCCGGCGACCATGCGCAGCAGGGTGGACTTGCCGCAGCCCGAGGGGCCGACGATGACGATCAGCTCGCCGTCGGCGATGTCCACGGAGACCCCGTGGATCACCTGGGTCTCGCCGTAGCGCTTGATGACGTCCTTGATGGCGATCTCGGCCATGGCTCTCGCGGCTCCGTTACTTCTCGGTGTCGACCAGGCCCTTGACGAAGAGCCGCTGCATCAGCAGCACCACCAGGATCGGCGGCAGCAGCGCCAGCGTCGCCGTCGCCATGGCCAGGTGCCAATAGGGCTGGGTGTCGGCCACGTTCACCATGCGCTGGATGCCCATGACGATGGTGTAGTAGCTGGTGTCGGTGGTGATCAGGAGCGGCCAGAGGTACTGGTTCCAGCCGTAGATGAACATGATCACGAAGATCGCGGCGATGTTGGTGCGCGACAGCGGGATCAGGATGTCCTTGAAGAAGCGGAAGGGCCCGGCACCGTCCATGCGCGCCGCCTCGGTCAGCTCGTCCGGCACGGTCAGGAAGAACTGGCGGAAGAGGAAGGTGGCCGTGGCCGAGGCGATCAGCGGGATCGAGAGCCCGGCGTAGCTGTTCAGCATGCCCAGGTTCGCCACCACCTCGAAGGTCGGCAGGATGCGCACCTCGACCGGCAGCATCAGCGTGACGAAGATGATCCAGAAGCAGAGCATGCGGAAGGGAAAGCGGAAGTAGACCACGGCGAAGGCCGAGAGCAGCGAGATGGCGATCTTGCCGACGGCGATGGAGAGCGCCATCACCAGCGAGTTGAACATCATCGTCGCCACCGGCACGCCGCCGGCCTGGCGCAGCCCCAGGCCCAGGATCTCGCGGTAGTTCTCCACCAGGCGGTCGCCGGGCAGCAGCGGCATGGTGCCGCCCATCAGGGCGCGGCCCTCGTGCGTCGAGGCGACGAAGGCGACCCAGATCGGGAAGATCACCAGCAGTACGCCGAAGATCAGCACGGCGTGCTGGAAGAAGGTCAGCCAGGGGCGGTTCTCGACCATCGGCGGCGGCCTCCTAGTATCCGCTTTCGCCGGAAGGCGATCGGCCGGCTCCAGCGTCATTGCGAGCGAAGCGACGCAATCCAGGGGCAAGAGGCCCTGGCCCCTGGATCGCCGCGCTCCCTGCGGTCGCTCGCGATGACGTTGTGGTCTGGGTCATCTGTCCGCGACTCCAGGTTCTAGTACTGGACCTTCCGCTCGATGTAGCGGAACTGGATGGTGGTGAGCAGGATGACGATCAGCATCAGGATCACCGACTGCGCCGCCGAGGACCCCAGGTTCATGCCGACGAAGCCGTCGGCATAGACCTTGTAGACCAGGATCGTCGTCGACTGCCCGGGGCCGCCCACGGTGGTGGCGTGGATCACGCCGAAGGTGTCGAAGAAGGCGTAGACCACGTTGACCACCAGCAGGAAGAAGGTGGTCGGCGAGAGCAGCGGGAAGATGATCGAGGTGAAGCGCTTCCAGGGCCCGGCGCCGTCGATCGCCGCCGCCTCGATCAGCGAGCGCGGGATCGCCTGCAGCCCGGCCAGGAAGAAGAGGAAGTTGTAGCTGATCTGCTTCCAGGTGGAGGCGACGATCACCAGGATCATGGCGTCCGTGCCGCTGATCTGGTGGTTCCAGTTGTAGCCCAGCGTCCGCACGGCATAGGCCAGGATGCCGATCGAGGGGTTGAAGAGGAACCACCAGAGCACGCCGGCGATGGCCGGGGCCACGGCGTAGGGCACGATCAGCAGGGTCTTGTAGCCGGTCGCGCCCTTGATGACGCGGTCGGCCATGACCGCGAGCAGCAGGGCGATCACCAGGCCCGAGATCGTCACCGCGGCGCTGAAGACGATCGTGACCTGGAAGGAGTTGAGATAGAGCGGGTCGTTCAGCAGCCGCTCGAAGTTCGCCAGGCCGACGAAGGTGGTGCGCAGGCCGAAGGGATCCTGGCGCAGCACCGACTGGTAGAGCGCCTGCAGCGCCGGCCAGATGAAGAAGACCATGGTGATGGCCAGCTGCGGCAGCAGCAGCATCAGCGGGAAGGCGAAGCCCCCGAAGGTGACCTTCTTGTGCATGCTCGGTGCCGATGCCCCCGGTGTCTCGGCGAAAGCAGAAAGGGGCGCCGCCGTCGGGCGGCGCCCCGTTCCTCACAAAGGCGTCAGGAGTTGTCGGCCTCGAACTGCCGCAGCAGGTCGTTGCCGCGGCGCGCCGCGTCGTCGAGCGCCTGCTCCGGCGTCTTGTTGCCGGACCAGATCTCCTCCATCTCCTCGTTGATGATGTCGCGGATCTGCACGAAGCTGCCGAGCCGCAGGCCGCGCGAGTTCTCCGTCGGATCGTTCAGCGTCATCTGCTTGATCGACACGTCGGTGCCGGGGTTGGCCGCGTAGTAGCCCTGCTCCTCGGACAGGTGGTAGGCCTCCAGCGTGATCGGCAGGTAGCCGGTCTTCTGGTGCCAGTCGGCCTGCACTTCCGGCTGCGAGAGGTACTGGAAGAAGGCGGCCACGCCCTCGTACTCCTCGGGCGAGTGGCCCTGCAGCACCCACAGGGTGGCGCCGCCGATGATGGAGTTCTGCGGCGCGCCCTCGACGTCGTCGTAGACCGGCAGCATGGCCACGCCGAACTCGAAGTCGGTGTTGGCGCGCACGCCGGCCTGGGCCGCCGAGGAGTTCATGTACATGGCGCACTCGCCGGAATAGAAGAGCGGCGCGGAGTCCGAGCGACGGCCGCCGTAGCGGAAGATGTCCTCCTCCTGCCAGGCCTTCATGTTGGCGACGTGGCGCTTGTGCAGGTCGCTGTCGAAACGGAATTCCGTGTCCAGCCCGTCGAAGCCGTTGGAGCGGGTGGCGAAGGGCACGTTGTGCAGGGCCGAGAAGTTCTCCAGCTGCACCCAGGACTGCCAGGCCGTGGTGAAGCCGCAGGGCGCGGCCCCGGAGGTCACGATGGCGCGACCGGCCTCCTCCAGCTCGGCCCAGGTCGTCGGCGGCGACTCGGGATCGAGGCCGGCGGCGGCGAAGGCGTCCTTGTTGTAGTACATGACCGGCGTCGAGCTGTTGAACGGCATCGACAGCATGTTGCCGTCGGAGTCCGCGTAGTAGCCCACGACCGCCGGCAGGTAGATCTCCGGATCCCAGTCGATGCCGTGCTCGCCCATCAGCTCGAAGACCGGGAAAATGGCGCCGCGTGCGGCCATCATCGAGGCCGTGCCGACCTCGAAGACCTGCACGAGGTGCGGTTGCTCGCGGGCGCGGAAGGCGGCGATGGCCGCCGTCATGGTCTCGGTGTAGTTGCCGCGGTAGACGGCGTTCACTTGGTAGTCGGACTGGGTGGCGTTGAAGGCCTCGGCCACGGCGGCGGTCATGTCGCCGAGCTCGCCGCCCATGGCGTGCCACCAGTTGATCTGTACCTGGGCCTGGGCGCCGCCGGCGACGCCGACCAGCGCGACCGCGGCGGTGGCCGCCAGGGCCGTGTTCCTGAAGGACATGCTCGTCTCCCTCGTTTGCGTTTCGCTTCCCCCGAAGCATGGGCCGCCGTTCGCGCCGCGATGGTCCGGGGCAACGCGCCCTGGTCTCATAGCCACCGTCGGCGACCCTTCTGTTTAGCTATTGTTACGCTTTGATGACGAACGACAAGTCGTTTTCGGAACCGAAAGAACGCCGCTGTGGATAAGAGAGCGACGCCGACAGAGCTTTCTTCATTGATACGAATAGCTTGTAATCTTTCCGGCCTAGAAAGCGGACCGCGCGGCGGCCGCTTTCAGAAGCGCGCACCGGCCTTTCGTACGCACGCATCGCCCCCCTGTCGCGCCCCCTGTCGCACCTCCGCCGGGCAGCAAGCTGGGGCGACGGGCCGCGGGTGGCGGGCCGGGCCGCAAGCACCGGATAGCGCGCACCGGCGCAGCGGCCTAGGTTTCCCTCATGTAGCGACCCTACGAGAAGGACGAGACCAGCATGGACGGCAGCATCCCGGGTGCGCGCGGCAGGGCCGCGTCGGCGGACCTCGAGGTCGTGGAACGGGCCTGCGCACTGCTGGAGGAGAGCGAGGCGCCGCTGCCGCTGGAGCCGCTGGCGGTCGCGGTGGGGCGCAGCCCCTGGCAGCTGCACCGCCTCTTCCGCAAGCTGCTGGGCGTCAGCCCGCGCGACTGGGCCGCCGCCCGGCGGGAGCAGCGCTTCCGCCAGGAACTGCGCAGCGGCGCCGGGGTGGCCGAAGCCACCTACGGGGCCGGCTACGGCTCGGCCAGCCGGGTCTACGAGCATGCGGCCGAGCGGCTGGGCATGACCCCTGCGACCTATGCCCGCGGCGGCAAGGGAGCGCGGATCGTCTGGGGCGCGGCGGATTCGCCGCTCGGCCGCCTGCTGGTGGCCGCGACCGACAAGGGCATCTGCTTCGTCGCCCTCGCCGAAGACGACCGGTCTCTGGAGGAGGCCCTGACTGCGGAATTCCCGGCAGCGGACTCCCTGATCCGCGACGAGGCTTCGGTCGACGTCGCGCTGGAACTGCTGGTCGGTCACCTTGCCGGCCAGGAACCGCACCTCGACCTGCCGCTCGACATCCGCGCCACGGCCTTTCAGCGGCGCGTCTGGAACGAGCTGGCCGCGATCCCCTACGGCGAGACCCGGACCTATGCCGAGCTGGCCGAGCGCCTGGATCTGCCCCGGGCACAGCGCGCCGTCGGCCGGGCCTGCGCCACCAACCCCGTGGCGCTGGTCCTGCCCTGCCACCGGGTGCTGCGGCGCGACGGTGGCCTCGGCGGCTACCGCTGGGGCGTGCCGCGCAAGAAGCGCCTGCTGCGCCAGGAAGCCGGCGGCTAGAGGCGAGGGGTCAGGCGCCGCGGCGCAGGGCCGGCGTCACCGGAGCGGCCTCCGGGGCCCGGCGGATCAGCCCGCGCAGGCCTTCCAGGGCGCCGGGCCTGAGTTCCAGGACCTGGAAGCGCGGCGGGTCGACCGGGCCGGGCAGGATCAGGCCGTAGGGCGAGGCGGCGGTGAAGCCGTAGGGCCGGTAGTAGCCGGGCTCCCCGACCACGACGCAGATGGCGTGGCCCTGGCGGGCCGCCTCGTTGAGGCCGTGGCGCACCAGCGACTTGCCGATGCCCCGGCCCTGCTGCGCCGGCTCCACGGCCAGCGGGCCGAGCAGGATCGCCGGCGTGTCCTCGATCAGGATCGGCCAGAAGCGCAGCGAGGCGAGCAGCGATCCGTCCGCGTGCACCGCGGAGAAGGCGAGATCGGCGACCGGCGGCAGCCCCTCGCGCAGGCGATAGACCGTGCGGCCCTTGCGGTCGAAGCCGAAGGTCCGGTCCAGCAGCGGTTCGAGGAGCGCGGCGTCGTCGGGCCGCTCGGCGAGAATCTGATAGTCCATGTCTCGGGTTCCGTCGTCTCGGTGTCTCGCAGGAGAGGCCCGGGCGACGAACCCAGGGGGGGTGCGCGCTAGGCCTCGGCGGGAAGCCGGCTTCGTCGTCGCAGCGCGCAGGACATGGTCTCTCTCTCTCCGGAGCCGGAGTTGACGGAAACCTGCGCATAGCACGCCGGCTCGCGGAAATCCACAACTCGCTTGCGCCGGCGCCCGGGCCTCACACAAGCGGTTTCGCACTGAGGCGGCGCCAGGCCCATTCGAAGGGGCCGGCCTTGAAGTGGCGCAGCCACCAGAGCGACAGCAGGACCTGTGCCACCCAGATCGCCAGGACGATGGCCAGCAGCACCGGGCGCTCGAGCTGGCCGTAGAGGCCCAGCCCGACCCCGTAGAAGACCGCGGCGCAGATCAGGCTCTGCAGCAGGTAGTTGCTGAGCGCCAGGCGGCCCACGGCGGCCAGCCAGTGCCCGAGCCGGTCCGCCAGACCGCTCTGCAGCAGCAGCGCCAGCAGCGCGATCCAGGCCAGCGCCAAGGGTGCGCTGCCCCAGTAGTTGGCCAGCTTGCCGAGGTAGAGCGAGTAGCGGAGCTCCCAGCCGGCCAGCTCGTTGAGCCAGACCCCCAGCGCCACCAGCGGCAGGCCGAAGGCGAGCCCGGCCAGGGCCAGGCGGCGGTAGCGCCGGACCGGCCAGCGCCCCATCAGGAAACCGACGCGCAGCAGCACCATGCCGAGCAGCATCAGCGCCAGGATGCGCCAGAAGCGCTCGGTCACCAGCATCCAGGCCTGCACCGAGAGCGAATCCAGCGCGCGGGCGCCGGCGGCGCTGAACCAGTCGCTGGTGTAGAGCGCGATCTCGGCGCGGATCACCTCGCGGCTCGGCAGCCAGTGCCGCGCCGCCAGGGCCTCGACCTGCGCCTCCGGCATCAGCCGCAGGCCGGCGGTCATGGCCAGTGCGATCAGGCTCGGCACCACCAGCAGCGGCAGCGCCCACTTCAGCAGGCCCAGCACCGAATGGTGACGGAAGTGCACGGCCACGGCGCCGCAGATGGCGTAGGTGGCCAGGATGTCGCCGCGCCAGAGCAGCAGACCGTGCGCCAGGCCGATCACCAGGAGCCAGATCATACGGCGGCGGAACAGCCGGTCGAAGTCGGCCGCATCGCCCTTGGCGCCCTGGGCCATCAGCAGGATGCCGGCGCCGAACAGCAGGGTCAGGATGGTGATGAACTTCTCGTCGGCGAGCAGGTGCGTGCCCAGCCAGACGAGGTAGTCGGCCTTCGCCGGCTCACCCAGTGCCTTGGGATTGAGGTAGACGCCGGAGAGCAGCCCGAAGGACTGCACGTTCATCAGCAGGATGCCGAGGATGGCGAAGCCGCGCAGCGCGTCGAGCAGGCCGACGCGGCCGCCGTCGCGGTCCTCCGGCCTCTTCGGTGGCGCCTCCGGCGGTGGCGCCGGCGTCGCCGGGCTCCCCTCGCGCGTCATGGTTCCTCGTCCCAGCTGTCTCACTGGGACAGGACCCGAGGGCGAAAGGTTCCCCTCAGCCTTCGTCGGGGCGATCGCGCGCGGCGCCGGACGCGGGGCGCCCGGCCGTGAGCAGGCCGTCGCCCAGCCGCGCTTCCTCCAGCGCCTGCAGGCCGTTGCTGCGGATCACGCTGCGCAGGAAGCCGGCGTAGTTCGGCGCCTCGGCGTAGCGCTCCAGGCTCGCCGCCAGACTCAGGCCGTCGAGCAACTCCCCGGCCGCCAGCATCTCGGCGCGGCGCAGGCGGAACTCACGGTAGCGGGAATGGGTGTTGAGGTTGTGCCGATAGGCCCGCACCGATCCCATCAGGTCGTCGAAGCTGCGAAAACCCTCGCGCCCGCCGCCGGCGACCGGCAGCACGAAGGCGCTCTCGCCCCAGGCGCGCTGGCCGAAGAGGGCATTGCCCTCGCGGGTCAGGCGGGAGGTGCCCCAGCCGCTCTCCACCACCGCCTGGGCCAGCGCCAGGCTGACCGGCACCTCGGCGACGCGCAGCGTCAGCTCCTCCAGATCCTCTTCCTCCAGCCGGTAGTGCAGGGCGAGCGCCGAGAGCCAGGCGGCGTCGGCGACCTCCAGTTCCTCGCCCGCCTCGAGCAGCCGCCGCAGCGCCAGCAGCCGCTCGCGCTGCTCGCGCACCTCCTCGTTGGCGAGCAGCACCAGCGGCAGCACCGAGCCGAGGAAGAGCGTCTTGCGGTCCTCCACCGACTCCAGGCGGCCGAGGTCGGACGGCAGCCCCAGGACGTAGAGACGCGGCACCGCCGCCCGGCCCGCGGCCACCGCCTCCAGCGAGAAGCCGCGGAAGCGGAAGAGGCGGTCCAGTTCGGCGGCGCTGCGGGGCGCCAGCAGGGAGAGCGGCGGGGCGGCCGGCTGCTCCGGCGCCGCCTGCAGGCCGCGCGTGCGGGAGACCGCCCCCGGGGTCGCGGCCTCGGCCGGCACGGAGAGGAGACTCGGCAGCGCCGAGGCGAAGCGGGACAGCGTCTCTTGCGGGAGGGACCGATACGGCAGGGCGGTCGCCAAGAGGGCCGCGGCCAGGGCGGCGCCTGCCGCGACAACGAGAAGTGCACGGCCGTGCAGCCACGGGTGAGACTGCATCGGCAATCTCCGTTCTGTCGGTTCGTTGCGGGAATCGCCGCGGCCGGCGCGCGCCAGGCCGCCCGGGGGGGG
>SR_TP_S13solDRAFT_1000067_pt1 | contig 58461 bp, 56 predicted proteins | sample SodReaTP_S13sol_FD_11159 | JGI IMG/M metagenome (IMG submission 11159) | reverse complement strand
GTGCCGAAAGGCCAGAAGCCTGCTTGGTCCCTCCACCCCGACAGGTCCTTTTTAGACCTGTCAGAACAAACATACAAGCCTGCTTGCAGGCGAATGGGGACTGCCGAAAACCCCCGAAGATGTTCGCCTGCAAGCAGGCTCCTACGACGTGGGATCCAGCCAGGGCGTCAAGTCGGTGGCATTGAGTTACGGAAGACTTCATCCGGCACCAGACATGAACAGCAAACAGGTAGTACGGGTCACCGCCACCGATGCGGCGCTGGCGTTCATCGACGAGCTGCGTGCGCGGCACGGCGAGCTGCTGTTTCACCAGTCCGGCGGCTGCTGCGACGGTTCGTCGCCGATGTGCTACCCGGCCGGCGAGTTCCGGGTCGGCCAGCGCGACGTGCTGCTGGGCGAGATCGGCGGCGCGAAGTTCTATATGTCAGCGCCGCAGTTCGAGTACTGGAAGCACACCCGGCTGATCATCGATGTCGTGCCCGGCCACGGCGGCATGTTCTCGCTGGACAACGGCACCGGCCGGCGCTTTCACGTGCGCTCGCGGCTTTTGAGCGATTTGGAGCTTGAAGAGCTGAACGCCAACGGCTGATCAGCGCATATCGCACGGCAGGTATTCGACCCGGCAATCCTTTGCCGCCATTGCCGGCAGGCGCGCTATGCTTGTCCATCAAATCATTTACCGGCCCAGGCCATTCTCCGCACGCCGGGCGGGGTGGAATGCGGCAGACATCCGGAGGAAACGGCCGATGGCAGAGCAGAAAGAAAACCCTGACCCCGACCGCAAGGCCCTGGCCCGGACGCTGCTGGGGTTGCTGGACCTGACCCGGCTGGAAGACGATGCCGACGCCGGGCCGGTGCGGGAGCTGTGCTCGCGCGCGCTGGCCTCGCCGGTGCGACCGGCGGCGGTATGCGTGTATCGACCGTTCGTGACCGCGGCGCACGAGACGCTGGGGGCGGAATCCGGCGTACGGGTGGCTACAGTGGCGAATTTCCCGGACGGTGAGGCCGAACCGCGGCTGGCGGCGCTGGAGTGCGAACAGGCGCTGGCCGCCGGTGCCGACGAGGTCGACGTGGTCTTCCCGTGGCGGGCGTTGCTGCTGGGAGATGAATCGGTCGGTGCCGACCTGGTGGCGGCCTGCCGCGATGCCTGCCGCGCGCACACTTTGAAGGTGATTCTGGAATCGGGCATGATCGACAGCCCGCACCTGCTGCACCGGGCCTGCGAGATCTCGATTCATGCCGGGGCCGATTTCCTCAAGACCTCGACCGGGAAGGTGGCCGTCAATGCCACACCGGACGCCGCCCGGGTCATGCTGGAGACCATTCATGCCAGCGGCCAGCCGGTCGGATTCAAGGTCTCCGGCGGCGTGCGCAGCCTGGACGACGCGCGGGTTTACTTCGATCTGGCCGGTGAAATCATGGGCCGCGACTGGATTTCGCCTGCGCGCTTCCGGATCGGGGCGTCGGGGCTGATGGATGCGTTGCTGGCCGAAATGGACCGCTAATGCTGCCCCAGGAAATCATCCGCGCCAAGCGCGACGGCAAACGGCTTTCCGAAGGCGAGATCCGCGAATTCGTGGCCGGCATCACGGAAGGATCGGTTGCCCAGGAGCAATTGGGCGCGTTCGCAATGGCGGTGTTCCTCAACGGCATGCAGCGCGACGAAACCGTAGCGCTGACGCTGGCGATGCGCGACTCCGGCCGGGTGATCCAGTGGCCGGGCCTGGACGGGCCGGTGCTGGACAAGCACTCCACCGGCGGTGTCGGCGATACCGTCTCGCTGATACTTGGGCCGTGGGTGGCGGCCTGCGGCGGGTACGTGCCGATGATTTCCGGACGCGGGCTGGGCCACACCGGCGGCACGCTGGACAAGGTCGGCGCGATTCCCGGCTACGACGCATTTCCTGCACCGGACCGACTCGATTACATCGTGCGCGAGGTCGGCTGCGCCATCATCGGCCAGACCGATGACCTGGCTCCGGCCGATCGCCGCTTCTACGCCGTGCGCGACGTGACCGCCACGGTCGAATGCCTGCCGCTGATCGTCGCCTCCATCCTGTCGAAGAAACTGGCCGCCGGCCTGGACGGCCTGGTGATGGATATCAAGACCGGTTCGGGCAGCGTGATGGGCAGCCCCGAACGGGCGGTGGAACTGGCCGAGGCGATCGGCCGGGTCGCCGGCGGCGCCGGGACCCCGACCAGCAGCCTGGTTACCGACATGAACCAGGTGCTGGCCACCACCGCCGGCAATGCGCTGGAGGTGGCCGAGGCGATCGCCATCCTCGACGGGCGTATTCGCGACGGCAGGCTGCTGGAAGTCACGCGCGAACTGGCCGCCGAGATGTTGATTCTGGGCCGGCTGGCCGGAGACCCGGAGCAGGCATTCGCACGCCTGGACCGGGTGCTGGCCTCGGGCGAGGTGGCCGAGCGCTTTGCACGCATGGTCGAAGCCATGGGCGGGCCGTCCGATTTGCTGGGGCATCCCGAACGCTACCTGGCGCGCGCGCCTGTATGTCTGGATGTATTTGCCGAAAACGCCGGGATCATCACCACCATCGATGTACGCGCGGTCGGCCTGGCGGTGGTCGAACTGGGCGGCGGGCGGCGGCGGACCGATGACGAAATCGATCCGGCCGTCGGCCTGTCTGAAATCGCGGGGCTGGGCGAGGCGATTGACCCGCATCGGCCGCTGGCCCGGGTCCATGCGCGCACGCAGACCGATGCCCGACTGGCGGCACAGCGGTTGCAATCGGCATTCGAAATTACCGACAACCAGGCCGACAACCAGGCCGACCGCCAGGCGACCGTGCCGCCGCTTGTGCATCGCCGCGTGCCGGTCATTCAATCACTTTGAGCCTGGACCACGACCATGACCGGGGACCGAACATGAGCAAGGACCAGCAACCCACGGACCGCATTGATGAGCAGCTCCTGGAAACCCTGCGTGAAACCCGCGCCAACGCCTACGCGCCTTATTCCCGGTTTCATGTGGCGGCGGTAATCGAATGCCCGGACGGCTCGCGCTATGTCGGCTGCAATGTGGAGACCGCAAACTACAAGTCGATCTGCGCCGAAGCCTCGGCCATTTCGGCGATGGTGGGTGCCGGGCGCAAGCATCTCCGGCGCATCTGGATTCTGGGCTCGGGGGACAGGCCCTGCCCGCCTTGCGGCGACTGCCGGCAGCGCATCTTCGAGTTTGCCGATGAATGCACCGAAGTCTGCATCGTCAATGAAGCCGACGAATCGTTCAGGCGGGTTTTGATCGGGGAATTGTTGCCGGAGGGGTTTCGGCTGGACGCAGGGTGATCCGGGCCAGTCGCGAATCGGAGTTCGCTCCCACAGCGGGCCGAGTGTTGCTTAGATGCTGATGTGGGAGCGGTATCCGACCGCGACCCGGTGCCGGGCCAGTCTCGAATCGGGTACCGGAACGGCTCAGCCGGTGGACTCCCTGATCCGCTGGCGCCGCTGCTCCAGCCAGTCCCAGACCCACCCTTGCGGTCGGCGCTGGCCGGTCAGAATGTATTCCAGCGCGGCGTCGCTTTCAAACGTGGTGTTGACCCGTCGCGCGGCGCCGTGGCGGCCGGCAATCAGAATGCGGTCGCCGACCTGCAGCCGGGTATCGCCGGGCGGGCACAGCAGATCCTCGCCATCGCGCCGGATCAGCAGCAGCTCCAGCGGCAGGCGTCTTTCATGGTTGCACGGGTCGGCCAGCAGATGGTCGACGCAAATCGTTCGGCCGGCTTCGATCGCGCGATCGACCGCAGGTGCGCGGCGCGCACTGATCCGGCCGGCCGAAAACTCCGGCGGCCGGTCGGCCTGGTGGCGCAACAGGCGGGCCAGCAGGCCACGCGCGAAATCGTTGTCCTGCTCCAGCAGCCGGTCGATGAAGGGTTCGGTCAGCGACGACGAGATCCGGCCGAGCATGGCGCCGGCAATCACCACGCTGGGCTGGGCGATCAGATCACACTCGGCGGCCTGATACAGCGAATGGGTGGAATGCCCGACCTCGAGTGCGGCCAGAAACAGCTCGGGGTTCAACTCGCGCGCGGTCATGACGATCGACAGGTTGTCGGCATCACTGCCGGTCGCCGCGACCAGCCCGGCGGCCTGTTCGATTCCGGCCTCGGCCAGCGTCCGGGCCCGGGTACCGTCGCCTTTGATGGTGCCTGGCGGGCGGCCCTTGCCGTCGGGCTTCGGATCGATCACGGTGACGTGCATGCCGTGGCCCTGCAATACCTGCGCGGCGGCCCGGCCCACCCGGGTAAATCCGCACACGATCCAGTGGCCGGCCGGCACCGGGCGCGGCTTGACCGGATGGGCAAACGGGCCGGAGAACAGCCAGTGATAGAGCCGAAACAGATCGGGCCGGGCAATTGCCAGATCGAACCGGCGGGCGAACTCGTCGACCGGGTTGATCACGTGGTCGGTCGAAAACGAACGCAGGTTCTCGGCCACCGCCCGGGTATCAGCGCGCGCATGCACGGTCGCCGTATGATTGAGCAGGCGTGCAGCGATGGCGATGCGCAGGTTGGCCCGGGCGTCGCCGGTGACCGCAATCACCGCCGAGCACCAGCGGTGACGCAACCCGGCCAGCACTAGGTTGTCCGGCGTGCGCGCATCCATCGCGAACGCAATGACCGAAGCGCCCAGGTCCTCGACCTCCAGGCCTTCGATCTTGTCGCGGTTGTGGTCGATCACGACCACCGGATGGCCGCGCGCGGCCAGCGCACGCACCAGCACGCGCCCGGTATCGCCGTAGCCGCAGACCAAATAGAAGCCACGATTCAGCGACCGGATGCTGCGCACCAGCCGGGCCCGCCTGAGGGCACGCAGGTAGACCGGATCCTGAAGCAGCGACACGATGGTGCCGATGGAAAACAGCCAGGCGATCACGGTCAGATAGATGCTGACCATGGTCCACAGGCGCTGGGCCTCGCTGAAGTCGTAGGGCACTTCGCCGAAGCCGATCGTGGTGCCTGTGTAGCTGACCACATAGAACGCCTGGAACAGGCTCATGCGCCACGGATTGCCCTGATCGTCGAGGCCGGGGATCAGCGTGAAGCCGACCGTGGCGATGGCGTAGGCGCTGATCAGCACGATCAGCGGCACGCGCATGCGACGGAAGAACAGGAAGATCAGCGATTCGGACTGCATGGGCTGGCGGGCCGCGACCGGTCAGCGACTCAGGCCGGCCGTCTCCATGGTCATCAGCACCACCGACAGCAGGTTGGCCAGTAGCGCGCCACCGGACAGCGATACGATGCTGGCCATGACGGCCGGGGTCAGGCCGATGTCGGTGACGTGTACCGCGATCACCCAGACCATGCCGGCGGCGAACAGCTGCAGATCGACCACCAGGCTGGCGGCCAGCAGGATGGCGCCGATCTGCGAGCGCTCACCGAACTTCAGCACCGTGGCAATCAGCCCGACCACCAGCGCCGCGAACAGCTCGTAGACGTTGTGGTGCTCGGGGTTGTCGATCTCACCGAGAAAGAAACCGAAGTTCAATGTCGCTGCCAGCAGCACGAAAAAACCGAATACCACCTTGCTCATGTTCATCGAACCGGCTCCGGGTTTGAAAGGTCGCCCCATTATGCCTTGCCGCCCGCCCGGTATTGACGGGCAGTTCCGGGCCGAAAATCCTCTTGCACCGCAATCAAAAAAGCCTTTTGAACCGCAGATGAACGCAGATGAACGCGGATAAAAACAAGATCAAAGTAAAAAAGGTCAAAAGCCGACACTGGTGTCGGGGTAGCTGACGAAAAAACTCGGTGGGGAAACGCCCGGCAACACCGAGTTCAGGTTCAGGCGATCAAGCCCTGTCATTCCGGAACTTGCATGAACTCCATCATCTGCGTTCATCCGCGTTCATCTGCGGTAAAAATGCTTTTCACGCTTTTTCCGATCAGTTCCAGCGCAGTCCGAGGCCGCCGAATACGTTGCGGTCCGGGGCCGGCTCGAAGAAGCGGCCGCCAAAGGCGTTGACGCGCACGTTGTCGTTGTAGCGCTTGTCGAACAGGTTGCCGAGGCCGATGAATGCGTTCAGCCGGATGTTGTCCAGCCTCCATTCATGTCCGGCTCGCAAGTCGAGCACGGTATGTGACGGACTGGTCGCGGTATTGGCGTTGTCGGCGAACAGTTCGCCGACGAAGCGCAGGTCCAGCCGCGCAAACGTGCCGCCACCATCGCGCCAGGTGGCATGGAAGTCGAAGCGGTGTTCCGGCACGCCGGGCAGTTGCCGGCCGCTGAAGTCCCCGCCGGCGGTGACGAAGCGGCCGAACACGAAGTCCGACCAGGTCCAGGCCGCACCCAGTGTCAGCGCATCAGTCGGCTGCCAGTCCAGTGCGACTTCGACACCCCGGCGCGTGGACGACCCGGCGTTGGCGAAGAAATCGCGCCCGGTGCCGGAAAACTCCGGCACCTCGATGCTGACGATGGCATCGTCGACGCGGGTCCGGAACAACACCGCCTCCCAGTTCACGCCGGCGTGACCGCCGCGCGCGCCCAGCTCGACATTGCGTGCGGTTTCCGGACCGAGTGCGCGATTGAAGCCGCCGCCGGCCGCCGGATCTTCCGGATTGGCAAGCTCGGTGGTGGTCGGGGTCTGGAACGAGGTGCCGAAGTTCAGCCACAGGTTCAACCCGGGGCGGGCCTGCCAGTTCAGGCCGGCAAACGGGCTGAATTCGGTCCAGCGGCGATCGCCCGAATCGTCGCCGTCGACCAGGAATTTGTCGTTGACATCCAGTTCCACTTCGTCGAAACGCCCGCCGACGGTCAGGTTCACCGCCGCAGTCAGGCCGAGCATCTGCTGCAGGTACAACCCGGTCGCGGTGACCTTCTCGCGCTGGTCGAATACCCGCTCCCCGCGCACGCCCTCCAGGTTGTCGAAGCGCAGCCGGTCATCGTTCTGGTTGCGGTATTCGACACCGGCGGTCAGCCGCCCATCGAGACTGCCGAAGGCCACGCCGTCGAATTCGTATTGCGCGTCGGCACCGGCGAAAGTGCGCTCGAACGCCACCTGGCCTCCGCCCTGGAACGGCAGGCGGTTTTCGAAATCGCGCAGAAAGCCGAAGCCGGACAGCCGCAGCCGGTGCCGGTCCAGGGCACCGAAACCCTGCTCCAGCGACGCACCGAAGCGCCACTGGTCCAGCGACTCGCCGCCATCGAAACGCACATTGGCGGGATTGGCCATGCTCGGCGTGGTTCGCGCCTGCTCGGCGGTCAGGGCGCCGGGGTCCTGTTCCTCGGGGGCTTCGAAGTAATTCACCTCGGCCGTGATGCGGGTGCTGGTGGCAGCTTGCCAGTTGACCCGCAATCCGGCCCGATACTGCTCGACTTCGGCGTGGTCGCGGAAGCCGTCCTGCTCCAGGCGCGAGGCATTCAGACGCACTGCCAGGCCGTCCCGTCCTCCGCTCAGCGATGCGCTGGTATTGAGGCGACCGAATTCACCGACCATCTGGCGCACTTCGGCCGAGGCCCTCTCCACGGCAGCGCGGGTGGTGATCAGGATTACCCCGCCGGCGGCATTGCCGTACAGCGCCGAGGCCGGGCCGCGCAGGATCTCGATCCGCTCGATCTCGTTCAGGTCAATGGAATCGACCTGCGACTGGCCGTCGGGCAGGGTCTGCGGAATACCGTCGACCAGGATCGCAATGCCGCGAATCCCAAATGCCGAGCGCGCGCCCGAACCGCGCAGCGCCAGGCGCAGATCCTGGGAAAAATTGCCGGCATTCTGGACGAACAGCCCCGGGACCCCGGCCAGCACCTCGGCCAGGCTGGCCAGCGGCAGGCCTTCCAGCTCTTCCCTGTCGATCACCGTGACCGCCGCCGGAATCTCGGCCAGCGGCAGCTCGGTCCGTGTGGCGGTCACTTCGATACGCTCGGTCGGCCCGGCATCCAATTCGGCCGATGCGGGTCCCGAGACGCAGCTTGCCAGGGCCGCGACCATGAATGAGGTTTTGGCAAACGCTGTCTTGAATACGCTGTTCATGGGCGCGGATACTACCCCGCCGCGCCGGCCGGGATGCCGCTAGAATGTCGAAACCTTCGTACCTTGCTGGTCCATGGCACTTCTGATTTTCTACTTGACGCTGGCGATCGGCGTTTCCTTCCTGTGCTCGATCCTGGAAGCGTGCCTGTTGTCGATCACACCGGCGCATATCGCGGTGCTCAATGAACGCGGCACGCGCACCGGCAAGCGCCTGAAAAAGCTCAAGCAGAACGTCAACCGTCCGCTGGCGGCGATTCTCAGCCTGAATACCATTGCCAACACGTTCGGAGCGGCCGGAGTCGGGGCACAGGCCCAGGTTGTGTTCGGCTCGGCCTGGGTGACGCTGACTTCGGCGCTGTTGACGCTGGCCATCCTGATCTTTTCGGAAATCATTCCCAAGACGCTGGGTGCGTTTTACTGGAAGCAGCTGACCACCTTCACCACCTGGGGCTGCCTGGTACTGATCTGGCTGATGTGGCCGCTGGTGGCCATGGCCCGGTTTCTGACCCGGGCCTTGACCCACGGTGACGACGCGCCCAGTGTCAGCCGCGAGGAGTTCCACGCCCTGGCCCAGGCCGGTTCGCGCGAGGGCGTGTTCGCCGAAGAGGAGTCGAACATCTTTCTGAACCTGATCCGGTTCGGCGCGATCCGGGTCCAGGACATCATGACCCCGCGCGTGGTGGTCAAGAAATTCCGCCAGGACACCCGGCTGCGAGAGATCATGGAAATCGCCGACGAACTGGTGTTCTCACGCTACCCGGTCTATGCCGAAAGCGACGAGGAAATCACCGGCTACGTGCTCAAGGCCGACATCATGCTGGAACTGGCGCGCGGCCGCGATTCCGGCACGCTTTCGGACCTCAAGCGCGAAGTCATGTTCGTGCCCGAGTTCGTCTCGCTGCGGGTGCTGTTCGGCCAGTTGCTGGCCGAGCAGGAACACTTCGCCGTGGTGGTCGACGAATACGGCGGCATGTCCGGGGTCGTGACCATGGAAGATGTGCTGGAGACCCTGCTCGGCATCGAGATCGTCGACGAAAGCGACGCCACCGAGGATCTGCGCAAGGCCGCGCGCGAGAAATGGATTCGAAGGGCTCGTCGGCTGGGGCTGGAATTGCCCGAAACAGCCCCCAAAGATGGCGCAACAATCCCGCCGCGCGACGACAACGGCAGGCAGGAATGAGCATTCCCGTATCGGCTCACTGACACGATAGGGGTCATTTTCCCGTATTCTGTAGTCGATCGCGGTGCAGTCAGTGCCTGATTATTGTGAAATTATCGCTTTTGCATTGCCATGTATTCCGATCGTCGCGCTCAATAATCAAATTCCATGCAATGGAGAACATCATGTCTGTAAAAATTGCCCTGACCGCGCTGGCCGTGGCACTCGCGATGCCGCTGGCGGCCGATACACCCAATATTCAGGCCGGCATGTGGGAAACCACCAGCACCGTGACCATCGATTCGGCTCAATTCCAGATCCCGCCGCGCACCGACACCACCAGCGAGTGCGTGACCGAGGAGCGTATCGCCGAAGGCATGGCCTTCCTCAACGACAGCGAGGAGTGTGAATACACCCGCCAGGACATGCGCAGCGACGGCATGGACTACACCATGGTCTGCTCCAGCCCCGACGGCGGAACGGTCACCATGAACGCCACCATGCAGTTCAATGGTGACTCCATGACCGGCACCATCGACGGGGATATCGAATCGCCGATGGGTCTGATGGCCATGAACGTCGAAATGGAAGGCCGTCGCACCGGCGACTGCTGATCCGGCGGCAACATGCACGGTCGCCGGCAGCTCAGCCGGCGACCGGCACATCGGTCGAATCCACCACCTCGTTACGGCCGGATCGCTTGGCTCGATACAGCGCTCGATCGGCAGCGCTGCGCAACTGCTCCAGGCTGGTTCGTCCGCGCACCTCGGCAATGCCGAAACTCAACGTGAATTCAATCACCTGGTCCTCGAACTGGATCGCCTGAATCGCCCTGCGCAGTTGCTCGATGCGCTGCCTGGCCTGCAGGCGGTTATGGTCGGGCAAGAAGATCGCAAATTCTTCGCCGCCAACGCGGCCGACAACGGCCGGTGGCGGAAAATACTCCTGCAGCAGCTTTCCCAATCCGGCCAGAACGGCATCTCCGGCCCGGTGCCCGTGGCGATCATTGATCTGCTTGAACAGATCGACGTCGGCCGCGACCAGCGAACATGCCCGGCCACGCTGTCCACTCCTGGAAAGTGACTCCGAGGCCGATTGATGAAAGCAGCGGTGATTGAGCAATCCGGTCAGCCCGTCGACCCGTGAGGCGCGGGCGAATCGCTTCCGGTCACTGCGAAAACGCAATATCAGCCCCGACATCAGAAGCAGAACCAGACCGGTCGTGACCATGACCAGAATCCGCGTGCGCCGCTGCACCCGGATATTCTCCTCACGCACCTCCAGCAGGCGATTGTGCTGCCGTGCGAGATCCAGTTCCAGTTCCCGCCGTTGCTGCTCGAACGAAACCTGCAGATAGGCCAGTCGCCGCAGCCGGTTTTCATCAACCTCGCGCAGCGTCGACTGTCGCGCGAGTTCCAGATGACGCAGACCTTGCTCGTGCTGTCCCAGCTGTCCATGCGCTTCGGCGAGAAGAAGATGAACCTCTCGCGCACTCCACAACCAGGTCGTCCCCATATCCTCAGCCCCCTCGGTCAAGTGCCCGAGAGCTGCCTCGCTTTCTCCCGACCGCAACAGAGCCAGCCCCAGCTCCAGCCGCGCATCGGTGATCCCAAGTGAAGACACCGCGCCATGATCGTGGAGATCGATGGATCTTCTCAGCCAGCCGATCGCCTCGCGGTGGTTGCCGGCGGCATTGGCAAGCCAGCCGATCACCAGCATCGAGGTGGCGATCAGCAACGGATCCTCGCTGCGCTGACACAGCTGCAGAATCTCGTCGGTTTCGCTCAGCGCAAATTCCAGCAGACCGGCCCGGCGCTGGACGACGGCCAGGCCGACCCGGCCAACACACAGGGCGCGTGCATCATCGGACCGCTGCGCGGCGGCAAGACTCTCGGCGGCGTACTCCAGCGCCGCGGAATACTCGCCAACCTCGGAATGCAGGCGAGCCGCGATTTCCATCAGCGAGGCATGCACCTGCGCCACATCTTCCCGTTCGAGCAATTCCAGCGCCTGCCCCAGATGCGAAAAGGCCCGCTCGTAATCACGCTCCAAGGTGTAGCCGGCAACCAGCAGCTCCAGCGCCCGCAGTCGCAGCGGAATCGACATCGGTGTCCCCAACGCCTCCTGCAGCAGCATGCGGCCCTGCTCAAGGTTCCCGCCCAGCATCCGGTTGCGGGCCTCGAACAGAGCCAGCCGCGCGCGCTGGTCGACCGTGGCTCCGGCCAGGTCGCCACGCAGACGATCGATCATGTGCTGCGATTCCAACCACGGCCGGGAGAAATGGAGCCGCTCGATCTCGTCGATTCGATCATCCAGGTCCAGCGCGGCGGCCGATCCGGCCAGCAAAAACAGCAGTGCGGCCAGCCCCTCGCACAGGCAGCGCCCGAGATTACTCCGTTCGGTCAATCCCTCGTTCATGCCGATGCCCTCAATCGGATCCCGCAGTGCAATCCGCCCTCCCGGCCCTCCTCTCGAACCATTGTGCTCTTATAACGGAAACCGCAATCAGTCGGGGCCGGCTCAACCAGGCCCGAATTCGCGCCGGACCCGTACCGCTCCATTGCGCAATCGAGAACACGGTAAAGAACGCCAGGGCAGCAGCATGGATGAAGGCCTGGCTGTCCATCCAGTTGCGACCGGCATCGGCCAGAATCGCCAGCCAGCGCCGCCCCTGCTGAATGATTACATGGTCTGCCACGGCCATGACGACATTGTAGCGGCTGATTCGGATGGCGCCGCAAAGTCCCGGACAATTGCCGGAAACGAAGACCCTGAACCGTGTCAGGTCAGCCACGCGAACCGTCGCTCCATGACGACTGGCAAATAGCCAGGCGATTGAATACCATGCAGACTTGTACCTGACCCCCAGCGGAGAGCTTTCATGCGGTTTTTACTGGCCCTTGCCATCCTGTTTTACATCACCCCCGAATCCGCGCAGGCAGATTCCGGCGACGGACCGGTCGCCATTGCGATACACGGCGGCGCGGGCACGATTCGGCGCGAAAACCTGACCGACGAAAGGGAACAGGCCATTCGGGCCGCGCTGGAGCATTCGCTGCGCCAGGGGCACGCCCGCCTGGAGGCCGGTGAACCGGCGCTGGAAGCGGTGATCGCCGCGATCATGGTGCTGGAAGACGCGCCCGAATTCAACGCCGGGCGCGGTGCAGTGCTGACCGCCCAGGGCCGTGTCGAACTCGACGCCTCGCTGATGACCGGTCGCGACCTGGAAGCCGGAGCCGTCGCCAGTGTGCGCGGCCTGCGTCACCCGATTCTGGCCGCGCACGCGGTAATGCGCCATTCGCCGCACGTGATGCTGGTCGGCGAAGGTGCCGAGACGTTCGCGCGCGCGCAGCAACTGGAATTCATGGACGAGGACTGGTTCATTACCGATTTCCGGGCCGAACAGCTCAAGCAGATCCAGGCCCGCGAGGCGGCGGAGACGGCCGTGCTGCAGCACGATCGCGACGCCTGGTATTCGACCGTCGGCGCCGTGGCGCTGGATCGCCACGGCGACATCGCCGCCGGGACTTCCACCGGCGGGATGTCGAACAAGCGCTGGGGCCGGGTCGGCGACTCACCGATCATCGGAGCGGGCACCTGGGCCGATAATCGGAGCTGCGCGGTCTCGGCCACCGGCCATGGCGAATACTTCATCCGCCATGCCGTGGCCCACGAAATCTGTGCCCGCATGCGCCTGGCCGGGCAAAGCCTGGAGAAGAGCGCCAATGACGTGGTGAAAGGCTTGCTGGTCGAGATCGGCGCCGACGGCGGCGTGATCGCGATCGATGCCGAAGGCAACACTGCCATGCCGTTCAATACCGAGGGCATGTATCGCGGCACCATCGACCGCGACGGCAATGTCTCGGTCATGATCTACGGCGACGAGTGAGGTCCGGGCCGCGACGATGCTGACCGAAGCGATCGAGTTCGACTGCCCATGGTGCGGTGAGCGGAATTTTTTCGAGGCCGACCCCGGCGAGGCCGGGCAATGGCTGACCCAGGACTGCGCCGTGTGCTGTCAGCCGATCGAAATACGCGCACCGGACGATCTTTCGGGCGCACTGCGAATCGAGCGAGGATGAATCGTCGCCTGAAATCCATGCTGCCGGTGCTTTGGCTGACGCTGGCCTGGGCGCAGTTTTCGGCAGCTTCCGGCGGCGATCCGGGGGCAAGTTCGCTCTCGGAGCTGCTCGATGAATGCGAGCAGGTCGAACATGGCCAGCCAAGCCGGGCGCTTGAACTTGCCGAACAGGCGCTTGAGCGTACGGACCCGCTGGCCGGACCAGCAGAGCACTCAAGGGCGCTGGGCTGCCGGGCGTGGGCGCTGGCCTCTTCCGGCCGGATTGCCGAAGCCTTATACCTGCGCGACGAGATTCTCAATCTGAGCGACAGCATCGAAAATCCGGAGGATCAGGTGCGGGCGCTGCGCCGGGCGGCCGCACTGTCGCAACGCGCCGAAAAACCGGCCGAAGCGATCACGACTCTGAGCCAGGCGATCGAACTGGCCCGGGAGCATTCGCTGACGCGGGAGCAGGTCAACCTCTACACGTTGCTCGGAGTTGCCCATTCCGAGGCGGGGAACCGGAATCTCGCGATCTCGCATTACGAGATGGCGCTGGACATGCTGAGCGATCAACCTGAATCCCAACAGCGACTGCCGATCCTCTACAACCTGGCGCTGACCCTGCGCGCTGATGGCCAGCTCGAACGCGCCGCGCAGATATTCCGCTCGCTGATCGAGCCTTTGCAGCAGCCAGGCCTGGAAATCCGGCTGGCCTCGCTGTATTCAGCGCTGGGCGGCATCACGCAACGCCAGGGCCGGATCGATGAAGCTCGTGAATGGTTGCGGCGCTCGGGTCAACTGCATGAGACGCTGGACAACCCGGCCGAACATGCTGCCATGCTCACTGATCTGGCCAGACTGGAGCTGGAAGACGGCAATCTGGCCGAAGCATCCCGGCTGGCCGAGCGGGCCTTGAGCATGGCCAGACGTGCCGATTACCACTTCACCCTGCGCGGCGCACTCAGAATCAACATCGATCTGCTCCGGGAAAAGGGAGAGGTCGAAAGGGCGCTGGAACTGCTCGAAGAACTCGCCCGCGGCAACGAGGAATACATGCGCGACCAGCAGCAATCACAACTGGCCGAGGCTGAAGCCCGCCTCGGCTTCGAACGCCAGGCGCGCGAACTGGCCGAAGCCCGCGAGCGCAGCCTGGCACTGGAGCGGCAGCGCATCCGGCAGCAGATCGGGATGACGCTGGCCATCGCGTTGCTGTTCGCCTTGCTGCTGGCGGTCTGGTGGCAACGTGTGACCAACCGGAAACTGGAACAAGTCAGTCGCTCCGATCCGCTTACGGGTCTTCCGAACCGCCGCGCGATCACCTGGTTGTTTCATCACACTCACGAGATTGACCTGGACGACTCGATTCTGCTGGTACTCGATGTCGATCACTTCAAGCAGGTCAACGATCGCCACGGCCATGACCAGGGTGACCGGATGCTGCGTCGGATTGCCGGTGCGCTCGAGCAGTTTGCACAGGAGTTCGACGCCCATGTCGGCCGCTGGGGCGGCGAGGAGTTCATCGTGATTGCCCCGGCCGGAACGTCCCGGCAAGCCGAACAGCTGGCCGCCCGACTGGCCGCCGACATTCGCGAGCTGGAGATCGAGTCGCCGGCGGGCAGCCCCATCCGGGTGACCGTCAGTGTCGGTTTTGCCCCCCTCGGGAGTGTACGGCGAGAATCAGGACAGGAGCCGTGGGAGCCGGCCTTCCTGATTGCCGACCACCTGCTGTTCAAGGCCAAGCAGCAGGGCCGCGATCGCTGTCTCGGACTGTGGCCTGCAAACAAGTCCGATCTGCTCGACCCCCACGCCATCGAGTCGCAGATACAGGCTGGCCACGCCAGGCTGATGCAGCCCGGCTGAGCCTTGAGGCCGCACCAGGCGATCAAACAATCGCCCGGCTGCGAAAGTTCACGACTTACGCAAGGTTCAACCGCTGGAGGCAGCAACTGCCGGCTGACTCGTTTGCCCGACTCCCAAACCCAGGTTTCGACAAAGCGCCAAGGTGGCATTGGCGCGGTTGAGCGTATAGAAGTGAATGCCCGGCGCGCCGGCCTCGATCAACCTGCGGCACAGGTCGGTCACGACTTCCTCGCCGAACTGTCTCAATGACTTCATGTCGCCCGCTTCTTCCCAGGCGCGGACGCGCTTGAAAATCCACTTCGGCATGTCCGCCCCACACATCTTTGAAAAGCGGTGCAGGTTCGAGTAGTTGGTGATCGGCATGATGCCGGGCGTGATCGGAACATCAATCCCAAGCCGATTGCAGTCGTCCACGAAACGGGCGTAGCAATCGAAGTTGAAGAAATACTGGGTGATGGCACCGTCGGCGCCGGCGTCGACCTTCTGACGGAAATGTTCCAGATCGGCCTGCGGTGTCTTCGACTCGGGGTGGTGCTCCGGGTAACAGGCAACCTCGATATGAAAACGCCGGGCATAGTGCTCGCGCACGAACCGCACCAGGTCGACGGCATGATCGAACACACCGCTTCCGCCACCGGATGGACGGTCGCCGCGCAACACCACCAGTCGATCGACGCCGGCCTCCAGATAGGCATCCAGCAGTTCGCGAATCCCGTCGGTGTCCTCGGACATGCACGAGATGTGCGGTGCGGCCGGAATGCCGGTCTCGCGCTGGATATTCAACACCGTCTCGCGCGTGCGCGAACGGGTCGAGCCGCCGGCGCCAAAGGTCACCGACATGTATTCCGGCTTCAGCGCCGCCAGCCGATCTCGCGTCTTGCGAAACGTCTCGGCCTGATCGTCGTTCTTTGGCGGGAAGAATTCGAAGCTTAACTGTGCCATGGGACTAGTGCGCTTTTCATTGTGTTTGTCAGATTCATGCCTCGCCTCGTTGATCTGGCTAAAATGCGTGAATGGTAAATGGTAAATAGTGAATGGCAAGCTAACCGCGACTCTGAATCAGGCCATTTAGCAGCTTGAGAATCACGATGACTCGTGAACGGGCATGCTTGCTACTTTGAATGAAGCCCAGATCCTGAGCCAGCCAGAGTTGAGTATCAAGCTCCATCAGAGAAGCACGCGCTATCTGAAGAAAGCGAACGAAGTCACCACTGCTGCCACGTGCTGCGCCCTCGGCAATATTGGAAGGTACACTTACCGCTGAACGGCGCATTTGCGATGTCAGGCCGAATTTCTCGCTTTCCGGAAACTCTGCCGTGATCTGGTAAATAGCCTTGACCAGCTTCATCGACTCTTTCCAGACATCAAGCCGATAATGCGCCGGTTCGACTTGTGGTTCAGTGGTGGTTTTGTGGTTGCTATTTACCATTTACCATTCACCATTCACGCCTTTTGCATCCCAGAAGCCCCGAAGGGGAGGACCCCTCCGAAACCCCCGCTGGAACCACCGTCAGTAGCGGTAATGGTCAGGCTTGTACGGCCCTTCGACCGTCACGCCGATGTAGTCGGCCTGCTTTTCGCTCAGCTCGGTGAGCCTTGCGCCGACGCGGGCCAGGTGAAGTCGGGCGACCTTTTCGTCCAGGTGCTTGGGCAGGACGTAGACTTCGTTCTGGTACTTTTCCGGATGCTTGAACAACTCGATCTGGGCCAGCGTCTGGTTGGTGAACGAGTTCGACATCACGAAGCTCGGATGGCCGGTGGCGCAACCCAGGTTGACCAGACGACCGCGCGCCAGCAGGGTGATGCGCTTGCCGTCGGGGAACTTGATCTGGTCGACCTGCGGCTTGATTTCGTCCCACTCGTACTGCTCAAGACTGGCAACGTCGATCTCGTTGTCGAAGTGACCGATGTTGCAGACGATGGCTTGGTCCTTCATGCGCTGCATATGGTCGTGCCGGAGTACGTTGTAGTTGCCGGTCGCGGTAACGAAGATGTCGGCCTGCTCGACAACACCCTCATCCTCGAGGTTGACGACGCGATAACCTTCCATCGCAGCCTGCAGCGCGCAGATCGGATCGACTTCGGTAACCCAGACATTGGCCGACAGCGCCCGCAGCGACTGTGACGACCCCTTGCCGACGTCGCCGTAGCCACACACGATGGCAACCTTGCCGGCGACCATCACGTCGGTTGCGCGCTTGATCGCATCGACCAGCGACTCGCGACAGCCGTACAGGTTGTCGAACTTGCTCTTGGTCACCGAATCGTTGACGTTGATCGCCGGGAATTTCAGCGTGCCATCCTTCTGCATCCGGTACAGGCGATTGACGCCGGTGGTGGTTTCCTCGGTCACACCGCGGATGTTCTTGAGTGCGGCCGAGTACCAGCCCGGGTTGCTTTCCAGGCGCTTCTTGATGGCTGCGAACAGCGCCGTTTCCTCTTCACTGCCCGGGTTTTCGAGCAGCGATGGATCGGCCTCGGCGCGGGCACCCAGATCGAGCAGCAGCGAGGCATCGCCGCCGTCATCGAGAATCATGTTGGCGGTACCGCCGTCGGGCCACTGGAAGATACGGTGGGTGAATTCCCAGTACTCGGTCAGGGTTTCACCCTTGAACGCAAATACCGGAATGCCGCGCTCGACCATCGCGGCGGCGGCATGGTCCTGGGTCGAATAGATGTTGCAGGATGCCCAGCGCACTTCGGCGCCCAGCTCGATCAGCGTTTCCATCAACACCGCGGTCTGGATGGTCATGTGCAGGCTGCCGGCGATGCGTGCGCCCTTGAGCGGCTGGTCGGCGGCATATTCCTTGCGCGTCTGCATCAGACCCGGCATTTCGGTCTCGGCAATCGTGATTTCCTTGCGGCCGAACGCTGCCTGTGAAGGATCGGCGATGAAATAGTCGTTTTCCGTCGATGCAATGCTGTCGTCGAACAGCACGCGGTTGGTAATGTCTTGTGGATTGGCGCTCATTTCTGATACCTCGAATATTCTGAATTTGGGAAACTTCTGATTACTTCGTAAATCATGAATGGAAAGGTGAAAACGGCTTCAACCTTGCAAGGGAGGTTTTCGATTTTCCATTTACTATTTACTATTTACTATTTACGAAAGCTCAACACGAAGCCAGGACCGATGGAGTTCGCAATACCTTCAATCCTGGCTCCCGTAGCGTGTTACAGCCCCGCTGCCTCGCGCAGGGCATCGGCGCGATCAGTCTTCTCCCAACTGAAAGTGGTGAAGGTGTCTTCGACCTTCCTGCCGTCACGGATGACTTCCACCGTGACCTGTTCGGGCTTGCGGCCGAAATGTCCGTGGCTTGCCGTCTGGCGATACATCGGATGCAACAAGTCCAGCATCTTCAGGATGCCATAGGGCCTGAGATCGAAATGTTCACGCACCAGCTTCTCGATCTTCTCTTCCGGAATCTTGCCGGTGCCGAACGTGGTCACCGAGACCGAAGTCGGCTCGGCCACGCCGATGGCGTAGCTGACCTGAAGCTCGCACTTGTCGGCCAGGCCGGCGGCAACGATGTTCTTGGCCACGTAGCGCGCGGCGTAGGTGGCCGAGCGGTCGACCTTGGACGGATCCTTGCCCGAGAACGCGCCGCCGCCGTGACGGGCCATGCCGCCATAGGTATCGACGATGATCTTGCGCCCGGTCAGGCCGGCATCGCCGACCGGTCCGCCGATGACGAACTTGCCGGTCGGGTTGATGTGATAAAGGGTGTCGTCGTGCAGCCATTCGGCCGGCAGCACCGGCTTGATGATGTGCTCGAGCACGCCGGCCCGGATCTCCTCCAGGCTCACGTCCTCATCATGCTGGGTCGAGAGCACGACCGCATTGATCGAGACCGGCTTGCCATCCACGTAGCGGAAGGTCAACTGGCTCTTGGCGTCGGGCCTGAGCCACGGCAACGGATTGTCGGCCTGTTTGCGCAACCAGGCCTGGCGCTCGACCAGGCGGTGCGCGTAATGGATGGGCGCGGGCATCAGCACATCGGTCTCGTTGGAGGCGTAGCCGAACATCAGGCCCTGGTCGCCGGCGCCCTGATCCTCTGGCTTTGCACGGTCCACGCCCTGGGCAATATCCGGCGACTGCTTGCCGATCATGTTGATCACCGAGCAGGTGCGGCCATCAAAGCCGACCCGCGAGGAGTCGTAGCCAATCTCGACCACCACGTCGCGGATCAGATCTTCCAGATCGACCCAGGCGGTGGTCGAAATTTCACCGCCGACAACCACCGCGCCGGTCTTGATGAAGGTCTCGCAGGCCACGCGGGCGTGCGGATCCTGAATCAGGATGGCATCGAGAATCGCGTCGGAAATCTGGTCGGCCATCTTGTCCGGATGGCCTTCGGAGACGGACTCCGAGGTGAACAGGTACTCACTCATGGGCGTTGCAACCTCAGCTATTGGATTGATGTATCTCTTGATACGGATAGAAAGATATGGATTGTAACGCATCGCTGACGAGATTGCATCCCGCCGCCGGATCCGCAGGGCTGGTTCCAGCCGCCGGGCCCCGCTATCATCAACACCTGATGGACTGTCGGGAAGCCGATGCCGGATTTGCAGACTCCGTTCGACGCTTCACTGGTCGCCGCACTGTTTCACCTGGTGCTGGCTCCGGTGGCCGCGATCCACGCGCTGATCTACAAACGTGATTCGCGCGCGGCATTCGGCTGGATCGCGCTGTGCGTGCTGCTGCCGATCGCCGGCCCGGTGCTGTACGCGCTGCTGGGCGTCAACCGCATCCAGCGCCGCGCCCGCCGGCTGGCGCTGCCGCGACTGACGGTCGGCTACGAGCGCGGGCGCGGGTTCAACACGCCACGCGACCTCCCGGTCGAGTCGAATCTGGACGAGCACCACCGGCAGTTGGCCGGCATCGGAGACCTGCTCAGCGAACACGAACTGGTCGATGGAAACCGGGTCGTCCCGCTGATCAACGGCGAAAAAGCCTACCCGGACATGCTCGAAGGCATTGCCGGCGCCACGTCCAGCGTCTTTCTTTCCAGCTACATCTTTGACTCCGACCGTACCGGTCGCGAATTCGTCGCCGCCCTCGGGGCCGCGGTGGCGCGCGGCGTGCAGGTGCGCGTGCTGATAGACGGTATCGGGCGCTGCTACAGCTTCCCGCCGGTTACCCGGCTGTTGCGAACGGCCGGGGTGCCGGCGGCACTGTTCCTGCCGCCGCGCCTGCTGCCGCCGCAGCTTTCGATCAATCTCAGGAATCACCACAAGCTGCTGATCATCGATGGCAAGACGGCGTATACCGGCGGCATGAACATCGGCGATCGGCACCGCCTTGACCGGCAGCCGGCCCGAAAGGCGGTTGCCGATATCCATTTCCGACTGACCGGCCCGATCGCCGGTCAGTTGCAGGCCGAATTCCTGCGCGACTGGGAATTTTCGACTGGAGAGAAGCTGGACCCGGTCACGCCTGCAACAAAGGAGCCGGCAGGCCAGGCCTGGTGCCGCACGCTGACTGACGGCCCCGATGACAACCTCGATCAGATCGTGCTGGCACTCAACGCAATCATCGGCCAGGCGCGCAAGTCCATCCTGATCATGACGCCATATTTTCTGCCGCCGCGCGAGCTGATTGGCGCACTGCAGGCCGCCGCGCTGCGCGGGGTCGAGGTGCTGCTGGTGCTGCCGGAAAAGAACAATCTGCCCTACGTCCACTGGGCCACGCGCAACATGCTGTGGGAATTGCTGTACCTGAACATCCGGGTGGTCTATCAGCCGCCGCCGTTCAACCACGGCAAGCTGCTGGCAGTCGACGATTGCTATGCCCAGATCGGCTCGTCGAACTGGGACCCACGCTCGCTGCGGCTGAATTTCGAGCTCCAGGTCGAAATCTTCAACAGGCAGTTTGCGCGCGAATGCGCCGGCTGGATTCGCCAGGCCGCCGAGCACGGACGCGAAGTCACCTTGCAGGAAGTCGATTCGCGCGGCCTGCCCGTCCGCCTGCGCGACTCATTCTGCTGGCTGTTTTCGCCCTATCTTTAGGCATCCCCGGATCACTCGAGGAAGGCAGCAAGCGGGAAGGCGCTGATGGCGGGCTAGCGCGCCCAGGCGAACAGCCGCGCCAGCAATCCACGCTCCCGCGCCGCGCCTGCAGCATTTTCCACCGCCGGCGCGCCTTCTTCGGCCGGCACGAAGGATAGGACCAGGTCATCGATAATGGCCGGGGTGAAACGGTAGGGGTTGAATTCCGTCAGGCCATGCCGCGCCATGACCTGATCGACGACACGCTCGATGGCCACGAATTTCATCGACCAGTCGCCGAACCGGCGCTGGCGGATCGGGCGGCGGGTCAGGCGTTCAACCCGGCTGTGGCGCTCGTCCCGGCAGATCTTCGCATACAGGCGATCGACGGTATCGGCCGGACCCTCCAGGTACTGGAAGAAGAACCCATTGCCGTAGTGCAACACACCCCCGACACACAGTTTCCGGTTGTTGCGGCGCGACAACATCAGGATGCGACTGATCTCCGGGCTCACGCCCTGACCGTTGCGGCCTGACACAAAAGATGCCGTGGAACAGTAACTTAATCCGATCAAATCCTGGGGCGTCATCCGGGGAGCACCTGTTTGCAATTCGGCGGCAGGTTACGGCTGGCCCGTGCAGAGGATGTCAAAGCCTGTTTGCGGTCGAGCGTCGCGCGGTCGTAAACGACTTTTGGTAGTATCAATGCCCATGCGATACATGCTCTCTCTGGCTTTTGTCCTGGCACTGCTGTGGCTGTCCATCTCCGGCGTGTACAAACCGGCGATCCTGTTGCTGGGTGTCGGTTCCATCGCGCTGGTGGTCTGGCTGTCGCGGCGCATGGACGTGGTCGGGGTGGAACACAACCCGGCGCTGTTTTCCTGGCGCCTGCCGGTCTACTGGCTGTGGCTGATCGGACAGATCGTCAAGGCCAACCTGGAAGTCGCCGCGGTCGTGCTGTTTCCGGCCGGTCGGATTCATCCGACGATCTTCACCGCGCCGGTGCGCCTGAAGTCGTCGGTCGGCAAGGTCACCTACGGCAACTCGATCACGCTCACCCCCGGCACGGTCACGCTGCAGCTTGATCGCAACCAGATCAAGGTGCACGCGCTGCTGAAAAGCTCGGCCGAAGGCGTTGAATCCGATGCCATGCAGCGCAAGGTCGTCTGGCTGGAGCGGCATCGATGACTGCCGTTCTGGTGCTGACTGCGCTTGCGATCTTCGTGACCATGGCGCTCGCCCTGACCCGCGCGCTCAAGGGCCCGACCATTTACGATCGCATCGTCGCGGTCAACGTCTTCGGGACCAAGACCGTGCTGGTCGTGGCCCTGATCGCCGGCATGACCGGTCATTACGACCTGCTGGACGTGGCCGTGGTCTACGCGCTGATCAATTTCATCGCCATTGTTGCGGTCCTGAAGCTGGCCAAGATGCGCGACCTGGCCGGCGCCGGCGATGGGGATATCACCGATGGTTGAGTCCGTGCTGCAAGTGTTGTCCTGGGTATTCCTGCTGACCGGAGGGGTGTTCGGCATCATCGGCGGGATCGGTCTGCTGCGATTTCCGGACTTCTACACCCGCCTGCACGCCGCCGGCATCACCGATACGCTGTGCGCGCTGCTGATCATGGCCGGGCTGATCATCCAGGCCGGGCTGGGGCTGGCCAGCCTCAAGCTGGCCCTGATTCTGCTGTTCCTGCTGTTCACTGCACCCACCGCCACACATGCACTGGCACACGCGGCCATGGTCGACGGTGTCGAGCCGGAACTGGCCGATGGCAGCGACGATCCGCAATCGGGCGAGCATTGATCCGACACCATGGAATATCTCGTCGACATTGCCCTGTTGCTGTTGCTGGTCACCGTCGCCATGGCCATCCTGCGGGTGCGCGACCTGTATGCCGGTGCGATGCTGTTCGCGATTTACTCGCTGCTCTCGGCCGGCCTGTTCGCGGCACTGGATGCCGGCGATGTCGCACTGACCGAAGCCGCGGTCGGTGCAGGGATTGCAACCCTTCTGTTCCTGGCCGTGCTGACGCTGGCCAACCGCCGGGAACGACCGGCCCGCGGCAACAACCGGCTGGCGCTGGGCGTGGTCGTGGCCACCGGAGCCTGCCTGATCTACGCTGCCGGCGACCTGCCGGACTTCGGTGCGCCGGACAACCCGGTCCAGGTCCATGTCGCGCCGTACTACATCGAAAATGCCTACACCGACATGGGCGTGCCCAACATGGTCGCCGCGGTGCTGGCCAGCTACCGCTCCATCGATACCCTGGGCGAGGCCTTCGTGATCCTGACCGCCGGGCTGGCGGTGGTCGCACTGCTGTCGGTGCCGCCGCGCCGAAGGCGCCGGGCCTTCTCCGGACCGTGCCGACGAACAGGAGAGCGACGAATGAGGGAAAACGGCATCCTGCGCGTGATCGCCCGCTTCGTGATCCCGATGATCATGCTGTTCGGGCTCTACATTCAGTTCCACGGGGAGTATTCACCCGGCGGCGGTTTCCAGGCCGGGGTGGTGTTCGCCGCGGGCTGGATCCTGTTCGCCCTGGTCTACGGACTGGATGCGGCGCTGAAGGTGATTCCCGAGCGTGTCCAGTACGTGCTGGCCTGTCTCGGCGTGCTGCTGTACTGCTTCATCGGCCTGCTGGGCGTGCTGCTGGGCGGGCGCTTCCTGGACTTCTATCCTCTGCTGGAATCACCGCACGCGGCCCAGCAGACCGGTATCGTGCTGGTCGAGTTCGGCGTCGGCGTGACGGTGGCGGCCTGCGCGATGCTGTTCTTTACCTTCTTCGCGCGGCGCAAGCGTGAAATCGAGGCTGTCGAAGCCCGGGAGGACGACTGATGGACTGGCTGGGGCATATCAACTACTGGGCCGTGGTCATCCTGATGATGATCGGCTTCTATACCGTGATCGCGCGCGGCAACATGGTCAAGAAGATCATGGGGCTGAACCTGTTCCAGACCTCGGTGTTCATCATGTTCATCTCGGCCGGCAAGATCATCGGCGGCTCCACCCCGGTGCTGCGCGAGGGCATCACCGTCTATTCCAACCCGCTGCCGCACGTGCTGATCCTGACCGCGATCGTGGTTGGAGTTGCAACCACTGCAGTGGGCCTGGCACTGGCCGTGCGCATTCGCGAGGCCTACGGCACGATCGAGGACGACGAGCTGCTCGATCCCATGGACCAGACGCCTGACCACAGTCGGCCCGGAGATCACGCCGGGAAAGGTGACGGCAGCGCATGAATATCGTCGAATGGCTTCCGTTCAGCGTGCTTGTGCCGCTGATCGCAGCCCCGGTCTGTGCCCTGCTGCCGGGCCGGGTGCTGCCGTGGCTGCTGGCATTCCTCAGCGCCCTGGCCGCGCTTCTCATCACCGCAATCGCGCTGCCTGTGCTGTGGCAGGGCGAGGTGTCCTACCCATTCGGCAACTGGCCGCCTCCGATCGGCATCGAATATCGCATCGATGCCGCCAATGGCATGGTCGCTCTGCTGGTCGCGGCCATCGCCGCGTTCGTGCTGCCGTGGGCGCGCATCATCAACAACCAGGAAGTGCCCGAACGCCAGGGCATCTTCTACGCACTGTTCCTGATGGCATTTGCCGGCCTGATGGGCATCACGCTGACCGGCGACGTGTTCAATGTATTCGTGTTCCTGGAAATCTCGTCGCTGTCCACCTACGCACTGATCGCGCATGGCTGGGACCGGCGGGCGCTGCTGGCCTCGTTCCGCTACCTGATCATGGGCACGGTGGGTGCAACCTTCCTGCTGATCGGCATCGGCTTTCTCTACATGATGACCGGCACGCTGAACATGGCCGACCTGGCCGAGCGGCTGCCGGAAGTTCGCGACACCACCGCGGTGCGTGCCGCGCTGGCCTTCATCATCGTCGGGCTCGGGCTGAAGCTGGCGCTGTTCCCGCTGCACCTGTGGCTGCCCAACGCGTATGCCTACGCGCCCAACTTCATCTCCACTTTCATTGCCGCGACCGCAACCAAGGTCGCGCTGTACGTCATGCTGCGGTTCGTATTCACGGTGTTCGCCCCGGACTACAGCTTCGTCGCCCTGCCGCTGTCGGCGGTGTTGATGGCGCTGGGCATTGCCGGCATGTTTGCCGGCTCCTGGGTGGCGATGTTCCAGGACAACCTCAAACGCATGCTGGCCTATTCCTCGGTCGCCCAGATCGGATACATGGTGCTGGCGATTTCGATGGTTACCAGCCTGGGCGTGGCCGCCGGCCTGTTGCACCTGTTCAACCACGCATTGATGAAAGCCGCGCTGTTCATGGCCCTGGGCACGGTGTTCTACCAGACAGGCAGCGTTCAGATTCACCGGCTGCGCGGCATCGGTCGCCAGATGCCGTGGACCATGACCGCGTTCGCGCTGGCTGGCCTGAGCCTGATTGGCGTGCCGCTGACGGCCGGATTCATCAGCAAGTGGTACCTGATCCTGGCAGCCCTGCAAGCCGACCTCGCCTGGCTGATACCGCTGATCCTGATCACCTCGCTGATGGCGATCTACTACATCTGGCGGGTGGTCGAGGCGGCGTGGTTTCTGGAACCGCCGGATCACAGCGAACCGGTCAGCGAGGCACCTGCGGCGCTGCTGATCCCGCTGTGGGTGATGGTGGCGCTGAATTTCTATTTCGGCATTGACACCCGCCTGACCGTCGGGGCGGCCGAGGCCGCGGCGCGGGCGCTGACCGGGGTCGCGCCATGAGTCCGCTGACGGTCGTTCTGATCCCGTTTCTGGGTGCGGCGCTGATCGCACTGGCCGGCGACCGATCGCGGTTGCGCGACAGCCTCGGCTGGATCACCGCAATCTTGTTTTTTATCGGCGTGGCCAGCCAGCTTGGGCCGGTACTCGAAGGCGCCGGGCGCAGCCAGCAGGTCTGGGAAATACTGCCGGGCCTGGAACTGGCTTTTGCAGTCGAGCCGCTGGGCATGGGTTTCGCGCTGCTGGCGGCAACCCTGTGGCTGGCAGCCACGCCATACGCAATCGGCTACATGGGCGCAATGGGCTACACCCACCTGGGTCGGTTCTTTGCCTTGTATGCGATTGCGCTGGGTGCGGCCGCCGGGATTGCGTTTTCGGCCAACCTGCTGACGATGTTCGTGTTCTACGAAGTCCTGTCGCTGTCGACCTATCCGCTGGTCGCGCATGACGGAACAGAAAAGGCCAAGCGCGGCGCGCGCGTGTATATCTCGCTGCTACTGGTCACCAGCATCGGCCTGATGCTGCCGGCCATCATCTGGACCTGGCAGGCTGCCGGCACCCAGGACTTCGTCGCCGGCGGAATCCTGGACGGTCGGGTCAGCCCCGCGGCAGGCGCTTTCTTGCTGGTACTTTTCATGTTCGGCACCGGCAAGGCGGCACTGATGCCGTTTCACCGCTGGCTGCCCTCGGCAATGGTCGCGCCGACCCCGGTCTCGGCACTGCTGCACGCCGTTGCCGTGGTCAAGGCCGGGGTATTCGTGGTGCTCAAGCTGGCGCTGTACGTGTTCGGGCTCGATTATCTGAAAACCCTGGCAACGGCCGATTTCATGCTGTACGTGGCGGCCTTCACGTTGCTTGCTGCCTCACTGGTGGCGCTGCGCCAGGACAATCTCAAGGCCCGGCTGGCCTATTCCACGGTCAGCCAGCTTTCCTACATCGCCGTCGGCGCGCTGCTGGCCCACCAGGTCGCGGCAATCGGCGGCGGCATGCACATGGTGATGCACGGCTTCGGCAAGATCACGCTGTTCTTCTGCGCTGGTGCCATCTATGTGGCAACCCGGAAAACCGAGGTCAGCCAGCTCGACGGAATCGGGCGGCGCATGCCGGTGACGATGTTTGCGTTCCTGCTCGGGGCACTGTGCGTGATCGGGTTGCCGCCGACCGGCGGCCTCTGGAGCAAGTGGCACCTGGTGATGGGCGCGTATGAAGCCGGCCACGCGCCGATCATGGTGGTGTTCATGATCAGCACGTTGTTGAATATCGCCTACCTGCTGCCGCCGGTGATCCGCGCCTTCCTGTTACCACCCAGGGATGGCGACAGCGGCGGGATCCGCGAAGCACCGATGCTGTGCGTGGTGCCGCTGTTACTGACCGCGCTGGGTGGCGTGGCGCTGTTTGTGCTGGGTGAAAAATCGTTCGACCTGCTGTCGCTGATATTCAGCTGATACGACCAAGGAGCGAACCGGACTTATGGGCAAGATTCTCGAATACCTGGTGGCAAGACACCGCATTCTGAGCCGGATCATGCTGGTGATCATGGCACTGCTGGTGGTCGCGGATTTCATGCGCGAGCCGGCGTACATCCGCTTTGCCTGGGACGGCATCGGCGGATTCGCCGCCTTGTACGGGTTCGTGTCGTGCGTGTTGATCATCGTCATATCCAAGGCTCTCGGCTACGGCCTGCTGTACAAGCCCGAGGACTATTACCGAGAGGACGCAGGCGACCAGACCGGCGAGGCCGAATCCGATGATTGAATGGATTCATCCATCGCTGGTGCTGATCGCCGGGGCACTGGCCATTCCGCTGGTCCGCGGCCGCCTGCGCCAGATCTGGATGGTCGCCCTCCCGGCACTGGTGCTGACCCTGGTCTTGTTCATGGAACCGGGCCACTACGGCCAGATTTCGTTTCTGGGCCTGGACCTGGTCACCGGCCGCGTCGACAGCCTGAGCCTGGTGTTCGCCTACGTGTTCGGCATCATCCTGGTAATCGGCGCGATCTATGCGCTGCACGTCGACGACTGGATCCAGCACACCGCAGCGTTCATCTACGCGGCCTCGGCACTGGGCGTGGTGCTGGCCGGCGACCTGGTCACGCTGTACGTGTTCTGGGAACTGATGGTGGTTTCCTCGGTATGGCTGATCTGGCGGCGCCGCAATCCGGTTTCATACAACGCCGGCTTTCGCTACCTGCTCGTACACGCCCTGGGCGGGATGCTGTTGCTGGTCGGCATCATCGTCTACTACCTGACCACCGGCTCGATCGGATTCGACCGCATCGAAACCGGTAGCGCGGCCTTCTACCTCATCCTTGTTGCATTCATGATCAACGCCGCGGTTCCACCGCTGCATGCGTGGCTGACCGATGCCTATCCCGAGGCCACCGTCACCGGTGCGATATTCCTCAGTGCATTGACCACCAAGACGGCGGTCTACACGCTCATCCGGGGCTATCCGGGCACCGAACTGCTGGTCTGGCTTGGCGCAATCATGGCCCTTTACGGCGTGGTCTACGCGGTCCTTTCAAATGATATTCGCCGACTGCTGGCCTACCATATCGTCAGCCAGGTCGGCTACATGGTCGCCGGGGTCGGAATCGGCACCACGCTGGCGCTCAACGGCGCGGCCTCACACGCGTTCACCCACATCCTCTACAAGTCACTGCTGTTCATGGGTGCTGGCGCGGTCATCCACATGACCGGGCGCAGCAAGCTCACTGAACTGGGCGGACTGTACCGCTGGATGCCGTGGACGTTCGTCCTGTACATGATCGGCGGTTTCTCGATTTCCGCCTTTCCGCTGTTCTCGGGCTTCGTGTCCAAGACCATGGTGGTCGAGGCCGCGGCGGCCGACTACCGGGCGTGGATTTTCCTGATGCTGATGATGGCCTCGGCCGGCACGTTCCTGCACACCGGTCTGAAGCTGCCCTGGTTCACCTTCCTCGGCAAGGACTCCGGCCTTCGGCCCAGGGAAGCACCGCTCAACATGCTGGTCGCGATGGGCATGGCGGCGTTCCTGTGTATCTTCATCGGGGTGTTCCCGGGCACGCTGTATGCACTGTTACCCGACCCGGTCGACTACAACGCCTATACCGCCGGACACATTCTCAAGGAACTGCAATTGTTGCTGTTCACCGGGCTGGGCTTCGTCATTCTGCTCAAACACGTCGGCGGCGAACCCAAGATCAGTCTGGACACCGACTGGTTTTACCGTCGCCTCGGCGTAGACGTCGCGCGGGCGCTGACCAACGGGATCACTGACATCGACCGGGCAATTCGCGGCCGGGTCAATGGACTGCTGGGTCAGGCCATGGCCTCGATCCGGCAAAAGCACGGGCGCGACGGCAGACTGGCGCGCAGCTGGCCGACCGGGTCAATGGCATTGTGGACCGCTGTGGTGCTGGTCGTGCTGCTGTTCGCGGGGATCTGGCGCGGTTAAGCAAAGGCACCCGGCAGGAGCCTGCTTGCAGGCGAACGTTCAGGGCAACGATTAGTGTTCGGATCACTCCCCATTCGCTTGCAAGCAAGCTCCTACGCAACCTGCTCCTGGTCCGTAGGAGCCTGCTTGCAGGCGAACGTTCAGGGCGACGATTATTCATCCCGCTCGGTGCGCACCACGCGGTACTCTACCCGCAGGCTGTCGTCGTCGGGCTTGCTGCGCCGGCGGGCACCGGTCAGCCAGTTGCGGATGGCAAGCCCGATCCCGCCGAGAATGGCAAGCCCCGCGGCCACGGCCAGGAAGACCAGCCCGATGAAGAAGCTCACGGCAAGAATGGCGAGCCCGGCAAGCACCAGCGCAAAGCGCGCCAGCGGGCTTTCGGGCACCCGATAAACCGAACGATAAGCCGAACGATAACCAGAATCGCGAAAATTTCTCATGTCTCAACAGACCCCGGAACCCGAAGATCGTTTCCTGCTCGAAGCCGATGACCTGGTCGAAGGCGCGTTTCGCGAAGTGGTTCTGGAAGACAATAATCGCACGATCTGGCTGGTGCTGACCCGCTACCGGGGCCGGGCGCGCGGCTGGCTCAACGTCTGCCCGCACGCCGGACGGGCCCTGAACTGGGCGCCGGACAAGTTCCTCACCGACGACAACGGCCACCTGGTCTGCGCCTCGCACGGCGCTGTATTCGAACCCGAAGCCGGCCGCTGCATCGGCGGGCCGTGCCTTGGTGCAGCATTGACACCGATCAAGCTGGCCGAACGGGACCGGCGAATCCTGCTCACCGGACTGCCGAATCTGAAATAATCATCCCTCATCCTGACGGGAGCACAAGCATGGGACTGGAAATCGGCATTCTCGGATTACTCTGGCTGATCATCGTCGTCTGGGCCATCGTCAAGACCGCGCAGGCCCGCGTCGGCATGGCCGTGCGCTTGATCTGGATCCTCGTACTGATCCTGTTTCCGGTCGTCGGCCTGCTGTTCTGGTTCTTCCTCGGGCCCAAGGGCTGAGGTCGACCGGGCGCGGATCTGAACGATTCCCCGGCTTCCGGGGCCCGCATCAGCCCGAACCCGGCCGAATAGTCAACAGAGCCGGAACGTGCAGTCTGATCCTGCTGGCCGGTCAACGCTGGCCGGCCCGAGATCAATCAGGCATGAACTGACACCGCCCGCCTGCACAGCCCGCAGGGTCTTCACCCCCGGCGCGCCTTGAAGCTGAACCACAACGGCAGCGCGACCAGCAGCACCGCACCCAGGATGTTGCCGAAGGCCGCGGGCACCAGGTTCCAGGCAGCCGCCTGCGCCCAGCCGGGGCCTTCGCCGCCGGGCATGATCAGCGCGAAATAACCGGCGTTGGCCGGAGAATGCTGGAAGTTGCCGGCGACGAACAGGGTGACCGCCAGGAATACCGGAACGAACTTGCCGATGATCGTTCGCGCCATGGTGGCAAAAAACGCGGCCATGCCGACCAGCCAATTGCCCATGTTCAGGTCCCCGGGCCGCAGTCCATGCACTCTTCGACCGATTTCGGCCCCAGCTTGAGCTTGTCGTGCAAGTCGCGCAGGGCGGTTCGCAGGCCCTCCTCGATGACCGGATGGTAGAAGGGCATTTCCAGCATCTCGGTCACGCGCATGCTACGGCATTTATCTCTGGTTGAGCTTCACGGTATTCGGTGGTTGACCGGAGAGGACCCTGAAGCTTCAGTCTCGTATCTTGCGCCGAGGGCAGGAAGCTGCAAAAAGCAGCCTCCGAGCCCATCGCGCGCATGATCAGCCCGCAGCCTTGCCGGCCCGGCGCTGATCGGCGGCAAGCGTGGCGGCGTGCTCCAGTTGCCGGCTGGAGCCCGAGATCCAGATGAACAAGGCCATCAGAAGCGGCAGCGCGAGGTCGTACCATAGCGGCTCACGCAGGCCGGTCAGCACCTCGATCCAGCTCAGCGCCGCATAGGAAGTCACCACTGCCGGCACCATCCAGACCTGATGCACGGCCGCGTCCATCAAACCGAAGATCACCACAAGCGCGATCAGGACCACCACCGCCGCCATGCCTTGACCGACGCGATGGGCGATCCAGCCGCTGACCGATGCCGCGGCCAGGCTGACCACCATGGCAATGCCGACCCACATGGAATTGAATTCCAGGGTTCCGGCAACCAGGGCGCGATCCGGGCCCAGAAACGCAAACAGCGGCAGCAATCCCAGCAGGACCATTCCTGAAATCACCGCCAACCCGGCCAATACACCCAGCACCAATTTCATTTCCAGTTCTCTCTATACAGGGGACTCAAGACCTCGGCCCGCCGTTGGCACGGCCAGCTCCCGTTTCCCGGTTCATGAAGACTGCCTTCCAGCTGCTCTCTACCCAACGTCAGGCTTGGTCTTGTAACTGACGCCGTGACTTTCCAGATAGTCGCGGATCAATTGACGAACCACCTGGGAAGGCGTCAGATCCTGGGCGGCGCAAAGCTGCTCGAAAGCCTTTTTCTTGTGCGGGTCGATCAGCAGTGTCAGCCGCGCGGTCTTCCGTTCCATCTCGTAACCGTATTCCATGATTTCATGCGCAGCATACCACTTTTTTTGCATTGAATGCGAATGATATGTTAATATTATTAACATGCCAGTCTTGTCGAGTTTGCTGTGAGAATTCCGGTGCCGGTGACCTGCCAGGTGCGCCTGAAGGCGGCATCTGCATGATCGGCCCGATCCTCGCCGGCATTGCGGCGCTGATGCTGGTCGCCGTGGCCATGATCGGGATCCGGCCGGCTTCCAATGGAGGGCCCTCGCCGGCCGGAAAGCTGGTCTACCTCGCCAGCCTGATCGCCACGCTGGCGATTCTGATCAGCGCCGGCCCGCATCTGCTGCCCGGCACCGTCTCGACGCTCGAACTGCCGCTGGGCATCCCCTGGCTGGGCGTGCATCTGCGCATCGATGCGTTATCGGCATTCTTTCTGGTCGTGGTGAACCTGGGCGGCGCGCTGACCAGCCTGTACGCACTGGGTTACGGCCGGCACGAGCGCTCTCCGGGCCGGGTCCTGCCGTTTTTCCCGGCATTTCTGGCCGGCATGAACCTGGTGCTGCTGGCCGACGATGCGTTCACGTTCCTGTTCGCCTGGGAATTCATGTCGCTGACTTCCTGGGCCTTGGTGATGGCCCACCACCGGGAAAGCGAAAACATCCGGGCAGGACTGGTTTATCTCGTCATGGCGGGTTTCGGCACGCTCACTTTATTGCTCGCCTTCGGTTTTCTGGCCGCGGCCGCCGGCGATTACAGTTTCCAGACCATGCGCGAGGCCGAAATCACGCCGGCGGTCACCGCAGTGGTGCTGATCCTGAGCCTGATGGGTGCCGGCTCCAAGGCCGGGATCGTGCCACTGCACGTGTGGCTTCCGCTGGCCCATCCGGCCGCGCCCAGCCACGTCTCGGCGCTGATGAGCGGCGTCATGACCAAGGTCGCGATCTACGGCCTGATCCGGATCGTGTTCGAACTGTCCGGCACCCCGACCTGGTGGGCCGGCTTGCTGGTCCTTCTTATCGGCGGGATCACGGCCTTGCTGGGCGTGCTGCATGCGCTGATGCAGCACGACCTCAAGAGGCTGCTGGCCTACCACACGGTCGAGAACATCGGCATCATCTTCATTGGCCTGGGGTTGGCCCTGGCCTTCATCGCCAATGAAATGCCCGCTGCCGCGGCACTTGCCTTCACCGCCGCGCTGTTTCATGTCTTCAACCACTCGCTGTTCAAGAGCCTGCTGTTCTTCGGCGCCGGCGCAGTGCTCACCGCCACCGGAAAACGCGACATGGAGCAGCTCGGCGGCCTGATCCATCGCATGCCGGTGACGGCCGCGCTGTTCCTGGTCGGGTGCGTGGCCATTTCGGCATTGCCTCCGCTTAATGGCTTTGTCTCCGAATGGCTGACCTTTCAGGCCATTCTGCTGAGCGTGGATCTGCCGCAGTGGGGGCTGAAGCTGCTGGTCCCGGCGGTCGGCACGCTGCTGGCACTGGCCGCAGCGCTGGCCGCGGCCTGCTTTGTCAAGGCCTACGGGGTGACTTTTCTCGGCCGGCCACGCAGCGAGGCGGCGGCCAATGCGGTCGAAGTCGACCGTTTCTCGCTTTCCGCCATGGGCATCCTGGCATTGCTTTGCCTGGCCGCGGGGATACTGCCAGGCGTGGTGATCGACAGTCTGGCTGCGGTCAGTCAGATGCTGGTCGGTGAGCACATGCCGGTCCAGTCGCAGATTGCATGGGGCTCCATCGTACCCATCGCCGAATCGCGCAGCTCCTACAACGGCCTGCTGGTGCTGGTATTCATCGCCCTGTCGGCCAGCGTTGCGGCCGTCGCCATCCATCGGCTGGCATCGCGCCGCACCCGCCGTGCGCCGGCCTGGGATTGCGGCTATCCCGAGCCCACCGCGGCGACCCAGTACAGCGCCTCAAGCTTTGCCCAACCCATTCGGCGCGTCTACGGAAGCGTGTTGTTCGCGGCGCGTGAGCAGGTCGAGATGCCGCCGCCGGCCGGTACCGGGCCGGCGCGCCATCAGGTGCGCATGACCGACCCGAGCTGGACCGGACTGCATGATCCGCTGATCCAGCTGGTCGACCGGATCTCCGGCCTGGTCAACCGATTGCAGTTCCTGACCCTCCGGCGCTACCTTGCCATCGTGCTTGGCACCCTGATTGCCTTGCTGCTGGTGCTTGCCTTATGGAGCTGATTCGCGAACTCATGGTCCAGGGCACGCAGATGCTGCTGGTGCTGACACTGGCACCGCTGCTGACCGGACTGGTGCGCAAGGCCCGAGCCAGATTGATGCGCCGGCGCGGTGCCTCGATTCTGCAACCCTATTTCGACCTTCTCCGCCTGCTGCGCAAGGAAGTCGTGCTGGCCGAAAACGCTTCGTGGCTGTTTCGCGCCACACCCTACCTCGTGTTCGCCGCGACCTGGGTCGCCGCCGCGCTGATCCCGACTTTCGCCACGGGATTGCAGTTCAGTTGGACGGCCGATCTGATCGCCATCATTGCGCTGCTCGCCGCCGCGCGCTTTTTCCTGGCCCTGGCGGGCATGGATACCGGTACCAGTTTCGGCGGCATCGGTGCCAGCCGGGAAATGCTGCTTGCCTCGCTGGCCGAACCGGCCATGCTGATGATGATGTTCACCCTGGCGCTGATCGCGGGCTCGACCCAGCTTTCCACGGTCACCGAATTCCTGGCCTCGCCGGAATCCGGGCTGCGCGTCTCGCTGGTGCTGGCCATGATCGCCCTGGTCATGGTTGCCGTCGCGGAGAACGGACGCATCCCGATCGACAATCCGGCGACCCACCTGGAACTGACCATGGTTCATGAAGCCATGGTGCTGGAGTATTCGGGCCGCCATCTGGCCATGATCGAATTTGCCGCCTCGCTGAAGCTGTTGCTGTACCTGTCCCTGATCGCCGCGCTGATGTTTCCGTGGAGCCTGGCGCATGCCGGGGACTCCTGGCTTTTGTACCTGGCCGGTGCGGTGAGCTGGCTGTTGAAGCTGGGAGTACTCGGCGTGATGCTCGCGGTATTCGAGACCGGGCTGGCCAAGATGCGCGTATTCCGGGCACCCGACTTTCTCGGTGCTGCGCTGATGCTGGGCCTGCTCGGCACCCTGCTCTTGTTCGTCTCCAGGGGGGCGTGACGATGCCCGGCTATGACATTGCCCACGCCCTGGCCGGTGGTCTGGTTCTGATCAGCCTGCTGCTGCTGTACCAGGACCGTCTCTACGCGCTGCTGAACATGTACGCCATGCATGCGCTGGTCCTGGCGCTGGCGGTTGCCTGGCAAGCGCATATTCAGGAGTCGCCGCATCTGTACGTGACCGCCGCGATCGCGCTGGTGTTCAAGGCCATCATCATTCCCATGACGCTGCATCGCATCATCCAGCGGCTGGGGATACGTCGCCAGATCGAGAAAGTGTTCGGGGTCGGGCTGACCATGCTGGCCGGGATCGGCCTGATCGCCTTGTCGATCGTCGTCATGCTGAAAGTCACGCCGGATTTCGACCCGCTGGCGCGCGAGGATCTGGCCTTCGCGCTTTCGGTCATCCTGCTCGGGCTGTTGCTGATGGTCACGCGACGCAACGCGGTCAGCCAGGTAGTCGGTTTCATGGCGCTGGAAAACGGCCTGGTGCTGGCTGCCGTCGGCGCGCGCGGCATGCCGCTGGTGGTCGAGTTCAGCGTCGCTTTCTCGATCCTGATCGCGCTGATCGTCATCGGCCTGTTTCTGTTCCGGATTCGCGAGCGATTCGACACCGTCGACGTCAGCGCGCTGGATCAGCACAGGGGAGAGCGACAATGATCCCGGCGGGCTTTTCGACCGCACCCGCGCTGCTGCTGATCCCGCTGGTCGCGGCCGTGGTGCTGGCGCTGGTGCCCGGCTACCGGTTTGCCGCGCGGATCAATATCGCCGCCTCATTCCTGACCCTGCTGGCCGCAGTCGGCCTGCTGTCCGGCCTGCGCCCGGCACCCGGTTCCATGCTCCTGGTCGACGACCTCAACATCGTCTTCCTCCTGGTCAATGCCTTTGTCGCACTGACCACCAGCATATTCAGCGCCAGCTACATCGGCCATGAAATCGAGACCGGCCGGCTGAACCGGACCGGACTTCGTTTCTACCATTCCATGTACCAGATCCTGATGTTCGCGATGAACTTCGCACTGCTGGCCGACAACATCGGCCTGCTCTGGGTATCGGTGGAAATTGCCACCCTGACCACGGTCGTCATGGTCGGCCTGTACCGGACGCACGCGGCACTGGAAGCGGCCTGGAAATACTTCATTCTGGGCAGCGTCGGCATTGCCCTGGCCATGTTCGGGACCATCCTGGTCTACATGGCTGCGCATCCGGTGATGGGCGATGGCGCACCGGCCATGATGTGGACCGGGCTGATCGAACATGCTGCCGAATTCGATCCGGCACTTCTGAACCTGGCATTCGTGTTTCTGCTGCTCGGCTACGGCACCAAGGTCGGGCTGGTGCCCCTGCATGCCTGGCTGCCCGATGCACACGCCGAAGGGCCCACCCCCATTTCCGCCGTGCTTTCCGGGCTGCTTCTGAATATCGCCTTGTATGCAGTGTTGCGATTCAAGCTGCTGATGGCAGCCAACGAAGAAGCCATCGCGCCGGGCCCGATGATGATGGCCATGGGCCTGGGTTCACTGCTGTTCGCCGCCTTCATGCTCTATCGCCGCCGCGACATGAAGCGCCTGTTCGCCTACTCCTCGATCGAGCACATGGGCATCATCACCTTCGCCTTCGGCATCGGCGGACCGCTGGCCAGCTTTGCCGGCCTGCTGCACATGGTCATGCACAGCCTGACCAAATCGGCCATCTTCTTCGCCGTCGGCCACGTTGCCCAGGTTCAGGGCTCGCAATCGATGGCCGACACACGCGGACTGACCGTCAGCCATCCCGCGCTGGGCTGGGGCCTGCTGATTGGCATCCTGGCCATCGTCGGCCTGCCCCCGTTCGGCATCTTCATGAGCGAATTCGTGCTGATCAGTTCGACCATCGAGACCCATCCACTGCTGGCAGTCGTACTGGTCATCGGCCTGTTGCTTGCCTTTGGCGCACTGATCCGGCATGGCAGCGCAATGCTGTTCGGCGAGCCCGGCAAGAAAACGGTGCCGGTCAAGGCCTCGCTGGTGCCTATGTATCTTCACCTGGCACTGGTGCTGACCGCGGGCATCTTCGTGCCGCCCCCGATCGTCGAGGCATTCCGCAATGTCGCGGCCATGCTGGGTTGATCACTCACCATGAATAGAATCGACGAACTTCTGCCTACCCTGAATGCCCTGATCGAGCAAGCCGACCAGGTCGAGCGCCACTTCCCCTACCCGCGCGTCGGCGTCGACCGGCAACAGTGGCAGCGTGCCGGTGAACACCTGGCCTGGGGGCACTGGTCGCTGCTCGGCCTGTGGGGCGATGAGGATACCGTGCATATGGCGGTGCGCGACCACGCCGATTCGGGCATGGCAGTGCTCAGCCTGGCCTGCCCCGAAGACCGCTTCCCCTCCATCGGCAGAGTCCACCCGCCGGCCATTCTGCTCGAGCGCGGCCTGCGCGACCTGTTTCATCTCGAACCCGAACAGTCGCCCGATCCCCGCCCCTGGCTGGACCATGGCCGCTGGCAGGTTGCAAGCCCACTGGCCGCGGGCAAGCCCCGGGTATCTGGCGCAGACAACTATTCATTCCTGCCGGTCGAAGGCGAACATCTGCACCAGATTCCGGTCGGCCCGGTGCACGCCGGCATCATCGAACCGGGACACTTCCGCTTTACCGCGGCCGGCGAAACCATCGTGCGCCTGGAAGCCCGCCTGGGCTATACCCACAAGGGGATCGAATCGCTGCTGGCCGGCGCGGATCTGGCCCGTGGTACGCAACTGGCCGGGCGCTGCTCGGGCGACAGCACGGTCGCCTACCAGTACGCTTTTGCATGTGCCGCCGAACAGGCCCTGCAAATCCAGCCGCCCACCCGCGCCATCTGGCTGCGTGCCCTGCTGGCCGAGCTGGAGCGTCTGGCCAATCACATCGGCGACATCGGCGGCATCTGCAATGACGCCGCGTTCGCGCCGCTGCATGCCCATTGCCTGGCCCTGCGCGAGCAGATTCTGCGCGCGATGGACGAGTGCTTCGGGCATCGCTTCGCGCGTGATCTGATCACACCCGGCGGCCTGGCGCATGACCCGGAGGACAGCAGCCTCGCCGGCCTGACCGGCCTGACCGAACAGCTCGAATGCCAGTTTCGCGAACTGGTCGATGTCTACGACAACACCGCATCGCTGCAGGACCGTACCGTCGGTGCCGGCATCGTGCACCCCGAATGGGTGCAACGTTTTGCCACCGGGGGTTATGTCGGCCGGGCCTCCGGGCGGAATTTCGATGCTCGCCGACTGAGCCTCGCGCCATACGACGAGCTGGACTTCGAAGTCCCGGTTTTCGAGCAGGGCGACGTCAACGCGCGGGTCTGGGTGCGGATTCGGGAAGTATTTCAGAGCCTGCAAATGGTCCGCCAGATCATCGAGCGACTGCCCGCCGGCGCGGTCCAGGTCGAACTTCCCGCCGGCCCCGGCGAGGGCATGGCGCTGATCGAGGGCTTTCGCGGCGATATCCTGGTGTGGCTGGCGCTGGCGGAAAACGGCCGCATCCGCCGCTGCCATCTGCGCGATCCGTCCTGGTTCCAGTGGCCGCTGCTGGAAGCTGCCATCGAAGGCAACATCGTGGCCGATTTTCCGCTGTGCAACAAGTCCTTCAATTGCTCCTATTCGGGTTGTGATCTCTGACCATGCGCAAACTGATCCTGAAAAACCTGCTTCGTCCGGTGCTCACCGAGCCGGCCCCCGTGGTCGCCTCGCTGGAATCCCTGGCCCGGAAACTGGAACAAACGTCACGTGCCCGGCTGGGCCGTTCGCTGGCCATTCGGATGGTCGATGCCGGCTCCTGCAACGCCTGCGAGCTGGAAATCCAGGCGCTCAACAACCCGTATTACGACCTGGATCGCTTCGGCCTGCATTTCGTCGCCTCGCCCCGTCATGCCGACGTCCTGCTGGTCACCGGGCCGGTCACCGAAAACATGCGCGTAGCGCTGGAACGGACCTGGCAGGCCATGCCGGAACCGCGCTGGGTCGTGGCCTGCGGCGATTGCGCCCGCGACGGCGGCTGCTTCGCCGGCAGCTACGCGGTCGTCGGCGGTGTTGATCAGGTCATCCCGGTGGACCTGCACATCCCCGGCTGCCCGCCTCCGCCCGCCCGACTGCTGGAAGCGTTGACTGCATTACTTGCGCTCAATGCAGAACGCAGCCAGGCCTGAGCCCTGCATTGCGGCGGAACAGTCACAATCGGCGCGCCTGAGCTTACTAATGCAACCTGCCTTTAATGAGATCTGAAGATGAACGACACCCAGAACCAGTTTCCTCGTGCTCAAGCGTTCACTGTCGTGGCGCTGCTGCTGGCACTCATGGCAGCCGCCCCCGGCCTGTCGGCTGCGCCGACCGGACTGTCATTCGTAGTGGTTGGCGACTGGGGCAAAGGCAACGCCGACCAGAAGATCGTAGCGGCATCACTCGGTGAGGTAGCCGCTGCGGTGCAGGCGCGATTCGTAATCACGACGGGCAACAACTTCTATCCGGATGGCGTAAGTGGCGTGGATGACTCCACCTGGCAGAGGGTGTTGGAACAGGTCTACACCGCGCCGGCGCTGGACATCCCATGGTATCCCGTGCTCGGCAACCACGATTACCGTGGCAACGAGGAAGCCCAGATCCAATACAGCCGGTCCAGTTCGCACTGGGATCTTCCAGCCCGGTTCTACAAGCATTCCGAACCAATTGGTGCGAATAACAAAAAAAGCCCCGCGCGTGGCAGGGCCTTTCCGTGATTGTGGCGCGCCCGAAGGGATTCGAACCCCTGACCTCTGCCTCCGGAGGGCAGCGCTCTATCCAGCTGAGCTACGGGCGCATCAAGTTTGCAATTGTAGCGTCTTGGCGGGCATCTTGCCAGCGCATAAAGCATCAGGCCGCTGCCGACGGTCCCCAGCAGCGAGATGAGCAGCAGCAGCAACACCATCACTCCGGCAAGCGGATTATGGCCCGAATGGCGCTGGGTCCTTCCTGTCGCCAGTTCGCGCGCATGGCCGAAGATGGCCCGGGGGCGGTAGAGAAAGTCGGCAAAGCGCGCATGAAGGCTGCCGGCGAACCACGGGTCGATCGGGTGTGCGGTCCGGGGAGCTGCGACGGTTCACGAAAAATTGACCTCCCTGACACAATATGCGGTCTGCTCGTTTTTTGAACCAGCCGCTGTTTCCCGCCGACGACAGTCAAGCCCTGGACGCGCTGGTCGCCCGGGCCCGAAAACAGGTTTTGAATACATGAACAAACGACTGATTCTGATGCTGCTGGGTGTGATCTTGCTGTTCGGCGGCATCTTCGGCTTCAAGTGGTTCGGCAACCGAATGATGAACGAATTCTTCGACAACATGCCGGTCGAGGCGCCGACCATTGCCGCCAGCAGCGCGCGGCTGGAATCCTGGCAGCCGACCTTGCGTGCGGTCGGCAGTTTCCGCGCGATCAACGGTGCGGTGCTCAGCGTGGAACTGGACGGCGTGGTCGAGACCATCGAGTTTGCCAACGGCCAGCCGGTAGCACGCGGCCAGGTGCTGGTGCGGCTGGATACGGCGGTCGACGAGGCCGACCTGGACAGTCTCCGGGCCGCATTGAGGCTGGCTGAAATCGAGCTGGAACGCCAGCAGCGCCTGCTGCGTCAGCGCTCGACCTCCGAAGCCGAACGCGATCGCGCCGAGGCCGATCGCGACCAGGCCGCGGCGAGGGTGCGGGCGCAGCAGGCACGCGTCGAGCAGAAGATCGTGCGCGCACCGTTCGACGGCATTGCCGGCATCCGGCAGGTCAATCTCGGCCAGTTCGTCACACCGGGCGACCCGGTGGTGGCGGTGCAGGCGCTGGACCCGATCTGGTTCGATTTCGAAGTGCCGGAAAGCGAGCTGGCGCGCCTGACCGAGGACATGCAGGTCACAGTCCGCGTCGATGCCTGGCCGCAGCAGCGCTTTGCCGGCCGGATCAGCGCGATCGAACCAGGCGTGCGCGAGTCGACCCGCACCGTGACCGTACAAGGAACTTTCGACAACCCCGACGGGCGGCTGCGTCCCGGCATGTTCGGCGGCGCCGAAGTCACGGTCGGCTCGCCCGAGCAACGGGTGGTGGTACCACAGACCGCGATCCGCTACAGCCCGTACGGAAACTCGGTGTTCGTGATCGAGGAGGCGAACATCGAAGGCAGTGATGCCCGCCACCGGGTACGCCAGCGTTTCGTGCGCACCGGTGAAACGCGTGGCGATCTGATCGCGATTGACGAAGGTCTGGAACCGGGTCAGCGCGTGGCCAGTGCCGGCCTGCTGAAGCTGGAGAACAATCTGCCGGTGCTGATTTCGGATCACGAATCGACCCGGCCCAGCGAAGACCCCGAGCCCCGCCCGGAGAACCGCTGATGCCTCGTAGAGATCTTCGCAACGCAACCGGGACCGGTCGATGAAATTTACCGACGTATTCATCCACAAGCCGGTGCTGGCGATCGTGATCAGCATGTTCATCCTGCTGCTGGGCGCACGCGCGATCTTCGATCTGAACGTTCGCCAGTTTCCGGAAATCCAGAACGCCGTGATCACCGTCTCGACCCCCTACATCGGTGCCGACGCCGACCTGGTGCAGGGCTTCATCACCACGCCCATCGAACGGGAAGTCGCCGCCGCGGCCGGCATCGACTACATCGTCTCGACCTCGGTGGCCGGCGCCAGCACGGTTCAAGCCTTCGTGCGCCTGGATGCCGACCCCAACGACGTGCTGACCGAGGTCGCCGCCCAGGTCAACAAGGTCCGCTCCGACCTGCCCGACGAGGCCGAGGAACCGGTGGTTGATCTGGCCGTGGGCGAGCAGATCGCGGCGATGTATCTGAGCTTCTCCTCACCGTTGCTGGACAACAACCAGATCACCGATTACCTGATCCGCGAGGTCGAACCGCAACTGGCCACCATCCCGGGCGTGCAGCGCGCCCAGATCCTGGGTGAACGCACGTTCGCGATTCGTGCGTGGCTGGACCCGCAGAAGATGGCCGCGCGCAGCATCACCGGCTCCGACGTGCGCGCAGCCCTTCGCGCCAACAACGTGCTGTCGGCGGTCGGGCGCACCAAGGGCCAGATGGTAGCCGTCGATCTCACCGCCAACACCGACCTGAACACGGCCGAAGAATTCGCGCGCCTGGTCGTCGGCAGCGACAACGGCGCGCTGATCCGGCTTTCCGACATCGCCGAGGTCGAGCTGGGCTCGGAAAGCTACGACTCGGCGGTCGCCTACAACGGCGAGGACGCGACCTTCATCGGCGTCGAGATCACCCCCGACTCGAACTCGCTGGACGTGATCGCCGAGGTGCGCGAGGTCTTCCACGGCCAGATCGTCCCGCAATTGCCGGAAGGTCTGAGTGCGGTGATCTCCTACGACTCCACTGAATACATTGAAAGCGCCATCAACGAGGTGCTGATTACCATATTTCTCGCACTGGCCATCGTCGTGGTGGTGATCTACGGCTTCCTCGGCTCGGTGCGCAGCGCGCTGATTCCGGCCGTGGCCGTACCGCTTTCGCTCGTCGGCACCTTCTTCCTGATGCTGCTGATGGGCTTTTCGATCAACCTGCTGACCCTGCTGGCCATGGTGCTGGCGATCGGCATCGTGGTCGACGATGCGATCATCATGCTGGAAAACATCGAGCGCCAGATGGATCAGGGCAAGCGCCGCATCGAAGCGGCCATTGATGGCGCCCGGCAACTGGCCTGGCCGATCGTGGCGATGTCGACCACGCTGATCGCGGTGTTCGCGCCGATCGGTTTCGTCGGCGGACTGACCGGCACGCTGTTCATCGAATTCGCCTTCACGCTGGCCGCCACCGTGGTGCTATCCGGCGTGGTTGCACTCACGCTGGCGCCGATGCTGTGCTCGCGCATCCTCAAGTCGCGCCGCGCCGGGCCGCGACCGAAGCTGGCCCAGTGGCTGGATACCCGCTTCGACGGCTTGCGCACACGCTACCAGCGCCGACTTTCAGGGCTGCTCGACGATCGCCACGTGCTGCTACTGTTCGGCGTGATCGTCGCGACTAGCTGCTACTTCCTGTTCGTGACCAGTTCTTCGGAGCTGGAACCGCCGGAAGACCGCGGCTTCGTGTTCTCGATCTCCGAGGCCGATGCCTGGTCGACGCTGGATTACCTGCAGCGCCAGACCGCCGAACTGACCCGCGCCGGTGCCGAGATCGACGCAGTCGAGGGCGTGTTCCTGATCAACGGCATAGGGGGCGGCGGCATCGGTTCGACCAACACGGCCATTGCCGGTTTCGTACTCAAGCCCTGGGACGCTCGCGGCCGGACCACCCAGGACCTGCTGCAGAACGAACTGCAGCCGCGCCTGAACCGGATCCCCGGCCTGGACATCTTTGCACTGGTTCCGCCCGAGCTGCCCAGCCCGGGCGGCGGCGGCCCGCCGGTGGAATTCGTCATCGGCTCGACCCAGCCGATCGAAAACCTGGAGGAACTGGCCGACCAGATCGTCAAGCGTGCCCAGGACTCGGGCCGCTTCATCTTTCTCGGCACCGACCTGGACGTGGACCGACCGCGCCAGCGCATCATCATCGACAAGGAAAAGGCTGCACTGATGGGCGTCGACATGGCCCAGCTTTCCGGTGATCTGGGCGCGATGCTGTCCGGCGGCTTCGTCGGCCGCTTCGCGATGGACAACCGGTCCTATCGTGTCATTCCGCAGGTGGCGCGGGCCGAGCGCCTCAATCCGGACCAGCTCAAGGGCTTCTACACCCGCAACCGCGCAGGCGAGATGGTGCCGCTGGCCACGCTGGTACACCTTGAAGAATCGGTCGAGCCTCAGCAGCTCAAGCGCTTCGAGCAGTTGAACTCGGTGACCGTCAGCGGCGTGCCGCGGCCGGGCGTGACGCTGGGCGAGGCGCTGGGCATTCTGGAGCAGGCCGCGGCCGCAATCCTGCCGGTCGGCTACAACATCGACTACGCCGGCCAGTCGCGCCAGTTCAAGGCCGAAGGCCAGCAACTGGTAATCACGTTCTTCTTCGCGCTGGTGGTGATCTTCCTGGTACTGGCCGCGCAGTTCGAATCGTTCCGCGACTCCATCATCATTCTGGTCACCGTGCCGATGAGCATCTGCGGGGCGATGATCTTCGTCTCGCTGGGACTGACCAGCCTGAACATCTACAGCCAGGTCGGCCTGCTCACGCTGATCGGCCTGATCGCCAAGCACGGCATCCTGATCGTCGAATTCGCCAACCAGCTCCAGGACGAAGGCAAATCCAAGCGCGAGGCCATCGAGGAAGCATCGGCCATACGGCTGCGCCCCATCTTGATGACCACCGCCGCCACCGTGCTGGCCATGATCCCGCTGCTCATCGCCGCCGGCCCCGGCGCGGGCGCGCGCTACTCCATGGGCCTGGTCATCGCCGCCGGCATGACCGTCGGCACCCTGTTCACCCTGTTCGTCGTCCCGGCCTTCTACCTGGTAGTCGCCGCCGAGCGCAAGGCGGTAACGGAACAGGCCAACGAACCAGCCGCCACCCAGCCCGGTTGATCGAGCCGCGTGCCCGTCATGACCGGAAGCAAGGCATAACTGCAAGCAGGCTCCTACGCCCCCCGAAAGGGGTCAAGTTTGGTGTAGGAGCTTGCTTGCAAGCGAATGATGCAATGGCCCGTCTCGCGGAATGTTCGCCTGCAAGCGCGAAGATTCAGGGCGGCCCGGAGTTTCCCCCGGAACTCCTTGGTTTGCACCTGGAAACCGAAGTAGCTATCATGTCTACATGAAGGAAATCAACGCACGCAATGCCAAGAACCAGTTCGGGCAATTGCTGGAGGCGGCCCAGCGCGGCCCGGTGCGAGTCACCAGGCGTGGCCGTTCCGCCGGTGTCCTGTTATCCGAAGAGCAGTACCAGCGCCTGCGCGGCATTGCCTGGGAGCGACTGGCCGGCACGGTCGACACGATGCGCCGGCAGGCGGCCGACAAGGGGCTGACCGCAGAAACGCTTGCCCGCCTGCTGGACGATGAAAGCTGACCGCGTGGTCCTCGATACAAATGTCCTGATCAGCGCCGCCCTCTCATCAGAAGGGGCACCGGCAAAGCTGCTGGACCGGTTGCGACAGACCAGGGCCATACTGATCTTTTCCGAACCCACCATGGCCGAACTGGACAGTCGCCTGATGCGCGACAAGTTCGACCCCTGGATCGACCGCGAAACGCGACTCCGCTTTCTCGCCGAGATCGACGCCGTGGCGGAGTTCGTCGGTATCACCGAAGCTCCAATGGGCTGCCGTGACCCTTCCGACGACAAGTTTCTCGAAACCGCGCTCACGGCGGACTGCCCCCCGATCGTCAGCGGCGACCGGGACTTGCTGGCCATGCACCCTTGGCAGGGTATCCACATCCTCAGCCCGGCCCAAGCCATGGAAGAAATCTCCAGCCCCCCGCCATAACGCCCCGGAACACACATCATTTCCCTGTCCACCGAACGCAAGCCAACACTGTGTAATCTGTGGCCTCAAGGTTTCGGTCTTGGAGTGGCCGAACCAACTTTTTCACCAACAAATCCAGCCGGCATCGGGCTGAATTTCGAACCCAATCCTGGAGAGAACTTGTCATGCTGAAAATCCGTAATGCACAACCCGGTGACGAACATCGGCTGATCACACTGATCCACGAACTGGCCGTCTATGAAAAGGCGCCGCAAGAGGCGGTGGCGACACCGGAGCTGATTCACGCAGCGCTGTTCGGCGAACGGCCCTCCGCCGAGGCGGTGATCGCCGAGTGGGACGGGCAACCGGCCGGGTTTGCGTTGTGGTTCCACAATTTCTCTACCTGGCTAGGCAAGCCCGGGTTGTATCTGGAGGACCTGTTCGTGCGCGAGTCGATGCGCGGCCGCGGCATCGGCAAGGCGCTGCTGCTGCACCTGGCCGGGATTGCGCGCGAGCGCGGCTGCGGACGCATGGAATGGAGCGTGCTGGACTGGAACACGCCGGCGATCGATTTCTACAAGTCGCTGGGTGCGCAGGCGATGGATGAATGGACGGTGTATCGGCTCGATGAGCAAGCGCTTCAGGGGCTCGGGCAGGGGTTCCGCGAAGAGGGCAATTGAACTTCTCTATTCGCCTGCAAGCCGGCTACGGACTTGGGGGTATCGACCAGGTGAACGATTGCCCTCCGGCGGGGGTCGGAATGAATATCACGGCCTTGAAATACAATAAGGATATGTCTGGCCTGTCGAAAATCGCAATTGAAATCACTATCGCAGCCCGTCTGCTCGCCACCGCGGCGGCGGCCTTGCTGCTGCTGGCCGGCTGTGGCGAGGATCCGTCGGCATTCCTCGAAGAGCGCGCAACCGAGCGCAGCCTGCCGATCCGGGCGGTGGAAATCGCGCCGCGCACGCTGGACCGCACCATCCAGCTTTCCGGCGTGGTCGAGCCGCGCCAGCAGGTGCGGCTGGCCGCACGCACCGATGGCGTGATCACGCGCATGCTGGTCGAGGAAGGCGACCGGGTCGAGCAGGGCCAGCTTCTGGCCGAGATCGATGTGCGCGAAGCTCGCGCCGAGCTTCGGCGCTCCGAAGCCAACCTGAATCAGGCCGAGACCGCGTTCAAGCGCATGCAGCAGTTGCTGGAGCGCAGCTACATCGATGATGCCTCGTTCGAAGCCGCCCGCGCGGAACTTGAAATTGCGCGCGCGGAAATGGAGCTTTGGCAGACGCGTGTTTCGTTCGGCGAGGTCCGGTCATCGCTGGACGGGGTGGTGGTCGAGCGCTATTTCGAACCGGGTGAGGCCATCTCCCGGCTTGAACCGCTGGTGACGCTGGCGGCGATAGGCCAGCAGGTGCTGCGACTGGGGGTCTCCGAGCTTGATGTCGGCGGCGTGTCCGTGGGCGACCAGGTGCGGCTGACCATCGACGCACTGCTCGGCAGCGGCCAGATCACCGGCCGGGTACAACGCATCTTTCCGGCTGCCGATAGCGCCAGCCGGCTGGTAACGGTGGAAATCGCCCTGCCCGACGCCCAGGATCACGGCATCCGGCCCGGTTATCTGGCGCGTGCAGAGCTGGTGGTCGAGCGGATCGAGAACGCGCTGGTGGTTCCCGTGACGGCCACCGGGCGGACCAGCGGCGGCGAGCATTTCGTCATGGTGATCAACGATGACGGACGCATCGAACGGCGTGTCATCGAACCCGGCGTGACCCGCGGGACCTGGCGTGTGGTCGAGCAGGGCTTAAGCGCCGGCGAGCGGATCGTGGCCACCAACCCACTGGACCTCAACGAAGGCGAAAAGGTCCGCATCGTCGACTGGGTTTCCTGATCTCGCATGCCCGCAGGTCAATGACATGAGCAAGCAAGAGCATTCAGATCCCCGTGCCACGGCCAGCGACGAGCCGACCCGCGGCACGCGCTACTACCGCGGACTGACCCACTCGGCCATTCGCCGCCCGGTCGGCACGCTGGCCATCTTCAGCGTGATCCTGGTGCTCGGCCTGTTCTTCATCGAACGCCTGCCGGTCAACCTGCTGCCTTCGATCGAATACCCGATGGTGCGCGTGACCATCAACTACCCCGGCGTGGCACCGGAAGTGATCGAGGAGCAGGTCACCCGCGTGCTGGAGCGCAACCTGGCCGCGGCCGAGAACCTGAGCGGCATTTCCTCCAGAGCATCGGAAGGCCGCACCAACGTCAACCTGATCTTCGAATACGGCATCGACCTGGATAACGCGCTGCAGAATGTCGCCCGCCTTCTGGAACAGGCCCGCCAGCAACTGCCGCAGGATATCGAACCGCCGCGGCTGCACAAGTGGGATCCCGGCGAATGGGCAATCTGGCGCGGCGGGCTGTCGTCGGATATCCGCTCGCCGCTGGAGGTGCGCGACTGGGTCGAGCAGCGATTGCTGCCGCAACTGCAATCCATCGAGGGCATCGCGACCATCGAGGCCGCCGGCGGCATGATCCGCGAGATCGAGGTGATCCTCGACCAGCAGCGGCTGCGCTCCTACAACCTGACGCTGAGCGATGTCGCCGACCAGTTGGCCGCCGAGAACATCAACATCGCAGCCGGCAATGTCACCTCGGACAACTTCGACGTGATGGCCCGCACCGACGCGCGCTTCACCTCGACCGAGGAAATCCGCGCCGTGCAACTGGCCATCCCGAACAGCAACCGCCGCATCCGGCTCGAAGAGGTTGCCGAGGTGCGCGACGGCTTTCGCGAACAGCGCGTATTCGTGCGCCTGGATGGCGTGCCGGCAGTCCAGCTTTCGGCCTACAAGCTGTCGGCGGCAAACACGGTGCAGGTGGTCGATCAGCTCGATGCGACCATGGCCCGCCTTCGGCAGTCCGGCTTCATTCCGCCCGACATCGAATGGCGCAAGACCACGGACCGCTCGCAGTTCGTGCGCGACTCGATCGAGGCGGTGGCCTCGGCCGCCATCATCGGCGCGCTGCTGGCCATGGTCGTGGTGTTCGGCTTCCTCGGCTCGCTGCGCAAGAGCTTCGTCATCGGCCTGTCGATTCCGCTGGCGATCATGGCCACCTTCGTGCTGCTGGGCCTGGGCGGGCTGACGCTGAACGTGATCAGCCTGGGCGGACTGGCACTGGGCGTCGGGCTGCTGCTGGACAACGCCATCGTAATGCTGGAGAACATCTCGCGCCACCGCAACCGGCTGGGCAAGGCGCCGGACCAGGCTGCTCACGAGGGCGCCGACGAGGTCATCTCGGCGATCACCGCCGGCACCCTGACCAACCTGGTTGCAGTCGCGCCTTTCCTGCTGATCACCGGGCTGGCCGCGCTGACTTTTCGCGAACTGATTCTGACGATTTCCTTCGCCGTGGTCGCCTCGCTGGCCGTGGCACTGACCCTGGTACCGATGCTGGCCGCCCAGATGGCGCGACTGAAATGGCGCTCCGGGTTTGACAAGAGCCGCTTCTACCGCGCCTTCGACCGCATGCTGCAGGCGCTGGAAAACGGCTACGGCAGCGTGCTGGGCCGGTTGATCCGCTGGCGCTGGCTGGTGGTCGCAACGGCCGCCGGGCTGTTCGCCGGCAGCATCGCGATCTTCAACACCCTGGGCAACGAGTTTCTGCCACAGGTCGATGACGGCGAAGTCAGTATCCAGAGCTGGCTGCCGACCGGCGCCACGCCCGAGGAAACCAATCGCATCTCCCGGGAAGTCGAGCGCGTCGTCGCAGACATGCCGCATGTGAAAAACGTATTCGCCATCACCGGCGGCCATTTCCGCGGCGGCACGGTGCAGGAGCGGCCCGGCCGCATCAGTCTGGATATTTCGCTGGGTGATCCGCGCAACCGGCCCGAATGGCCGGCCTGGCGCTGGGTGATCGAGGCCGAGCAGCGCCTGAGCGAACTGGATCTGCCCGGCGCGCGCTTCCGCATCCGCCCGCCGCGCATTGATGGGCTGAACTTCGGCTCGTCCGGCGACGATGTGGACCTGATGATCGTCGGCGACGATCTGGACACGCTGGAATCGCTGGCTGGTCAACTGCTGGCCCGAATCACGCCGATTCCCGGGCTGGTTGATCTGGAAATCGCGCGCGATGAGCGCTCGCCGCTGTTGAGCGTACATGTGGACCGCGAGCGTGCCGCGGCACTGGGCCTGAACGTCGGTGAAATCGCGCGCACGTTGCGCGACGTCGTCACCGGCGCCATCCCGACCCGCTTCCAGACCGGCAATGCCGAATACGACGTGCGCGTGCGCCTGCCGGACAGCGCCGTCGACAGCCCCGACGCGCTGGCCAACGTGATCATCGCACGCACCCCGGCCGGACCGATCCAGCTTCGCGATGTCGCGACCCTGGAAATCGGCGAGGGTCCGGCGCATATCGAACGCGAGAACCAGGTGCGCATCCAGCGCATCACCGGCAACTTCAACACCGCGCTCAACGACCCCGGCTCCATTCTCGATGCGATCCGGGTGCAGGCCGATTCGCTGGACATGCCCGAGCAATACGGGCTGGTGTTCGGCGGCCAGTTCGAGGCGATCGAGGAAGCCGACCGCGAAATGATGCAGGCCGTGCTGCTGGCGGTGTTCCTTGTGTTCGTGGTGCTGGCGGTGCAGTACGAACGCCTGAGCAACCCGATCGTGATCCTGGCGGCTGCACCCTTGAGCCTGATCGGCGTGGTCGGCATGCTGGTCGCCACCGGCACGGCGGTGTCGGCGCCGGTGATGCTGGGCATGATCCTGCTGGTCGGCATCGTGGTCAACAACGCCATCCTGCTGGTCGAATACATCGAGCGCGGCCGGCGGCGCGGGCTTTCAACGCCCGAGGCCGTGATCGAGGCCGGCAAGATCCGCCTGCGCCCGATCATGATGACCACCCTGACCACCGTGTTCGGCATGCTGCCGCTGGCCATCGGCATGGGTTCGGGCGCCAACCTGATGCAGCCGCTGGCCGTCGGCGTCATCGGCGGCCTGCTCGGCGCCACGCTGCTGACGCTGGTGCTGATCCCTTGCCTGTACGTGATCGTCCAGAACGGTGTGGAATGGCTGGCGCCGCGGCTGGTCGGGAGCATGACCCGCGACCACGACCCTGGTGGCAAGGAAGGCGTTGCCGCTTCCGGTTGACGAGAATCGTTAAAAAAAGCACAGGGTGCGTGATGCAAATCGTAACGCACCAATCCGAATAGAGTCTCTGGCACGGAGTGTTGCGCTGTACTCCACACACCCCACATTGGGCAACGGGGACTCAGGCAGAGAAAAACAGGCCCTTTAGTGAGACGAACCAGGAGGGGCTTGCAACCATGAACCACTCTATCATGATAGGATTTAATCCTATTCATTGCTGGGGTCACTCCCGTGCGCACCACCCGACAATTCAGCATCACCCTGCCCAATGAGATGGCGGATGCCGTGAAGGCCAAGGTCAAATCCGGCGAGTATGCAACAGAGAGCGAAGTCATTCGCGAGGGTCTCCGGGCGCTGCTGGCGCGTGACCGCGCCGTAGAATCCTGGTTGCGTACAGAAGTGGCGGCAGCGTACGATGAGGCCAGGACCGCACCTGAAAGCCTGGTCGGCAGCGCAGATCTCCGTCGCCGTCTGACGATGTTGCACGAGCAGACGATGAAGGAACGGTCATAGGTGCGGGTTGCCTATTCCCCGCGCGCCGTCGCGCAACTCGAAGCGCTGTACCGATACATCGCCGACGACGCCGGGCCCCGGCGGGCCGAAAATTTCGTCGGCTCGATCGTGGCGTACTGCGATGGCCTGGAGAACTTTCCGCTACGCGGAACGAAACGGGATGACATTCGACCCGGCCTGCGGATCACTGGCTTCCGGCGCCGCGTCACCATCGCCTTCACGGTTGATGATGCGGTCGTGACCATCCTCGGCGTTTTTTACGGCGGGCAAGACTATGACGCCATCCTGCAGATCGTTTCAGACGAATGATCTTGATCCGATACCGGCCGAAGCATGAACCAACCCCGGCACCGGATTCCGCGTAGAAACAAACCAGACTCAGGCGGGCAGGAAAAGCCCCTGAAGATCATTCAGGAACCGTCCACCTCGCTCGGTGCGGATCAGGCAGTTGGCCTCTCGCCGTAGCAAACCCAGCTCGACGGCCCGGCCCAGACCGGGTTGCAGTGCATCCTCGTCCAGCCCGGTACGCGCCTGAAATTCTGACAGCGGAATGGGCTCGGCCAGGCGGGTGCGGTTGAGCATGAATTCGAACGCCAGGTCGGTCTCGGCCACCGCCGAGGCTTCGGCCGTGAACGTGCCGTCGGAGGCCGCGGCCAGCCACGAATGGGGAATCTTCTTTCTGCGCGTGCGCAGCACCCGTTGCTCGGCCGGCAGCGTGAGCTTGCCCGATGCACCGGCGCCGATGCCGAGATAATCGCCGAAGCGCCAGTAGTTGAGGTTGTGGCGGCAGGCGCGATCGGCTCCGGCCCATGCCGAGATTTCGTAGTTCTCATAGCCGGCCGCGGCCAGCCGCTCGCCGCAGGCGTCCTGCATGGTCCAGACCGTGTCCTCGTCCGGCAACGGCGGCGGCCGGGCCGCGAACACGGTGTTGGGCTCGATCGTGAGCTGGTAGTGCGAGACATGTGGCGGGTCGAAGGCAAGCGCGGTTTCGATATCGGCCAGGGCCTGCTCGACAGTCTGGCCGGGCAATGCCCACATCAGGTCGAGATTGAAGTTGTCGAAGCCGGCGTCGATGAGCGCGCGAATAGCCGCCTGTGCCTGCTTGCCGTCGTGGATACGCCCGAGGACGTTCAGCTTTTCGGCCTCGAAGCTCTGCACCCCGAGACTGATGCGGTTGACGCCGGCGGCGCGGTAGGCCTCGAAGCGGTCGTGCTCGACCGTGCCGGGGTTGGCCTCCAGCGTGATCTCGGCATTCGGTGCCAGCCTCGTGCGTGCGGAAACGCCATCGAGAATATCCCCGATCGCACGCGCCGAAAACAGGCTGGGCGTGCCACCGCCGAAGAAAATGCTGTGCACCGTCCGGCCCCAGACCCGCGGCAGATCGGCCTCCAGGTCGCGCATCAGCGCATCGACATAGGCTCGTTCCGGAATCTCCCCGGCCAGCGCATGCGAGTTGAAATCACAATACGGACACTTGCGAACGCACCAGGGAAGGTGGATGTAGAGCGACAGGGGCGGGAGTGTGAGGGGCACTGGGGTGGCCTGGGAACGGTTGGGGGTGAGTGGATGGATGGGGGGCGATGCGTAAATAGAAAATAGTACCTGACCAGGTATTTGGTTCAGCCACACCAAGAAGAAAACCTTGGGCCACAGATTACACAGATTTACACAGATTATTGGTTTAGTAAAAAAGAGCCAGCGTGGCATCGATCAGGGGCGGTCGACGCATCGAAGCGATTCAATATGAAGGGGGCAAACCATTCGTCCCGGATTTGAGAATCGACGCGTATTGTTCTGGCAAGAAATCATGGCAGCAGTGATCAACAAACAGAAAAACAGTTCAAATTCAATAATCTGTGTAAATCTGTGTAATCTGTGGAGAGGTTTTCAGCGATGGCTGAGACATCTACCTCCCTAGCTACTCATCAAGCTGCCCCAACAACGCATCCAATGCCTTTCCACGGTGGCTGATGCGATTCTTTTCGGCTGCCGGCAGTTCGGCGGCGGTGACCCCCATGCGCGGCTCCAGGAACACCGGGTCGTAGCCGAACCCGCCATCGCCGCGCGGCGCGTCGAGGATGTATCCGTGCCAGCGGCCGGTGGCTACCAGCGGGGCCGGATCTTCGGCATGACGTAATAGCACCAGGCAGCAGAAAAAGAAAGCTCCGCGCCGCTCTTCCGGCAGACCATCCAGTTCTCCGACCAGTTTTTCGATGTTTGCGGCATCATCCGCATTCTCACCGGCATAGCGGGCCGAGTGAATCCCCGGCCGGCCCTTGAGCGCATCGACCACCAGGCCCGAGTCATCGCCCAGTGCGGCAAGGCCGGACGCTTCGGCCGCGGTGCGCGCCTTGACCAGCGCGTTTTCGATAAAGGTGCGACCGGTCTCCTCGGGCTGCACGACATCGAAATCCGATTGCGGCAACACCTCGAACCCGCGCGAGGTGAGCATGTGCCGGAATTCCTCCAGCTTGCCGGTGTTGTCCGAGGCAATGACCAGGCGCGGGCGGGTCATTTCAGTCGCGTCCCAGCGCTTCGTTCTGGGCCTGCATGAGTTGCCGAATGCCGACCTGGGCCAGGTCCAGCATGGCGTCGAACTCGCTGCGATGAAAGGCGTGGCCCTCGGCCGTGCCCTGCACTTCGATGAAACCGCCGCCGTCGTTCATGACCACGTTCAGGTCGGTCTCGGCGGCCGAGTCCTCGGGGTAATCCAGGTCCAGTACCGGCTCGCTGCCGTAGATACCTACCGAGACGGCCGCGACCTGGCCATGCAATGGGTTCTTCCTGATCTTGCCGCGGCCAAGCAGCGTCTCGACGGCGTCGACCAGCGCAACATAGGCGCCAGTGATCGAGGCGGTGCGGGTCCCGCCATCGGCCTGCAGCACGTCGCAGTCCAGCGTGATGGTGCGCTCGCCCAGCGCATCCAGGTCGATCACGGAACGCAGGCTGCGGCCGATCAGACGCTGGATTTCCAGCGTGCGCCCACCCTGTTTGCCACGCGTGGCCTCGCGCATGTTGCGCTCATTGGTTGCACGCGGCAGCATGCCGTACTCGGCCGTGACCCAGCCCGAACCCTTGCCCCGCAGCCATGGCGGCACGCGCTTTTCGACACTGGCAGTGCACAGCACGCGGGTATCGCCGGCGCTGATCAGCACCGAGCCTTCGGCATGGCGCGTGAAATTGCGCTGGATGTCCAGCACACGAAGTTCGTCGGGTCTTCTTCCGGACGGTCGGGTCACGAGGTTTCCTGCAATATGATCAGGCCGGAAGGGTAGCACGGCGGTTCATTTCCACCACCATCAATCCATTACCGCAATGGCGTCCATTTCCACATCCACGCCTTTCGGCAGGGCGGAAACCTGCACCGCGGCACGCGCCGGGTACGGCTGGCCGAACACCTCGGCCATGATCTCGTTGACTTCGGCGAAGCGGCCCAGGTCGGTCAGAAACACGTTGAGCTTGACGATGTTCGACAAATCGCCGCCGGCAGCGCCGCAGACTGCGGCCAGATTGTCGAACACGCGCCTGACGCGCGCCTCGAAGTCACCGGTCACGACCTCGCCGGAGGCCGGATCCAGCGGGATCTGGCCGGAAAGGTACAAGGTGTTGCCGGCATGAACGGCTTGCGAATAGGGGCCGATCGCGGCCGGGGCTGCATCGGTCTGGATGGGTGTCTTGGGCATGGGTGGCTCCTGTTGAGTTTAGGGAAAACGGGATTATCGGGGCTCCTGCAGAAAAGCGTAAATGGTTAATAGTGAATGGTAAATGGCAGGCGCGGGCCATTCACGGCCTCACCTCGGCGGGTCCAGGTAGTCGCCGGTGGTGTTGTTCAAGCGGTACCAGCCGGCTACCGAGGTCCGGTCGATTCGGCTTTCAAGCACTTCATGCTCGACCTCCTCGCTCATCAGCAGCACCAGCGTGGCGGCCCGCGGCTCGATGCGCGCCATTTCCCGTCCGGTATCGGCCGAGTACAGCACCAGTTCTCCGCCGTCCCCGGTCTTCCAGTCGCAATTGAGATAAAGAATCAGCGAGACCATGCGGTTGGCGGCGCCGCGAAAACTGTCGAAATGGCGGCGATAAAAGGCTCCGGGCGGATACAGCGCCAGGTGGGCTTCGAACTCGAACAGGGCCAGAAACAACCGCCGGTTGAGTTCCAGCCGCAGCCGCTCGGCGAATGCCAGCAGCCGCGCGTGTGCCGGGCGCCGCCCGGTCAGCCAGAAGATCCGGTCACGTCGAATATCGCGATCGACCTGCCAGTCCCGAGAGCGCCCGACGCCGGCTCGCACCAGGCGATCGCCGGCAACCAGCACATCCAGATCGGCGGCCAGTTCATCGACCATGGCCCCGGACACCGCCTGTTGCATGACAAACCAGCCGTGTTCGGCCAACCCGTCGGCCGCCCGGTCGATCCAGGTCTCCAGGCTGGCCGCATCGGATTTTGGATCGCTCATTGCGGGGATGGCCGTAAATGGTGAATAGTGAATGGTGAATAGAAAATAGTAAACAGAAAAGTCAAAACCGTCCCGGGCCTGTGGCGCGGAGGTCTTTTCGGTTCGACCCCATCCGGGCCAGGATGATGCAGTGATGCCGGGTGAGGGAGGCATTGCACCAACTGTCAGCGGGGAGTGGTGTTGCCTGGTGGTGAGCCGTGGGTCGCGGGAAAGTCGACGAACTATCAGCTTCTCTCCGACGCCGCCGTGCTTCGAGGAGGCATTCAGGGTTGAATGCCCCCGGTGCGAAGTCCGGTGGCAGCCAGGCTCCCTTGAACTCGAGCTTTTGGCACATGGCCGATCGACCCGCGGCTCGCCGGCAGGCGACGCCACTGCCCGCCTGCCACCCCAGCCGAAGGATTCAGAGCACCGCCGGACGCTGGCAACGGGCGACTGATGGCGATTTTCAGCCGAGTTCGCGAGCCACCCTGAACACCTTGGGGTTTCGCCTCAGCCGGGTCAGCACACGCGCCAGTTGCACGCGCCCGCGCACGCCGATCTGGAAATGAAGCTCGGCCGTGTCGGCGGTACTTTCGCGCTGCTCGACGCGTTCGATGTTGGCCTGGACCTGGCTGATGGAAGTCGAGACCGAAGCCAGGACACCTGGACCGTTGACCGTAATGACCTTGAGCGGGACGCTGAAGGTGCCGCGCGGGACCTGTTCCCAGTTCACATCGAGGCATCGCTCCGGGTGTTCGCGCTGCAGCGAAGGCCAGTTCGGACAATTGTCGCGATGAATCACCACGCCGCGGCCCGGCGAAAGGTAGCCGCGGATCCGGTCCCCGGGAATCGGGTGGCAGCAGTTGCCGTAACCGATCGCGCTTCGCTCGTCGCTGCCGACGGTGAATACGTCACCGTGAGGCTTTTCGGCCGTGCGGCGCCGGGTGATCGGCAACAGCTTCTGCGCCACCGAGGCCGACAACAGCTCGCCGCGGGCAATGCGCACCAGCAGTTCCTCCAGCCGGTTCAGCCCTGCCTTCTTGATATAGCGTTCGAGCTTGCGCGCAGGAATCGCGTCCAGCGAGGAATCGCGGCGCGCCAGGGCCTGATCCAGCAAGCGATGACCGATGCTGACCGAATCGGCCTGCTCCAGATTCTTCAGGTGCGAGCGGATCGCGGTGCGGGCCTTGGAGGTGACCACGAACTCCAGCCATTCCGGCCGCGGGTGTACTGAATCGTCGGTGTCGATCTGCACCATCTGACCGCTTTCCAGCGGCGTGCTCAACGGAGCCTGCTTGTGATCGATCAGCGCCGCGCTGGCGTGATTGCCGACGTCGGTATGGATGGCATAGGCAAAATCCAGCGCCGTGGCCCGGGCCTTGAGATCGATGATCTTGCCGCGCGGCGTGAACACGAACACCTCGTCCGGGAACAACTCGGCCTTGGCAGCCGCGATGAACTCAATCGAATCGCGCGCACGGCCCTGCGACTCGACCAGCTTGAGCAGCCACTCGCGAGCGCGCACGGCCGTACTGCCGTCGGGCGGTGCCGCCTTGTACAACCAGTGCGCGGCAGCGCCCTTTTCGGCCACCATGTCCATTTCCTCGGTCCGGATCTGGATCTCGATCGGCACTTCCCACGGCGAGGTCAGCACGGTGTGCAGCGACTGGTAGCCGTTGGGTTTGGGCAGGGCAATGTAATCCTTGAAACTGCCGGGCCTGGGCTTGTACAGTGAATGGGCGACGCCGAGCGCCTGGTAACAATGGGCCTCGGACTGGGTCACGATGCGGAAAGCATACAGGTCGTAGACTTCGCGAAACGGCAGCGACTTGTCGCGCATTTTCTGGTAGACGCTGAACAGGCTTTTCTCGCGCCCCTCGACCGTGCACGGAATACCGGCCTCGTTGAGCCGCTTCTTGAGCTTCTGGCTGACCTCGTCGATGATCTGCTTGCGGTTGCGCGTCTGGGACCTGGCGGCCCGCTCGATCACCTTGTATCGGTTCGGGTACAGGTTGGCAAAGCCGAGTTCCTCCAGCTCGTGCTTGACTGCATTCATGCCCAACCGGTCGGCGATCGGCGCGTAGATGTCCAGGGTTTCGCTGGAAATGCGGCGGCGTGCATCCGCCGACATGACATTTACGGTGCGCATGTTGTGCAGCCGGTCGGCGAGCTTGATGAAGATCACGCGCAGATCCCGGCTCATGGCCAGCAGCAGTTTGCGGAAGCTTTCCGCATCGGCCTCCTGGCGCGTGCGGTACTTCATCTTGTCGAGCTTGGTCACGCCATCGACCAGGCTGGCCACCTGCTCGCCGAATTCCTGCTTGATATCGTCGAACGATACCTCGGTGTCCTCGATGGTGTCGTGCAGGATGGCCGCGCAGATGGTCTGGTGATCCATGCGCATGCCGGCCAGGATGGAGGCGACCGCGACCGGATGCAGGATGTATTGCTCGCCGGTGCGGCGCTTCTGGCCGCGGTGGGCCTGTTCGCCGATTTCAAAGGCACGCAGCGCCGTGGCGACGTGCTCGGGCTCAAGATAGGTATTGAGCAGTCGCCTGAGTTCGCGAACCGGTGCCGGATAACTCATCTGACGCAATACAAATGAACGAGGGGCCGCCGGGAAGTGCAGCGATCGGGTGACTTGAGCCTGCCCCGGACCCCGATCCGGGGGCGGCCGCCGGACGTCGTCAGTCGCACGCGCAGCAGCTCCCCGGGGTTCCTCTCAGCCCGGATTATTCATGACCCGGCCGTCGCGAGACGGCTCCAGGTCCTGCAGCCGGGTCGTTTCACGACCAAGCGCACCGCAGGCGTACTCGCCTGTACGTTGAGGATGCGCGACCGAGTGAAACGGCGCGGATGCGGGGCCTGGGGGCGTCGCAGCAGGTTGGGTCATGAATAATCCGGGCTCAGTCTTCGTCGGGCGGGGGTGGCGGCAGTTCGGCCTGCATCGCGGCCAGCCGTGCGTCCAGCTCGGCCTGGTAGGTCCGGATGTTTTCCTTGTCGATCTTGCCTTCGGCGATTTCACGCAGCGCGATGACGGTGGCCTTGTCGGTCTCCTCGTCGACCAGCGGCTCGGCGCCGTTGGCAATCTGGCGCGCGCGCTGGGCCGCCA
>SR_TP_S13solDRAFT_1000066_pt1 | contig 58845 bp, 45 predicted proteins | sample SodReaTP_S13sol_FD_11159 | JGI IMG/M metagenome (IMG submission 11159) | reverse complement strand
ACACACCGGTCTTGAAGGGGTGCGGGTCCCCGGCGGTCGAGTTGCTCAGGGCGTTGTCGGCCACCGCCGGTTGCCAGAGGAAGGCGTGATCGAGGAGGTCCGTGTGTTGTTCGCCGAGGATGTTGAGGGCGGTCAGCAACACCCGCGCGCCAAGGCTGTGGGTGACGACATTGATCCTGATGCCTTCCTGGTGCAGTTGCCACAACAGAGTTACGAGTCTTCGGCCCGCGCGTTGGGCGTTGAGCTCAGAGCGAAAGAAGTCATGCGCGGCCACATCCCCGCTCCAGGCCACGGAGACGATACGGGTGTAATCGTCCGGCTTCGAGGGATCAAAGCCCGCGGCGCGGTTGAGCTGGTATTCCATGTGGGTGCGCCAGTTGAACGCACCCATGCCGTTAAGCGCTTCGTCGGTGAGCTGGTGAGCGAACTTGGGGTGGCGCCTGGCGAGTTCCTTGAAGTCCTGGTGGAAGGTCGCCGGGCGGGCGGCCCAGTCGGCCCGCTGCCAGCGGGCGTTGAATGGGCCCACGATCTTGGCGGTGGCGTGGCGGATGCCCTCGAAGTGTCGGCCCGGTTCGCCCAGGGGCACGGCATAGCCGTGGATGAACAGGAGGGCGTTGTTGCCCTGGGCACGGAAGTATTCGATCTCCTTTTGGGAAAGCCGTCGCGGGGTGTCCCGTGGGGCATCGTCGCGCAGGTTGACCATGACCGGGGGCGGCAGGTTCCGGGTCCGGGTGTGGACTGCGGGGGCACCCCGGACGATCTGACAGCCGGACAGGACGCAGCGGCCCGGTGCCTGGTCGTCGACCTGCACGATCTCCGCCGCCTGGGCGCTGCCAAAGGCCCAGTCCACGGCGCCCACGAGGATGTTGTTGAAGCGGGTGCGACCGGCGCTGTCGGCGTGGCTGAGGTGAAGCTTGCCTTGCGCATCGGCGAGGGTGACGGGAGTGCCTTCGGGCAGGGGCTTGTCCTGGGTGTCGGTGTGTTCCACCTCCAGGTCCGCAGTCAGCAGCAGGGGGCCGGAGCGCTCGCTGGGGTTGCCGTTGAGGATCACGTGAAAGTGCAGCCCGGCGGGCTCCAGGGTCTCGTCCTCGGATTCTGAGGCCTGCAGGATGCGGATCTCGGCCTGGGTCTGGTCGTCGGGGTGCCATGTGAGGGTTTCCCGGCCATGACCCTGTGTGAGCTGATGCTCGAACTGGTCGATGATTTGCCCGTCGGCGCCCAGGATTTCGATGCCTACCGCCTGCCCCGCCTCGGCATCGCGCACGGTGAAGGCCAGTTGCGCGGTGTCGCCCAGGGGCAGGCGCTCCTGCACCCAGGCGGGGTAGATCACGGCGGCCTCGCCCAGGGGGACCAGGCGCGGCGTGGCCGGGAGCGCGGGCACATCGGCGACCTCGGGCACGGCGATGGCCTGGGGTGAGCCGATGTCGTAAGTGACCTGGCCGCTGATGCGCACGTCGTCGGCATCGAAGGCCAGGTCCTGGCCGTGCAGGGTGATGTGGTCGGCGGCGGCATCGATGATCAGGCCGCCCTGGGGCGTGCCAAGGACGATGGGCTCGCCGTTGATGGGGCTGATGATGAGGTTGCGTTCGCTGTGTATCCGCAGCGCGCCGCTGATGTTGGCGGTGAAGTGCCCTTGCTGTACCCGGATGTGCTGGTGGCGACCGCTGTCCAGGCGGGTGTCGGTCCGGGCCTTGAGTTGCAGGTCCTGACCGGCCCGGACGTTCATGCCTTCGTGGGCCAGGGCGGTGTGACGGGTCTCGGCCTGATGATGGATGGGCCCCTGGTGGCTGCGGCTGCGCGAGGATTGTTCCACCTGGTGCAGGCGGGTGGCGCCCACGCGTTCCTGCATGCCCGCGCCGGTGGTGATGTCCAGACGCTGGCCGGCGAATGCGCTGGCCGGCCCCTGGCGGCAGATCAGGCTCAGGGTGTGGGCATCACACTGGGCATTGAGCGCCAGCAGGTGCTGTTCTCCGGCGGTGTGCAGCTTGATGATCTCGGTCTCGCGCAGGTCGTCCATGAGCAGGGTGTTGCCGGCGAGGGTCTGGTAGCGGTGTTCGCTGGGGTTCTGTGCGTGCACCGGGTCGGCCTGAGCCGGGTTGAATGCGCCGCTGGCGACGACGGCGTAGCCGTCCGGGTCGCCCCCCAGGCAGACCAGCCGGACCTCCTGGCCTTCGTGCAGGGGCATGGCCCAGCCGGCGGGCAGGCCATTGTCCACGGGCGGTGCGGCGTAGGGGGTGAGTCTGGCCAGCCAGGGCTGTGTGCCGGTGTCCCGGGTCACCTGCTGGAACAGGGCGCGGGCCCGCTGACAGCCTTCGTCATCCAGGCTTGGGCCGTCGCCTTCGATGCGCGCCGCGATGTGTTCGGGCAGGGGCCGTGTGCGCGTCGGCTCTTGCGGCCGGTAGGCCTGGGCCCGGGGGCGCAGGGTGGCCTGGTTGCGATAGGCGAGCCAGCCGTCATCGGCGGCTTGCGCCGTGTGTTCGAGGGACTCGATCAGCCAGGGTCGGGGGAGCTGGGCACTGGCGCCGGGCGGGCGTTCCAGCTCGATCCAGCGCCCGGGCCCGGCGAACAGGGCGGTGGTGTCCAGTTGCACGCCGTAGGCCTGGGTGCGGGCCCGCTCCGAGAGGATCCTGGCGCGCTGTTCCAGGGCCTCGGGGCTGTGCAGGCCGTAGCCGATGCCGGCGTGAACGCCCTCTCCCAGGCCGGTGTCCGCGCTGGCCTTGTAGGGTCGCCCGTCAGCCAGACGGCCATGGACATGGACCTTGCGGGGCACGATGCGGTGTTGTTCGGCGAAGTGGTAGACACCGGGCTGCTGTCGCTGCCAGCCGGCGTCCACGCCCTGCCAGGCCAGCACATGGTCCAGGGCCGGTTCGGCGTCGCCGGCATCGTCCTGGAGCACGAGGGTCTCGAGGCCCTGGCGATCCTCGCCGTGGAACCAGATCCCGGCCCGGGACAGGGTGCGCGCCCACAGCGCATAGTGGCTCTCCCGGCTTTGCAGGATGCCGGTGCGCACCGGGTAGCGCCCACGCAGCCGGGCGCTGTCGATGGCGATGCCGGCGGATTGTGCGAGCTGGCGGGCCAGGTCCACGGTGCTGAGTCCGACGAACAGGCGGTCGTCCTGTTCCAGGTCCAGGCGGTGCAGGGCGCTGCCCAGGGTGAGTCTGAAGGGGTGTTCACCGGACCAGTCGGTGTGTGCGCCGGGGTTGGGCCCGCAGGCCAGCAGGATGCCGGCAAAGCGCCACAGGCCGCCGTGTTCGCCTGCCAGGGTGAGCAGCGCGGGCGCACCTGCCTGCCCGGCGAAGGCATGGCCATCACCAAACACATCCACGTCGAAACGGGGCAGGGCGCTGATGCCCTCGATGCCGCTGAGACCCTCGACCCGCAACGGCTGGCCGGCGATCTCGAGCTGTGCGCGAACACGCTGGAAGGGAACGTCCTTGCTCATGTCGCGAGTCCTCCTTGGCGACGAGTGTCCTTAGATTGCGTCCATTGAATCTGCACGATTGTGTATCACGCTGCGTGCGCCTTTGTCCATGGGCGCAGCGGTGCGAGGGGCGAGGAATGTGAACTGGCCGTCAGGTTTGAGCGCTGCCTAAACTGTGACGAAGATTCCATTTGACATGGCGGTGGCCGGGCTGTTACCAATATCCGCCCGGGAAGCAAGAGGCCTCCCGGCAGGACCCGAAGCAGGCTTGATGGAATATCTTGGCTTCGGTTGCACGTGTAGGGCGCATGGAAGATGTACAGGAATTTTGGCGCCCATGGATAACATCGGATTTCAGGCACCGCATTGCCTAAGGATTGGCACCCAGGATGGAACGTTCATCTCCCAGGTTGCATGACGCAACTTCCGGCAAGGCCCCCCGGGCCGACGCCAGTGCAAAAGCCCCGCGCACCGCCGCGCGCCCCAATTCCGCCTCGAAAGCCGATGTGCGCCTGTCTGCGCGCGAGCTGGTGCGTGGTGTCGCACGCCTGGTGGAAGGCCAGCGGCAGCTGGCCCAGGAACTCGGGCTCAAGGACGAACGGGTCTTTCTCAGCGACCACGAGCATTTTCGCAACGGCGATGTCGAGGCCGTGCTGCGCCAATGGCTGCTCGCCGGTCCCGATGGCGTCGATGCGATTCGCGATCTGTTCGACGATCTCTGTGAACACCAGCTGGCCCTGATCCGCGCCGTAGACGGCGTGGCCCTCTCTGCCCTGCGCGCACATGCACCCTCCGGCCCAATGGCCTGGTTGCAGCGCGCCCGGGATCGGATCTTTGGTTTCAGCCGCTTGCGCACACTGGTGGAAGACGAGCAGGCGAGGTTCCAGCGCATCGTGGCTCCCGCCCTTGCCTGTTCCTATGCCCGTGCACGGGAAGCGGACAAGGAACGTCGTAGCGCCACCCCAAACCCCAACCCAAACCCCAACCCAGCCCTTACATCCACAGGTGAATCATGAACCCGAAGCTGCTTCGACTGGCTGTGCTCCTCCTGCTGGCCCTGATGCTGGCGGCTTGCAGTGGCCCCCAGGTGCGCGTGGACTTGTCCACGACCGCGAACCTGAACATGAGTGACGAGGGCAACCCCCTGCCGGTGGTGGTGCGTGTCTATCAGCTCTCCGACTCCAGGGATTTTCTCAACGCCAGTTTCGAGCATCTCTGGAAGCAGGATGTGCAGTCCCTGGGCGATGCGGCACTGACGCGCCAGGAGTTGATGCTCAATCCGGGCATGACCCATGAGCTGGAGCTGCGGCGTAACCCCGAGGCCGAGTTCGTGGGTGTCGTGGCGATCTTCCGTGCCCCGGAAGAAGACGGCTGGCGGGCGCTGAAGACACTTCCCATGGGCCAGATGGGGCGTCGCATGAACCAGCGGGTGACGGTGAGCCTGCGCGGCAACTCACTGACCATCGTCGACTGATCCGAACACGCAAGGGACTGCATGAAAACGCTTAGAAAAGTCATCTGGACCGAGGGGCTGCTGCTGGGTCAGCAGCACTTCCAGCAATGGGACCGCCTCAACGAGGAGGCGATGCTGCATCGTCTGCGTGCGATGAACCCCATGGGTTGGGGCATCACGCACCTGGACTATGACAGTGATGCACTGGAGAACGGCCAGTTTCGGGCGCTGTCGCTACAGGGCGTGTTTCCCGACGGGCGCGTGCTGGCGTTCAACGAAGTCGAGGACGGCGTCCTGAGTTGCGGCCTGCCCAGTCCGGCCCAGGCGCCGGTGACGGTTGCCGTGGCCATGCCCGCCAATCGTGAGGCCATGGGTATCAATGGCTATGGCGCAAGCGCCGGACGCCAGGGGGCGTGGCTGGTGGATTATGCCGAGGTCCCTGACGAATACGATGCCAGTCGCGAACGGGAACTGGCCCTGGGTCGGGCCAATCTCTCCCTTTTGCTGGATGCCCGTGCCGATGAGCCCTTCGTGCACATGTCCCTGATCAGGTTGGTACCCAAGGGTGATGGGGCCTACCGGGTGGACGATAGCTTCGTGGCCCCCTGTCTGCACCTGTCGGCCTCGCCCCGATTGCGGGTGTTGTCCGAACGACTGGCGGAACTGATGAGCGCGCGCTGTCATGCGCTGGCGCAATTGCGCCCGGTGAGCGCGCCCCAGGGCCGGGAAGGCTACGGACGGGATCCGGTGGTCGCGGTGGTGCTCAGCAGTCTGGCGCGCACCCTGGCCCGACTCACGCACCTGATCGGCCAGGGGCGGGTTCATCCCGAACAACTTTACCAATGCCTGAATGACTGCTGTGCGGAGATCCAGGTTCATGTGGACGGGGATGCCTTCTGGTCTCCCCCCCCGTATCGCCACGGCGATGCACAGGAGGCCTTCGATGCCCTGGATGCGCGCTTGAGGCAGCTGATCGATGCCGCCATGCCGGCCCCCAGGGCGCAGCTCACCCTGGTGCGCACGTCCGATGCGCAATACAAGGCCCAGGGCCTGGACGCCGCCCTGGCCCCGGGCGGACACCTCTACCTGGCGGTGCGATTCGACGCCAAGGACCCGTCCTGGGTGACGCCGTTCACCCGCCAGGCAAAGGTCGCCTGCGCCGAGCAGGTGGAGTTCCTGGTGGCCAGCGCGCTGCCCGGTGTCACCATCACCTATGACACCCACCCGCCCAGCACACTGGCCATCAAGGCGGGTTTTGAATATTTCCGGCTGGAGCCCCGGGGCGACATGTGGAAGGACGTGGTGGAGAAGAAGAGCCTCGCCATCTTCGTCCCGGCGCCCTATCGGGAAGCGACGCTCGAATTGATCCGCGTGGATGAATGATGACTGGAAGTCCCGACTCAGGAAGAGGTGTGTACATGATCAATCCCTATCTGGAATGCAGCGCGAATCTGTTCAGCCTGGTGGCCAGGCTCAAGGGGGGCGACCGGGGGGCAGACCTGCCAGACAACTTCCGGGATTCCCTGCTCACGGGTTTCGACATGCTCGAACGCCGGGCCTTTGAAATGCAGTTACCCCTGTCCGATGTACAGGACGCGAAATATGCCCTTACCGCCTTCGTGGACGAGGCGGTGTTGTCTTCGGACTGGGCGGGACGAAAGCCCTGGATGGACAAGCCCCTGCAGATCGAGTTCTTTGGTGATCACCTGGCTGGGGAGCGTTTCTTCGAGCGTGTGACGGCCTTGCGCCAGAACGCGGAAAGGCACCTGGACATCCTCGAGCTCTACTACGTCTGCCTGCAGCTGGGATTCGAGGGCATTTACCGTATCCGCGGCGTGGAACAGCTCATGGCCTTGCAGGTGGATCTGCGCAGCCAGATCGAGGCACACCGGGGTGCCGCGGAGCCGCGCCTGGCCCCTGATGGCATTCCCCGTCAGGGCTTCATCGCCCGTGTGCAACGGGACGTACCCTACTGGGCCATTGCCAGCATCACGGCGGCCCTGATCGCCGGCGCCTACAGCATCTACACCGTGCGTGTCGAAACCCTGGCCCGGGAAAGCCTGGCCCGGGTGGAGACCCGGGTGGCGGCGTTGGCAGAGCCGGTGCCGCTGGTCAGAAGGGTGGCGGAGCCTGCAGCGCAGATGCCGGAGACGCAGACGACTGAAGGGGGTGTGCAATGAGCCGTGTGTTTTCCATGCTCGCGCCGTTCATCCTCAGCCGCGCCGGCAGCACTGCCTTCGGGCTCATTGCGATCGTTGCCCTGATCTGGCTGATCGGGCCAATGCTGGGATTAAGCAGCCCGGCCTCCCGCCTGATGGTGATCGGCGGGCTGGTGGTGCTGGTGCTTGTTTACCACCTGATCCGTGCCTGGAGCGTGCGGCGCAAGGGGGCGCGGCTGGGTCGTGAAATGTCCTCTGATGATTCCCACCTGCTGGAGATCCAGGCCCTGCAGGAGAAGATGAAGGAGTCCATCAGCGCCCTGAAATCTTCGGACCTGGGCATCAAGCATCGCGGCAGTGCGGCCCTCTATGCCTTGCCGTGGTTCATGATCATTGGCCCCTCGGCAGCGGGCAAGAGCACCCTGTTGCGCAACTCCGGGCTGCATTTCCCCTATTCGCAGCACGGCGATCAGCACGTGCAGGGCTTCGGCGGCACGCGCAACTGTGACTGGTGGTTCTCCGATGAGGCGGTGATCCTTGACACGGCCGGGCGCTACACCACGGAAGCCGAGGATCACCCGGAATGGATGGCCTTCCTGCGCATGCTGCGCAAATTCCGTGCGCGTCGCCCCATCAATGGCGTGATCGTGGCGGTCAGCACACCGGAGATCCTCACGGCAGACGCCAACGGGCTGGAACGGCACGTCAAGATCATCCGCGAGCGCATCAACGAGCTGGTCACCACCCTGAAGCTGGTCTTTCCGGTGTACCTGGTATTCACCAAGGTGGATCTCATCAAGGGCTTCAGTGCCTATTTCGAAGACCTCAGCCCCAATGACCGCGAGCAGGTATGGGGCTTCTTCCTGGAGCCCGAGGATAAGGAGCGCGACCTGGCCGCGCAGTTCGACCAGTACATGGACGGTCTGCAATCCCGCCTGGAAAGCCAGCGACTGCACAAGCTGTCCCTGCAGCGCCGTCTGGACCGAAAGGCCGACGTGTTCGATTTTCCCAATCAGCTCAGCACGGCCCGGGAGCGCCTGCGGGATTTCGTGACCCTGCTGTTCAAGCCCAACCCTTACCAGGAGATGCCCGAATTCAGCGGCGTCTATCTCACCAGCGGGACCCAGGAAGGTAAGCCCCTTGAGCGGGTGATCGGCTCCCTGAGTGACGCCTTTGGCTACAGCGACGTGGAGCCAGCGACCGAATCACGGGCCTACTTCATCAAGGATCTTTTCTCCCGGGTGATCTTCCCCAATCGGGAGGCCGTGGCGCGCACCCGTAAACTCCTCTGGGGACATCGCATCGGCAAGGGGGTGATGGCCGTGGCCGGGGTGACCGCCGTGACCCTGGCCGGATTCCTGCTGGCGGGCTCCTACACGGCCAATGCCCTTCTGTTGCACCAGGGCCAGGTGGTGATCGATCACCTGGACCGCGCGACGGCACAGCAGGGCATGCGTCCGGCCGAGGCGGGCGAGGCAATGCGTGCGGCGATGCTCCACTACGACCGTTTGCTGGACTACGAGGTCAACCGCCCGTTACGTCTGCGCGCAGGAACTTACCGTGCCGGAAGACACGTGGAGCCCCTGGGCGAGGCCATGATCCACGCCATGCACCGCTCCTTCTACCACGAAGCACTGCATCTGCTGGAGCACCGCCTGAATCAGATCTCTGCCCGGTGGAGCGAAGCGGACGAAACCACCCGCGACAGTCTGCGGCTGCGTTATTACGAGACCCTCAAGCTGTATCTCATGTTGAGCGACCGCTCGCGCATGGACGCGACAGAACTGGCCGCGGAGGTCCCCATCCTGTGGCGGTCGGCCGGTTTTGGCGCCGAGTCCGACAAGCCGCGTGTTAAGGACGGCGACACGTCCGAGCCAACGGCCCAGGATTCGCAAGAAGAAAGACAGCTGCTGGCCATGTACCTGGAACGCCTGGGGGATGAGCAGTCCGGTTTGATGCTGGCCAGCCGGGACCAGAGCCTGGTGGCTATGGCACGTACGCACCTTTCCACGGATCCCAGTGCCGATTACCTCTACGCACAGGTCTTGCGCAAGGGGCGTGCCCGGTATGCAGTCGTCCCGTTGTCCCAGGTGGTGGGTCGACGTGGCGCGCACCTGATCAGCTCCTCCGCCACGGTGCACGGCCTGTACACCCATGGGGCCTGGCAGGAATTTGTCTCTGTAGAGATCGACGAGCTGGTGACCGCGGCGACCCTCGGCGACTGGGTGATCGACGGCGATGCCGGTGGCCAGGATGTGCAGCCAGCCGCTGCCGAGGAGCTGGCCCGTGAGCTGACGCGGCAGATGCGTCGTTTCTACTTCGATGAATACCGGGAGACCTGGACGGATTTTATCGCCGGGCTGAGTGTGGGCAGATTGTCAGGCCTGAATACGGCGGTGGACGATCTGATGATCCTCTCCGACGTCCAGGGTCCACTGGGCCAGGTGTCCCGCTGGATCGCGCAGAACCTCTACGTGCAGGAACCGATGGGCGCGCAGGCGGTGTCCGCAGAGCTGACGGCTGCCGGGGGGCGGGCGGAGCCGGCGGTGGTCCCGGAGCTTGACCGGCCCTTGCAGGACCTGCGACGCGTGTTCATGCCCATGGAAGAGCAGCCGGTCAGTGAGCGTATCAGTCAGTACCTGGCGCTCATCAGCGGGGTGCAGGCCGAGCTGCAGGCCCTTGCCGCTGCCTCGGATCCCGCACGGGATGCCCGGCTGTATTCCGCAGCCCTGCTGTCCGGTCGGGCGCTGGATACCGAGCTGTACAAGAGCTGGGTCACCGTGTCCTCGCTGTTCAGCGGTATCGATGCGGGCACGCGCCGAATGATCGAACCCCTGTTCCGATCCACCATCCGGGAGGCCTGGCGCACCGTGATGGTTGAGGCCAGCCGGGATATCGAGCGGGAGTGGCAGAGTGTGGTCACCCGCCCATTCCAGCGCCGTCTGGCGGACCGCTTCCCGTTCAACCCCAGGGGCGAGGACGCCGCGTTGGTGGACGTGGTGGATTTCTTCCACCCGGACCAGGGCGTGTTGTGGCGCTTCGCCGGAGACAATCTGTCCGCCTTCATGCACGAGCAGCGCGGGCGCTGGCGCTCCAGGGAGTGGATCGGTATCGGCCCCTCCTTCTCACCCCAGTTCATGAACGGCCTGCAGCGGGCGCGCAGTGTGACGGCAAGCCTGTTTGCCGGAAGCGGACGAGACCCCGCCGTGACCTTTCACCTCTACCCCATCCCCACACCGGGCATGAGTGAGGTGGTGTTTGAAAGCAATGGACAGAGTTATCGCTACCGCAACGAACCCCAGGAGTGGCGGCGCTTTGTCTGGCCAGGGGATACCGGTACCTTCGGGGCGCGGGTGCGTGGTCTGGACAACACCGGGCGTCACAGCGCCGAACGCCAGGAAGAGGGTGTCTGGGGCCTGTTCCGCTTGCTCTCCGAGGCGAACCTGCAGAACCTGAGCGGCGATATTTATGCCACCGAGTGGCGCCTCCAGGACAGCGCAGGCAACCGTCACGAGATCCGTTTCCGCCTGCGTGCGGACCGACAGCAGAACTTCATTCAGGAACGCCTGTTCGCGGATTTCTCATTGCCGTCGTCTCCCTTCGGGGAGGCTGCCCTGTCCCGGGCTGATTAGAGGACGTCACCATGTGGAAGGAACTCTTCGCAAGGCAGGATGCCCAGGTACCCCGGCAGGATAATCGCCAGGGAGCGCGCCTGTTCGGAAAGCTGCCCGGCCGGGATGACTTTGTCCGTGCCGGCATCCAGGACGCCACGGGGCGCGAGCTCATCGAGTGGTTGCAGGAAGGCATGCACATCCTCGGGCGTCGCATGAACGGTGCGGGCTCGGCGGGCCGCATGGAGTTTCCCGCCACCCGGTTCCTGTGGGCAGGTGAGCAGGGCGTGCCTGCCTGCGCGGGGCTGATCGCACCCAGTTGCGACCGTGCAGGTCGTTCCTTTCCGGCCATGATCTACCGCGTATCGGAGGCCTCGGCGAGCGCCGAGATGACCGCCGTGGAGGCGGTGCGATTCCAGCCCTTCATGGATGCTGCCGAGCGCTGGTGGCGCGATCTGCCCAAGGAGACGGGCCGGGAAGAGCTGGAGGCGGGACTGTCCCGTCTCGGGCAGGGGGAAGGGGCCTCGAACCGGGCCGCGCTGCTGGAAACCGTGGCGCACACCTTGCGCGCTTCACGCACTGACGACCTGGCGGGGCACTGGTTCACCACGGACCCCGAGCGCCAGATGAGGGATTTCATCTCGGGCTTCATGCGGCTGAAGGAAACCCTGATGACCCGGGGCTCGGCGCGCATCAACTGGGGTGTCCGCCTGCCCATTGGTTCCAGGGCCATGGGTAACCGCTGCGTGCTCTTCTGGTTGTCCCTGTTCGACGCCCTGTTCCGGGATCGTCCATGGCGCGCCCACGCCTTCTGGCACTGGGGAGTCAATGATGAGCCTGGTGAGATCACGGTGTTCTTTCGCCAGCCCCCGCCGTCGTATTTCATGACCTTGAGCGGCATCGCACCGCGGGATGGCACAACCATGGACGTGTTGACCCATTTTCATGGTGATCTGTCTCTGAGCCCGGCGGGTACCAACATGGAACTGCCGAAGTGCACCCTGCTGGAGCTCATGTACCACTGGTCCAGGGGGAACTGACGTGGAGCTTGACGTCCTTCTCAAGTCTACGGATCTGGCCCCCATGGAGGCGTCGGTGCGCAGTGCCTGTGCATCCTTGCAGGAGGCAGGCCCGGACGAGGACCCCCGCTATCGGGATGCCTTCGTCGACATCAAGCAGGAGATCGACAAGCTACAGGGCGCGGACCTGGGGTGCGTGGTGCAGGAAGGCCTGAGCTTTCTCGCGCATGAGGCGAAGGATCTGCGCGTAGCCGGCTACCTGGCGTTGGCCCTGGTGGCGCGCTTTGGTGCGCCGGGTCTCATGACCGCGTCACTGATCCTGCGTGCGCTGGTCGAAGATCACTGGGAACAGTTGCATCCCCGCAAGCCGACCCAGCGCAGGTCGGCGTTGAGCTGGCTGAACGGTGCCCGGATGCATGGGCTGATGGATGCCCAGGTACCGGAGCTCAACGAAGCACAGTGGCAGGCCCTGCAGGAAAACCTGGAGGCCCTGGAAGCGCTGCTCGCTGAACGCATGGGTGAGAGCGGGGGCGATGATCCGGTCGGCTGGGCGCTGGCACGACGCTGGCTTGAGGACAAACGACCGGCGCAGGCCTCGACGGCGAACACGGACCCGGCGTCTGAATCCGCCGCCGGTACAGTCGCTGTGCCGGTGGCAGGTCTGCCGGAGCTTTGCGCTGACGAGTCACTGCCCCAGGAACAGCTCCATGAGCATGTGCGCATCCTGCACGAGACTCTGCTGACCCAGGGCCAGCGCTTGCAGGCCCTGGGTCTGGCCCTGGCGGCCCGTTGGGGGGCCTTGCAGGAGCCGCCGAGCGAGGGGGGGGTGACGCGTATCCCGCCACCCCGGGCTGCTGCCTGGAACGAACTGGAGAGTCTGGCCCAGAGTGACCTGGAAGAGGCCTATCGGCTCGGTGCGAGACTGATGTTCGAGACGGGATTTCAGTGGTCCCTGGATCTTCAGCATCGCCTGGCCGGGCTGGCCAGGGAGCTGGGAGACAAGGACCTCCACGACCATATTTGCGGCCAGACGAGGCTGTTGCTCAATCGGCTGCCGGGTATCACGGCATTGCACTACAGCGATGGCACCGCCTTCGCCGGTGATGGGGCCCGCGCATGGGTTGAAGGTCTGTCCGGGACGCAGGGTGGCGGCCGGGTGACTGAGACACGTCACCAGGCCTTCGATGAGCTGGCCCGTCAGGCCCGGGAGGAGAAAGACCTGTCCCGCGCCTTCGCCCTGCTGGATGCCATGCCCGCCACCACGGCACGACAACGTTGTCGTATGGACCTGCTGCGGGCGGAACTGTGCCTCGGGGCCAAGCGGCCTCATGTGGCCTACGGATTACTCATGGAGCTCAAGCGTCGTGTGGAAGGGATGCAGGTCATGGACTGGGACCCGGAGGTCAGCACCCAGCTCTATGAGTCGCTGCGACGTGCCGCCATCGCCCTAAAGAGCAGTCAGGGCAATGGCAAAGGTAGCACCCACCCGGGGACACAGCCGGGCATGGTGGTAGAGGAATGTGAGCGTCTCATCGCGGGACTCAACCCCGCGCGGGCCTTGCAACTGGTCTGAACCGAATCACACACGAAGCAAAGGAGGGCCACACCATGGCACAGAGCTTCCAGAACGAAATCCCCAAGGCACGCGTCAATATCACACTGGACGTGGAGACCGGGGGCGCAAGCAAGAAGGTAGACCTGCCATTCAAGATGCTGGTGGTGGGTGACTACAGCAACGGCAAGGGCACCGGTCGTATCACTGAACGGGAGCGCATCAACATCACCAGCGAGAATCTCGAAGCGGTGATGCAGGAGCTCAAGCCCTCGGTACGCTACACCGTGCCGAACCGCATCAAGGAAGGCGATGCCGAGCTGACCGTGGACCTGAGCTTTGACAGCCTCAAGGCGTTCACCCCCGAGAGCGTGGCGAGCAATGTGCCGGAGCTGGCCAATCTCATTGCCATGCGCAATCTGCTCAAGGACCTCAAGTCCAATCTGCTGGACAACACCCGATTCCGTCGCGAGCTGGAGCGCATCGTTCAGACCCAGCCCGAGCTGGAGGGCCTGTCAAAGGAACTCCAGGCGCTGGTGGCCTCGGGTGATGATGCCAAGGCAACGGATGAGGCTGGTGACCGCTGAGCGGTCCCGTCACAGGAACAAGGAGCAGGATCATGAGCGCAAAAGAACAACTTGCACGCCAGGAAGCAGAAGTACTGGACGAACCCCAGGGCGCCTACGAGCGTCTCTGTGAGCTGGCGGATATCGAACCCCTGGTCGGACACGTGGACCTGGAGCGGTTCAGCGATGCCGGAAAGATGGCCGATGCACCCAAACAGGAGCGCCTCACGGCGGGTCTGCAGGTATTCCTGCAGCTGCTGTCCGGCGCCCGGGGCGAGCGCGCCCTGGAGCGGATCGACAAGGGGCTGCTGGATGAATACATCGCCCAGGTGGATCGGTTGATCAGTGGTCAGCTGGACGAGGTGCTGCACCACCCCGAGTTCCAGAAGGTGGAGTCCGCCTGGCGCGGCCTGAAGTTCCTGGTGGACCGCTGCGACTTCAGGAGCAACGTGAAGGTGGAGCTGCTGGACAGTTCCAAGGAAGACCTCCAGGACGACTTCGAGGATTCTCCGGACACCACCCAGAGTGGCCTGTACCAGCACATCTATGTACAGGAATACGACACCCCGGGCGGTGAACCGATCTCCGCCATCATCTCCAACTATGAATTCGACAGTTCCATGAAGGACATCACCCTGTTGACCGAGATCTCCCGGGTGTCCTCCGCCTGTCACTGTCCGTTCATCGGTGGTGTGGGCGCATCCTTCTTCGGCAAGGAGCGGGTATCCGATCTGCCCAAGATCAACGACATGGCCAGCTACATGGACAAGGCCGAGTTCATCCGCTGGAACGCCTTCCGCGAAACCGAAGATGCCCGTTACGTGGGTCTGACCCTGCCGCGCTTCCTGTTGCGTCTGCCCTATGGCGAGGCCAACCCGGTGCGCACCTTCAACTACGCTGAGAATGCGGTGGGTGAGGACTCCGAGCGTTATCTGTGGGGCAACGCCGCCTTCGCCTTTGCCGCCAACATGGCGGCCAGCTTCAAGAGCAACGGCTGGGCGGTAAACATCCGTGGCCCCGAATCCGGCGGCAAGGTGGAAGGCCTGCCCGTGCACCAGTACGACATCGGGCAGGGCCTGCAGACAAAGATCCCCACCGAGTACCTGATCTCGGAGACCCGTGAACTGGAATACGCCAACCTGGGCTTCATCCCGCTGAGTTATTACAAGAACAGTGACTACGCCTGTTTCTTCTCCGCCAACGCCGTCCAGCGACCCGCGGAATACAGCACGGCGGAGGCCACGGCCAACAGCCGCATCAATGCCCGCTTGCCCTACATCTTCCTGGTGTCCCGTATCTCCCATTACCTCAAGGTGCTGCAGCGGGAAAACATCGGCGCATCCAAGCCCCGACAGGAACTGGAAAACGAACTGAACGACTGGCTCCAGACCCTGGTTACCAAGATGAAGGATCCCGATGCCGCGCTGATCGCCACCCATCCCCTGCGGGACGGCAAGGTGACGGTCCAGGAGATCGCTGACAACCCGGGGTTCTACGCCGTGAGCCTGTTCGTGATGCCCCATTTCCAGATCGAGGGCGTCAACGTACGACTGTCCCTGGTGGCGCAGATGCCCAAGGAAAATGCGTGAGTTGTTGATATTGATTCGTCCGGGCGGTGAACCCCTTCGGGGCGAGCCGCAAGGGTGATAGATGCCGGTGTCGGAAGGCCGGCTAAGTAGCACAGGGCATGAGGCCCTGGCTTGCCAGGTAGACCGCAAGGTTTGCCAACAAACCATGCCGTGATGACCACGGCATGAATTTAACTTTGGATCATGGACATAAATGGAGGTAACCCATGGCAATCCCTGCCTATCTGACCATTCGCGATGACCAGGGCGCGACCATCGAAGGCCCGGTGCAGATCACCGGCCGTAATGGTTCCGTCGAGGTGCTGCAGCTGGATCACCAGATCCGCATCCCCACCGACTCGGACACGGGCGCCCTGACCGGCACTCGCAAGCACGAGCCGCTGACCTTCGTGAAGGCCTTCGACAAGACCTCGCCTTATCTCTACAAGGCATGCAGCAATGGTCAGACCATGAAGGAAGTCATCATCAGCTGGTTCCGCATCGATGACAGCGGTACCGAGCGTGAGTACTTCCGTCACCGCCTTGAAGACGTGAAGGTGACTTCTGTGAAGCCCACCATGCACAACGTCAAGGACCTGGAAAAGGAACGCTATCCGCACCTGGAAGAGGTGGCCATGCGCTATGGCCGCATCACCTGGACCTATGTGGACGGCAACATCGAGTTCCAGGACTCCTGGGTGGAAGGTCGTTAAGACTTGACCGGGATGCATCTGTCGATGCATCCCGGTCATTTTGATAGGGAACACCCATGTACAACGACGCTCAGTCGACGGATCTGCTCGATGCCCTGCTTGCGCCTGCGCAGCAGGTCGGCGTGCCGCCGGTCAAAGGGTCCAGGCTGGACAGTCTGCGCACCCATCTGGAGCGCCTGCTCAATTCGCGCCAGGGCACCCTGGTGCATCAGCCGGGCTACGGTCTGCCGGACCTGTCCGACATCTATCTCAACATCCCCCACTCCCTGGAGCGCCTGGCGGTGGAGGTGAAACGCTGTATCGACGCCTATGAACCCCGTCTCAGGCAGGTGCGCATCCATTGCGACGCCCCCAAGACCGGTGAGGCCGTTATACAGTTAAATATCGAAGGCTCGATGCAGGCGGGTGAGTATGTAAGGCTCGAAACCCGATTTCTACGCGAAGGCCGCACGACCATCGTTGACTGACTCGAACTGGACGGACGTAATCTGATGATGAATAAAGTAATGAGTGTATTGATCTTCGTTGGCGTTGTCCTGGCACAGGCGCCACTGGCCTTGTCCGCCGACGCGGATTGTCCCCACTGCCAGCTAATTGCGAGCGAAGCTCCTTGGCCAGAGGAGAGCGTGGTGGGAGGTAGAACGCTCACCTTCGGTATGTTTCAGATCACCATTCCCGACGGTTGGGTCAGGCTCTCTGTGTTGCCCGAACAGACGGCTGTAGCAAGGTATGAGAATGGTTATCGGGTCGCTCTTGCTCTCGAAACCTACGATCAAGTTCCATTGGACGGCGGTCGTCAGTCGTTTGAAGCGGCTGGTTATCGAATGATCGATTACCCACATCTGATCTTCCTGGGGGATCCTTCAACCGGCGAAAGCGCAGTAACTGAAGCGGCAAGACTCGAGAAGCGCCTGAGATACGAGGGCATGAGTAATGCGAGGGTGTTCAAGAAGGATGGATTCACTGCTTATGTGGCTGAGATAAGACTAGGAGATCATACAGTCGATGCCTCGATAGTCTTTGAGGAGCAGCCCGATTTTGTACTGAGAATGCTCGGAAGCAAGATGCCGGCCTCTACTGTCGAGGCGATTATAGGTTCTGTTCAGATCAGGGAGGACAACTGATGCCTCTATCACCCGAGGATAGTAAAGAATTAAAGGAGATATTAGTCACACTCTTTGGGAGTGATGCAGAACGTCTCCACCCTACTAGTGAAACCTTGCAGCTGACCGAGAAGATGTTACTCGAGATCCACAGATGCCACGGTCGAATAGCCAAGCTTTTCAATTCTCTGCCGTGCGCAATGGTGGGTAAAGGCTTTCTTGCTCGTTGTCTTAGGTCAGCGAACAAGGTGATCAAGCAAAATCGTCTTGATTTCCAAGGATGCGCCAGTCATGCATTAAGGGTTTATCGCTCGCCCATATTCATATCAGGTATGTAACAAGATGACCTGCGTGGTCTTATTTAAATTTCACAACAGCTTGCCAGTCAATGGCAAATGACCGCAGAAAACCGCGTACTGATACTGCTGTCTCTTGGGATTTTCCTTATGCAGCCCGTGGTTTCTGCTGATGGACATCAAGGGCTTTCAGATTCACAGCTCTTTGAACATGCCGTTTCACTACGAGACACCGCAATGACTGCATTGGAAGAAAGAATCCAAACATGTGAAGCCGCCTCCCGTGGAGCGCAGATTTCCGTGGATGATTTGCCAGCTCTCGACCTGGCGCCCCATGAGTGGAAAACGGCTCTGCTTCACTTGAGCAGGGAGGCGTTGTACCGCTGTGAGGGACGGGATAACTGGGGCGCTGCCCTGCTCACTCAGAACCGTGTGATCTTCATGGCGAGAAAACTTGGGATCGATACACCCATCCGCCCTGGAACGGACATCGAGACACTGTGTTGCGGGTCGTGGAGAAGTGAACTCCGCGTCAGTCTCAATTACATGGCTATTGATCCGAAGGCTCGGAGGGCCCTGGAGTCGACGGAGTCCCTGCGCACACCCTTCAAGCCCATCGATCTGATCGATTCAATGGGGCTGTGAGGCAATGAACCAGAACGGCAAGGATTATTTCGAATCCGAGATGCGCGTGCTCAACGAGGCGGCGCGGGATTTTGCCCGGGCCTTCCCCGAGCAGGCCGGAAGGCTGAACCTCTTGGACCCGACCGGGCGCGATCCTTATGTGGAGCGTCTACTGGAGGGGATGGCCTTTCTAAGCGCCCAGATCCGACAGAAGATCGATGATGATATTCCGGAGATCTCCGCCACCCTGCTCAATCAGCTGTGGCCCGATGCCCTGCGTGCCTATCCCTCTTGCAGCATCCTGGAGTGCACCCCGGGCGTGTCCAGCAAGCCGCCCCTGACCATCCCCGCCGGCGCCCATGTGAGTTCCGGCGCTGTGGGTGATGAGCGCACCGCGTGCCGTTTTCGGACCATCACGGATCTGGAGGTCACACCGCTGCGTCTGAAGCGGGTGGCCGCCGAGGAGGGCAAGGGCCGCGGTACCTGTGTGTTGCTGGATGTTGAGATGGTGGCAGGCGCCAGCAAGCGAGGCGGGTGTCCGCAGTCACTGCAACTGTTCGTCGGTGGCGATGCCGCTCTGGCCCTGACCCTTTTGCACCTGCTCACCCAGCGGGTCGAAGCCGTGGAAGTGGTGCTGCAACGGGATGGCCGTGATGTGCGTCGGCGTATCGGCGGGCAGGAGCGGGTGGGCTTCGACGATGCCCTGTGGGGCGCACCCATGACGCCCCTGGAAGGACGGGCCTTTTCCGGTTTTCATCTGCTCCAGGACTATTTCCACTTCCGTGAGAAATTCCAGTTCGTTCGCGTGGCCCTGGATGCGGAGCAGTGGCTGGAGCCCGGCGACCGGGCATTTCGACTGGAATTGCACGTGCGCGACCTGTTGCCGCCGGACCACCACGTCAACGAAGAGACCCTGCGGCTGCATTGCGTACCCGTGGTGAACCTGTTTGCCAGTGCCTCGGAGCCCATGCGCCGTGACGAGCGCAGAGGCGAGTACCGGGTGGTGGCCGATGTCGCGGCGCGCGAATCCATGCAGGTGTTTCGACTGGACGCGCTCACCGGCATCAACGGTCGCACCGGAGAACGCCGGGAGTACCGGCCGCTGTTTTCCGATCGTGACAAGCGTGTCCGGGGCGGACATTTTCAGGCCACACCCCGGATCGGTCTGGATGGGCATCTGGATACCTACCTGGGTCTGGACGCCGAGGGTGAAACGGATCAGGAGACCCTCTCCTGCGACATCCTGGCCCATAACGGCACCTATCCCAGGCGCTTCCTGTTCGAGGGTTCCCTGAGCGAAGCAGGCCCGGGGATGCCGGGCGGGATCACCCTGCGGAACCTCACCCGGCCCACGGCCCTGCTCAGCCCGCCGGAGCGGCGCGACTGGCACTGGGCGCTGATCAACTTCATGTCGCTCTCCTATGAAAGCATTCGCGACGCCAGTGGGCTGCGTGAACTGCTGGCCCTGTTCGACTGGTCCGGCGCGCCCCAGAACGCCCGGCGCATCGAGGGTATCGTGGATTTGCAGGTGGAGCCGGTGGATGTGGTGCGCCGGGGGGCCGTGCTGCACGGCGTAGAACTGATACTCACGGTGCGCGAATCCCTGTATCGCTCCGAGGCCGATCTGTATCTGTTCGGCACGGTGCTGAACCGTTTCCTGAGTGAATACGCCAGCCTCAATACCTTCACCCGGCTGCGCATCCTGCGTCAGCCCTCCAACCGGGAGATGACATGGACGCCCAGGTTCGGCAACAGTCTGCCGATCTGATCGACGCGCTGGCCCATGGCCCGCGGGAGTATCCGTTCTTCCAACTGGTGCGGGTGCTGGAGCGTGCCTGCGAGGAACGGGGGCTGCGCGGCGCGGCGGTGGACCGCTGGTTGCGTTTCTCGCCGGGCCGGGATCTCGCCTTCCCGGCCAGTGATGTGCTGGACTGCCGTGCCGAGGATGAGCACATCCGGCTGGAGCTGGGCTTCATGGGCCTGTACGGGGTGGACGCGCCGCTGCCCCATTACTTCCTGGACCTGGCCGCCGCGGACGATGCCCAGTCTGCGGTGCTGCGTCGTTTCCTGGACCTGTTCAGTCACCGTTTCTATGCCTTGCTGTACCTGGCATGGCGCAAATACCGGCCCTACACCCATAGCGCCGGGCAGTCCGGCGAGGCCCCCTTTGCCCGCTATCTGTCTGCCATGGCCGGCGGCGCCGTCAGTCGCAAGGGCAGTGCCTTGCCCTACGCCGGTTTGTTCGGCGCACGCCGCCGGACCGCGGCAGCCCTCACCGGCATGGTGAAGGAGTCGCTGGGCAACGGGGTGCCGGTACGGGTGGAGCAGTTCCAGCCCGTGTGGGTGAGCCTGGCGGACCGGACCCGGCTTGGACAGGGGACCGGCAGCCGTCTGGGTGAAGACACCATGCTCGGTGAGCGGGTCCTGGACTGCGCCGGACGTATCTCCCTGCGGGTGGGCCCGGTTTCCCTGGACACGGTTCTGCCCTTGCTGCCTGGGCGGGCGCAGGGGGAGACACTCTCGGAACTGGTCCACCGTTACCTGGGGCCGACCTTGCCCTTCGACCTGAGCTTCATCGTCAATGCACCCGATGGGGAAGGTGCTTGCCTGGGCTCCACCGGGCTGGTGCTCGGTTGCGCCGTGTGGCTCGGCAAACCGGCGCAAAGCAGCTATCCGGTGCGTATCCCCGGCACCGCCTACGGTGCCGACACCCATGCCTTCACAAGGAGTGAATCATGACCAGCACGTCCATCAAGGCCCTCATCGAGCGGCTCAATGGCTTTGTGGCCAGCGCCCTGGAAGGGGCCGCGGCCCTGGCGGCCGCCCGTACCCACCACGAAGTGGATGTGGAACACCTCGTGCTCAAGTGCCTGGAGCACGGCCAGGGGGACCTGGATGCCATGCTGCCCCGCCTGGGGGTGGACCTGGATACCTTCTGGCAGGCCCTGGTGGATGATCTCAGCGGTCGACCCGCAGCAAGCCAGGCGCGCCCGCGATTTTCCGCACGCCTGGTCAATTTTCTGGAGAGCGCCTGGAGCACCAGCTCCCTGTCCTTTGGGGAATCCCGCATTCGTTCTGCCGCGCTGCTGGACGTACTCATTCAGTGGGCGCCACGCCAGCCGGGCAGCGCCTACGACCTGCTGGCCGGAATCCCGCCGGATGCCTGCCGCCAGGCCATACCCTGGTTGGCGGGGGTGTCGGTGGAGGGTGAGGATGTTGCGCCGGGCGAACCGGTGCAGGCAGGGCAGAGTACAGCACCCGCCCCCCTTTCCGGAGGTACGGGCGCGCTGGACCGTTACACCGAGGACCTCACGGCCCGTGCCCGGGCCGGGGAGCTGGACCCGGTACTGGGTCGCCACGGCGAGATCCGCGCCGTGGTGGATATCCTCACCCGGCGGCGCAAGAACAACCCTATCCTGGTGGGTGATCCGGGGGTGGGCAAGACCGCCGTGGTAGAGGGTCTGGCATTGCGCATCGCCGCCGGCGATGCGCCGGAGATGCTGCGCAACGTGCGCCTGTGCGTGCTGGACCTGGGTCTGCTCAAGGCCGGTGCCTCCATGAAAGGGGAATTCGAGAAACGCCTCAAGCAGGTTATCGACGAGGTGAAGAATGCCGTGCAGCCGGTGGTGCTGTTCATCGACGAGGCCCATACCCTGATCGGTGCCGGCGGCGATGCCGGCGTGGGCGATGCCGCCAACCTGCTCAAGCCGGCCCTGGCCCGCGGTGAACTGCGCACCATCGCCGCCACCACCTGGAGCGAGTACAAGCAGTATTTCGAGAGTGACGCCGCCCTGGAGCGGCGTTTCCAGGTGGTCAAGGTGGACGAACCCGATGAGCAGCGGGCCATCGTCATGCTGGGTGGCATCAAGGAGACCTTCGCCCGGCATCACCAGGTGCATGTGACCGATGAGGCGGTGGAGGCGGCCGTGCGACTGTCCATGCGTTACATCAACGGCCGCCAGTTGCCGGACAAGGCCGTGGACCTGCTGGACACCGCCGCCGGGCGGGTTCGCATGGCCCAGGCGGTCACGCCCCGTAGCGTGGAAGGCGAGCGTGAACACCTGGCCTACATCGAGCGCCGACTTGCCCAGCTGGATGCCGATCGGGGCGAGGGCGCGCCGGTGAATGAAAAGACCATCGAGCGTCTGCAACACGAGGCCGAAGAGACCCGCGAGCGACTCCAGGCCGCCGAGCAGCAGTGGCAACGGGAACAGGCCTTGCTTGCCCGTATTCGTGATCCGGAAGTGGATGCCCGCCACAGCCGCGAGGAGTTGTTGCGCGTGCAAGGCAACGACCCCATGACTTACCCGGAGGTGAATGCCGCCGCCGTGGCCGCCGTGGTAGCGGAATGGACCGGCGTACCCGTGGGCCGCATGCTCAAGGATGACGCCGCGGTGCTGGCGGACCTGGAAGATCGTCTCGGCGAGCGGGTGGTCTCCCAGCCCGAGGCACTGGCGCTGATTGCCAGTGGTCTGCGCACCGCGCGCGCCGGGCTGCGTGCGCCCCACGCACCGCTGGGCGTGTTCCTGCTGGCGGGGCCCAGCGGCGTGGGCAAGACCGAGACGGCCCACGCGGTGGCCGATCTGCTGTTTGGTGGCGAACGTTTCCTCACCGTCATCAACATGAGCGAATACCAGGAGTCCCACACCGTCTCCCAGCTCAAGGGCTCACCGCCGGGCTACGTGGGTTACGGCAAGGGCGGGGTACTCACGGAGGCCGTGCGCCAGCGCCCCTACTCGGTGGTGTTGCTGGACGAGATCGAGAAGGCACACCCCGATGTGATGGAACTGTTCTTCCAGGTATTCGACAAGGGCATCATGCGTGACGGCGAGGGCCGGGAAGTGAGTTTTCGCAACACGGTGATCTTCATGACCACCAACCTGGGCGCCGAGCAGATCAGCGCCCTGTGCGAGCCCGAAGAAAACCCTGTAAGCGATGACGAGGTCGAGGCCATGACACCGCCCGAGGCGCCCCTGCGTCCGAGCCCGGGTGTGTTGCTGGAGGCGATTCGCCCGGCGCTCACGCGGCGCCTGTCCCCGGCCCTGGTGGGGCGCCTGGAGGTGGTGCCCTTCTATCCCCTGGATGAAACCGCCCTGCGGGATGTGGTGGCCCTGAAGCTGGATGCCCTGGCCCAGCGTCTGGCCGAGCAGCATGACATTGCCCTGCATTGCCAACCCGAGGTGCTCAGCCTGCTGGGCGCCCAGTGCCGGCGCAGCGACACTGGGGCACGGGCGGTGAGCAGTCTCATCGAGCGCCGGCTGTTGCCGGGCATCGCCCGGGAGCTGCTGCAGCGCATGACCGAGGACCGCATGCCCGAGGCCCTGTCCCTGGAGCTGGACGAACAGGGGGGTCTGGCCTGCGACTTTGTGGAAAAGGCCGTGGTCGGGGAGATGCCCGAGCCCCGTCTGGCCCAGGCCTGAGCCCCCACTGAAAGGAGTCAATCATGAGCAGCGTAATGACCCCCGTGTTTGAAGGACTGACCAGCGTTGCCAGCGGCAACCGGTCCCAGTACGCCCTGTGGATCCAGGGCCTGGATCATGAACGTTTATCGGTCCTGGGGTTCGAGGCCGAGGGCTACGGGCTTTCCGAGGAGTATCGCTTTGAGGTGCGTTTCGAGGCAGGCACGGCGCTGGCCCTGAGCGAGGTGCTGGGCACGCGTGTGCGCCTGGACCTGGCCACCGGCGTGGAGGCCTGTCCGGTGCATGGAACCATCACCGCGCTGCAGGCCCTGGAGGGCGGCATCGACGGGGTTCGCCATGCCCTGACCCTGTGTTCGCCCCTGGCACCCCTGGCCGAGTCCGCCCATACCCGTGCCTTCGTGGAGAAGTCGGTGCCGGAGATCCTGGAGGAGGTGCTCAAGGCCCACGACTGGACATCGGATGCCTGGCGCCTGGAGCTCAAGGACGCGTACCCGGCCCTGGAGCTGACGGTACAAAGCGGTGAGGACGACCTGCATTTCATGCGTCGCCTGATGGCCCGTCATGGTCTCTACTACCGTTTCGAGCAGACCCCGGAGCAGGCAGTGCTGGTGATTCACGACAGTGTGGAAGCGCTGCCCGATGCGCCGGTGGGGGCCCTGGAATACATCCCCCTCAAAGGGGAGAACCGGAGCTTTGAAGCCGTGCATCGGCTGGAGGTCCAGAGTCGCCTGCTGAGCCAGTCGGTCACCCTGCGGGACTACAACCCGGACACGCCGGACGTCGCACTGGTCGGTGAGGGCAGCAATGATTGTGACGTGCCTGGCACCGGGGCCTGCCGGCATTGGGGCGAGCAGTTGCGTGACCCCGACGGTGCCGAGCGCCTGGCGCGAATCCGTACCGAGGCCCTGGACTGTCGACGCCGCCGGATCATCATCCACACCGACCATCGCGGGCTTGCCCCGGGCATGGGCCTGGATATCACAGGCCACCCCCGGGACGAGTACAACATCCGCTATACCGTGGTCGCCATGACCATCAGCGCCGACCAGAGCGCGGCCCGGGCCGATGGTGGAGATGTGGTCGGGCCCACCTTCGAGGCGGTGGTAGAGCTGATCCCCGCCAGCCAGTGCTTCCGTGCCGAACTGCTCGATGCGCCCAACCTGGGCAGGGTGAGCGCACGGATCGAGAGCCAGGGCGGTGACTACGCCCACCTGGATGAGCAGGGTCGCTACCGCCTGCGTTTCGATTTCGATGAACGGGACAGCAACCCGGCCGAGGCGAGCCACGCCGTGCGCATGGTTTCGCCCTTTGCCGGCGACGGATACGGGTTCCACTTCCCCCTGCTCGAGGGCACGGAAGTGGTGGTGGGCTTCGAGAACAACGACCCGGATCGCCCCCTGATCACCGGTGCCCTGCACAACCACGCCCAGCCATCCCCGGTTAACGCCGCCAATGCCAGCCAGAACGTACTGCGCACGCCCGCGGGCAACGAGCTGATCATGGACGACAGCCGTGGCGCCGAGCGCATCTCCCTGAACACCCGGGACGCCCAGCTGAGCCTCACCCTGGATGCCACCGAGGGCGAGCACAAGGCCGCGCTGCGCACCGAGCTGGGGGACATGGCCTGGTACGCCGGGGAAGGGCTGACCCTGGAGTGTGGTGCGGATCAGACCGTGGTGGTGGGTGCGGATCAGGAGGTCACCGTCGAGCAGAGTCAGAAGCTGGTGACCAAGCACGGTGGCATCGAGATGCAGGCGGGTACCGACATACGTCTTACCGCCAGGGAGGTGTTGCGCCTGGAGAGCGAGTCGGCGGACATCGAGCAGTACAGCGAGCGGGACACCGCCATCGAGGCGGGGCGCCATCTGCGCATGAATGCCCGGGGCGGCAACTTCGACTGTCGGGTGGATGAAGGCGAGGCACGCCTGCGCGCCGGCGGCGAGATCCAGCTGCTCAGCACCCAGGGCGATGTGCGCATCGGCACGGCCAGCACCGGCGTGAGCATCAGCGCCAGCGGAGACATTGCCATCAAGGCGGGCCGCATCACCATCGAGGCGGCCAATGTGAACATCAAGGGCGGCAACATCGGCAACAACTGATGGCAGGGAGCAACCCCGCGCCAACCCGGACCAGAGGACGGACCCCATGAAAACCAGCATCAAGCACATCAAGCCGACACAGACCTGCGGTGAGCCAGTCCTGGCGACCGTGACTGCCGCCGCCCAGGGCGAGGCCACCCAGGTACATATCCAGGGCATGGAGCGCGCGCTCCCCGTGGCGGCCCATGCCAGCCATGTGCCCGCCCTGCACCCCGGCGATGCGGTGATGGTGTTGCCCACGGACGCCGGCGTGATCGTTGCGTTGCGTCTGCGGGCGCCTGGAGAAAGACCCCAACAGGGGTTCAGCGTGAATACCGATGGCAGTCTGAGCGTCGAGGGTGCGGGCACCATTCGCATCAGCACCGCCGGTGCGGCCATCGAGCTGCGCCAGGACGGTCGTCTGTGCGTGGATGGCAAGGAGATTTACGCCATCGCCGACGGCCTGCACCGGGTGCAGGGCGCACGCATCGAACTCAACTGACCAACCATGCACATCCCCTACCTTGAGACCCACCGGCAGAATGCCCAGGCCCTGTACCGTCAGCGCCTGAGCTGGCTGCAGTTGCCCGCCGTGGCCATGCCCGCGATGCTCGACCTGGAACGGCGGCTTCGTGCCCATGTGTTCGTGCTGTCCCGCTGCGTGGAGCCCGACGCAGTCGAGTCCGAGGCACCCGAATCCGACGTACCCGGGCAGCCGGCAGACCTGTTCGTCCACCTGGCGGCACGATTGAGCGCACTGGAGTCCCCGCTGCGTCGCGAGGCCGCGCAGCGGGCCTGTGAGTTGCTGGCCGCGCCCGGCCCCAGGGCCGAGGCGGCCTGGTATGCCCTGATGCTGTTTCCCCACGAGGATGCCCGGGACGCCATCGCAGCCACCTTCGAGGCCGTGCCCGAGACGCGGGGTCTCCTGCTCGAGATCTGCGATGCCCACGACATGGACCTGCCCCGGCGTTGGCTCGAGGCACCCGAACTGGCCGATCAACCCCGGGCGCTTCAGGCCGCGTTACTGACCCATGGTGCACGCCGCTACGCCGTGGGCCCGGAGGTCTATCAACGGTTCTGTGAGGTCCCCGCCGATGACACCGACCCCATCCGGGCCCTGGTGCTTTACGGCGGGCTATGGGGCGCCCTGGTGCGCGCTGATCGTGAGGCGATTCGCGCCGTGCACAGTGCCCTGGTGCGTTACAACCAGGGCGAGATCCGTGCACGCCTGCTGCGTCTGCTGGCCCTTAGTGGCGCAAGTTCCGCCCCCGCGCTGTTGCGCGACTACCTGGACGAGGCCCCGGACGTGGCCCTCCCGCTGCTGGCGCTCCACGGTGGGCGGGCCGCGGTGGAAGTGATCCTGGATGCCCTGGATGATCCCCGTTGCGCCGAGTTTGCCGCCCGTGCCTGGGCGCAGGTGACCGGGCAGCCCCTGTCCAGTCGCCCGCGGCTGGCGCTGGTCGGCAGTGGTGCCAGCGTGAACGGGGTTGGCGAGATGCCCGAGTCGGCGCCGGCCCGTGCCTGGTGGAAGCTGAACGCACCGCGCCTTCGGGAAGGGGACCGCTGGTACGAGGGTGAGCCGCTCACGCCGGCCTTGCTGATCCAGCGAATGAGCACCCGTACGGGTTACGGGAGCGCGGATCAGGCGGATCTGCTCAGCCTGTTGCTGCGCCGCCCCGTGGCGATGGCCCTGGCCGGTTGTCACGGTGTGCGATGCAGTCTCCTGCAGGGCTTTGATCAGGCAAGTGGCCGAGGTCAGCACCATGCTTGAGCTGGTCAACGAGTCCACCTGGTCCGCGGGGCTTTATCCCGGCTGGAGTGCCCGTTGCGAGTTCCAGATGACCGTGGTCGTCAAGGCCAGCTATCGATTCGACACCGGCGGCCAGATCGCACCGATCTCCCCAGCGCTGCCCATCATCGAAACAGACAGCTACTACGGAGATCCGGAGCGCACCAGCCTTCAGGAAGCCGGCGAGACCGCCCCCTTCAAACAGGGCGGCGAGTTCTACCTCTATGGCACGGCGCATCCCGCCCGGGCGGGCCTGGAGGCGACGGATGTCAGTGTCGGTCTGACCCGTCAGGGCGGCGAACGATGGCAGAAGACCCTGCGGGTGTTTGGCCCGCGCCGCTGGAAGCGGTTCCTGCTGCACCACAGTCTCAAGTCCTCGGGGCCGGTGACGCCGCTGCCGCTGCGTTACGAATTCGCCTTTGGCGGGCGCAGCCCGGACAACGAAGACCAGCAATGGCTGCCCAACCCCGTGGGCATGGGCTTCAATGTTCACGGCGGCAGACTCCTGAGCGACCAGCCCCCCTGCATCGAGATGGGGCCGCGCCTGATCAACGCCCCCACCGACAAACCTGATACCGCCGGTTTCGGCCCCGTGCCGATGTTCTGGGAGCCTCGCCTGAGCGAGGCGGGCGAGCCGGTGGAGGATGTGATGGAGACCGGGGGTTGCCCCTATCGCCCGCCGGTGAGCGAGGCGTTTCACAATGTCGCACCCCGGGATCAACGCTTCCCGGCCCCGTTCCAGGGTGGCGAGGTGCTGACCCTGCGGGGCTTGTTCAATCCGGCGCCGGTTCAGGGTGAGGTCCGTCTGACCCTGCCCGCGCTGAGCCCCCAGGTTCACACCCTCATCGGCGGGCGCCGTGAACAATGGGCCGCGGTATGGGACACCCTGGTCGTGAACACCGACTCCGGTGTGCTGAACATGGTCTTTCGCGCCGCTATCCCCTGGGCCCTTACGGACAAGCGGCAGGGCTGGGTGCTCCTCAGGGATCCGGACGGGGAGATCCTGCAGACGCAGGCCGATGAGCAGTTGGCGCCCGAGCGCGCCTGATGGGTTTTCAACGCCGCAAGGCACAGCAAGCAAGGAGATGGAGATGTTTGGAAAACTGAAGGAACAGATGGCAGGGAGTGCAACGGACAAGGTGGTGGCCAGGATCGGGGGTGATCTGGAGCCGCACATCCAGGCCCTGAAACAGTTCAAGGCCTCGGATATCCAGGACGACAGCCTCTTTGAATCGAAGATCACCCAGCCGGCCCTGATCGCCATCGCGGCGGCCAGCAGCGGTGTGACCCAGCTCATCCCCGGGTTCAACCAGAAGTTCTCCCTGGCGTTGCGCCATGTCCGTAACGAGCTGGTCTGTTATGACGGCGACCAGGTCAACCTGGTGGACGATTACGCCGAACGCCTGCCCGATGTCCTCAAGGCCGGGCTTGCCCAGCCCGCGGCCTGATCGACGCGGTCAATGGCCACCGCCATGACGGCAAGCCAGCCGCAAACCGAAACACCGGGCGTAGGCACCATTGCCTACGCGCCGGAGGATATCGTCATCGTGGGCGTTGGCCTGCATTGCCCCGCCGGGGATCAGGCCTTCGCCCTGTTTGGCGCCGTGGCCGCAGGCATGACCTGTGCGCGATCGGATCCCCACATGCGCGTTCCCACACCGGATGGCCAGGGTGATGCGCCGGTGATGGTGGCGCGCAGTGACGATCTGCTCGTCCAGGAGCCGGGAGACCGGCTCCTGGAGAGCCTGATGGTGGCGCTGGACAATGCCATGGCACAGGCCTTCAGGGATGGGGAAGACCCGGGGAAATGCCTGCTGTATATCATCGTGCCTGCGCTGGAGCACAAGCGGGGTGCGTTCATCCGGGGGGAGGCATGGCGGCGACGTCTGGAGGCGCAAGGGGTGCTTCCGGAGACGGTGCAGATCCGTTGTATCCCCCAGGCGGAATCCGCCACCGGGCAGATGCTGGAGTTGTTGCGCCAGTGGCCGGACCAGGGCTGGGATACGGTGATCTTCGCGGCCGCGGACTCGCTGGTGGACGCGCTCACCTGTCAGGAACTGGCGAGGGCAGTTCGTATACAGACCCGCGTGAGCGATGGCGTGCTGCCGGGCGAGGCGGCCTGTGCCCTCGTCCTGCAACGCAAGAATCCCCAGGCCGACGCTGGTCGGGGCCTTGCCCGGATCAGCGCCCTGGCCATCGCCGGGGAGACCCATGCGGGGGAGGCGGATCATCGCCGGATGCAGGGCCTGAGCCAGGCCATGACGGCGGCGGCGCAGCATGGGCACCTGGCCATGGAGGCCGTGGACAGCCTGGTCCTCACGCTGGGTACCGACACGAACGCCATGCTGGAGTGGTACCAGGTGGAGACACAACTGTGGCCCAGCCGGTTGACCGAGGCCGAACAGGTTGCGGTCGCACTGGATGAACAGGAAGCCATGGCGGCACCGGAGCCGCAGATCCCCGAGCGTCTCAACCTCAGTCTCTGTCTGGGCGAGATCGGCGGCGCCAGTCTGCCAGTGGCACTGGCACTGGCCTGCGAGCGTCTGGGATTTCGCTACCCCGCCGCCTCGAGCTGTCTGGTGACCGAGGCGGGCGATCAACCCGTACGGGGTGCGGTCCTGCTGACACACCTGCCAGCGGCGCAAACCCAGCCGAGTACATAAAGGACAAGGAGGAGCAGACATGTTCAAGTCAGCCATGGGTGGCGCAGGCGGCAGCGTCCAGTACCACGACACCAGCCCCAACGTCACACTCTACGAAGGCGGCAGCAAGGCCTGGCGCACCCACAACCGGGGCCTGGTGAAGGCCGACCTGCTTGCCTATGACCACGGTGCCATCGGCAGCGCCGAGGGCGTCGCCGTATTCGCCGACCTGGCGAGCGGGGAGAAGGCCCTGAGTGCCTCGGTCAAGGAATACACCGCGAGTGGCGGCCCCACGGTTGAGGACGTGCTCAAACATTACGTGCCGGGCTATGTGCCCGCGCCGCCGCCCGAGGAAGAAGAAGCCGAGCGCATCGAGCCCCACACGGGTCTACCCGCCGAGGACGATGCCGCCGGGCGCGAGACCACCCTGGTGGCGACCATCATGGACCTCATCGAGTTCTTCCCCGGCACCATCCGGGTGCTGAGTCTCGAAGAGCTGGCAGGCCAGGACACCTCCGGTAGCAACGTGGTCATCAATGGCCGCACCGCGGTTCACGCCGACTCCGGCGGCAGCCTGAACACCATTGATATCTGCATCACCAAAAAGGGCAAGAGCTGCGGTCCGGTGGTCTACAACAACGTGGCCAAGTCGGGCGATACCGCCAACGCGGCCAGCACCGTGTTCATCAACGGCCAGCCCGCCTGTCACAATTCCGCGGATTTCGCCAAGAGCAAGGGCGACGAGCCGGGCAAATGCGGCGGCGGCAGACGTTCGGGCACCATCAAGCAGAAGGCCGAGTTCGTCACCTACGCCAGCAACGTGTTCATCGAAGGCAAGCCCGCCGTGCGCCAGATGGACCTGATGGTCTCCAACAACCGCAACACCACCCCCATGCCGCTGATGCAACCCGGGGCAGGCAAACCACCGCCGGTGGAATTGATCGCGGAGCAAAAGGTGGAAAAAGGTGAGACCCCGATCAAGGTGGCCGTGGACGTCGCGGGGATAGAGTCCGGGCACCTCATCGATAGCGAGGATGCATGAGATGACAGTCACAGCCTCCAGAGAGTCCCCTGGGATTGATAGAATCAAGTCCTTCCTCTATGTGGAGCCCATGAAGGGTGGGACGACACAGGTGGCCATGGTGCCCATCATGCGGGGAGTTGAGAAGGATCACTGCTGTGTTGTTGAAGCGCACGATGTCCCCAATGAACCCCTGCGCCTGTGGCTTATGGAGCCTGGCGAGAAAGGAAGGAACATCCTGATTCCTTTGGTGCAAGATGTCCGGCCTGTAGACAAGGATACGCAGCGCGTACATTGGGATACAGCGCTGGTGCCGGTCCTGCCTATGTGTGTGACGGATGCTGAACAGGGTAGGCAGGCCGCTACAGCCCCCCGCCCAGGCTGGCTCTATATCTTCGTGGATGGCTATCTTTGGCGAGAGGTGGAGGTTCGTGGCAGGGGTGAGGGCCACGCGGTCTTCTGTGAAGTGGATTTGGCCAAGTACGCGCTTTACGACGAACGCCCGGCAACCGGAGCCTATGAAAACCTGTTGCTGCTTCCTCACAAACTGGGCGGACGGGTACCGAATGTCCATGTGCTCTATTCAGAAGTTCAGTTGTCCTGGTCACGCATCATCCAACTGGGTGATATGCCGGCAGACGACCCGCGCTGGGACGAACCTTTGGAGCGACAGGCGCTTAGCCAAAGCCAGCGAGAGGCGCTTGAGAAACGGGCGACGAAGATCAGTTTCGACAGCTATCCTGATTTCGCCACTGACGAGGGGCCGGCCGATGCCATCGATAAAGCCCCAAATATGATCTACACCGCTTTGCACCGCCACAAACGCATCGCTGTCATGTACCTGCCGGACCCGCTCGGTGTCGCACACAGGCTTGCCGACACCCATGAGGCCGATTGGTTTGAGCTCGAGCGGCTCGTGGATTCATTGGCTAGCGGTATTGATCCCAAGAACAGGTCGGTCGATACCCAGCCGCAAGGCCCCGAGGCCCACCAGTTCGCCATGGCCGCGCTGCTCTACCAGATCGGTTTCAGCGAGGAAGAGGCCAACAAGCGCTACGGCAAACACCTCAACCGCGAGCTGCTGGAGATGCTGCTGGCCGTTGATGAACGCAAGGAGATCCGCGAGCGCATCAAGGAAAGCCGCGAGGCCCTGCTGGCGCATCTGGACGCCGAGCCCTACCAGGGTGTGCTCGAGGACTTTCGGGCCAACACCCCCGAGCGCATCCTCCTGGGCAAGGCCTGGGTGGCCTTCCATCAGCACCGCCTGGCGCTCTCGGTTCATGCCCTCGACGGTCACCTGGACCTGCCCGAGCAGATCGAGGCGGATGCAGAGCAGGATCCGGGGATCGCATACATCAAGCGCACCCTGCAGGGGGAGAACACCGCCGGCAGGCTGGTGGCGCAGGCTGTCCAGGTCCACGATGCCGCCCTCGTGGCCAAATGGGGCGACATCTCCACCGGCCTGGTCAGTACCTTCGCCAAGATCGGTGATCCGATGTTCATTGACCGTATGGCCCAGACGCTCAACTCCGTGGAAGGCCGCGGCCTGCCGCGCTGGGAAGTGCTCCAGGTCGACTACCCCGAGCCGCAGTTGCCCAAGGGCTACCGCACCGTGCCCGGCGCGCTGCGCACCGAGATCGTCGAACACGTGGGCGGTCAGACCATCACCACCACCACCGACACCCCGGCGGCCAGGCAGATCCTGGAGAATGCCGGCATGAAGTCTGCCAGCGGCATGGCCGTCGTGGCCCATGGCGCGCACAATCTGCGCATCTTCCCCGCCGGCACAGATCCCGCCCGCGCGGGGGCGGCGCTGGCCTCTGCGCAACACAAGGTCAGGCAGCTCGCGGTGGACGGGCGCCCCGTCGCGCACATGCTGGCCAAGGTGCAAGCCTCGGGCATCTACAGCAAGGGTTTCATGGGGCTGCTCGGCCTGCTCCAGCTCTATAACCTGGACATGGCCGTGGCGCAGCTCCGGGAGAAGGGCGCGACGCCTAGAGAGATCAGCAACGTAGCGGCGGCGATCACGGGGGGCGCTGCGTTTGGTTTCTTCGTCCGTGGAATGCATGCGGAATTGGCGAAGCAGAAGAGGGCGCTCGCAACGGCACAGGCTTGGCAGCGGTGGCTTGGAGCCGGAGCATGGTTGTTAGGTGGCTTCGTCGCTTGGTTTGACGCTTCCAGGCATGCGAGTGAACGAAACGAAGCGGCTGCAATGGCTTATCGTGCAGCCAGTTGGGTTATGGCAGGGTTGTTTGTCGGAACTGCGATGGGTCTTGGTTTTTTGCCTCTTCTTCCTGGGATTATCTTGGCCATCGGACTGATGGTTCTTGCCAATCATCTCCAGGACGACCCGTTACAGCGCTTTGCCAAGAACAGCCCCTTCCGGGATGATGCCCCGTTACCCGAGGGGGCCGATCTCTGGGCACGTATTCGCTATGCCGCAGACCATCCCCAGCCCACCAACGCCTTGTCGGAGTGGCAGGACTTAGCCCAGGCCCACAGGGACCTCATGGACATGCTGATGGGCTATCAGGCCCGCATGTCGGTGTTCAAGCAACGCTCAGCCGCCAGCAACTTTCTTGTGGATATCCGCATCGCGCAGGAACTGCGGGTCACCACCGAGTTCCGCCGTTTCGAACGCGGGAGCAGCGAGCTGGAGCACGAGCTTCGCATCTACCCCCGGGGGCTGTCGGGGGAGAGCGTTGCCTTGAAACCCAACGAACTCAGCTATACGCAGGGCGACACGGGCATGGGTGTGAAGAGCATTCAGCTCACCTACACCCTCCCGAACGAGATCAAGGAAAAGCTCACGGATCGCGCCGAGGCACTGTTTCTCTCCCGGCTGCGAGCCGCCAGCCTGGGGGGCGAGGACAACGAGATCCTCTATACGGTGCCGGTGGATGGAGCCGGTGGCGAGTATCGTTACCTGGGCGTGCGTCAGCCCCTATCCCTGACGAGCAATACACTCAGTCAGGCGCCGATTGCCGAGCATATGGCCCAAGCGAGGCTGTTTGGGGAAGGGCGCATGGTGGGTACACGTGCGGAGCTTGAGAATCCGCGCACCTGGGGGGCGAGATGAAGCTAAACCGGATTACGGGCTGGCTTGGCCGCCACCTTCGCGGCAAGCGACTGCCGCTCCAAATCCTGGCCGAGCCGACCCCACTGGACGCGGAGAGTTGGGAATGGCCGCCCAAGGATCCGAACAAAAAGCACTACTTTGAGCGGATTGATGACGAACAGATCGTTCTGAATGGCGCGGTGAGAGATGGCGCTCGAATTATGGGGTCTATGCTGCTAACTGGGGCAGGGGTGACGGGTTTTGGTGTCTACCTGTTCATCTCAGCTCTCGCAATTCATCTCGCAGGCTTTGATAGAGGTATGACTTGGTGGCAGGTAGTTGCATTCTTGGGAGATGGGTTTATGGGTTTGACGTCTGCTGCTCTTTCCGCGTTCCTTGTTTATGCGGGGCTCGGCCGACTTTTCTTGTCTGTCCGTGCGCCGCATCGCCCAATTATTTTCGACCGCCTCAAGGGCGAGGTCACCTTGCCACCGGTGGCTTGGGGCGAGCCGGAGACGGTGGCGTTTGAGAACCTGTATGCGGCTCGAGTAGGATTTGTTGCCGGCGGTGTTTCTCATGCCCTCTATGCGGTGCGCACCGATGGCGGCGGGGTCGATATATCCATCGGTGCGGGAGCCTTTATTCCCGGAAGCATTGGCAGCGATAGCGTCAAGCGCAACTGGTCCTTCTGGGTCTGGTACATGGACAGGAACCGCCCCCTGCCGCCGGGTACGGCGCTCGATCCCTACCGTGCGAAGGATCTGGCACGCCTGCGGTCCGAGGCTTTGGGCCTGGTGGGCGGCGATGAGGGCCCCAGCAGTGTCGCCATGCCCGAGCCGAAGACGATTGAGGTGGGGCCGGTGCTGGGGCTTCTGGGCAACGTCTTCGAGCGCTATGCCGAGATTGACTGGGCGGCCTACGGGGGCGTGGTCTACCACACGGACAGGGACATGCACGGTCTGCGTTTCGACATAAAGACCCTGGAGGATGCGCCCATGGACGAGGCCCACGAACACCGACTCATGGAAGAGCTGCTGGCCATGACGAGAAAGCGTCTGGCGGAGGTGGGCTACGTGGAGCTGTCGTTCACGTCCCGCCCGCGGGGGCGGGTGGTCTACAGCCGCGGCCAGTTGGCGGCGCAGGGGCATTGAGGACAGGAGAATGAATGCAAGGGACTGCATCCGGCTCCACATGGGCCCCTGCCGCCACCCATGGGCGTGGCGGTCCTTCAGAGCGCGCGTCTTTCCCAGGCGCATCAGGACCTCATGGATATCCTCACGGGCTATCAGATTCGCGTGTCCGTACCGATGGAACGCTCGGAGATGAGCGGATGGCTTACACAAGTCATGGTGGCGAATGCGGTCCGTGTGACCGTGGACTTTCGGCAGTTCGATTTCATCACCAGCACGTTTGACTACCGGTTGCAGGTCTACCCTGGTGGTCTGTCTGATTTTCCGATCGATCTGGCCCCGGAAGAGGCGAACTACAGTGAGCATGATGCACTTGGCGGTGTGCGTAGCCTGCGTCTTAACTACCATCTGCCGGAGGCGCTGCGCGCTCGGCTGACTGAACGTTCCGAGATCCTGTCTGTGTCCAGGTTGAGTCTCGGCGGCGCGGGAGAGGCGGGCGCCAATATGCAACGTTACACCCCAGTGGACTCGCTCCATGGCGAGGCACGCTATCTGGCAGCTCGCCAGCCGGCCGTATGGGTATCGGGGAACTGCGATCCGCATCTTGTCACCGGACCTTGCGCCATGGACGAAACGCAGCTCTATGGCCGTGGCCGTATGGCGGGTACCCTGAAAGAAATCACCGACCCCAAGGCCTGGGGAGACAAACGCCCATGATGTCTCGCAAGTGGCGAAGAAAAAACGGCCAGAAGCCGCTGGAGTTTAAGGTCAGTGCCGAGCCCACGCGCATCGACATCGAGCAGTGGGAGCCCAGCAAACCCCATCACCGGCATTTCTTTGAAACCATCAATGACGAACGGATTCTCATTGATGGGCATGTGCGGGGCATGCATGGGTGGGTCTCTGGCTTCCTGTTTCTGATTACTGGAGCAATGTCGATTATTGGCATCGCTGTCGCGATTTTCTTAACTTACGGTGTGTTGGTAAATACAGATGATCCGTTTTGGTTCGCGGGGATTGGCGTTGCCCTAATTATCATCGGCTGCATCTTGGCGTGGGTCGGCCTCTACCATGGGTCAGGAATGCTGGCCACTGCTTACCGCCATGTCGAGAAGCCCATCATCTTCGATCGTATGAACGGCACGGTGACATTGCCGCCTGCTTCCTGGGGCGAACCTGAAACCGTGCCGTTTCATGAGATCTACGTGACCAAGGGGTTCACTATCATTCCCGGTGGGGCGCCCTCGCACGAGCTTCTGGCCATCCGAAGCGATGGCTGGCCGGTGGACATCTCGTTGACCAGTGGGGCCTTCGTGCCCGGTGGCTGGGGCAGCGACAGCATTGCCCGCGACTGGTCCTTCTGGGTCTGGTACATGGACAGGAACCGCCCGCTGCCGCACGGTAGCGCCTTTGATCCTTATAGGGAAAAGGATCTGGCCAGACTTCGCGCAGAAAGCGCCGGGCGTGTGGGCGACTACGACATCCCCGGAAGCCTTAGCCTGTCTGTCCCGGAGCCTTTCGATGCGGGGCAGTTGTTGCCCATGCTCGGCAACGTCCTCGAACGTCATCCAGAGGTGGATTGGGCGGCGTACGGGGGTGTCGTCTATCACGAGGCGGGACAGGCGCCAGGGCTTCGTATAGACGTCAAGACGGTAGGCGATGAGACCATGGAGGAGGATCGAGTCGCCCGGCTCATGGAAGAGCTATTGGCGATGGCCAAGAAAAGGTGGGTGGCGTGTGCCTATCTTGAATTAATCTTCTCGCCCCGGCCCCGGGGCCGGGTGATCTACAGCCGTAACCGGTCGGTAGCCCGGGACGGTGTAGTTGGCTGAATCACGCTCACCTATGACCCCCCATCAGTCCTCCGCCCTGTTTATCCTTTATCGCCCCCAGGCATCAGCGTTCCCGGCGGCGTCCCAGATCTGGGACACCCATAATCCAAGAGTTATGGGTGTCCCAAACGCCCCGCCTCCCGGATATCTCCAAGCCTCTGTCGGGGATCCCGGAGGTCGGGCCATACCGCGCTTGCCGCGAGTGTTTCGTTAGCCCCGTAATGGCCGCATGGGATTGGAGGAGGGCCATGACGTGACCGTGGAGAGCAACATACGACCGGCGCAGGATGTGGAAGGGATGGATTCAATACTCACTCAGCAGAAACAACGGAGGTTCTCATGCGCGCTATGTTCCGATTGAAGAAATTCGATGCCGTCAAATTGAAGCGCTTTGTGGATGCGCTTAAACAGGACGATCCGGAGTTCACGGCTGAGTGGCGCAAGGGTGGCAAAGTGACAGTGCCAGGGGCCGCCAACAAGCTTGTGGTCAGTTATCAGGGAAAGACTGTCCTCAGTCATGCGCGCAAGGATGGCGCAGTCCGGCTTTCGGCACTCCCACCGGGATCCCGTGAGACGCTGATAGCTCGAATCGAGGAATATGGGCTCTACAACGAACCCGACTATGCACTGGGTGTGGGGCTTGCGGTGATCTACTTTGTTGTCGGTGTGTTCTCCATGCCGGCCCTCGTCGAGAGCCGGGGCAGCGGTGTTGCTTTGGTCGTCGGCGCACTGGCCTCGTCGTTGTTGCTGGGAGCATTCCTGCTTTACAGAAGTGTGCAGCCCGGAAGCGCCGGGATCTCGCGTATTCCGGGCACGATCCTGTTTCTATCCGGCTTTGCAGGAACCTTCCCTCTGAGCTTCCTGTTGGCGCCGTTGCTGGACCAGATGAGGCATGGGGTCCTCTTCAGGGAGGTGGCGCGTCTGCGCAGTCCGCTAGAGGAGGCCCCTTGAGCGGCGTGCGCGAACGGCCGCTTGATTATTCAACATAACACCGCTTCTCGACATAACAGTTGTGTACGGGAAGTCGTCAGACGAAGAGGGAAGACGGAAACCAGGACTTGTTGCCGGTTTAGTTTTGGCTGCACATTGGAGTTATGTTTCAGTGGGTTTTGGGATGCTGCGAATAGGACAAGGAAACTTATATGGAGTCGATGCCATCAATCTTGACGGTTCTTATCATCGTAGGCGCTCTGGTCTTCATGATCATCTACGCGTTCAGTGTGCCGGACCAAGATAAACCCGAGTCGGGAGGAAATATAAATACCACTCTGAATTCGCGTGAAGAAATCACTGCGGTTCAGAAGACTGTCCAGTGGGCAGAGGAGCTCTATCATGAAGCCGTGGCCGGAATACAGGATCTAAAGAATCACATCAGCAACCATTCTTCGGGGCTATCAGAGCTATTGGTGTTGGAGCAACAAGAGGAGATCTTGCAGCCATATGTGGACGCTGCCGTGGAGAACAGGGAGACCTTTTTTATACCAAAACAGCAGGGTCAACTGATTATACGGATCGATAACTTCGATGAGATCATAGCCGTTCTTCACAAAAGCCTCCTTATAGCCATCGACGCGAAACGGTGGGCCGACTCCAGGTCGGTGGAGTGGCGTATGCGTCAAACGCCGGATCAGTTGCTCGTGGAGAAGGCGAAGCTCGATTTGCGCGCCCTTATGCAGTGCGTTGAATCGCTCGTCGTTGCCAGGCTCAATGTCGACAGGCGGTTCCTCGATCAAGCCGAAACGGCGTTCTTTGCCTTTTTGGTGGATATATCAGCATCTGATGGGGAAATCTGTAATCGGGATGTCGAGTTGCTGAATGCGCTCTCAGGAGCAAGATTGAGTTCAACGGACTACATGCGCCGCTACGTTGCCAACAGGGATCCCGGTGATCGTTTAAACGATTTGGTAGGGGTTATGTCGGTGGTGGAAGGCGGCAGCCGCAGCGCCGTAGGGTTTATTGGGGAGCGACTTTACAACCTTGCGCTCAAGCTGATCGCTGTCGATGGATCCAAGGACGAGGCAGAACTCCAACGCCTGGCGGAATACGAAGCGGCACTGGATCGGGAGCTCTCTGTTGGGGGGGTTCTCGGTGGCGCTGATGAAGATCGGCAGTCTGCCAGGCGCGCGGTCGAAGAGCCTGACCTTGCCGAGGAGTACACACTTGACGAACTGCTCGATGAACTCAACCGACTTGTGGGTCTTGAATCGGTCAAGCAGGAAGTAAACAACCTCTGCAACCTGGTGCGGGTCAACGAAATGCGACGGCAGGCGAATCTGCCGACCAGTGCGATAAGCATGCACCTCGTATTTACAGGGAATCCGGGTACCGGAAAGACGACTGTTGCACGCTTACTGGCGAGAATCTACCGGGTGCTCGGTCTGCTTTCCCGGGGGCAGCTTGTGGAGGTCACGAGGGGTGGCCTGGTAGCGGGTTATGTGGGTCAGACAGCGATCAAGACACAGGAGGTCATCGATCAGGCGCTCGGCGGCATACTGTTCATCGACGAAGCCTATTCTCTGAGCGTCTCTTCATCAGACATGGACTTCGGCAGGGAGGCCATTGAAACCCTGCTCAAGGCCATGGAGGACCATAGGGACAACCTGATAGTCATCGTGGCGGGCTATCCGAATGAGATGACGCGGTTCATTCGTTCGAATCCGGGGCTGGAATCGCGCTTCAGCCGGTATCTGCATTTTCCGGACTACACGGCCGAGGAAATGTACCAGATCTTCCGTGTAATGGCGGAGAACGCGTCCTATGTCATTGCCCCCTCGGCTGAGCGGGGTGTACGAGAAGTGATAGCCTGGCTACTCGACAATCGCGCGGAGCATTTCGGCAATGCGCGTGCCGTGCGAAACACCTTCGAGCAGATCCTCCAGGTCCACTCCAATCGAATGATTGCTATACCCGACCCAAGTGTCGATGACCTCCAGTTGATCACGGAGGAAGACATCCCGGTGGTCGCCGCGGCGTCGACGTGAGGGAGGTGGCGGGCTGGAATCTTCCTCCGCACTCAATAAGATTGGATCTTGGCGGGGAGGGGGCGCTGTCGGTGATAGCCCTGTGCGCCGATGCCACCCGCAGCGCAAGTGAATGAAGAATTCTGACAGGGAAGGGTTTGAACATGGATCTATCGAAATACGGCGGCGAAAGCCCCAGGTCCGGCGGCAGCGGGCTCCTCTGGCTGATCATACTTGCGCTGATCTTCTTCGTGGTGTGGGGCCTGGCCACCCTGGTGAGCGACCCTCAGGAAACGCCCATTGTGGTCCCGGAGCGCCTGACTGCCCCCGTCAAGGAGGAGGCTGGTCCGGAACGACATGAGCCGCCCACCTCCAAACCCCGTGAACGCATCATCAGAACTCCCCCGCGCACGGAAGAAGAGCCACCGGTTACGCCGCAATCGCCCGTGCTTGGAACGGCCGCAACTTCGCCCGCGTATCCCCTGGAACAAAGGGCGATTGATCTCAATGCGCCGGGCGTAGCACCGTACCGCGAGGAGGAGCTTTTTACCATTGCCGCCGATGGTCATGGAGGTTTGCATTGGGCCTGGGATGCGTGGATCGACGGGCTGCGTCAGCTGCGCATCAGTTCTGTTACCGCTGCCGACGAAGCCAGGGAAGTGTACATTGCGGATGAGTACACAAGCCGCTCCGTGGAGCGTCTGAAAAAGCTTGCCAACGTGCGCGGTGACGTCGCCATGCTTGCCATGTTCCGGTTGGGAGAGGACGCCTATGCGCGTCTGCTGCGTTGGCCTTCGGAGGCGACCTGGGGCGATGATTATGTTGCCTCAACGGCGTTTGAGCTGCCATCCCGGACACGGCATCTGGCTGCTGCCATGGCGGATGACGGTGCGGTGCTCGTAGCTTGGGATGAGGGCGCGGTGGTGCACGTGAGTCGTTGCGAGTTGCGCGGTGACTGTGTCGCGCTACCACCGATCTCACGTAATGTCACCGCCGTGCGAGGTCTCAGGGTGATCTTCCATGACGGCGTGCCCATGGTGGTCATGCAGGCCACCTCGCGCGGCATGGTGGGCGTCCTGGCAGCCCATTACGACACTGTTGCCGCCGATTGGAACGCTGAGGTGCTCGCTGCGCCGACGGATGTTCGTCCCCCGGCCTGGGACGAACCGCGGTTGTCCGTAGCGAGCGGGGCGTCGGGGGTGGCGGTTGCGTGGTTGGCCATGGGCACGAACGGACACTCCATTCGCGCCAGGCGTTGGTCCGCTGAGCATGGCTGGGTGCCAGCACAACAGATTTCACGTGAGGACGCGCTGCTTCCGGTGTTCTCCTTGGGCATGGATGGCTTGGGCAATGTCACGGCCCTCTGGGAAAGCCGCTCCGCCGGTCGGTCCACCCTCTACACGCGGCGCTATTCGGCCGCAAAGGATGCCTGGGAAGAGGCCCAGGTCCTGGGTTTAGACAGGCCGGGGAAAGTCATTGGTCCGGCGTTGGCGGTTACCCCACATGGCGAGGCGCTTGCGGTATGGAGGGCATCCTGGAGGGAGCCCGGCGAGCCCGGTCCGAATCAGCTGCTTCGAGCCAGCCGATACATCCCCGATGAGGGTTGGCAACCCCCCGCTGACCTGCCGGGGCTGAAACACGGGTGGTACTGGCCGCTGACAACCGGTGATCAGTTAGCCCTTGCCTGGCTCGAACTGAATCCGGATTCATCGGCTCGGGTGAGGAGAAGCAGTTCAGGCCAGTTGGTGGGGCCGCGGAGATTGCAGGATTGCCTGGGAGGTGATTGTGTTGACGAGATACAACCCCTAACCGGCCGCCTGCGGCTGGTGCGCATCGGCGGGCAGACCGATGTGCCCGCATCATCGGACTGATCTCGACTGGGCAGCCGGGGTTCGGCTATCAACGCAGTGAGCGTGGAGACGCAAATGAGAGGGCCATTGGCGATCCGTACACGCTTAATGTTCCCTAGGAAATGAATCATCCGATGTGCGTTCAATTGGATGAGCTGCTTCACTCTTGCTACGAGATCTGGTCATCAATAATTAGAGATTAATTACCACTGGCCAGGATATATCCTTAACAGCCTGTTTAAGGCGGCAGGCGGTTTGCATGGGGCTGGACACAGAGGTCTGTGTCTAGCTAATCTATCCATAGTCAGCGAAGCTCGCTGAGCCGTTGTCACTGGAAGACATCACCAAACTCAGGGAGTTGAGATTTGAATCACCCACACCTGTCACTAAACACACGCCCCACTCTGGCATCCGCCTGTCGGCGGACCGTCCCATGTTTGACGTACTCCTAAGCCCCGCCTATCTGCCGTTCACGGTGGCCGGCGCCGTTGTGCTGCTACTGGCCTTCGTCGAGGTGGCAGTGCTGGTGTTTGGGTTCGGTGTGTCTGAGTTCCTGGACAGCCTGTTGCCCGACACGGATCTAAGCGCTGGCGCCCACGGCGGGGTGTTGTCCTGGCTCGGTTTCGGTCAAGCGCCGTTTCTGGTGGTGCTGATCGTTTTCCTGGCCGCCTTCGCTATCTTCGGGATCACCATCCAAACTGTTGCTACCGGCGTCGTGGGTACGGCGCTCTGGCCCGCTCTGGTGGTGCTCTGTGCCTTGGGGCTGACCCTGCCCAGCGCGGGATGGCTTGCCCGGGGGCTGGCTCGGTTGATCCCCGCAGAAGAGACCTCGGGCATCCATCGCAATGAGCTGGTAGGCCGGTCCGGCGTCATCACCCAGGGCACCGCGACCCGTGAGCGTACTGCCGAAGCGCAGGTGGTGGGCCCCAAGGGTCTGCGCCACTGGATCCGTGTGCGCGCCGAGGCCGGCGAGACCATCAGTCCGGGCGAGGAGATCAAGGTCCTCGCCCGGGAGAGCAAAGTGATCTTTATCGCGCGCCGGCGCCAACTGGATTGAACCCGAACTACTTGTAAGACCAAACGACAATAAGGAGGTTGTGATGTCACCTGTACTTATCATTCCGGCAATCGTTGTAGCCGCACTGCTTGCAATCGCGCTCATTTACGCGGCCCTCTACAAGAAGGTGCCGCGCGGCATCGCCCTGGTGCGAACAGGTATGGGCGGGCGCAAGGTCATCATCGACGGCGGCTGTCTGCGCTTGCCGGTATTCCACGAAATCCGCGTGGTTAATCTCTCCACGGTGCAGCTTACGGTGCGTCGCAACGGTGAGGATGCCCTGATTACCAAAGACAGCCTACGCGTCGACGTGACCGTGGATTTCTACGTCTCAGTGGAAGAAAGCGACGAAGGTGTCGCCCAGGCGGCGCGCACCCTTGGTGATCGTACCTTCGATCCGGATAAGCTGCGCGAACTCATCGAGGGCAAGCTCGTGGATGCCCTGCGCGCCGTGGCGGCCGAGCAGGACATGATGAATCTCCATGAGAACCGCCAGGAGTTTGTACAACGGGTCCAGGAGATCGTGGCAACGGACCTCTCCAAGAACGGTTTGCAGCTGGAATCTGTGTCTCTCACTGGTCTGGACCAGACCCCAACGGACAACCTCAACCCCAACAACATGTTCAATGCCACTGCATTGAAATTGACTGCCGAGCGTGTGGCCCGTGAGACCCAGGCCAGGGTCGAGGCCGTGGCCAATGCCAAGATCGCCGACGCCCAAGAGACGGCACGCGCTGAGGAGGAGACCATCCGCGCCCGGGAGAAGGTGGAGCGTTCCCAGATCGAGAAGGAACGCGCCGTAGCGGTGTTCCGCTCGCAGAGCAACGCAGAGGCTCGCCGCGCAGAGATTCTTGCCAACCAGGAGGCGGAGAACGCGGAGATCGAGAAGGACGAGGCGCTGCGTGCCCGTACCATCGATCGGGATCGCAACCTGAAGCTTTCCGAACAGGAACAGCGCATCGCTGTGGCCCAGAAATCAGAGAGCGAGTCCCACGCACAGGCCAAGGCGGAGAAGGCCCGCGAGGCTCGTGTGGTCGCCGAGGAGGCGGTGCGTACCGCCCAGGAACAGGCCGCCGCCGAACGACAGAAGCACATCGCTGTGATCCGCGCCCAGGAGGAGGCCGAGGTGGATGCCACGCGTATTCGTGTCTCTGCAGACGCCAAGCGTGAGGCAACCGAGCTGGAGGCTCAAGGCCGTCGTCAAGCCACCGAGCTGGAGGCCCTGGGCCGCCGCCAGGCTGCGGAACAGGACAAGGCCGCATCTGAGTTTCGTGCCGCTGCGGTGCGAGCGGAAAAGGAGTCCGAGGCCGAGGGTATCCGCGCCGTGAACGAGGCTAAGAACACCCTTTCCCAGGCACTCATCGCCCATGCGGAACGCATACGGGAACTGGAAGTCGCGCCACTGGTGTTGCGCGAGATGGTGGGTCCGTTCAAGGGTGTGGGCGAGAACATGCGCTCCGTGTTCATCCACGGCCTGGGCAACACCGGCGGTGCCTCTGGTGCCAAGGCCAACGGCGCCGGCGCCGGTGCCGACGGCGGGCAACCCCGCTCGGTGATGGAAGACCTGTTCGCCCAGATCATGAACTACTCTACCGTGGGTCCGGCTCTCAAGGAGATCGGTGGGCAATTGGGTATCGACCTGGCCGAGACCCTCAAGCGCGGCTCCATCCAGCGCCCGGATACCAACGGCAGCGGCGGTGAGGATGCGACCCCCCATATGGGTATGAGCACCGGTGCTAAGGGAGCGCCCGGCGTGGATGCCGGGCGGGGTGCCATCGGCCGTGACCGCGGGTCCAACACGCCCAATTGATGCTGCCCCGGGATGTGATCGCCCTGGGGGCCGCCCTGACCCTGTTGATCTCGGCGGCTTCCCTGGGTTGGGGGTGGTCCTGGGCGGCCCTGGTGATGCTGGTGGTGATCATCTACCTGTATCGCCGCCGCAAATCCGTGTCGCGGTTGGCACGACCGGCCCCGCCGGGTGACGGTGATGTCCTCTGGGCCGACGCGGAACAGGCGTTGGCGGATCTGGACTGGCTGGCCGATGGCGGCGAGTTCCGAGAGCAAATCATCCGTCTTGCCTGGGCTGGACGCCGGGCCGTAGCCCGGGGACGGCAGGCCCCTGCGGAGCCTGCGGCGGCACAGACACGACATACCCTGTGTTTGGCCGCTGACGTTCTGGCGACTTATGTGCGCACCGATATACAGCGGCGTACTCTGACCGCCGAGCGCATGTACGACCTGCTGGAGCGCTCCGCGCGCGCGATGGAAGAATACGCGGAGCAACTGGTGGCGGATGAGGGGCTCTGTGCCCGCTTGCGCGTACTGGAAAACGAACTTCAATCCATGGAGCCCGAGTGAAATATGAACCTTCCGATTGTCATCGAAGCGAGCCCAGAAGCCGATCAGCAGTCCAGGGGCGAGGTGCAGACCTTTCTGGGCGAGGCCACCCAGGCCTTCGACCTGGAGGCCGCGCGCACCCAACAGCAGGCCCTGGTAATGGCCATCAAGAAGGAGTTCACCTGGGAGGCGCCGGAGCGCTTCGCTGCTAGCGAGGCCACCGGTGTGTCCCAGTTCGCCGACGCCATTGTCGAGGGCGTGCGCTCGGCTGAACTCGGCAGCGTACACGACCATCTCACGGACCTGCGCATGGTCACCAAGCGCCTGGGCGGCACGCTGCAGCCGAGCAGTGTGTTCACCCGGTTCTTCTTCAATGCGCGCAAGGCCTTGGAGCGTTTCGCGGCGGACTGGTCTACCGTGGACGGCCAGATCAACCAAGTGATCGTCACCCTGGAGCGGGACCGCCGGGGCAGTCTCGTGAGTATTGAACGCCTGCGGGATCTGCGCCTGGAGGCCCTGGGCAATTTCCGACGCATGGCGGCCGCTATCGTCGCCGGCCGCGAGATCCTAGAGGATGAGCGTGAACGGCTTGCGGGTCTGCGTACACGTATCGATCCGGGCCACGGCAGTGTCGAGGCGGCCGAACTGCGCCAGCTGGAACAGCGCGCCGATGTGTTTGACCGGCGCCTTACCAACCTGGAGAAGAGCCGTGCCATCGCCGCCGGCATGATCCCCACGATCCAGCAGACCCTGCACAGCGAGATCATCGTCTCCGAGGAACTGGACATGGCCCTGACCCAGGCCATACCCCTCATGAAGCAGCAGCTGGCCTTGGTGGTGGAGCAGGTGCGTCAGGGGGAACGGCTGCAGTCCCTGGCAGCCACCCGCAACGCAACCGAGGAGATGATGGGCGATATCGCCAATCGTCTCGAAGAGAATCAGGAGATGGTGGACAAGCAGGTGCGCGAGGGCATCGCCTCCGCTGATAGCATCGTGGACTTCCTGGAACGGATCGGCAATACCATCGAAGAGATCGACCGTCGCCAGACCGAGGCCCAGCGCGACCGGGCTGCGGCTCGCAAGAAGTTGCAGAGCGCGGTGGAGGACCTCAAGGACCGACTCGCCGGGTGAATGCTAGCCAATACACGGGGGGGCTTCGACACCAAAGGGGCTTCATCTTTGGCTGGCTGCTGGTGGCGCCGGTTCTGGTGGCGGTGGGCGTGGTGGTGCTTGTCGGGGACGAGCCCCTGTCGTCCGAGGCACAGGCCTGGGATGCCTGGTTGGAGACTCGGCCGCAGACAAGCCAGGCCTATGACTACCTCATGGGTCTCGATGTGCTGCCTCCGGATGACCCTGCTCTGGCGGGTTCGCGTCTGCTGGCCGCCTATGAGGAGGCTGTGGCGGAGGCTGAAGATCTCTACGGTGCAGTGGAGCATCCCGAATGGACCGTCCACGAGCGTTTGCCGTTACCAGATACGGACCAGGAACTCTTCTGTAGCCTGTTGGAACCCGAATGTCAGGCGAGGCTTGAGGCCTCCGGGGCACGTATTAACGCAGCACTGGAGACCAACCGTGTCCTGCTGGAACGTCTGGATACTTTTCTCGTCATGGATGACTACGTGAGCCTTGCTTCACCCACGGTCTACGAACCGTACCCACCTATTTACTACCTACTGAATGCTCATGGTCTGGGTTTGTTGGAAATCTACCAGGAGGCCCGCAGGGGTAATCCGGGCGCAGCCCTCGAGAGGTTGATGCGGAGAATTACACGTGTCCGCGCCCACTTGGCCACCGCAGACCACTTGGTGGTGAAAATGGCACTAGAGCGCATGCTCCATGAGTCTCTGGATCATGTGGTTTATCTATCCGGCCGTCACGGGCTTGCTGTTACGCCGATTGCTCCGCTGTCCACGCAGGAGCGCTCTCTCGAACTTAGCCTCCTGCGTGAGTACGCTGGCATGGCGCTGATGTATCGGGACCTGGATGGCAACCCAGCCCTGTTTGGGCCGTACGAATCCGTCCCGCAGTGGTGGGTGAGGGCGCTCTACAAACCCCACATGACCATCAACATGGCCCATGAAGGTTTTGACTATTGGTATCAGCGCTCCTTGTTGCCAGCCGTGGAATTTGTGGCCACCCGTGATCATGAGAGGCCCGAACCCAAGGTCCGACTGTGGACCAAGTTGACGAATTATGTGGGTACAGTGCTTGTGGCCATCGCAGGCCCTTCGTACGAGGACTATATCGCCCGGCTCCATGATCTTGATACGAAGATCCAGCTGACCAACGCGGTCGTGGGCCTTCATGGCGAAGCCGCTATCGCCTCAGCCGCAGCGGTACAAAGCCCCTACGACGGCACGTCAGCTCGCTATGTCGTTGAGGTAAGCGCCCTATGCCTGCATGGTGCCGCTTCTCGGGAGCCTGGGGGCGTCTGCGTGCCCCATGTGCAGGCCCAGTTGGGCATAGGGTCATGATGCAAATTTCTGGCCTGATTCTGCCGAGCCAGCAAGGCCCATTTTTCGTACACACAATGGAGGTGATGCCATGACATCGGTCGCAAGGATGTTGCGCAAAGCTGTTCGGGCACGGGGTCTTGTCTGCGGGCAGTGGCCTGCCTCGGGGGTGCGGTAATGTATCTGATGCTCGGTTTGTTGGCGGCCGCCTATGGGATCTTCATACTCGTCGCCCCCTTTATGATCTACGGCACCTCCAGCGGACTCGGGCGATTACAGACCCGTATCGTGCGGCTGGAACAGGCCATCATGGAGTTGCAGGAAAGTCACGCCAAACGGACAGATGGGGACGCGCCGGATCCGCCCACGGTTCTGAATGCAGATCTTGAGCCCGAGGTGTCTGCTGAGACCATCCCGGAGCCCGTTATCACCCAGGCTCGGGAGCGGGAAACCACCGTGGCGGTCGCCGACGAACCGCCTAATGCCTCGATGGTGGAGTCCGAGACCGTCGAGGTGGTGCAGCCAGGGTCTGAATCCACACCGGAATCCCGGCCCGAAACTACCAGGGGACAGGAACCCGGAGTGCAACCCGAGCCTATCGAAGTGACTCGGAATACGGCCCCCGTAACCTCGGAACCGGCCGAGCCGCCGGATTTCGGGAGTGATGAGGTGAATCACTCCCGCCAAAAGGCCCAGCATACCGACCCCTGGGGATTGGCCAAGGCTTGGTTGCTGGGCGGCAATACCCTGGCCCGGGTGGGTGTGGTGCTGCTGTTCTTCGGCGTTGCCTTCCTGCTCAAGTACGCCATCGAGGTGGGTGTGATTCCTATCGAGGTGCGCCTGGCGGCTGTGGCCCTGGGCGGCTTTGCGTTGCTGACCCTGGGTTGGCGCCTGCGCGCCGCACGCCGTGGCTATGCCCTGATCCTGCAAGGGGGTGGCGTGGGTATCGTCTACCTAACCTGCTACAGCGCGGTGGCCTTTTACGACATCTTGCCCGCCTTACCCGCGCTGGGTGTGATGCTGTTGCTCGTCGCACTCGCCGGTGCGTTGGCGGTGTTGCAGGACGCCCGCAGCCTCGCGGTGTTCGGCTGCGTCGGTGGCTTCCTGGCCCCCATCCTCATGTCTCAGGGGCAGGGCAGTCACGTGGTGCTTTTCTCCTACTACCTGATATTGGCGTTGGGCATCTTTGGCATCGCCTGGTTCAAGGCCTGGCGTGACCTAAACTTGATAGGCTTCGTGTTCATTTTTGTGTTGGGCGGTCTCTGGGGTTACAGCTTCTACCAGCCGGCCTATTACGCCAGCACGCAGTTCTTCCTCATCGCCTACTTCGTGCTCTACGCGCTCATCCCGGTGCTGTTCGCCCTGCGTCAGCCGCCGGACCTAAAGGGGTTCGTGGACGCGTCGCTAGTGTTCGGCGTGCCACTGGTGACCCTTGCCCTGCAGGCGGCCCTGGTGCGGGATTTCGAGTACGGCCTGGCCTTTAGCGCCATGGGCCTGGGCCTGTTCTACGCCGCGTTGGCTCTGGTGCTTATGGTTCGCCACCGGCGCGAACTGCGCCTGCTCATCGAGACCTACCTGGGGCTGGCGGTGGCCTTCGGTACCCTGGCCATCCCGTTCGCCTTCGACGGGCGCATCACCGGCGCCGCCTGGGCCCTGGAGGGCGCGGCCCTGTTGTGGGTCGGGCTGCGCCAGAACCGTATCGCCCTGCGTGTAGCGGGCCTGCTGCTGCAGGTGGCGGCGGGCCTTGCGTACCTGGTGGCCATGGATGCGCCCGTGGCTGCAACGCCGGTACTCAACAGCGTGACCCTGGGTGGTCTCATGTTGGCCGTGGCGGGCCTGTTCTCCGCCTGGTGCCTGTATCGCGGCAGGGACGCCCTGGTACCCACGGAGCGTGAGCTACATATCCCGCACGCAGTCCTGTACTGGGGCCTGCTGTGGTGGTTCGGCACCGGTATCAGCGAGATCTCTGTCCATGTCCCTGAGCCCGACCGCTTGCCGGCGCTGCTGGGTTTCGTGGCACTCAGTGCCGCCGGGTTCTGGTGGCTGCGACGCGCCCTGGCCTGGCACATCCTGCGGGGGCCGCTGTTCCTGCTGTTGCCGGTGATGCTCCTGGTGGCCTGGCTGCAATTCCAGGCACCCGTGGATCATCCCTTCGCCGGCTGGGGCCTGGCCGCGTGGCTGCTGGCCTTCGGGGTGTTCTACCGGGTACTGCGCACCCTGGATCAGATCCCGGAGGAGGCGGCCCCGGATACCGGCGATACCCGCACCGCGCACCGCGCCGAGACCCTCCGGGTGGCACTCCAGGCCCTGCACCTGGGGGGCTTCTGGCTGGCTCTGGTCCTGGTCTGCTGGGAGGCCTGGTGGTGGATCGACCGGGTCACCCCCGAGGCCCCCATCTGGTCCGAGACCATATGGGCCCTGTTGCCCATGACGGTGGGCTTCCTGCTCACCCGCCACGGTGCGCGCCTGCCGTGGCCCGTGGCCGGACGCGATCCCCTGTACCGGGGCGTGGGCCTGGCGCCGCTCATGTTCATGGTGGCCCTGTGGTGTCTGTACGCCACCTTCTTCGCCGGCCATCCGGCGCCGCTGCCCTATGTGCCGGTGCTCAATCCCCTGGAACTGGTGCAGATCTCGGGCATCGCCGTGCTCCTGTATTGGAGCGGGCGCGTCCCGTTCCACTTCGATCCCCAGGTGCGCTGGAGCACTCTGGCGGTCCTTGCCTTCCTGGCCCTGAACGGCGTCATCGCCCGGGTGGCTCATTTCTGGGCCGGGGTGCCCTTTGAGCTGCAGGCCCTGTGGGCCACGGATGCCTACCAGGCATCCGTGTCCATCGTCTGGACCCTGGCGGCCATGGCCCTCATGGTGCTGGCCAACCGCATCCTGCGCCGGGAGGTGTGGGTCGTCGGCGCGGTGCTCATCGCCGCCGTGGTGGCCAAGCTGTTCCTGGTGGACCTGGCCGGCGCGGGCACCCTGGCGCGCATCGTCTCCTTCCTGGGCGTGGGCAGCCTGCTGCTGCTGCTGGGTTACCTTTCGCCCCTGCCGCCCCGTATGTCCAGGGAGGCCGCATGAGGCGGGCAGCCGGCGCCCTGTGGGCCCTGCTGGTCCTCGCGGTGGCGAGCCCGGTCCAGGCCCTGGCCCCGGAGGATTTCGCCTATGGCATCAAGCTGGAGCCGGAGGGTGCGCCCACCGCATTGTGGCGGGTACAGTTGCCGGAACCGGTGTACCGGGCTGTCACCCGGACGGATCTGGGGGACCTGCGCGTATTCAACGCCGCCGGGGCCAGTGTGCCCCACATGCTGAGTGCGCTCCCGGATCCCGCAGAGCACCGCCCACCTCCCGTGAACCTGCCGTTCTTTGCCCTGCGGGGCGAGGACGCTCGGCGCATGGACACCAGCGTGCGGGTGCTCACCGACGAACGGGGCAGCATCGTGGAGATCCAGTCGGACCCCAATGCCCCGGCGGCAGGGGAGCCCCGGGTCACCGCCTACCTTATCGATGCCGGTACCCTGAGCGGAGAGCTTACCGGGCTCGCCATGGATTGGGAGCGGCGCCGGGATGACCGGCACTTTGCGGTCTCCGTGAGCGTGGACTTCAGCCCGGACCTGGTGCGCTGGCGCCCCTGGGTGCCGGACGCAACAGTTGCGGACATGCGCGCCGTGGGCGGGGAACACATCCTGTTCCGCAATGAGATCCCTTTACCCCCCGTGGGCGCCGGTTACCTGCGCCTGAGCTGGCCGGAACCCCTGGAGGCGGTCACCCTGACCGGGGTGCGTGGTTTGCCGCGCGCCGTGCGCGACGCCCCCGACCGCCACTGGCAGACCGTGCCGGGAGTACCCGTGCCGGACGCGCAGATGGAGTCGCCCCGGGTCGCCTATCAATTCGATACCGGCGGCCGTTTCCCCGTGGACCGGCTGCGGGTGATCTTCCCGGTGGAAAACGCGGTGGTGCATGGCACTCTCAAAACCCGGGCCGACCCCGCCGACCCGTGGCAGTCACGCGCTCGCGGCACCTTCTACCAGGTGCACAGGGAAGGCCTGGTCCTGCAGGGCGAGCCCGTGGCCCTGGCCCCCACACCCCATCGCTACTGGCTGTTCGAGGCCGGCCCCGGTGAGCTGGTCCACAGTGCGGGCACCCCGTCCCTGGAAGTGGGCTGGAGGCCCCGGGTGCTCACCTTCATTGCCCAGGGCGCGCCCCCGTTCACCCTGGCCTACGGCAGCGCCGGTGCGGCCCCGGCCCCCGCCACGGTCAACGAACTGTTGCGCATTCTCGGCGATGAGGGCGTGACGCCCGTGCGTGGCGTGGCCGGCGAGGTCTTCAGCCTGGGCGGCGAGGGGCGTCTGCATCCGGCGCCCGAGCCGCGCCCGATCCCTTGGCGGACCGTGTGGCTGTGGTCGGTACTGGTGCTGGGCGCGCTGCTCATGGTCTGGATGGTCCGCGCCGCCTACCGGCAGTTGCAGGCCGATGCCTGATCTCACCAACCACGAGAGGAGCACACCATGAAGGCCTCCTGGTCTTGCTACACCGATGACGGTACTGATGCCGATGATGAGACGGGCTCAGACACCATGGACTTCGAAGCGTTTTGGGCCGACGATGCCCCCTCCTGGTCCGACAGGGGAGCGACCGGCCCCGACGCCTCGTTGGCCGCAGTGATGCGCCTGTTCGATGAGGTGGAGTGGAGTGACGATGGTGAGACCTACTTCGACCTGATGATCGGCGAGCAGGACCCGGATCTGCAGTTGGAGGTGACCGGCACGCATTCCGAGGGGTTTACGGTGGTGATGGAACTCCCTGACACCGAGTGGCAGACCCGGTCCAGACACCCCCTCAGCCGTGTGCGGTCCGTGGTGGAGCGGGTGGCCCAGGGTGATCAAGACTGGCGGGAGGCGCTGGACTTTGTATCCACTAAACCCAATGAAGCCGGTCCTCCTGGTGATGCCCCCAAGACGAATGAGGCCCCTCCGAATCCAGGCGCGGCTTATACCGACACACCACTATCCCACCGCCTCGTCCTGATCTTGATCGTGTTGGTCCTCATGAGCCTTTTGGGCAGCCTGCTCCTGGTGGAGTGATACCGCATGTCGATGCCGCTGTGGATGAAATCCATCATATCCAGCGGATCTTCCTCTGCGAGGCGGGGGTGTTAGCGGGGGCCCGGCGCGCCCGGCACTTTGTGCGCCGACGCGCGCGGGCGTAAAATCCCACCCCTTTTCCTGTGATTAACGGTCCGGTCGTATGGGATTCGAAGCAAGCTATGACGTGATCGTGGTCGGTGGCGGCCACGCCGGGACCGAGGCGGCGCTCGCCTCGGCGCGCGCGGGTGCGCGCACCTTGCTGCTTACCCATAACATCGAGACCATCGGCCAGATGAGTTGCAATCCGGCCATCGGCGGGATCGGCAAGGGGCACCTGGTCAAGGAGATCGATGCCCTGGGCGGGCTCATGGCCCGGGCGGCGGATCGGGGCGGGATTCATTTCCGTACCCTGAACAGCCGTAAGGGGGCCGCGGTGCGCGCCACCCGTGCCCAAGCGGACCGGGTGCGCTACAAGGCGGCGGTGCGCGCCGTGGTGGAGAACACCCCGAACCTGTTCCTGTTCCAGCAGGCGGTGGATGACCTGATCGTGGAAGGGGGTCGGGTGGCGGGCGTGGTCACCCAGACCGGCCTGCGCTTTCACGCACCCGCCGTGGTGCTTACCGTGGGCACCTTCCTGGGCGGGCGCATCCACGTGGGGGAGACCCAGTCTTCCGGTGGCCGCGCCGGTGATCCGCCGTCCATCGCCCTGGCCGCGCGCCTGCGGGAACTGGCGCCCCGGGTCGGCCGGCTCAAGACCGGTACGCCGCCGCGCATCGACGGGCGCAGCATCGACTACGCTCATCTAACCGAACAGCCCGGCGACGATCCCCGCCCGGTGTTCTCCTTCCTCGGCTCCCGGGATGAGCATCCGCCCCAGGAGAGCTGCTGGATAGCCCACACCACCGAGGACACCCACGGGATCATCCGCGGCGCCCTGCATCGCTCGCCCATGTACAGCGGCGCCATCGAAGGTGTCGGGCCGCGCTACTGCCCGTCCATCGAGGACAAGGTGGTGCGCTTCGCCGACAAGGACAGCCACCAGGTGTTCATCGAGCCGGAGGGCCTGGACACCCACGAGGTCTACCCCAACGGCATCTCCACCAGTCTGCCCTTCGATGTGCAGGTGGCCCTGGTGCGCAGCATCCCGGGTTTTGCCAACGCCCACATCACCCGCCCGGGCTACGCCATCGAGTATGACTATTTCGATCCCCGGGACCTGATGCCCAGCCTGGAGACCCGCTGTCTGCCGGGTCTGTATTTCGCCGGGCAGATCAACGGCACCACCGGCTATGAGGAGGCCGCCGCCCAGGGACTGGTGGCGGGCCTGAACGCGGCCCGCAGCGTGCGCGATCTGGCCCCCTGGTGTCCGCGCCGGGACGAGGCCTACATCGGTGTGCTCATCGACGACCTCATCACCCGGGGCACCGCCGAGCCCTACCGCATGTTCACCAGCCGGGCCGAATACCGGCTCATGTTGCGGGAGGACAATGCGGACCTGCGCCTCACCCCCCTGGGCCGGGACATGGGCCTGGTGGACGAGGAACGCTGGGCTGCCTTTAGCACCAAGCGCGAGGCGGTGGAGCGGGAGACGGCACGCCTGAGCACCGGTCGCCTGGACCCGGCCCGGGTGGATGTGGCCCAGGTGGAGGCGCTGATCGGCGGCCAGTTCTCCCGGGAGCAGACCCTGCTGGAGCTGCTGCGCCGGCCCGATGTGTCCTATGAGGCCCTCATGGCACTGGAGAGTGCCGGTCCCGCCGTGGGTGATCCCCGGGTGGCGGAGCAGGTGGAGATCCAGGCCAAGTACGCCGGTTACATCCAGCGCCAGCAGGACGAGGTGGCGCGCCAGCAGAGGCACGAAAACCTGGCTCTGCCCGAGGACCTGGACTACGGGGCCATCACCGGCCTGTCCATGGAGGTGCGCCAGAAACTGGCGGCCCACCGACCCCATACCCTGGGCCAGGCCTCGCGCATCACCGGGGTCACCCCGGCGGCGGTGTCCCTGCTGCTGGTGCATGTGAAGCGCCTCGATGGACAGGCCGGCCCCGGGCGCGCCCGGGCGTGACCGGGCTCCCCGAGGCGGCCCGGACGGACCTGGTCCAGGGCCTGCAGGCCCTGGGGCTTGCTCCGGAGCTGGAGGCCCCCCTGGCTACTTACCTGGAACTGCTGCTGCACTGGAGCCGGGCCTATAACCTGACCGCCATCACCGACCCGGAGCAGATGGTCAGCCACCATGTGCTCGACAGTCTCGCTGTGTTGCCCCTGATTCATGGTTCGCGGATCGCAGATATCGGCAGTGGAGCAGGTCTTCCTGGCATCCCCCTGGCCATTGCCCGGCCGGATCTGGAGGTGGTGCTGGTGGAGGCCGTGGGCAAGAAAAACCGCTTCCAGAAGCAGGCGATCCTGGAGTTGGGGCTGTCCGGAGTCAGCGCGGTGCAGAGCCGGGTGGAAAACTACCGCCCGGAAGAGCCCTTTGATACAGTCATCAGTCGCGCCTTCGCCGCCACCGGGGATTTCGTCGCGCTGGCGGGCCATCTGGCCGGCCCCGACGGCCGCCTGTTGGCCATGAAGGGCCGCAACCCGGCCGACGAGCTACAGCAACTGCCCGAGCCCTGGGTGGTGGCGGCGATCCACGAGATCCTGGTGCCGGGGCTGAACGCCGAACGGCGTCTGGTGGAATTGCGCCGCCGCACCTAGGACCGAAGCATGGCCTTGTAGGAGCCCAGCCCCCTGGGCGAAATCGGGCTTGCGGATATCCGCCCGCAGGGCCGGGCTCCTACGGGATAAGACAGGCCTGCGGATCAGGGCAGGCCTACGGGCGCTATGAGGCGTCCGAACCAAGAGCATAATGAGGGAGCACCCATGGGCAGAATCCTGACCATCGCCAACCAGAAGGGTGGCGTGGGCAAGACCACCACCAGCGTCAACCTGGCCGCATCACTTGCAGCCACGAAACGCCGGGTGCTGATGATCGACCTGGACCCCCAGGGCAATGCCACCATGGGCAGTGCCGTGGACAAGCACGACCTGGAATTCACCAGCTGCGACGTGCTCATGGGTCGCTGCTCCGTGCGCGAGGCCATCCAGTACGTGGAGGCGGTGGGTTACAGCCTGATGCCCGCCAACGCGGACCTCACCGAGGCGGAAGTGAGCCTGATGCAGGCGGATCGCCGGGAGTACCGGCTCAAGGAAGCCCTGGCGCCCATCGTCAACGAATTCGACTACATTCTCATTGACTGCCCGCCGTCCCTGAACATGCTGACCGTGAACGCACTGGTGGCGGCCAACGGTGTGCTGATCCCCATGCAGTGCGAGTACTACGCCCTGGAAGGTCTCTCGGCCCTGACCCGCACCATCGACAGCATCCGTGAATCGGTGAATCCGGGCCTGGCCATCGAAGGGGTGCTGCGCACCATGTACGACCCGCGCAATAACCTGGCCACGGACGTCTCCGCCCAGCTGGAGCAGCACTTCGGTGAGCGGGTCTACCGCACCATCATCCCGCGCAACATCCGCCTGGCCGAGGCGCCCAGTCACGGGCTGCCGGTTCTTCTGTATGATAAGCCGTCCCGCGGGGCCCGGGCCTACCTGGCCCTGGCCGGCGAGATCCTGCGCCGGGAGCGCGGTGAGACACCGGCGCCCGCCGCCGTTTGACGCGGACCGCCCGCGAATACCTCTTTCAGGACAAGCACATGGCAAGAAGAAAGACCGGACTGGGCCGTGGACTGGACGTGCTGCTCTCCAGCGCGGGCAGCGCCCAGCGTCAGGTGGAGGAATCCAACCTGCGCCAGATCCCCGTGGATCAGATCCGTCGGGGCAAGTACCAGCCACGCATCCACATCAAGCCCGAGGCCCTGGAAGACCTGGCGGCCTCCATCCGCGCCCAGGGCGTGGTACAGCCGGTGGTGGTGCGTCCCATGGGCCAGGGCTATGAGCTGATCGCCGGGGAACGCCGCTGGCGCGCCGCCCAGCTGGCCGGGCTGCATGAAGTGCCGGCCGTGGTGCGGGATATCCCCGACCAGGCCGCGGCCGCCATGGCCCTGATCGAGAACATCCAGCGGGAGAACCTCAATCCCATCGAAGAGGCCCGCGCCCTGCACCGGCTCATCCAGGAATTCGAGATGACCCACCAGCAGGCGGCCGAATCCGTGGGTCGCTCCCGCACCGGGGTGACCAACCTGCTGCGCCTGCTGGAATTGGGCGAGGTGGCCAGCCAGTTGCTGGACGAAGGCCAGATGGAAATGGGCCATGCCCGCGCCATGCTGGTCCTGCCCGTCGAATTGCAGGACGAGGCGGCCCGCAAGGTGGTGGCCAAGGGGCTGTCGGTGCGCGAGACCGAGCGTCTGGTGCAGAACATGCTGAAACAGGGCGGTAACAAAGCCGAGGTAAAATCACCGGTCAACCCCGATGTACGGCGCCTGGAAGAGAATCTGGCCGAACGCCTGGGGGCTTCGGTGAACATCCAGTACAACAACAAGGGCAAGGGCAAACTGGTGATCCAGTACAACTCCCTGGATGAACTGGACGGCATCCTGGAGCACATCCGCTAGGGATGCCGGGCGAGTGGCCTGCAGACCGCATTTGACCACATGATCAGCGTTCTCTTATAATCCGACGCCTTCGACTGCCAGCGGTTATTTCGCGATTGGACCCGCAAAAACTGCTCTGGTGGCGCTCCCGGGGGGGTCAAAACCGGGTGAACAGCGAAATTGCCCGAAGATATAGAGAGCGCCCGTGGCCTTTATCAATAGCACGACCCGGCGACTTCTCCTCATTCAGGCCTGCGTGGCGGCAGCCGGCTTCCTGGTGTTCAGCTGGTTGTCAGGTCCCCACGCAGCGTGGTCAGCACTGACAGGTGGCGGAATCGGCTTCATTAGCACCGCATTCTTTGCCCTGAGGGTCTTCGCAGGCGGCGCAGAGCGCCCCGCGAAGGACATAGTAAGAACGTTTTATGTTGGCGAATCCCAGAAGATCCTGCTGACGGTGATCCTGTTCGTAATGGTGATCGCATGGCTGGAGGTCAGTTTCCTGCCCATGTTCGTCACCTACATGGTCAGCCTGATGGCATTCTGGTTTGTCCTGCTGCCGGCCGTGTCCGGCACACAAGAGTAGAGGCTCGAGTATACGATGGCATCGGAAAACATGAACGCGTCAGAGTACATCAAGCACCATCTGGGTCACATGACCTGGGGTGACAAGGAATCGTTCTGGGCCATTCACGTGGACACCATGTTCTTTTCCATCCTGCTGGGTGCCGTTTTCCTGTTCATCTTTATCCGCGCCGCCCGACGGGTGACCACCGGCGTGCCCACCGGCATGCAGAATCTGGTCGAGATCATGGTCGAATTCGTTGACCAGCAGGTGAAGGACTCATTCCACGGCCGCAGCAAGGTGATCGCCCCCCTCGCGCTGACCCTGTTCGTGTGGATCTTCCTCATGAACGCGCTGAAGCTCCTGCCCTACGACCTGCTGCCCCGTATTGCGCAGATCGTCTCCGGCAACCCCGACATCTACCTGCGCATCAACCCGACATCTGACGTGAACGCCACGCTGGGCATGTCCATCGCGGTGTTCTTCCTGATCATTTTCTACAGCATCTATATCAAGGGTATCGGCGGCTTCTCCAAGGAGATGTTCCTCAAGCCCTTCGGTGTCTGGTTCCTGCCCTTCAACTTCGTGTTGAAGGTGGTTGAAGAAGTCGCCAAGCCCGTATCGCTCGCACTGCGACTGTTCGGCAACATGTATGCTGGCGGCTTGATCTTCACCCTGATCGCGCTGCTGCCCTGGTGGATCCAGTGGACCCTGGGCTTGTCCTGGTCCCTGTTCAAGCTGCTGATCATCACCCTGCAGGCGTTCATCTTCATGGTGCTGACCATCGTCTATCTGAGTATGGCCCACGAAGATCATTAATTCGGCGTTGTCCCCGGCCTGGCCGAGGACAACATTTACACAGTTTTTTTACAACCTTGTCTCGATACACTGGAGGAAGTTATGGAACTCGCTCTCGCTAACGTTCAGGGCATGACCGCGATCGCTGTGGGTCTGATCCTCGGCATGGGTG